>Ga0182024_10009055_pt1 | contig 20734 bp, 18 predicted proteins | sample P32metaG_FD_120480 | JGI IMG/M metagenome (GOLD analysis project Ga0182024, IMG submission 120480) | Permafrost microbial communities from Stordalen Mire, Sweden - P3-2 metaG (Illumina Assembly) | ecosystem: Environmental > Terrestrial > Soil > Wetlands > Permafrost | place: Sweden: Stordalen...
CGAAATCCATCATGCGGCAGTCCCTCCTGCGGCAGTGGGCCAAGGCTTGTAGTTGTATTCGAAGTTATTCTCGCGGCTGAACTTGAGAAGCGGAAAACTGTACTGCGAGAACGGTACCGGCTTGCGCTTCAGTTCGGAGGTCACGCGAGTGTTATCGAACACCGTATTCCATACCAGATAGGGCATGAAGACTTTCATCAGCGAAGCACCCTTGGCCATCGCTCCCTTCCGATTGGAAAGGAAGTTGACGGAGCCGGAGAAGGGCTTCTCCGCAAACGGCAAAAACACCGGGCTACGCTTCTGCTGGGCGGCGGCCAGCGCCGTCGTCAACTCGCGGAACGTTTGCGATCCTGTGCCCGACGAAAGATGGTAGGTGTCGTATTGCGGCTGATCTTTCTGATGCAAGGTCGCAATCGCGTCGGCGACAAAATCCACGTTGACGATGTCGATCTTGTCGTTGGGACGAAACGGCAACGCCGGCAGGCCCGCCAGAAACACGAAAGCCTTGACCATATCGAACTGGGTCGTTTCCGCGTGACGGCTGTCACCCAGGACAATGCTCGGACGGAAGACCGTCTTGGGAGTATCCGGCAGCAAGACGCGGGTCATGTGCTCACAAAACTTCTTGGTGCGCGCGTAGGGATCGTAGTCTGAGCGGTCCCACTCGATCGATCGATCCTCGGTGACCACTTCATTGCTGCGCTTCCCCGCCACGGCCACTGTACTGACCTCGCTGAAGCGCCGCAAGCCGTGGTAGTGCTCGGCCTGACGCGCCAGGGTCAGCACCTCGAGCGTTCCCCGAAGATTCACGTTCAGGCAACTCTTCTCCGACTTACGGTTCAGCGATGCCGCGCAGTGGATCACGGAATCCGTGGTGTGCACCAGCCGGTCGTACTCGTCGCGGCCGAGACCAAAACCGGTCGAGGTCAGATCTCCGCAGAAGATTCGCACCTTCGTCTGCAGGTACTCGAAGAAGCGCGGAAAATCCAGGTGCATCTGCAGCGCACGCCACAGCCGCAACTGCGCTTCCTGCGGATCACGCGCCCGCACCAGCACGTTCAAGGATGCGCCGTGTCCCTCCAGCAGATTGGCGGCAACGTGTGCACCGATATATCCGGTCGAGCCGGTCAGGAATATCGCCACGTGGCTCCGTCGGTCCCAGTCTTCACGGCATCTCCGTTCGCGGGCGCAAGTTGAAAAGTGCGAGGAGGTCTGGCTTCAAGAGGCCGTCCCTCAATCAAAGGATACGTCCAGCGGCGCAGAGCCGGGATGTGAATGTTGATCCAGTACTCCCACCAGTCGAGGGAGCGGGTGTCGTAGCCGAAAATGTTTTGCTCTTCCGGCACGAGTGCGTACGAAAGCTTCTCGATGTTTTCCGCCGCGAAATCATGCTCGTTCAGCAGGATGAAAGGCTCGAACAGCTCAATGAGCTTTTCCAGACGCTCCAAGCTGCGCTCGGTCTTCACCAGCGGCGCCTTCTTGAGCGGCAGCGGCGACATGATGCGCTGAATGGACTTCACAATCGCCTTCTGCGCCGGCGCAGACATCCGGTTGTAGCGCGTCTTCGAAACTGGAATCGCATCAAAGCGCAGGCGTAGCCACGATTCCAGACCTTCCTGGGCGCGGTAGTGCTTGCGGTGCGCCAGAGACGTCAACTCGATCGACCGGCCCATGTCGCAGGGGTTGGTCACAGAGGTCGCGAGTTGGTACATCGCGTCATGCCTGCGCTCCATCACGGCTGCGGCAATCAGGGTCATTCCGATGCAAACGGCGTCTACGGGAATAATATCCAGCCGCTTGCTTTCGTTCGTCGGCAATTGGCGGAAATAGGTGCCAAGCAGATACGACAGTGAGGCAGAAGTGTTGATGCCCTCGTTCCACCCGGGGAACGGCTTGGCAACGGACGTCTCAACGATCGCGGGACGCACCACCGCGACCGGCAGTCCGGCCCCGTGTTTCGCGATCAACGACTCCGCCAAACTCTTGGTGAGCGTGTAGGTGTTCGGCCAGCCGAGTTCTTTGGCTCGCCGCGTTCCGCCCTCGGTCAGATAGGTCTTGAGCCAGCGGACGCGGTTTTTGCGGATCTGATTCTCGAGAGCCGCGCCCTGCAGGTTTTTCGCCGCATGTTCCTTGGACTGTGCCTGCATACGCAAGCCTGACGTGACTTCGTCGCTCTCGGCCTGCACCTCGGCCTGCTTCACGAATTCCTGGAGCGAGCGCCATTCCTGCTCGGCGTCGAAATCTGCCAACCCGCGCGGATTGTAGTTGGGCGTCAGTTTCTCGCTGACCCGCCCGTCCTGCTCGCCGGCCACGTAGCAAGTGGAGAGATGCAGGAGCCCGGCATGATCCGCCGATCGGACAAAATCGAGAATATTGACCGCGGCGTCGGTGTTCGTCGCCAGAGCATCGCGCAGGTCGGGATTGAAGTCGGTCAGGCCGGAGCTATTAATAATGAGATCGAGATTTTTCTGCAGGCGGCGGGCCGTCTCGGCGTTGAGTCCGAGTCCCGACTGGGTGACGTCCCCTTCGACGACCTCGATCTTGTCGTGCAGGAAGTCGAGGAGCCGGTCGCCGTGCCGGTCAAAGAGCGGATCGAATACCGGCGAGTCCTCCACCATCTTCTCGAAGCGGCGTTCGGCCGGATTCGACTTCTGTCGGCGAATAAGGAGATATATTTTTTTTACGTCGGGCAAATCCAGAAGCGTGTTCGCCAGCCAGACCTTGCCGATGAAGCCGGTAACTCCGATCAGCATGACCTGCTTTCCCGCGAATGCCCGGCGAACGGAAAATCCCGGGGCCTGTCTCTGCCCCTCAAAATGGACGATGGGCCGGGTTGGCGCGAACGGCCGCCGCTCGGCAGGAATGACTGCGGCGCGCAAGTCTTCCACGGAGATATCGAGTTGTCGCGCCAGAGTCTTCGGAGCCCTGCGCCCGTCTGGATTCTCTTCCCGAATGCGCGCGAACGCCCCGCGCGGACGGATCACGGGCTCGATTAACCTGCCCGTCGCGGTGCCATCCCGAAACTCGAGGCGGTTGGCCACGATCCGCTTGACTCCAAGATGTTGCGCCAGCGGACGCATTACATGGTCCAGCCCCTGGCTGACCAGCACAACCTCCGCGCCGGCTTCAACCAGTTCCTGTACTTTGCGCGCGCCACGCTCTTTCAGGCGGGGCTTGAGCTTGTAGAGGAAGAACTCTTCCCCGAGCAGGTCCAAGCGGTCGCGGGTCACTCCACGCAGGACGGCGTGCACGGCGCGGGTGGCAAACTTGCGGTTGGTGGAATAGAGAAACGGCCGCAGCAGGGCCGTCAGGAAGATCTGCCCACGCCGCCGGAAGCGCTCGGCAAAGGTCTGGGCGTTCCACGTGAAGAACGCCACGGGCTCGACCACGGTCAGGTCGAGCAGGCTGCCCTCAACCCGCCAGTAGACGGTGGGGGCCGTACTGGAATTGTGGTTTGTCGATTCCAAAATTGGTGATCGTTCCTCTATGAGGCTTCCGTTCGCTGGTGGTCAGACGAAGTTTCTATTGTAAACAATTGAGGGGACGACGCGAAGTCGAAACCCTCGGCTTTCTGGTAACTCGACGGTGCGCGGGCGGGACGCCCCCGCTACAGCTGGCAGGTTGCCGGCGCTACGGGGAAGCACTTTCTCTTGGCCGACGGCCGACGATTAGGGCGACTGTGCCACTGATGGCCAGGGTCGCAGCGATCGCCAGGAACCCGCCGCCAAATCCGCCGTTCGACGTCCGAAAGAACCCGATGATGTCCGAACCGAAGTATCCGCCCAGGTTCGCCAGCGAGTTGATCATCGCGATTCCAGCGGCTGCCGGAAGGCCGGCCATGCGTGTGGTCGCCATCGCCCAGAAGGGTCCCACCATGGCCTCGGCCCCGGCCATCCCGAGTCCGACGCCCGCAATCACGAGCGCAGGGGCCTTGCCGTAGGCTGCAGCTACCAAAGCCGCTGCTGCGCAGAACGCCGGAACCGCCGTATGCCAGCGCCGCTCTCCGGTACGATCCGAGCGCATTCCGACCAGCACCATTGCAATTGTTGCCACTACGAACGGAAGAACGGCAACCAGGCTCGTCTCGAAATTGCCCAGCCCTGACAACGATTGAATCAGGCTTGGTAGCCAGAACGTAACCCCATACATGGTGGTAGATACGCCAAAGTAAACCAGCGAAAGCATCCAAATTCTAGGGGCGATCAAAACCTGCCAGAAACTACCCTGTTTAAGACGCGACTCCGCTTGTTGTTCGCCGGCTAGTTTGTCCAGCAGCCAGCCGCGCTCCTCGCCCTTCAGCCAGGTGGCATCCTCCGGCCGGTCCGAAAGCACCCAAAGAACGACCGCTCCCAGCAGAATGGCTGGAATGCCCTCCATGAGGAACATCCATTGCCATCCCGAGAGCCCTTTGCCGGTCAGGCCGAGCAAAGCCCCCGAGACCGGGCTGCCGACGATGCCCGCGAGCGGGTTCGCGGTCATGAACCAGGCGACGGCGCGAGCGCGGGCACGCGCCGGGAACCAGCGCTTCATGTATAGGATCATGCCGGGAAAAAATCCCGCTTCGGCGGCGCCCAGCAGGAATCGGAGGCTATAGAAGCTGATGGGCCCTCGGATGAAGATCATCAAGCAAGAAATCACTCCCCAGGTCGCCATGAGGCCTGCAATCCACCTGCGGACGCCAAACTTCTCCAGCACCAGATTGCTCGGAAGCTGAAAGAAGAAGTAGCCGGCAAAAAACATTCCCTGGGCGCGGCCGATGACCCGGTCGCTCAAGCCAAGCTGGCCTCGCATCTGCAACACGGCAAAGCTCACGTTGATGCGGTCGAGGTAGGCGACGAGGTAGAGGAGGAAGAGAAACGGCATCAGCCGCCACATCAGTCGGGAGACTACGGCGGATTCAAGACGGTCCGGGGCGGTTTCCAAGGTGCGTGCCAGTGGTGCGAATGTTCCGTGGTGCGAGGATTCTACGCTAAGCCGAGCTTTTTCCGAATCTCGGCTACGATCTGCTCCGGTGTGGCTGCGATTTGCACGGTCACCGCTTCGTTTGGTTCTTCCAGGTCAGCGAACTGGCTGGCCAGAATCTGTTCGCCAGCGAAATGGCCCTGACGCGAGCGCAGGCGGTCTGCGATCAAGTCTGCACTTCCCTTCAGGTATACGAACCGCACCTCCGGCCCCACGTCGAGTTCCTGGCGATAGCTGCGCTTCAGGGCTGAGCAGGCCAGCACAACGTTGCGCTGCTCGTCGATCCATTGGGTGATCGCTTTGCGCAGGCTGTCGAGCCAAGGCTTGCGGTCGTCGTCGTTGAGGGAGATTCCATGGCGGATCTTTTCTACATTGGATGGCGGATGGAAGTCGTCGGCGTCGGAGAATTCCCAACCGGACTGTTCAGCGAGCAGACGGCCGACGGTCGTCTTGCCCGCGCCGACGACTCCCATCACGATCACGATCATGGGTGAGGATTGTAGCTTGCCTGAAATCCCGGACAAAGCATCTTTGCTTTCGGGCGTGCGGGCGAGACGCCCGCACAGCTTGCCCTGAGCCCTGCGAAGGGACAGCCGCCGGGACGCGGCGCTACAAGAGCTACTTCTTCGAATACGTCTTCTGCGCGCCCGTCCTCGCGTTTGTGACCGTGAAAGTGCCGTCGGTTTGCGCTTCGACTTTGAGGTATTTCCCCTCGCAGTTTTCTTTCACGTTCGCAATGCGTTCAGCGTCGATGTTGTGGGCTTTGTCCGAGTCGGCGGCGTAGTGCAACTGCCATAAGTCTTCCAGGCCCGGAGAATCGTGGACGATCTGCCATGCCGCGGGACTCGATCCCTTGCGGGGGCCATTGTCGATCACGGCTACTCGTGGATGCAGGGCCCAATCCAGAGCCTTGGGATTCGACAGGTCCGCTCCGTGATGCGTCACCAGAAACAGATCGACCGTGCCGATCAGGTTATTGGGGCAGGCGATCTCAAGCTCTTTCTTCTTGGTGAGATCGCCGAGATCGAGGAAGCGAAACTGCCCATAGGTGATGAGAACGCCCACGGAACGGGCATTCTCAGTATTGTCCTCAGCAGCGGCAGGCTCGGAACCGCAGTAGGAATTCGCCTCCCCAGCACCCGGCAGCGGTTTCGTCAGATGATCTCCGGCCGCGGCCAGCACCTGAACCTGGAGGCCTTTGATCGGGAGCCCCCACCCGGGCTTGACGACGACATGGGCATGGCCCGCGATCGCTTTCTCGTAGGCGGCGTAGTCGGTGCGCGTCACTTCGGAGTCTTCTAGATTCGGCCGATGGTCGACGAACGTGCCCACCTTAATCCCGTCGACCAGTTGAGGCACGCCGCCCACATGGTCGCGGTGATAGTGGGTGATCAGGACGTAGTCGATCTGCTTGAGGCCCGCCTGATGAGCCGCGGCCAGGATCCGGTCGGCGTCGCGGCCTTCATATCCGGGCCAGCCGGTGTCAATGAGCAGCGACTCTCCTGAGGGACTCACGACCAGAGTCGCCTGACCGCCCTCCACATCAATGAAGTAGATCTGCAGGGACTTCGGACTGGCGGCAGCGTTGGCGCGAGGTGTACTCGCACCGACTAAGCATAGGCAAAAGCAAACAACAGCTGTCAGGACTCGACGCATCGGTTGGCACCTGATTTGGGAGATGTTGCCGAAGATTATGCCACGGGGCGGGGGAAATGCGTCAGGGTTGTTTTGCATGGGAACGGTAAAGCCAGAAGTGAACCAGCAACATCACGACAATGTTTACGCCGCGCAGCTTTGAAACCAGCTTTAAGGACAGTTGGTCGGAGACGGACGACCGGCGAACCGGGACTCGATCCACCCAATCTGGTCCCTCACGGAGTCGCCAATGACTCTTCCCGCGTCGAGGTTGGGATATCGTTCCCATTGAACCCGATCGCCTTGTTTGCACATGCGAGCAAACGCTTGCGCCCGAATAGTTGGGGGAATTGCTGGATCGGCATCCCCCGTGATTACGAAGATTGGACCATACGCTCGAGTCTGGCCAAGCTCATTGCGATCAAAATACCTGCGCACGAATGAATTGGTCTCCCACGCTGGCTTCACGATCTCCGCAGCGGACAAATCTGGGGTCGTCGTTGACGGAGAGCACGTCTGCTCCAGTTGGTTGTAGCGTGCCAGGGCCTTCTCCGTCAGCATGTGGGTTACTTGGAACTGCGGGTAAACCGTCTTAATTCCATAAGCGAGGGACGTAAGCAGGGTGCTGGCAGAACCGTTCACGGGACGCTCATAGGTTTCTCGCACGCTGGCAAGAACTGAAATCGCGATAGCTCCGAGGTAATTTTGGTCGCGAACCTCGCTTTCCTTGTCTGCAAGTGCCGTCGCTGCCAAAGCTCCCTCGGCCTCGCCCATGACAATCCACCTCGCGCCCAACTGGGGCGCGGCAGCGCGGGCTGCCAGAACGGAATTGATGACGTCGCTCGCATTGGACGGACCATCCAGAAAGGCGTTCCGGAACCTGGTTCCGAGTCCCGCGTAATCTGTGGCGACCACGGCATACCCTAGGTTCACATACATCGAGAGGAACGGACCGTGCCCTACATTTCTCATCAGCGAAGGAGCGCACTGACGCGCAAGGCCAGTAGCGGCGTGGGCCCAAGCGATGATCGGCCACCCCCCGGCAGGCGGCTTTTTGTTGTAGGGAAGGAGCACGACTCCAGACGCTGCCACATCTTCGCCGGCAGCGGAACGAGAGTGATACAGAATGCGCACGGCAGAGACGGAGAGCGGAAGTTCGTATTCGTCAAATGGTTGCGACCGGATCAAGTCTCCTGGCTTGCCGGCTGGCAACGGATCAGGAGAGTCGTAGAACTTTGTAAGAGGCAGGGTTCGGACGCGATGCATCTCCGATCGAACTCCTGGGACTGGAGTTGGGACTGGGGCTGGGACCTGCGCGGAGGCGACTACTCGGTCGAGAAGGCCAAGCGAGGCGATGGCAAGAGCCATCGCTAGAGGGAGGAAGCTATTCCTAAATTGCCGCGAAACGGCGATTGATGAATTCCCGTGACCCACAATGAGAAAAGCCGAGGGACCGCGCTATCTTTAACGGATCTGACGCAACATATATGGCGACGTTCACCACTTTACCACTCTTGATCGGATTGATCGTCACTCTGGTCGGTCCGCCGTACCTGATTGCGCTTGCGATGCACAACAAAGATCATGCCCACCGATCCGAGGGTGGGAGGAATGATGAGGACCAAAATCCCGCTCTTCAACGCCTGAATCATGCGAGAGCCAGAGGATGCCGCTTGCGTGTAGCAGAGGGCACAACTCTGCGCGAACGCCGACGTAGGCGCCAGCAGGATGATGACGCCTGCGAACAGGATCCCAAACATCGCAATTTGTTTCAGTGCCTTCAATAGTTGCTTTCTTCCGGAACGGTCGCCGCTGGCTACTTTGCCCAAGGAGCGCCATCGATCAAGCGGAAGCTGTCGGTCCATCCATATTGCATCCCAAGGATGACAGAAACCGTGAAAATCAACACAAACCACTTCAGTCCGCGATTCTCCCACAAATGCATGAAAAACAGGAGCGCCAGCGCTGCCTCGACGATCGCCACGATCATCATGCGCACGAACATTTGCGACGCGCTAATGTCCTGATAGGCAATGAGGAACTGTATCCCTGCCAGGGCCAGTATGCAAACGTAGACGATGAGGTCTTTCTTTGCTCCATTCTGCGTTTCGGCGGTAGTCATAGAAGTTGCCTGCCTCTTTCAGTTTTTCAGTGGGCCAAGTTCAAAAGATACACAAGCGGCACGACGAACATCCAAACCAGATCTACAAAGTGCCAGTACAGCCCTGTAATCTCGAGGTCATCGGCCTTGTAACGGCCGCCCTGGTAGCGCAATCCCACAGCGATCAGAGCGACGACGCCGCCGGTTACGTGCAGCAAATGCAGGCCGGTGATGCTGAAGAACAGTGAACTGAACAGAGGCGTTCCCCACGGATTATGGAAAAGAGTCGCCCCCTCGCCAATCATTGCAAACCACTCTCGAATGTGGAGCGTCGCGAACAGAATTCCGGCCAGGGCCGTAATCATCGTCCAGCGGAACGCTCCGGCTTTGTCGCCTCTCTGAGCGGAGCGTACGCCAAAGAGCATGGTCAAACTGCTGGTCAGCAGTATGAAGGTCATCAACGCTACATTGGTTATGCTGTGAAAAGGTCTGGGCCAATTCGGAGTGGCATTGCGTATGAATCCGTAGGCCACCAGACAGCCGGCAAAGGTCGCGCTGTCAGCGATAATGAACAGCCACATCGCCATTTTCTTGGCCGGAACCGAAAATGTCGGTTCTTCCATCAGGCCTGAGTGTGCTCCCATCGTCACTTCCGCTTGGCTCACGGTGTCTCCTCTCGAACGAGCGTCCTACAGCTTGAACCACAGCAACAACAGCAGATACACCCAAAGCACGTCCATAAAATGCCAGTAATACGATGTCGCATCCAGCGTGCTTTTTCGGAGAATCGATTTATCCAACCGATAAATAACTCGCACCAACCCGCCCAGTCCTCCCAGCACGTGCAGAGCGTGGATAGCAGTCAGCACGTAGAAGAAAGAACTGTTGGGATTCGTGGCCAGAAAAACTCCCTGGGAACGCAATTGCGTCCAGGCCACGTACTGGCCGGCAACAAAAAGCAAGCCGAGAAAAAGCGAGATGTAGAGCCAACGATCCGGCCTGGCAACCTGACTCTTACGCCCGAGCATGAAGGAGCCTACGCGCCTGCGCGCCACTTCCAGAGCGACGCTGCTGGCGAACAGCACTAGGGTATTCAGGTAAAGAATGCGAGGCAGAGCGAGATGCCGCCAATCCAGCGCAGATCCCTGGCGAACGATCAGGGCGCTGGTGAGGGCCGCGAAGCTCATCGCAATCGACGCGAGCACGACCCAGATGCCGGTGGAAGCCGGTGGCGGAGAGTAGTCCTTCACAGCCGGCAATTTGCCATCCGCCGGTACCATGTTCCGCCAGCCAGCATTGCCGGAGTTGCCTGTCGGTCGCGGAGGATCGCGTCGTTCTTCGATTTTTGGCGGTTCGGGTACAGTGGTCGCCATAAGACTTATAGACTCCAATCCCAGAATCGATTACGCCTCGTCCGGCCCTGTGACTTTTTCGGGCGAGGTTTGCATCACGAAGTCGCCTGCCGTCCCCTCGACTCCATACTGGTATGGATCGTGGAAAACTTCCGGCAGCTTGTCGCCAAAGTTGTTGTGCGGCGGCGGCGTGGTCGGCGTGCTCCACTCCAAAGAAGTCGCTTGCCACGGATTGTCCGTCGCGGGCTCGCCTTTAAAGCGGCTGTAGATCAGGTTGTAGAGGAAGATCAGCTGTGCGGCACCGGTCACCAGTGCAGCCACCGTAATAAACTGGTGCAACGGAATGAGCTTCTGCATGTAGTCGGGCGTAAAGGCCTGATAGCGGCGCACATTGCCTGCCATGCCCAGATAGTGGAAGGGCATGAAAATCGCATACGCACCCACGAAGCTGAGCCAAAAGTGAGCCTTGCCCAAGGTCTCATTCATCATGCGGCCAAACATCTTCGGGAACCAGAAATACGTTCCGGAGAAAATCCCGAACATTGCCGCGACGCCCATCACAAGGTGGAAGTGTCCTACCACAAAGTAAGTCGCATGCAGCATGATGTCGATTGAGGGCTGCGCCAGGAAGAAGCCACTCACCCCTCCGGCGATGAACATCGAAATAAATCCCAAGCCAAAAAGCGACGCTGCATTAATGCGCAACTTCGCTCCGTAAAGGCTGCCCAGCCAGATCAGCACCACGATCGTGGAGGGAATCGTGATCACCAAAGTGGGGAAGGAGAATGCCAGCGACGAAACCGGATTCATCCCGCTGACGAACATGTGATGCCCATAGACCATATAGCTGAGAACTGCCAGAGCACCCATCGAGTAAATCAGCACTCTGTGGCTGAGCATCGGCTTTCGCATATTGGTGATCAGGACATGCGAGACGATCCCCATGCCGGGCACGATCGCGATATAGACCTCGGGATGCCCGAAAAACCAGAAAAGGTGCTGCCAGAGCAGGGTTGATCCGCCGGAGTGCGGTTGCATTTGGTCGTTGATGACAATATTACTGGACACAAAAAAGCTGGTTCCCGCCACGTGATCGAGAATGAGGAGGATGCAGGCAGGCATCAACACCGCGAAAGCCGTCAGGCCCATGCAGGAAGTAATGAACCAGGCCCAGGCACTGAGTGGCAAACGCCACAAACTCATGCCCCGGGTCCGCATATCCAGCGTGGTGGTGATGAAGTTCAAGGAGCCGAGAAGTTGCCCAATGCAGAAGATCCCAATGGAAGCAGCCCAGAGAACCACGCCCGTTCCTTCGCCGGGTCCGGCAACCTCTCCCAGTGCGCTAAGCGGCGCATACTGGGTCCAACCGCCGAGCGTGGGTCCCGTGCCAACGAAGAACGAGGACACCAAGACCAGAAAAGCCACGAATGTGACCCAAAACGACATCATGTTGAAGTGGGGGAAGGGCATGTCCTCGGCACCGACCTGGATCGGCAAGAAGTAGTTGCCGAAGGCCGCGAACGGAGCTGTAGTCAGGACGAAAAAGACCATGATCGTGGCGTGCATGGTCATCAATTGCAGGTAGAACTCTGGCGTCATCACGTTGCCGGGTGCGCCGTTCTTGGTCAGCAGATGCAGCCCGGGAATGGCATAGTTGGTCCACCCCAGGTGGATGCGCATCAACCAGGAAAGTCCCATACCCACCAGCGCAGCGAGCAGCGCAAGCCCGTAGTACTGCTTACCGATGACCTTGTGATCCAGGCTGAAGACGTGCTTTGAGATAAAACTCGTCGGCGCGTGATGTGCCGCGGCGTCGTGTTTCGCCATATCGTGCATGACTCACCTCAGGAGATCTCTGTGCCGCACAGAGTGCGGACAGTATTCACTCACTGCATCGCTGCTTGCTGCTTCAGCCAATTGTCAAAGTCCGGTTGGGACAACACCGAAATGTACGCCTTCATGTTGTAGTGTCCGAGACCGCACAACTGGGTGCAGACGATCTCGTACTTGCCAACCTTGGTCGCGGTGAAATGGAGAGAAAGATCAAGCCCGGGAACGAAATCCTGCTGCACCCGCAACTCCGGAACGAAAAACGAATGCCCGACGTCCTTGGTGTGCATGAGTAAATGGATCTCGCGATTCACCGGGACGGCCATCTGTGCGGTGACGATGTCGTCTTTGGCGTCTGGATCGTGGTCCAAGTCCAAGCCATAGAAGTTCTGGTTGGCTTCGCTGATGAGGTCAGGGTGCGCGGTAGCAAACTTCCCGTCGGGGCCGGGGTAGCGGAAATAAAACGCGAACTGCCCGGCTTGCACTTGAACGGGCATCGCGTCTGCGGAAGGTGGAGTGAAATAAACGTTGGCCCAGGCCTTCACGCCGAAAACGCCCAGTGCCATAACCTCCGTTCCCACCAGCAGAACCGCGGCCCATACCATGGCTTTGGCGCCGCCGGGGAAATTCTTGACCTTATCACCCGGCTTGGGATTGGAGAACTTCCAGATAAAGAATGCCAGGATGAACTGCGAAGCCAGGAACGCGATGCCTGCCTCCGCCATCGTCTCCGACATTTGCTCATCAATCGGCGCGCCGTGCGTCGAGATATCTTCTGCCATCCACCATGTGTGCCGCAGGATCGGAATCGCGGAAATGATCGCGATTGCGATGATGGTGACCGCAAAGAATTTCGCCATGATACTTCGCTCCCCGGCCGGGTCTTGCCGCCCCGGCCTCGTCAGCTCTTGTTCACAACGACTGCAGAATTATCCAGCGCGCAACCTGGATCGATCCGACGTCTACTTGGCTTTAAACGTAAAATCGGCCTTAGCTGGGGCTCCCGCGGCCACCGTCACTTTTGCGGTTTGGGTGCCATAGGTTTCCTGCCAAGCCGTTACTGTGTAGTTTCCCGGCGGTACATTCTCGATGGTGTAGTTTCCGTTCCCGTCAGTGGTTGCGTAGGGCCCTTTCACCACCACATACCAGCCGTTCATCCAAGGATGGATATTGCACTTCACTGGGATCACTTCCGGCGCCTTCCAGCTCTTTTCGACCGCCGCCGCACCCGGCGGTTGCGACTGGTTCCAGGGAATATTGCCGGTCATCGGGTTGGGCAGCGGGTGAATGTTGTGGGTGGTCTGATCGCTGGTTGTGACCTTGAATGTCTGCCCTACATCCATCGCCAGCACGTGGGGCGAATACATGCAATTCTTTTGATCGAATACGGGGACGGCGGTGGATGCCTGGGCGGGGCCGCTCCAGTCAGCGATGTAGAGAACCACGTTCTCCAATCCCCCGTTGGCGCCGGCAACAACAGTTTCGAGGTGCGCCGGAGAAGTCTCGTGTGCCTTGGAGCAGTAAGGGTCCTTCGACATGTCGATGCCCTTCATGTGGGGAACCGCCCCGTCGAGTTTGACCGTCCCGGTAATCTTGCCTTCGCCGGCAGCATTGACCTTCTGGCCCAGGATCAGCGCGCCACAGCAGATGAGAGCGACCGCCGATAAGACAGCCGCGGATTTGAAGTGCTTCCTCATTGAAATCTCTCCTTTGTACCCTACGAATTGGTCGAACCCTCTGGCGCTACTGCTGGCCGGCTGGGGCATTTGGATCCACCGGCTTCAGTCCAAGCTGTTTCGCCATCTCTTTTTCCTTGCTCTTTTGAGCCATAAACGTGCGCAGATAGAACACCAGATCCCAAGCCTCATCCGGTTTGATATTGTCGGCAAACGAAGGCATAGGAGTGCCATCCAAGCCGGTCATGAAGATTCTGTAAATGTCCTGGTCGGTGTCGCCGCATTTTGGGCGAGTTCCGTCAGTAAAGTTGAATGCCTGAATCGGGCGGCCCAGATCGTCCGTGAGCGTAGCGGCCGACGGACCATTGGCCATCCCCTGCACTCCGTGGCACTTCCAGCATTGCACACGGGCAAACACCTCCCGGCCAGCCTTGATGCGCTCCGGGGTGACTTCCGGTTCGGGAGTAATCGTGATGGGCGCTCCTGCTTTTTCGGTCTGCCAACGCGGCGAAAAATGCTTAATCCACGCCACCAGATTCGCGCGCTCGTCTTTGGTGAAGGTGCTCCACTGAGGCATGTTCGAGCGGTCCATGCCACGAGCGATGGTGTTGTAGAGGTCCTCGTCCGTGGGCAAAGTTCCCGTCGGAGTGGAGCGGCACTTGAACACGGCCAATTGGAAATCGCGGGGCTTGGGGTCGAGCCAAACAGCGTTTTCTCCATTCCCATCGCCCAGCACACCATGGCAGCCGACGCAATATCGGCGATAAGGCATGGCTGCCGCTTTAGCGTCTCCGGTTATATTGCCGACGTGGCTCGACGCTGCAGGAGTGTTCAGCCACGCTTCAAGCTGAGAGCTTGAGAGCTGCGCCCAAGAAACCTGCGGCACCGCCAATACCACGGTTGCGCCCAATACAAGAGACAACTTTCCCAATGTTCTCCGCATGTCTCCCTCTCCTAGAAGTCGAAGTCAAATCCAGTCAGCAGTTCGCTGGTGTTCACGTTGGCCGTGCCCAGGCCGAGCGTGGGTCCGGTGCCATCCTGGTGCAGCCAGTTGTACTCGTTGTGCCAGGCAAAACCGGCCCGGCTCGTCATGAACGGGTTGAACCGCATGCCGACCGTGTAAGTGGAGATGTTGCCGAAGTTGGAAGCCGAGGGGCCTCCCGAGCCGCCGCACGCAACGCATGCCGCTCCGTTCGCCTGCTTCGACATGCGAATCGTTTCATATCGTCCGATGAGGATGAGCTGCGGGCTGAAGACGTAGTGGGGTTCAAATAGCACACCGTTCCAGCTAGGCGCTTGCGCACCGGTCGGAAGAGCCGTCCCCGGCACGTTGTTGCCCGTGACACTGCCGCCAATCAAATCCCCATACCCCTGCCCGAACCACACGTTATCCGAACCGTGCTGAGTAACCACTTGCAGGTCGACGTGCTGGCCGAAATAGAATTGTCCAACAAAACCTTCGCGGTTAAATCCCTTGTTCGTGATTCCCGAACCCGCGAGTGGCGTACCAGCCTGCGTCAGGTAGTAGGTCGGCGCCTCCCCGATCATGGCGTAAGCTCCGATGCGATCTACTCCGAGCTTGCCCGTGTCGAACGCCTGGCTGAAGGTGAAGAACCCGGTGTAGGCGCTGCCGTAGGGCAGACCGACGTTACCGTCGACAGAACTGATCAGAGCCGCAGAGTACCGAGTGCGGTCATTCCAGGAGTGGCCCATCACTTCGACACCGAGCTGGTTATCTCCCATTTGGCCGAAGATGTTGCCGTCGCCCACCGGGATGAAGTGGTAGAGCTGGTAGATTCCTCCGTTTCCGGTCAGCGTCAGGATGCGCTTCTCCGAAAGCAGGTTATCGAGTTCGAACTTACCCAGCTTGATGTTGAGCCACGGGGTGCCGAACAGATTGTCCAACCGGGCCATGACCGTTTCGAAGTGGAAGGAGGCGGTGGCATCGGAGGACGGCAGTACGTAAAAAGAGAAGTTCTTTTCCAGGGTGCCGCCGGTATGGAAGTCCAGACCGGTCAGATCGAAGCCGGAGGTCGTAACCCGCTGAACTGCAGAATTTGGTGAGTTGACACCACCCGGATAAGTGTCCACCAGAACCTTGCCCGTGCTGACACGATGCCAGATCGGCGTGATGCGAAACGTCACCGGCCAGTACCCCGGGTTTTGCCAGATCGGGGCATCCCGGTCGTTCATGAGCTGGTAGCCGTTATCTTTGAATTTCTGGCCAAAATAGTTCAGCATCGGCCAGGACTCATGGCAGGCTGAGCAGCGCAGGCCGTACTTGCGGGCGAAAGCCGGCAGGGCATTCGCGTTTTGGCTGCCGCTCAGGATCAGGAAAACCAGGACCAAAGCCGCAGTCAGGAAATGCTTCCCCCACGGCGCCTTCCCACAAAGGCGTAACTGCTTACCCATTCGCATGCCGAACTCCTCAAGCGATTTTTTGAACTGCATTCCCACAAATGCAACGAAAGGATATTCTCAACAAAGCCACATGCGGGAACCCCTCCTCCCATGCGGCTTTCCGGCAGGACCTAAACCGATTTTTCTCGAAAAGGTCCTACCACCGTACCGGGGGGGAATCCTACTACGGGTTCGCAACGACTTGCAAGGGGTTTGGAGACAATTTTTTTACAATCTGTTGACAAGGTAAATTTCGCTTAACGCTTTTTCTTCAGGGTCAAAGCCCGTAAGTGGGGTTGACACAGCCGCGTCAGAGTTGAGACTCTTGGGCCAACAGGGGATATTTCGTGGGGAACTCTAAATTCGTTTCCGAGAAGCTCTGGCGCTCGGGCAGAACCTCAGGCCTGACCTCGATTGCCCTGTGGAAAACCACCACAATCCTGATCCTGTCGGTCGCCGCATTCGCTCTGCCTCCCCGGGAGAAGGACGCCACCCAGTACGGCATGGGCCTGATCGTGAACCTTCCGTTCTCCGAGATCGAGGTCAGCCAAGTCGTGCAGGACGTAATCCAGAACGGGCTCATCCGGGGAACCAAGGAATACAACAAGGACGAATACATCACCGGTGCGACCCCGGCCACTTCGACCAAGGTGTTCGCCGAGTGGACTGAGGGCGGCAAGGTTTTCTACAAGGTGCGCCTGAAGGCTATCGACCCGCGAAACTTCAAGGACAGCAGTGACGTCGGGACGCTGGTCGTCCGCTACGTAGTGCAGCCCCAGGGCGACAAGAACACTGTGCTTCACATCGATGCGCGCTTTGTTGAGGATTTCCGCCACGTCATGCACCCTTCGAATGGATCCGTCGAGAGCGCCGAGTACAAGGACATCCACGACCACCTGGACGCCATTGAGTCGATGAAAGCCCAGACCCTCGAGGCTCAGAAGGAAAAGCAGGAGCAGTCGGCGAATACGCAGATGCCCGCCTTGGTCGACGAGACGACTGCCGCTGTCCCTCCGCCGGCCCTGACGAACACCGCCGGCGCTGACGCGCCGCCAAACGCAGGCCCTCCGGCACCGTCGCAGACTCTGGAGCAACGGGTTCAGGACCTTCGGCGGCAGGTTCAGCGTTTGGTGAAATCGCCTGGAGCTGCACTCAAGTCCGCGCCCTTCCACACCGCAAGCACTTTGCAATCCCTGCCGACCGGAACTGAGGTTCTGATCGTGATTTCGACGACGTACTGGCTTGGGGTAGAAACCCATGAAGGCCAGCACGGCTGGATCTTGCGCGACGAGTTGGAGTTGGTACCATGACAACCGTGGTAGGAACGATGAGCACAGCAGTGCGGCGGGCGGTGGCATGGAGTGTCGTTGCGCTCTTCGCCACCGGCGTTGTGCAGGCTCAAGTCAGCCCATACGAGCGCACATTCCCGCAGTCCAAAGCCACGGTTGAGAAGGCCCTGACCGCAGTCCAGGCGAGTTTGGCGGGCCATCTTCCGGTATTGGACGGATTCGCCAAACCCGGTGACCATCCCCTCGACCGCTACCAGCGCGGCTACTACCAGTCGACTGTCCAAGTAGCCTCGACCCCGTCTGGCGGATCCCTCGTACGGATCACCACCAAAGTGACCGCATGGTACTTCGATCCGGGAGCTTCTCACTCCGGCTACGAGTTGCTGACTTCGAATGGCCGCCTCGAAGACGACTTGCTGGACCAACTGGCGGAGCAACTCGCCAAGAGTCCGACCGAGCGCAGTAACCGAACCGCCGCTGTCGCGACGCCCAAACCGTCCTCCGAATCGCCGGCGGCTGAACCCCCGATTTCCGCGCCCGCTCCCAAGTTCCCGGACACCGATCGAACTTTCTCGTCGTCCGTGAGCCAGGGCTTGGCGGATCAGGTGCGCGCGAGTGCGCACCCAGCCGACGCGCCGAACGAAAAATCAAACAGCGCTTTGCAAGCGGAAGCCGACAACCTGCAAGAGATCCTCAAGAATACCGGTCATCCCAAGAACCTGGTGGCCGTCAAGAAATCGGGCACGCCGGTGGTTTCGACACCCAGCCTGACCGCGAAGCCGCAGTTTCTGGCCAGCATGCACGACGAATTCGAAATGCTGGATTTCAACGCCGACTGGGTGCACGTTCGCATTTCCGGCTTGTCGCGCGGATGGATCTGGCGCAACAGCGTCGAGATGCCCGAAGGCATCGCCGATACCGCGACTGCTCCCACGACCGCGGCGCTGGCTCCAGCGGCGGACCTGTTTCACGTCATCCGCGAAGAGTCGGCGACTTTCCCCGGAGATTGGGAGCCGCTCAAGAACAAGAACGTGAAAATTATTTCCGTGCAGAAGGTCGAGGAGAATGCGAAGAGCGCAGACGCCAAGGTGCGACTCGAGTACACGAAGTTCCTGCTTGAAAAGAGTTACAAGGAAATCGCTCAAAAACCGCAGGACCTGGCGGGCATCGTAGTGATTTTCGATTCCGCCGACGGCGGCATGATCGCCGCCACGATGCCGACGCTGCAGCAATGGAAGGCCGGCACGTTGTCGGATTCTGCTCTCTGGCACAAGTGCTTCTTTGATCCTCCGGAAATGTTTGATTCCACAGCGCCGTCGGGCGGCCAGTAGCGAGTGTTCCCGGACATTTCGAGGGCGGTGTGTTAGCGTGTTGGAAGCGGGCGGCTTGCGTTTTCGCTTGACTTTGGAAACTGATCAGAGTACCTATGCAATCCTTGAGCACGTAACGAGCTGTGGGCTCCTTACGTGATTTTTCTGTATCATCCAGAAACGGTTTTTCCGGAACGCTGTACACGGCCAAACAATGAGCTCGATGACACTGCCTCTCTCCGCTTTCCGAACCAGGGCGACTTCCCTTCTTCGCGACTACGCTGAACTGACCAAGCTTCGGGTCACGACTTTAATCGTCATGACCGCGTGGTGCGGTTACTTTTTTGGCGCGCACCAGGCGGGCACTTCCTGGATTAGCTGGGGGCTATTCCATTCTCTCTTGGGTATTGGGCTTGTCTCCAGCGGTACCGCGGCACTGAATGAAGTGATGGAACACGATGTCGACGCCAACATGCGCCGCACCGCTCTTCGCCCCCTCCCGGCCGGCCGCATGAGTTTGTTTCACGCGACGGCAGTGGGTGTTCTGGCTGCGGTGGGTGGGTCGATTTACCTGGCCGTCTCTACGAATCCCCTGACGGGACTGCTGACCTTCCTGACTTCGGTTGTCTACCTCGCCGCCTACACCCCTCTGAAGCGGATCTCGCCGATCTGCACGTTCGTCGGAGCTTTTCCTGGAGCGATGCCCGGAGTTCTCGGCTGGACCGCGGCTCGCGGTCAATTGGAATGGGGCACATTAGTATTATTCGCGATCCTCTTTATCTGGCAGTTCCCCCACTTCTTCTCGATTGCATGGCTGTATCGCGATGACTACGCCAAAGGCGGAGTCAAGATGCTGCCGGTTGTGGAAGAAGATGGCCGCTCGACCGCCCGCCGCATTCTGATTTACTCGGTGGCTTTGATTCCCATCAGCCTGCTGCCGAGTTTCATGGGCATGGCTGGCCGGATCTATCTAGTCGGTGCGGTTGTGCTCGGTTTCGCTCTACTTTATTTTGGAATCCGCCTGACCTTCCTGAACCTGCCGCTTTCCAGTGCGCCCTCAAAGATGCGCGCCCGTCACGTGTTGCAGGCAAGCGTGATTTATCTTCCGTTGTTATTCGCCCTGATGATGGGCGACTCCCTAAAGCCGTAACTCATGTGGAGACAGTCGCCTTCGGCTGTCTCACGAGCCAAAAGTTCCGTCTGCGTATTGCAACCCGCGCGGCGATTCCGCGCAACGCTGTCGCCGTTTTCACCTGATTTGCGACTGGACCCTCCCCGAGAGTGGGAGTGCCGGCAATCCATGAATTGCAAAAAGCTATAGTCCGAATTGACTCACCGTGAGCGAGTGTGGGTGCCCGTGGCCACCACGGTGGCGTTCCCTTGATCGGCGGGTCTGCTGTATGCGTTCGCAGGGCTATAGACAATGGCAAATATGATCAAGATCCCTAAGAAGAGAGAAAACACGAGCAGGCGAACCCTTTCCGACGATCTCACGACGGCTCCTTTCCAAGATCAGCCAAAATTCTAGGTTCCAAGAAAGGCGCTGAATGTGAGCCCGGTCACAAGCCAGCGTGAGCCGCGGATCATCCCGTCCTTGCATCCGACTTGCAACTCATCGGGCAGGCCGCTCGTCGTAGAATGCTGCGAGGCCAAATTTGAAGCTCACCGAAGATCCTCACCGCCGGCTGAACGCGCTCACGAACGAGTGGGTGCTGGTTTCGCCCCACCGAGCGACGCGCCCCTGGCAGGGAGAGGTCGCGCCTCTTCCAACCACGAAAGAACCCGCCTACGATCCGAATTGCTATCTTTGCCCCGGCAACACTCGCGCCGGCGGAGTTCAAAATCCTGCCTACTCCTCCACATTCGTCTTTGAAAACGACTTTGCCGCTCTGAAACCGCTAGCCTCTTCCGGCCGCCTCGACGTCGACGGCATGGGCTTGCTAGTCGCCGAGTCGGAGCCCGGAATTTGCCGCGTGATCTGCTTCTCTCCGCGTCACGATCTCACGCTCGCCACCATCCCTTTGGATCAGATCGAACTGGTAGTCCATACCTGGGCCGGACAGTTCCGGGAGCTAGGCGGCCTGGAAAATATCAATCACGTGCAAATCTTCGAAAACCGCGGCGCCATGATGGGCGCCAGCAATCCGCATCCCCACTGCCAGATCTGGGCGACGTCTTC
>Ga0182024_10009056_pt1 | contig 20733 bp, 19 predicted proteins | sample P32metaG_FD_120480 | JGI IMG/M metagenome (GOLD analysis project Ga0182024, IMG submission 120480) | Permafrost microbial communities from Stordalen Mire, Sweden - P3-2 metaG (Illumina Assembly) | ecosystem: Environmental > Terrestrial > Soil > Wetlands > Permafrost | place: Sweden: Stordalen...
CGCCGCCGCAACTGACGCCGATGCCGGTGTAGTTGGAGTTTTCTATTTCGCCATAGACCACCGCCAAGCCCTCCGAAATCGGGCGAGCGTCGTAGCCCAGCCGCGAAAGCATCTCCTTGAGGGCGCCCTCATGCGCGTTTACTTCCTCGTCGGCTCCAATCAATGCCGCCGGAACGCTGAAGCACAGCCTTTGCCCGTCACCCTGCTCATGCCCGGTGACCAGCCGTACGATTTCGCGCACCAGCGCCATGCTCCCGTTCTCGTCCGGATTGAGGACGCCGCGCAGCATGGGGCGCCGAGTCTCTTTGTGGAACAGGTTGGGGAAGCGTTCGGACTCATCGCCGTACACGGTAATCTCGGAGTCCTGCACCATGTGCGGAATCCGCTCTTTTTTGAGGACGCTTTGCGTCAATTTCGAAAAAGGAATGGTGACGAAGGCGTTCAGTTGTGTGTCGGATTGAATGCCCTTGTCCTCGCGATACGCGGCTACGATGCGGCTGGTGCCCACATCGAGACCGATCGCCGAAGCTGTTTGCGTATTGGAATTGCTCATCAGTTGTTCTCCTCGATGGGCGCGTTTGCCGCGAGCGCCCGCACTGTTTCCTGGTAGCGTGTTTGTAGACTTTGTCGATAGCGATCGATGGCTAAACCCTGCGCCGCGGCCTGGTCGCGAAGCTGGCCCTCGCCTGTCATCAGCGCCCGCTGCAATACCGGGCTGCCTTCATTTCCAAGCGAAGGGTCCGTCGCGAAACCAAACAGCACGACGCTCGGAAGCGGCAGCGCGTAATTGTCGCCCAGGCCCAGTTCGTGAAAGGGCAAATGGGCGGCCCAATCGGTGTGATAGGCGGCGTGGCGATTGCTAGGGCATACCGAAACCTGCGCGTGCGTCACGCAATTCTCGGCCGCGATGCCGTAGCGCGACCGGAGCATGTCGGTTAGGATTCTGCCGGCGTGCACCTGGGCTGGATTTATTGGCGATGACTCGCCTTCGGGCCGCGTCTGCGCCTCAAACGCTACGCCGAAAAACACCGGGTTTAGATCCAGATAGATCCAGGTCTGGTCTGCCCAAACGGAGTGGCCGGCATGATTGGCGCGGTCGCTTTCTCGCACGATGCGAAACACGCGCCCAAAGCGGTCGATTACGAAATGATAGGAGCGGTTTCGGAAAACATATTCCAGCAACCCTTCGCCCGCTCTGCGCAGCGTCCGGTTTTGATCCTGTTCGAAGGGAGCCATATGGCTTTCGGTGGCGTGAAAGACGATCCCGGCCGGATCCGTGCGCCAGCGCGCCTCGGCGGGATCTTGTGGGCCGCGCAGAAAGGCGCGATACTTTCGGGGTTCGGTGGACGTGGCGAATTGATTCTCCACCCGCAGCCCGTTGCTGTATAAATCGAAATCCGGCCCGGCCTCGACGATCCAAATGCGGGGAACCGTTGCAGGTCCGGCATTGGGCAATTCGACCGGCGGTCTTCCCGGAGTGGGTGCGACGGTCGCAATAGAAGGCGTCGAGGCCCCGCGGCGTGAACTAGCCTCCACTACGACCGTCCCGACCACGGCCAAGGTAGTGAGAATCACTAAACCGGCGAAGGACAGCAGTCTTCGCGAGAAATCCCACCGGGCCAGCGCCCATCGAATGGTATGCGCAAATTGTCCGCTTCCTTCCAGGGCTGATGGTGCCGTGGCGCGCTGCAGAAATTGCAGGCGTTCGGCAGGATCGCTAAACCAGCAGGCGCACCGCTCCACTAAACGCACGGCCATATTTCGCGAATGCATTTCTAACGAGGAGTAGTGCTGTGAAGATAGAAGCGCTCTCACATAAAAATAAAAGGCCGGACCACGCCGTCCGTAATTCTCGGAAGATTAATAGAAAATAGTGTGATAATATGGAGCCCACTACCACCTCTTATAGAAGGAGGGCTTAGTGTTTAAACGAATATTACAAAGTTCTTCGGGACAAGGCCTCAACGGGTCTTCCGACGAGCGGACTGCGGTACAAGCAGTCCTGCCGGCATCTCCCATCGGCGAATGGGCTGCGACTGAAACTCCCCCGGCCAACGGTACGTCGAAGCTGTCCAGCTTCGATGACATCTATCGCAAATCGAATTTCAAAGCCACAACCACGACGGAGTGGAACGTCTTGAAAGTGGCGGACATGCTGGGCAGCGATCATCTGCGCGGTTTATCTTCCGCCTCCAAGCACAGCGCACTACTGATGGCCTTGGAAGCGGCCAGCGTGGCAGTGGAAGATATCCTTCAGGATGCGGTGCAGCGGCAGCGCCTCTTGAACGATTACGAAAACACCCAGCAGCGCCGTCTGGCGGAGCTCGAGGGCGTCAAGGTCCGCGAAAACGAGCGATTGGCGGCCGAAATGGAATCGATGTGCTCGCAATATCGGGCGCAAATTGCCACCTCCGTCGCCGAAATCGAGCGAGAGCGGGAAACATTTCGTGCCTGGCAGGAACAAAAAGAGCGGGAGCAGCGCCGGATTGCCGAGGCGGCTTCGTCTTGCGTCTCGGCGGATCCTGCCACTTCGAGTGAGGCCAGCGCGACGCGTTTCCTGGAGAAAAACGCTGGCGTTTCACGCTTCAGAGAATCGGCCTGATCGGCCACAATTCGCCCTGATTCACGTTCGCATCACGAATAAGCGGCGACCGCTTGCGTCTTTCGCGGCTCGTCAACGTCGTCGCTAAGGATTTTTGCGACTCCGGAGCAGAGTTCCAGCAGGGTCACCAGCTCTTCGCCGGCGAAGGCATCCGGCTCCGTGCGATAGAGGGCCAACACGCCGATCGTGCGTCCGGAGTGTGTGATAGGCAGAGCCAGCGCGGAAGAAAGAGAAGAGCTGCAAAGTTCGAAGCCCGGCTCAACAGCAGGATTGCCGTTCAGGATCGGCTTGCCCACTTCGGCAACCCAACCGACCAGTCCTTGGCCTTCCGGTACGGCGAGGGAGCGCAGCAGCCGGCTGTTCTCGCCGGTGACAAATTTGGCCCGCAGAATTCCTCCTTCACAATGAAAGATCGCCAGCGCGTCGTACCCGATCAGGTTTTGAATTCGCACGGAAGCCACCGCCAGCGCCTCCTCCGCGCAAACCGGCGAAGACGCCGCATGCGGCATTTCTAAAACCCGGCCTGGGGTCGCGTCGAACACCCGGGTTCGAACCAGGGCCGGACGAGCCGGAGCTGTTCGCTGCGGTTCCGCTTCGTACCCGGCCGCCGGCGCACTGCCGCGAGTAATCTTGATATCGGTCGAAAGCGACGCCTGCGATTTGGGTTTATTGGCCTTGGCCCGCGCCTCCAACTCCTCATAACGCGCCTCGAGCGCGCGCACCACCGCTGGATCAAAGCTCGTGCCGGATTCCGACGCCACTTTGGCCATGGCCTGATCGAGCGGCAGCGCGCGCCGGTACTGGCGATCCGACGCTAAGGCATCCAAGCAATCCACCGCTGCGAGAATGCGCGCGCCGATGGGGATCTCTTTTCCCTTGAGCCCATCCGGGTAGCCGCTGCCGTCCCATCTCTCATGATGCGAGCGCACGATCGGCACCACGGGGTAGGGAAATTCCACGCGCTCCAAAATCTCGGCGCCCACCACCGGATGGATCTTCATCTTGTCGAATTCGGCGCGGGTCAGTTTGCCGGGCTTGGAGATGATCGATTCGGGAACCGCCAGCTTGCCGATGTCATGCAGAACGGCAGCCGCTTCTAAAGCCTCCAGATCGGCCTCCGATAAACCCAGATCCTTGCCAATCTCGGTAGCGTAAAGCTGCACGCGCTGTAAATGATCGTGCGTGGTATGGTCTTTGGCATCAATCGCCAACGCCAGTGTCTCGATGGTGCGCAGGTGCAGCGCGTTCATGTCCTCCATGTGCTTGGCCTGCTGCTCCATCTGAGCCAGATGCGTTCGATTGGAGCGGTGCACCAGGTACACCAGCGGCAAACAAATAATCGGCAGCTCCCATTGGATGGCGTGCGGAACCGTGCCGATCAGCCATGCCAGTGATGCGCCGGCGACGTAATAGGCCAGCATCCAGCGGTAGGGGCGCCACACGGCCACGATCGGCTTTCCTTCCGTGAGGCCGATGATGGAGGCAATGGGAAATGTTTGCGTACAGAAATAAACCAGAGCCAGCAGCCCCAAGCTCATCGGTTCCGGCAAGCGGCTGCGGAGATGTCCGAACAGAAAGGCGCTGAGATAGATTGCTATCGCGACCGCGCAGACGCTGAAAAGCACCTGTACGGGCTTGGGCCGAACCTTGGTGCGCCAGGTGCATTGCACCAGTAAGGAGACCACGCCCACCACCAAGGCTTCCGGCAGGCTCAGGTTCACGATGCCGATCAGCACGAAAAGGGCGCTGACCGACATGCTTCCGGTGACGCCGGGCAGTCGAACTTTTAAGACCGACCCGCAGGCGGCCGCGGCCACGAACGAAAAGAATCGGAGTTGGTCGAAGGCCGGCCAGTGTGACCAGCCGCATAGCAGGGCCGCGATGCCCAGAGCGATGTGCGCCGCGATGTGGATTTGTGCCACTCGTTGGCGTGTCGTGACTGTTCGCTCGGTTGACATATGCGCGGCCCCGGCGTGCTCGCTAATTTTCGCCTTCGGTAGAGGTGCCCCAAGCCGCGTTAGTTCCCCAAGCTGCGTTAGTTCCCCAAGCCGCGTTTGTGCCCCACGCGGCGTTCGTTCCCCAGGCCGCGTTCGTTCCCCAAGCCGCATTGCTCCCCCAAATGGAGGTCGTGCCGGCCGGACCGGGAATGAGAACGCTGTTGCCCCATACGATCGTGCTGGTCCAAATGGGGCTCGACCACCAGGTGTCTCCGAAGTTGGGAATAAGCGTCGCGGTTCCGAGCAGAGAGTTATAGATCACCTGCGGCGAAACGGCGGAGCCATACACCGAGTCATAGTTGGCCAGCGCCGCGGTGATGTCCAGGTATCCCGCGCCGACCGTGAACATGTCGTAGAAGTCGGTGTAAGATTGGCCGGTGGTGGGATCTTGCGCCGTGCTCATCACCGGGAATTTCTTGTCGGCCGTCTTCATCATGCGAGCCTTGATCGTGTCGGGAGTGAGGCTCGGATCTTTTTGGAGCATCAAGGCGGCTGCGCCGGAAACCACCGGTGTCGCCATGCTGGTGCCGCTGAGACGGAAATACAGGGGCGGCGCAGTAGCCGTCGATGTCGTGTACTGAGAAGTGGAAAGGATGTTGCCCGGATTATCGTTCACCAGCGTAGATCCGGGAGCAAGCAACGAAGCCACCAGATTTCCCGGCGCCACAACATCCGGCTTCGCGGTGAGGTCGATGTAGGTCGGTCCGCGGGAGCTATAGCTGGCAATCAGATCGTCCGTGGGCGTGAACGTGAACTCGGTTTTCATCGCGCCCACGGTGATGGCGTGGGGGCTGTTGCCGGGCGAGAGTACGGTCGCGTAGCCGTTGCGGCCGAGATTGCCGGCTGCGGTAACGACTACGATCCCGCTCTTCCACGCGGCTTCCACGGCCTGGCAAAGTGGATCGCGCGCGCAGCCTTCATAAATCGGCCGGCCCAGCGAAAGATTGATGACGCGAACGTTGTACTTGCTCTTGAGCTGCACCGCCTCCTGAATGGCCGCGATGACGACACTGTCGTTGCTCATGCCGTTCTGATCCAGCACGCGCAGATCAAGCAGGTTGGCGTTGGGAGCGATACCCTTGAAAGTCTGGAACGCGCCGGGGCTCGAAGATGAGCTGCCGTTTCCGGCAACGATGCCGGCAACGTGGGTGCCGTGGCCGAAGTCATCAGAGAGCGTCCCGCCGATGAAACTCTGCCGGTAAACTACGCGGCTGCGCGTTGAATTGGCCGCGTTCAGGTCGGGATGATTGTAGATTCCGCTATCGATGACCGCGATTCCGACGCCGCTTCCATCCAGGCCGGAAGACCAGGCGGCCGGCGCGTTAACAGCGGCTGCCGAATAATCCAGCGACGCGGCCAACGGCCGGTCGAGCGAGATGTAGGCGACGTTAGATTGATTCGAAAGCCCGATCACATCGGACGGATGGAGCGTCGCCGAAACAGCCGGAATTAGCGAGAAGACGGTATTCAGCACGCCGCCGAGCAGGTTCACTACTGTGCCCAACAGCCCGCCGAGCAGGCCGCCGCCGGAAGACTGCTGCGGCGTCGAATTATATTGAACGATTACGTTGATCTGATTGGAAGGATTCGCAAGTAACGGCTGAAGGTCCGGAGAGATTTTGGAATTGTCTCCAAACGCCATCCCAGCCGTTATCAAGACGAGCCATACGACGGCACCTCGCACCAAGCCCTGCGAGTGCCTTATAAAGAACTTTTGCATACGGCGCCACTGGTGCAAATTACGCACCACGGCGAGAGGAAAGGAAGTGCTTTAAATTCAGATCTTTATCTAGCGAAGGCGAGGTACTACTTAAGACACGTTGTCCGCAGGCTCGGACATCTTGGCTCAGAAACACGAACGCCCCTGCGTTATTTCGCAGAGGCGTACGCAGATGCGACTTTTAACTTCGAGAACTACCAGCGGCGAAAGCCGCGGCCAAATCCGAAGTACAAGCCGGGGCCCCAGTAGTAAGGATACGGATAACCGTATGCATACGGGTATGGATAATAGGGCGCTGGCGCATAGTAGCCACCATAATAGGGAGCCGGTGGTCCATAGGCCGGCCCTTGCCCATATCCAGGACGATAAGCCGGCGGCCCAGCTTGCAGCCTGGGATTGTAGTCCTGCTGCGATGCGGGCTGGAAGGCTTCGGAAGTCTCAACGGTCAAGGGCGTTTCGAGAGCGAATGTGAGCGGGGTTTCAGGGTAAACCACGGTCGGCCGTCCGCGCGTGAGAAGGACGCCAATCGTGGAGGCAACCACGCCGGCGGCGGCGCCGACACCAGCTCCCACTCCACCGTTCACTGCCGCGCCGATGGCCGCGCCGGTAGCGGTGGTTGCGCCGATCGCAGCGGCATCCCGGCCCACCGATGTAGGACCGCGACGCTCCATCAAATGGGTTTTAACCTGGATTTGGCGGCCATCCGCCAGCGCGACTCCGGTAAGCTCCAGTTTCAAACGCGATGTTCCTTCCACACGGCCAGCCTTCTTGGCTTCCGTGACCACGCCGGTAACCAGTTGTCCGCGCCGAGCGATGACCAAACCATTTGCAATGATCGGCTCCGCCAGGGTGCCGGTGAAGGCATCGCCCGGTTGGCTATGATCGCTCGAGATGGGTTCGTTTACGCGAATTGTGACCCAAGTGTTAGCAGGGAGGGTGACGTTGGATGGAAACTGGGGCGGAGGCGCCTGCGTCGTAACCGGACCTTGCGGCTCCGCGGGAGGCGCACCCGGATCGGCAGCTGGAGGCGGCGCGCCAGGATCGGCGGCGGCCGGCCCGGAAGGATCAAACCTTCGCCAGCCTCCCTGACTGGTGTTCTGCGCCATTGCGGCGCCCAAAGAACAAGCCAGCAAACATCCAAGGACCAATTTTTGCCGTGATTTTTTCATAACTTTTTGGCTCCTCAAGTAAACAGTGTAGGCATGCCAAATGCCACAGCTAAACAGCTGTAAAGTAATTGCTTAACCCACAGTGCTCTGGCCGACTAAAACCAGACTGGTGCTTTTCGGCCACTACGATGTTCACTCTAGTGATCCGCATAGTAGCCATCCCGAGCCTGCACCACCACGTCGCTTCGATTCAGTGCCAGATGAATCCGGTGATACGCGCCCGGCCTTTCACCGTGATCCGGCGTGTAGCCCAAGCTGTATTGGTTGCGCAGTTCCTCTTGCAGCCTGGCATAGATTTCATCGATCGACTGACGGTTGGAAACTTCGAAAAAGCCACCCCCGGTTTGATCGGCAATGCGCTGAAGGATTTTCTTCCCGTCCACACCGGGGAACGTACCGCCGGGTGGAATATTGGCGTCCCGCCGCCGCGATCTTCCAAACCCCGGATTACCATCCGGGTCGGCGAACAAGATGGAGTACACCAGGGTGTCGGCGCGCTGCGCGGATTCGATGGCGCGCACCAAACCAATGTGGCTGCCGACATCCACGCCATCGGTGAGAAGCACCAACGCTTTCCGGCCCGCTTGCTTCTTCATTAACTCGTCGGATGCCAGCAAGACGGCGTCATACAGCAAGGTACCGCCTCCGCCGTAACGGCGTCCACGTCCGCCGCCGGGATAACCGGCTCCTGGACCGCGTGGGTAGCCGCCGCCCTGCTGCGCCCGTTCAGTGGGACTTTCTAATTCGGCTAGAGCCGCGTCCAGCCTCTGTCGTGAAGAGGTGAGATCCTGGAGCAGCTCCACCTCATGGTCGAAGTGGATCACGAAAGCGCGATCCCGGTCCTCGCGCAATACCTGATCTAAGAAGCGATAACTCGCAGTGCGTTCTTGGCCTACCAGACGGCGCTGGCTGCCGCTGGTGTCCACCAACAGGCCGAGTTTTAGAGGGAGGTCGACTTCCTGCGAAAAGTAGCGGATCTTTTGAGGCTGGCCGTCTTCTTCCAAAGAGAAGTCATCTTTAGTTAAGTTTCGGATTATTTTCCCTTGCTTATCCCGCACAGTCGCAAGGACATTTACGACTTTTACGTCGGCTGAAAATGTGGCATCATCCTGTGCGCCCAAGCGTCGTGCAAACGGTAACACCGAAATCGAAAAAACGAAGCCACGCCTGGAAAGCCGCATACGCTCTCTTAAAGGATGATGTAGCACAGCAGACTAAAGTTACTAATCGAAGAATAGCATTTAAGTCATTCAATAGATAGGTGGTTCGCCGGGCGGGCGCGTTTTCCAGCGGCGGTGAATCCAAAGCCACTGGCCGGGGTGCTCGCGGATGACCTGTTCCAGAACCTGCTGTATCCGCTGGGTGTCTTCCTCTGCGTTACCGGTGATGTTAACCGGCGGATAGAAGCGCAGAATGTACCGCCGCTCCTGGTCAGACCACAAGGCGAATCCGGGGATCACGGGTGCGCCAGTGCGAGCGGCGATTTTTGCGAAGGCGGTATTGGCGCAAGCCTGAGTGCCGAAGAAGTGCACGAAGACGCCTTCTTCGGGGGACGTGTTCTGATCGATGAGGATGCCGACCGCTTGGTTGTCGCGCAAGGCTCTGAGGACGCCGCGGGCTCCATCCCATTTGACGATGAGGTAGTTGCCGGAAAGCTGGCGCCGCTCTTCCACCAATCGATCGATTGCGGGATCGTCCAACGGCCGGATCATGACGTGCATTGGCTCGGTCATGAGAGCATGTGCGAAGGCGCTGAGTTCCCAATTCCCTAAGTGCGCCGTGGCCACCAGCACGCCGCGGCCGGAGTTCTTGGCTTCGAGATAGTGCTCCAGGCCCTCGTAACGGATCCACTCGTGAATGTTTTTGCGGTTCATTTGCGGAAAGCGGGCAAACGTCGCAAGCAGCCGCGCGATGGACCGGAAAACTTCGTCGGCTATAGCCTTTCGTTCGGCCAGGGTTTTCTCCGGATAAGCCAGTTCGAGGTTGCGCAGGGCGGTTCGCCGGAGGCGCGGCATGGCGATGTCTAGAAGGGTGGAATAAAGCCGCGCAAATCCGGGCGGAGTATGGGCGAGCGACCACAAGACGAACTGGACGATCAGATACAGGATGAACCTATTCTATCCGGCGTCTGCTTCTATCCAACCTCCGCCGAGCACCAGATCGCCGTCGTAAAAAACGGCGCCTTGTCCGGGCGTCACGGCGCGTTGCGGCTCGTCAAAGTGGACCTCGACGCGAGAGGGATCGGCGCTGGGATAGATGGTTGCCGCTGCGGCCACATGCTTGTTGCGAATCTTGACCTGGGCGCGCAAGGAAGCCGAGGGCGGTGTGATGGAGATCCAGTTCACGTCGCGGGCTGTGAGGCGAGCGCGCAAGAGTTCTTCGTTGCGACCGACAACGACGCGCTGCGATGCGGGCTCGGTGGAGATGACGTACAGAGGTTCACGAGCGGCGATCCCGAGGCCGCGCCGCTGTCCGACGGTGAAATGATGCACGCCGGCGTGTTGGCCTATGGCACGCCCGGAGGTGTCCACGATCTCACCCCGCGTTGGCTGCGGTGCAACTCCGCGCTCGCGAAAGTACGCGTCGATAAATCCGGCATAATCGCCGTTGGGAACGAAGCAGATTTCCTGGCTGTCGGGCTTTTCAGCGACTGGCAGGCCGAGCTCGCGGGCCAGCTCGCGGACCTGGGGCTTGATGATCTCGCCCAGGGGAAATTCGGTGCGAGCTAATTGGTTCTGCGTAAGACCGAAGAGGAAATAGGTTTGGTCCTTGGAGGAATCCACGCCCGTGCGGAGCTGATGGCGGCTGGTGGCATGGTCGTACGAAATGCGCGCGTAGTGGCCGGTGGCGATCTTGGGAGCCCCTACGCCGGCGGCGAGATCGAGGAACTGATCGAACTTGATGAAGTTATTGCACAAGGTGCAGGGGATGGGCGTGCGGCCATTCAGATAATCATCGATGAAGGGCTGGATGACCTGTTGTTCGAATCGATCTTCAAAGTTGACGACGTAGTAAGGAATGCCCAGGTGGTGGGCGACCTGGCGCGCGTCGTAGACGTCGTCGAGCGAGCAGCAGCGTCCGACGGAACCTCCTTCGGGAACGAGCTCCGGCAGACGCCGCTGATTCCAAAGCTGCATGGTCAGGCCGACGACGGAGGTCTGGCGGCGCGCGAGCAATCCCGCTACGACGGAGCTGTCCACTCCGCCGGACATGGCTACGGCGATCGTTTCTGTAGTGGTTGGGCTAGACACGGGCGGTATAAGTCGGCGAAAGTTTTCTGAGATGCGCGGCGCATTCAGCCACGGCGTCGATCAAAGCGTCTACCTGCTCGGCGGTGTTCGACCGGCCGAGGGAGAATCGCAGACTGGCTCGGGCGCGCTCGCGATCGAGACCCATGGCCAGCAATACGTGCGAAGGTTCCACGGCGCCGCTGGAGCAGGCTGATCCGCTGGATACCGCAAAGCCCTTGAGGTCGAGCGCGATCACCAGCGCCTCGCCTTCCAGGCCGTCGAAATAAATATTGGTGGTGTTGGACACGCGGGGTGCACCACCGCCATTCACGCCGGAGTCCGGCACGCGCGCCAGAATGCCCGATTCCAATCGGTCGCGCAAATCAGCCCATCGCGCGGGCTCGGAAGCAAGATCGGCCCGGGCGGCCGCAGCGGCATTCCCCAATGCGATAGCGCCTGGAACGTTCTCAGTGCCGGGCCGGCGCTCGCGCTCGTGACGTCCGCCGAACTGAATGGGGTGTAGCGGCGTTCCATTTTTCACGTACAGCGCGCCCACGCCCTTAGGCGCATAAAACTTGTGGCCGCTGATCGAATACAGATCGACGCCGAGGGCGCGGACGTCCACCGGGATCTTCCCGGCAGCTTGGACGCCGTCGACGTGCAGCAAAACTCCAGCTTCGCGCGCTATCGCCGAGATCTCTTGAATGGGCTGCAGCACGCCGGTCTCGTTATTGGCGTGCATCACGGATATCAAAATGGTGTCAGGCCGAAGGGCACGGCGAACGGCTTCGGGGTTGACGGCACCGTCGGGACCGGGCGGAAGGTAGGTGACTTCGACGCCTTCGCGCTCCAGTTCGCGGCAGGGGTTAAGCACGGCGGGATGCTCAATGGCCGCGGTAATGACGTGCTTTTTGGCAGCCTGATGGGGGCGAACCGTGCCGAGAATGGCGAGGTTATCGGCCTCGGTCCCGCCGCTCAAGAACACGATTTCCTTGGGATCGCAGCCGAGCAGGGCGGCCGTTTCCCGGCGCGCGGTTTCCAGCCTCTGGCGGGCGAATTGGCCTTCCTGGTGGATGCTGGAGGCGTTGCCGGGCACTTCAAGTAGCGCTCGAACCAACACTTCGAGTACCGCCGTAGATACGGGCGTTGTCGCGTTGTGATCAAAGTAGAAACGCTGCACTTCATTTATCAGTTTAACAGTGATAAAACCTACCTGAAGCGTTTAAAACATAAGAGCTTCACTGCGTGCGGCTAATAATGTTCGGCCTATAATGAAGGTTTCCCCCATGGCCTGGGATGTACCCTCGGAAAAACCCGCGGTTTGCCTGCTCAGCGGCGGGATCGATTCGTCCACCTGTCTGGCGTTTGCCCGCCGGCACGGCTTCGCCTGCCACGCCTTGAGTTTCGATTACGGCCAGAGGCACCGGGCTGAGCTCGAGGCGGCAGATCGAATCGCGTCCAGGCTGGGGGCCGTGCGGCACCTAGTGGTACCGGTCGACCTACGCGTTTTCGGAGGGTCGGCCCTCACCGATGACATTGCCGTGCCAAAATCGGGCGTGGCGCCGGGCATTCCGGTCACCTACGTGCCGGCGCGCAACACCGTGTTCCTGGCGTTTGCGCTGGCCTGGGCCGAGGTGCTTTCCTCATCCGACATTTTCATCGGCGTGAATGCGATCGATTACTCGGGCTATCCCGACTGCCGGCCCGAGTTCATCGCGGCCTTCGAACAGATGGCGAGCCTGGCGACCAAAGCCGGGGTGGAAGGCAGAACCCGGGTCAAAATCCATACCCCGCTGATTGAGCTTTCCAAGTGCGCGATCATCAAATTGGGAGCTGAGCTCGGCGTGGATTTTGGTCTCACGCACAGTTGCTACGATCCGGACGAACAAGGGTGTCCTTGCGGCTTGTGCGACTCCTGCCGGCTGCGACTTAAGGGCTTCGAGGAGGCTGGCCTCCGGGATCCGCTCGAGTATAGAAGTGAAAATCGCTGAAATTTTTTATTCCATTCAAGGCGAAGGCATGCTGGTGGGCACGCCCTCCGTTTTCGTGCGAACCAGCGGATGCAATCTGCGATGCCGGTGGTGCGACACGCCCTACACGTCGTGGGAGCCGGAAGGCGAAGAGCGCTCGGTCGACTCCATCGTCGAAGAGGTAAATGGATTCGGTGCATCGCACGTCGTGATTACGGGCGGCGAGCCGATGATCGCGCCAGGCATCGAAGAATTGACGCATGGTCTGACCGAGCACATCACGATTGAAACCGCCGGGACCGTCGATAAAGATGTGCGCTGCGATTTGATGAGCATCAGCCCGAAGCTGGCTAACTCGACACCGTCGAATGGCACGGGGGCACTCTGGGCGGCGCAGCACGACCGTACGCGGTATCAACCTGAAATTCTGAAGCGGTTGATCCAGCTTTATGCGTATCAGCTCAAGTTCGTGATCGGCGAGCCTGGCGACCTAAGCGAGGTGCAGGCGATCGTCGACCACATCGGAGCGGCCAAGAGCCGGGTTGTTCTCATGCCCGAAGGGGTTGATCCAGCGGTGCTGGCCGAGCGCGGCCGCTGGTTATCTGAAATTGCGAAACAGACCGGATTTCGTATGAGTCCGCGGCTGCACATCGATCTTTGGGGAAACCGCCGCGGGGTTTAGATCCCGCTAGGAGTCGCTTTTCCAGACGAAGCGGCCCGCGACTAGGGTGGCTACCGGACCGCCGCGAAACGCATGACCATGGAACGGCGAGTTGCGGCTCTTGGATGCTGAGCGGTTCACATCGTACGTCCAAGTGCGTTGGAGGTCGAGGATCGTAATGTCGGCAATCTCACCCACCGTCAAACGCCCGCGATTGAGATTCAGCACACGAGCCGGTCCGGTGGTGAAGAGATCCACCATGCGAGCGAGGGAGATTTTGCCGGGATGCACGAGCTTTTCGAGCGCAAGACCAACCGCGGTCTCGAGTCCGATGATGCCAAATGGACACTTTTCGAACTCCTGCATCTTTTCGCTGCCCGCGTGCGGCGCGTGATCGGTGGCAATGGCGTCAATCGAACCTGCGACAATGCCCTGTGTAACCGCGCCCGTGTCGCACGCTGATCTGAGCGGCGGTTTCATTTTGTAATTGCTGTCATAGGGCAGCAGGTCGGAATCGGTGAGCGAGAAATGGTGAGGAGTGGCTTCCGAGCTCACGTTCAAGCCGCGCGCCTTGGCGAAGGCCACCATCTCGACGGCGCGGCGGGACGAAATATGCGCGACGTGAAAACGAGCGCCGGTCAGCTCGGCCAGCAGAATATCGCGCGCTACCATGACATCTTCTGAAACCGCGGGAATGCCTCGCAGGCCTAAGCGAACGCTCTCGACGCCCTCATGCATGTCGCCGCCCGCGCTGAGATGCAGATCCTCGCAATGATCGATGATAGGAATCCCGAATGAGCGAGCCGTCTCCATGGCGCGGCGCATCACGCGCGCGTTCATCACCGGGCGCCCGTCGTCGGAAATCGCGACAATACCGGCCTGTTTCATCGAGCCGATGGAGGCCAGTTCTTCGCCCGCGCTGTTCTTGGTGATTGCGCCGATGGGGAACACGTTCACCACGGCGTGGCGTTCCGCACGATCGATGATGTAACTTGTCACAGTCGCGTTGTCGTTCACCGGCGACGTGTTCGGCATGGGACAAATGGAGGTGAATCCGCCGGCCGCAGCGGCTCGCGATCCGGTCTCGATCGTTTCGGCATATTCAAAGCCCGGCTCGCGCAGATGAACGTGCATGTCGATGAAGCCGGGGGCGACAATCAAGCCGGTGGCATCGAACTGCTGGGCGCCCGCGGCTGGCAGGTTTTCACCGATGGCGGCGATGCGGCCGTCTTCTATAGCGACATCGCGCACCGCATCCAAACGGCTGGCCGGATCGATCACGCGGCCATTTCGAATGACGAGCTTCGGCATGGAATTCAGTTGCAAAGGATCTTTTCGAGCACGGCCATGCGCACCGCGATCCCGTTTTCCACCTGATTCAAAATAGCCGAACGCTGCGAATCCGCCACTTCCGAAGAAATTTCGCGGCCGCGGTTGATCGGCCCAGGATGCATGACGATTACGTCGGGCTTGGCCAGCTCCATGTGCTCCAGGCGCAATCCATAAAACTGGAAATATTCGCTCGCCGGAAATGCGGCCTCGTGCTGGCGCTCCAGCTGCACGCGCAACATCATGATGACGTCGGCGCCAAGAATGGCCTCGCGCATGTCGTTGGTCAGCGTCACTCCGGGAGCGATTTCGGTCAGTTCCGCCGGCAGAAGCGACGCCGGGCCGCATAATACGACGTGCGCTCCGAATTTTGACAGCAAGTGGATGTTGGATCGCGCGACGCGGCTGTGGGCGATATCACCGATGATCGCCACGCGCAAGCCTTCCAGTGTGGCGCGTTGATCCAGAATGGTGCGCGCATCCAGCAAGGCCTGCGTGGGATGCTCATGCGTGCCGTCACCGGCGTTGATGATCGGCGTGGGCAGATATCTCGCCAAAAAGTGCGGCGCGCCGGAAGCCGCATGCCGCATCACGATCGCGTCGGGATGCATGGCGCCCAATGTATTCAGGGTGTCCACCAGCGACTCGCCCTTGGACACGCTCGACCCGGAGGCGCTAATCGAGATGGCATCGGCGCCCATCCGCTTGGCCGCAATCTCGAAACTTGTGCGCGTGCGAGTGGACGCTTCATAGAACAGGTTGACGATCATGCGGCCGCGCAGCAGGTCCGATTTCCGGTTCCCGGTCTGCTGCGGCTGGAAGTTTTTCGCGCGATCGAGAATGCTTTCGATTTCGATGCGGCCTAGCGGTTCGATTCCCAGCAGTCCGCTTGGCATCGAGTGGTCTACCTCTTCTCCACCAGCAGCACTTTTTCCATTTGATCCACTTCCTGGAATTTCACCTCGATGATTTCGTTGGCGCTGGTCTGCACCATGCGGCCGACATAGCGCGCCTCGATGGGAAGCTCGCGCCAGCCGCGATCGATCAACACTAGTAATTGCACGCGCGCCGGCCGTCCTTTATCGAACAGCGCATCCAAGGCGGCGCGGATGGTGCGGCCAGTGTACAGCACGTCGTCCATCAAGATGATGTCTTTTCCGGTGACCGGAAAATTGATTTCCGTAGCGCTGTGCACCGGTTTTTCCGAGACCGTAGAGAGGTCGTCACGATAGAGATTGATGTCCAAAAACCCGACCGGGACCTCTAATTTTTCCAGGTCTTTGATCTTTTGCGCCAGGCGCAGAGCCAACGGGACGCCGCGGCGGCGGATGCCAATGAACGCCAGACGGTGCAGGTCTTCCGTTTTCTCCAGGATTTCGTGCGCCAGCCGGACCAGCGTCCGATCGATTTCCGAGGCGCTCATCAATTGTGCCTTTTCGCGAATGGGGACCATGAGGCTAAACGCTCCAGCGTAACACATCAACTCAGCTATGCTTCAGCCGGTCGTGAATCCGTTTGGCGATCTTTTCAATTTCCTCGGTCTTCTTGAGCGTCGCGATGGAGAGCACGTTGCGATCGTTCTTCTCCAGATCCAACTTCAGTTCATCGGCCAGCCTGGACAACTCGCGCGCATCGTCCAGCGATTTTTGGTATTCAGCCTTCAAGATTTCGTCGCGCTGCAGTTTTCCGTTGGGAAGGCGGATGTCGTCTGGCGGAGTTTCGGGCGGGAACTGGCGCCCAGGCGGGGTCTGCTGCGCCGCGAGTCCAAGCGCGGCCGCTAAGACGAGAACAATTCGGCATTGCATGGCTTTTTCATGATATCGTGGCGTCCTTCTTCGTACCCCATGCCGTCACTGAATTCTGTAGAATAAAAAGTTCACGAAGTGTGTGACCTCGTCGACTACCGCTGAGGTCATTCGCATCAGAACAATAGAGGAGAGAGATGGCAGTCACACAAGCGGGACTCGAGGGCATCATTGCGGCCGAGTCCAGTATTTGTTTCATTGATGGGGACCGCGGAATTCTGAGCTACCAGGGTTACAACATTCATACCCTGGCCGAGAACGCGACTTTCGAGGAGGTCATCTACTTACTTTGGTACGGCGTCCTGCCCAAGCAAGCGGAGCTCGACCAACTGAAGTCGGATTTGGTGCGCTACCGTCCCATCCCCCGGGAAGTGGTGGATTTCCTGGGAAAAGTTCCCAAGAGCGCGCCCATGAACGTGCTGCGCACGGCCGTTTCCATGCTCAGCCTCTACGATCCTTTGGAGCGCGACAATTCCATGGAAGCCAACGTGGAGAAGGCCAAAAAGCTGATGGCCCAGACCGCGACCATCGTCACTACGTTCGACCGCCTGCGAAACGGCAAGCCGGTGGTGGAAGGCGATCCCAAGCTCGGTCTCGCGGCCAACTTCCTATACACGCTTACCGGCACTAAGCCGGACGACGTAATGGAGCGGGTTTTCGATATCGCCCTCACCCTGCATGCCGATCACGAACTGAATGCCTCCACTTTCGCGGCCCGCGTAACCGCCGCCACGCTTTCCGATATCTATTCCGCCGTGACGTCGGCCATCGGAGCCTTGAAAGGCCCCCTGCATGGCGGCGCCAACGAAGATGTGATCAAGATGTTGCTGGAAGCCGGCGATGAGCGCACAGCCATCCAGCACGTCGAGAGTATGCTTTCTTCCGCGCAGAAACTGAAGGTTCCGGGCTTCGGACACCGCGTCTATCGCACCGAGGATCCGCGCGCCACCCATTTGCGCGCGTTGTCAGAGGAGCTCGGCCGCCGCACCGGACACAGCGATCTTTATCAAACGTCTAAAAAAATCGAGGAGTTGATCCGCGAAAAGAAAAAGTTGAACGCCAACGTGGACTTCTACTCGGCGTCTACCTACTACTCGCTCGGCATCCCGATCGACCTGTTCACGCCGATCTTCGCCGTTAGCCGCATGTCCGGATGGACCGCGCACGTGCTCGAGCAGTATCGCAATAACCGGCTCATCCGGCCGCGCGCCGATTATACCGGCAAGCCAGTCGGGTTGCCGTGGGTGCCGATTTCGGCTCGCTAGTGCACGATCTATCTTTCTTCCGCGCCAACCTCGATTCCATAGGCCAGCGCCTCGCCACGCGCGGGTTTCAGCTCAACGTCGAGGAGTTTCGCGCGCTCGACGCCGAGCGCCGGGCCGCCCTGACCGAATCGGAACAGCTCAAGGCTCTCCGCAATACCAAAAGCAGCGAGGTGGCGGCGGGCCGCAAAGCTGGCGGGGACACCAGCGCATTGCAGCAGGAAGTGCGTTCCATGGGCGAGCGCATCGCCGAGCTCGACGAAAAAGCCAAGGCACTTGATGAATCGTTCAGAAATCTGCTGGCGGGAGTTCCCAACATCCCGCACGAATCCGTGCCGGTCGGCAAGAGCGCCGACGACAACGTCGAGGTCCGCCGCTGGGGCCAGCCGCGCCAATTCGATTTTGAGCCCGAGGCCCACTGGGATCTCGGCCCCGAGCTCCGTATTCTCGATCTGGAACGCGCCGCCAAAATCACCGGGGCGCGGTTTGCCGTCTATTGGGGCATGGGCGCCAAGCTGGAGCGTGCGCTCATCAACTTCATGCTCGACGTGCATACGCGCGAGCATGGCTACACCGAAGTGCTCCCGCCATTCCTGATCAACTCCGCCAGCCTTTTCGGCACCGGCCAGCTTCCTAAATTCAAGGCCGACCTGTTCAAAATTGAAGAGCACGACTTCTGGCTCGCCCCTACCGCCGAAGTTCCGGTAACGAATCTTTTTCGAGATGAAACGCTCAACGCGGACGATCTTCCCATTTCGCTGTGCGCCTACACCCCTTGTTTCCGCAGCGAAGCGGGCTCTTACGGCCGCGATGTTCGCGGGATTATCCGGCAGCATCAGTTCCAGAAGGTCGAGTTGGTAAAGTTCACGCGGCCTGAGCAAAGTTATGCCGAACACGAAAAACTCACCGCCGACGCCGAAGATATCCTGAAGAGACTTGGCCTGCCGTTTCGCACCGTGGTGCTCTCCACCGGCGATCTGGGCGCTGCCTCCGCCAAAACCTACGACCTGGAGGTGTGGCTTCCCGGCCAAAACGGCTACAAGGAAATCTCCTCTTGTTCAAATTTCGAAGCCTACCAGGCGCGGCGCGCCTCCATCCGCGCTAAGTCCGGCAAAGGCAAGGCCGAGTACGTGCATACGCTCAACGGCAGCGGGCTGGCGGTGGGCAGGACCTGGGTCGCCATCGTCGAGAACTATCAGCAGGCGGACGGCAGCATTTTAGTTCCGGAAGCACTGCGTCCTTATCTGGGCGTGGAACGCCTCCTGGCCGAGTCACAAAACTTCCACTAAAATCGCGCTGCGCAAAGTGATTGCAAGCCAAAAGCTTTTGCATGAGCCCGGCTCGCCGCGCACGCTCTATTTCCAACCTGCACGCTAAGCTAGAGCCGGATTTGTAGCCCGCGGCGAAGTCCGTTCCCTGGTGATCGATTGAGCCGCGAGCGCGTGGGCAAGCGATGTGAGCCGCGTGCGTCCAGCAACCGGTCGCCGGGATATTTGCCGCGGGCTACCAGATCCATCCCATTTCACGGAGGCATCATGTTCCGTTTTAGCCGTTGGCTGCTTTTCGCCGCCCTGGTGCTTGGATCCAGATTAGGGGCGACGCCGGCCCTGAGCACGATCGCGGACACGCTCTACACCGCGGACGGGAGCCGCTTCAACGGAGTCGTGAATATATCCTGGCCCAGCTTCGAGGCTGCCGACGCATCGAACGTAGCGGCAGAGACCATGCAGCTTGAAATCATCAATGGGAATCTCTACGTTCAACTGGTGCCGACCACGAATGCGATTACACCCGCCATTTACACCGTCGTTTATAGCAGCCAGGACGGCATTCAGTTCACCGAGGCTTGGGGCGTTCCCCCCGGCATCTTATCTCTACGCGTGAGCGACGTTCGCGTGGCGCCGGGCGCGGTGACGGGTTCAGCTCCCGCAGCGTCCACATCCATATTGATTTCCGATATCACCGGGCTTCAGAACGCTCTCAACATCCGGCCCACCAGCGGGACCGCCTTCGCCCTTTCGCGCGCTGCCATCATCGATTCAACCGGATCGGTCGACGGCGCGATCGGCAATCTTTCGGACTGCCTGCATGTGGACGGCACCTCGGGGGCGTGCGGAGTCGGTGGCTCGAGCGCTTCGGGCTCCTTTATCGACGGCGAGATTCCGGGCGGAACGTTGGATGGTTCCAACACCACCTTCACCTTGGCGAACACGCCCAGCCCTGCTTCCAGCGTGACGCTCTATCGCAACGGCCTCCTGCTCCAGCAAGGCGCCGATTACACCGTTTCGAATAATTCGTTGACCTTTCTCGCTAGCGCTCCGCAGACCGGCGACATCCTGACCGCGTCTTATCGTATGTCGGTGAGTCTTACCGGTGTTGGTTTTGTTGACGGCGAAGTACCAGCCGGCGCCATCAACGGCAGCAACGCTTCGTTCACCCTCTCGCAGATCCCCTATCCGGCCGCCAGCGTGGCCGTGTATCGCAATGGGTTGCGGCTCAGCTCCAACGCCGATTACACCATCAGCGGCAGCTCCATCACGTTCGGGTCCAGTTTTGTCCTGCAAACCGGCGACGTAGTGCTGTGTTCATACCGAATTGCACAATAGTACTCAGTACGACTGGACTAGGACCGTTTACCCAGCGTCTTACGGTCTTTCTTCGGTTGTCCATACCCCATGTCTGCGTCAAGATGGAAGAGCGAGGAGATTCCGATGCGTACGTGGATAAAACGCCTATGGAAGGACGAACGTGGGCAGGACATGATTGAATACGCGCTGCTATGCGCGGCCATAGCGGTCGTCATCGCAGGATATCTGCCGCCCCAAATCATGCCGGCCGTGAGCGGGATTTTTTCGACCATCAACCACACTCTCGCGCTCGCGCCGAGCTAAGGATTGGGACAGTTACCGATTTCGGGCGCCTTGGAGGGAGAATGATCGAGCCATTCCCAGGTGGGACTCGGTAACTGCCCCAATTGTTATCCAGGCG
>Ga0182024_10009057_pt1 | contig 20732 bp, 19 predicted proteins | sample P32metaG_FD_120480 | JGI IMG/M metagenome (GOLD analysis project Ga0182024, IMG submission 120480) | Permafrost microbial communities from Stordalen Mire, Sweden - P3-2 metaG (Illumina Assembly) | ecosystem: Environmental > Terrestrial > Soil > Wetlands > Permafrost | place: Sweden: Stordalen...
CAGCCCATCCTCATAAAACCGCAGCAGCCGCCCGGATTCCTCGTACCCGATCTTGCCTTCCCGCAGCGCGGTTTCCACGTCGCGCCGGAACTCCTCCAGCAGCGCCTTGGAGTTGAACTGCACATAATCCAGCACTTCCCGCACCGTGTCGCCCTTCACCACCGTGTCCAGGACCACATCGCCGTTTTCGCCCAAGCTTACGTGGACGGCATTGGTATCGCCGAAGAGATTGTGCAGGTCGCCCAGGATCTCCTGGTAGGCTCCCAGCAGGAAAGCTCCCAGCAGGTAAGGCTCGCCGTTGAAGGTATGCAGCGGTAACGTCCTCTTTACATCACGCCGATCGATGAACTGGTCGATCTTGCCGTCTGAATCGCACGAAATATCGCCCAACACGCCGCTGCGGGTGGGCATTTCGTTCAGCCTGTGGATGGGCATAATGGGGAAAAGCTGTTTCACCGCCCAACTGTCCGGCATGCTCTGAAATAGCGAGAAATTGCAGAAGTAGGTGTCCGATAGCATCCCATCCAGCGGCTCCAGCTCCTCTGGATAAAACTCCAGCTCCTTGGCCATCTTGTGAATGCGGCGGCAGATGGCCCAATACAGTTTTTCCACCTGGCTGCGCTGCACAAGCGGCAGGTAACCCAGGCTGAACAGGTTCAATGCCGAATCCAGCGATTGCTGCGCGTCGTGAAAACTCTCCAGCAGGTTCTTCGAGCTGAGCGATTTGTAGGCCTCCTGCAAATCGATCAGAGGCTGCTCGGCATCATCCGGCACCGGCTCAAACGAATCGTCACCGAATCCGCTCACGCCCACCACATTGAACACCAGCACGCTGTGGTAGGCAGCGATCGCGCGGCCACTCTCGGTGATGATGGTGGGGTGCACTACTTCGGCTTCGTCACACACGTTCTGGATGTGATACACGACGTCGTTGGCGTACTCCTGCAGCGTGTAATTGACGCTCGACTCGAAATCGGTCTGTGACCCGTCATAGTCGATGCCCAAACCACCGCCCACGTCCAAATAATTCAGTCCGGCGCCGGCGCGCTTCAACTCGACGTAGATTCGCGCCGCCTCGATCACCGCGGCCTTGATCTGCCGGATGTTCGTGATTTGGCTACCGAGGTGGAAGTGAAGCAGGTGTAGGCAATCCTCCATGCCCACCGATTTCATTTGCTGCAACGCCTGTAATGCTTCCGTAACAGTCAACCCAAACTTGGACCGATAGCCTCCCGAGGATTTCCAGCGGCCCGACCCTTTGCTCGCCAGCTTCACGCGCAGCCCGATCTCCGGACGCACACCGACGCGCTGCGAGTGCTTCAGAATCAGATCCAGCTCGGTATATTTTTCCACCACCGGGATGATCTGCCGCCCAATTTTCTTGGCCAGCATCACCATCTCGATGTATTCGTCATCCTTGAAGCCGTTGCAGATGATGGGCGTTTCGTTGTCGGCGATGGCCAGCACGGCCAGCAGTTCCGGCTTCGAACCGGCCTCCAGCCCGAAATGATAGGGCCGGCCGTATTTGAAGACTTCTTCCACCACCTGCCGCTGCTGGTTAACTTTAATGGGATAGACGCAACAATATTTGCCCTTGTAGCCGTGTTCGTTGATGGAGTTTTGGAACGCCTGGTGCAGTTCTCCCAGGCGATGTTTCAGGATCTCCGCAAAGCGGATCAGTATCGGCAAAGAAATGCCGCGCAGCTCGAGTTTTTCCACCAACTCCAGCAGGTCGATGCTTCGCGCCGGATCTTTAGATGGATGCACCCACAGGTGACCATTCGCGCCCACCGAAAAGTAGCCTTTGCCCCAACTCGCCACATCATACACTTCGCCCGCGTCCACGGTGGTCCACCGTTCGGTCGGCTCCCAGACAGCAGCGTCACTCAGTTTCAATTGCCAAGCCTCCCACGCAACAGATTCAACCTTCAGTGTCCTTCGATTTGACCTAGAGGGCAAGCATTTTTTTGCAATCCAACCTAAAATGTCACCATGCTCCTTCCCGCGAAGACTGCCCTGGTGACTGGCGCCGCCAAAGGCATCGGAAAAGGGATCGCGCTCCAGCTCGCCGCCCAGGGCTGTGACGTCGCTATCAACGACTATGGGGACGCTTCCGGCGCCGAAGCTACCGCATCCGAAATCCGTGCGCTGGGCCGCCAGGCGCTGGTTGTTCTGGCCAACGTCGGCGACGCCCGCGAGGTGGATGGCATGTTCCACGCCGTGTTCAAAGAGTTCCCGCGTCTCGACATCCTGGTGAACAACGCCGGCGTGCAGACCTGGAAGCCGCTGCTGGATCTGGAAGAGCGCGAATGGGACCGCACTATCGCGACGAACCTAAAGGGATGTTATCTGTGTACCCAGCGTGCGGCGCGCCACATGAAAGAACATGGCGGGGGCCGCATCATCAATATCGGGTCGGGTTGTAACAAGATTGCATTTCCAAAATTGGTGGATTACACCGCCAGCCGTGGAGGCATCGAGATGTTCACCAAAGTGGCCGCCGTCGAGTTGGGGCCCTATCGGATCACGGTAAACTGCGTGGCGCCCGGCGCGATTGAGACCGAGCGGACGAAAACCGAGGCCGCTGACTTTGCCGGAACTTGGGCCAATCTGACGCCGATCGGCCGCGTTGGAACGCCCGCGGACGTGGCCAATGCGGTAGTCTTTTTGGCCGGCGAATCCAGCGGCTTCATCACCGGGCAGACCATCTGGGTGGATGGCGGGCTGTTCAGCAAACCGGCCTGGCCGTACTAGGGATTGGGGGCTGGGGACTGGGGACTAGTGGGCTGCTGTCGGCGAAATAACTTTAGCATCGAAATCTCATGCGTTCGCAGGAGTGCGAACGCGGCAAACACGAGTGTTCGCGCCACGCGTAGCGCACGCACCTTGCGTGCCGCGTCGCCACTCCTGGCGACGCTCGGTAGTAGTAAAGATTCAGGGCGGACGGCCCACTAGGGACGAAGCCGAAAGCCAAGTCCATTTTCTCCGGAAGCGTCGGCCGGGATGCAGATTCCTAGTTCCCGTCCGTCGCTTTCGTCGGAAACGAATTCACTCTCAACGGTGAAATCTAGGCGTAACACCGGTTCATGCAGGGCGAAGGGAGGCAATTCGCCTTCAAATTCGTAGAAGCCGCTGGCGGCATACTCCGTGGTTCCGACAAGCTGGTCCCGAATCCTACAAGACAGAGTGACCGGTTGCCCCGCTTGGACAATCTGCCGCGGAACAAAAATGGAGAGCGAGAAGCCAACGAATGGTTTTTCGAGCGGAAGCACTACTTCCAACGCAAAACTCTTCGCCGTCCAACGAAACGACCCTTCCGGGGGATGCCAGCCATCCGCCAGTCGAACATGCAACTCCGGGAAATGCACGCGGCTTTTCAGCAGCACGAACATCCGCTCGTCGCCCTGAGGATCAATCGGGCTCGAATCAACCAGGCAGCCAATCCGCTTGGAGGCAACAATGGCCCAGCGAGTCCTTTGCAGGATTCGGAAGAGCCCGTAGGCGGAGAACACCCAGTAATTCGTAGCGTCGTTTCCAATTTCGCGGCCATCGGCGAGATATGCGATTGGCTCGTTTTCCACGCGGGCGCGAACCGAGGGAGTGACCTGCGCGATGCGCGTGCTCAGGATGCACCAACGGGTTTGAAACGCCAGCTGCTCAAGGGCTGCGTACGGGTTCTTGAGGTGGTACAGGGTGCCAAGAAATAGCGTCAGACCGTACGAATCCTGGGGCAACTTGAAACCGTGATCCAGATTGATGTCATAAGTGCGCACGGGAAGGTCCAGCACGCGGCTGAGTGTCCGAACTCCGAGCATCCGATTGAAGTTATTCGGAGCGTAGTCGATGGCGTCAACGTCGGCTCCCCAACCGGCAAACAACATGGCAAGATCGCCGTCCGCGCATCCGATGTCAGCCACGGGCCGGTCGGCGATGTCAGCAGCCACGACGTCAAAATCCCGCGAGATGAGTTCCGTGACTGTCGGTACACACGAGAGCGTGTCGAAGGGGTACCAGTCGCCTTCCGAGAGTTGCGTCTTCTTCTTTTCGTCCTTGAGCTTCACCCAAAGATCTTGGGCGGAGCGCAGGAATGCCGCGGGGCTTTCCGGGATTCGAAAGGGCATTCAGGCTGTGACGCCTTATTGTACGCTAGCCGTGGCGCAGGTCCCCGACCTGCGAAGTTTGCCTTTACTCCGTCCGGATCCACCCCGCGTTGAGCGGAGGTACACGCGCGGCCGTCACAGCGGGAACTCCTCGAATGTTCCGACAACCTCCACGTCCGGATCCGCCTGGAAGACCGCGACTAGATCCCCCTCCAGTTTCTCAACCCAAGTTGAGGTGTCTACAAATCGGAGCTTCTTCCAACTCCATTTCCGTGATCCAAGAACTCCGGCGGTGCAAACGAAATCCACGGGACTCTTCTCCCCGGCTTGCGAATAGATGCAGACTCCGAACGCGAAAGGAGCGCCTTTTAGCTCAACCCACCAGCCCGTTTGATTTGAACAAAGCCGCCATTAGCACCCGTCATGTATTCCTAATCGTAACAGGCAGCTCTCGGCACAGCTCAGGGGTCGTGGTGGCCGCCAAGCGGCGCTATCGCAACAAGGACCGCTAACGTCCTAATCGCGGAGGTGCGAAGTGCGCCTCTCGCCCATCTTGGTAGGCCGATCCACCGGCCATCGAGAATCCGCTACTCCGTCCGAATTGCCGTCATGGGATCAATGCGGACCGCACGCAGCGCCGGAAGGAAGCTGCCCACCAGTGTCATCAACAAGCACAATCCAGCCGCGCTCAAGAATGTCGGCAGGTCACCCGGCTGGATTCCTGCGAGAAGCGCTTGCATCAGCCGAGCTGCCACGTAAGCCAGCGCCAATCCCGGCAGAACACCCGCCAGCGCCACCCAGACTCCTTGCCGCATTACCATCCGCAAAATATCGCCCGAAGCCGCGCCCAACGCCATCCGCACCCCGATCTCGCGATTCCTCTGCGATACGGCAAACGAAAGCAGGCCATGAATGCCGATGGCCGCCAGCAGAAATGCGATGGCCGCGAACGCGCCTAGCACGCGAACCTGCACGGTTCGGGCCGCCGTTTTCAATTCCACAATCTGCTCCAGGGTCTGCACATCTGAGATGGGCTGTTCACGATCCGCGCTTTGGATGATTTGCCGGATTGCGGGCGCAAGCGAGCCCGGTGTTCCCGCGCTCCGCACCGCCAGGTTCCTGGGCGCGTAAAATACCCAGGCGCCATCCGCCGCTTGTTGGTAGGAGAGATAAGTCTGGGGTTCGCTCGGTCCCTCAAGCCCGCGGACCCGGACATCGCCCACTACACCCACTACCATCCTGTCGTGAAAGGCGAGTTGGAAGTGCCGACCCAACGGATTCTGGTCCGGCCAATAGCGGCGTGCAAAGGATTGGCTGACCACCGCGACGAATTGCCGATCGACCGTGTCGGACTCGCTGATGTCCCGGCCCAGCATGAGTGGAATTTCGAGAGTCGAGAAAAACCCCGGCGTGGCGTAACGCATACTGACCGTATGAGCCGCGGTGCGCTCCACCACCTGGCCGTTGATGTCCACCGGCCAAATGCCGCCGCCCCATAACATCGGCACGGAGGTAATGTAGGCCGCGCTGGACACTCTTGGCAGCGCGCGTACTTCCGTCAGCACTCGGTCGTAGAATTCCACCCGCCTGGCCGTGCGTTCGTACTTGGGCATCGGCAACGCAGTCTGCATTGTCAGGACCCCGGCGGCGTGAAATCCAGGATCGGTACCCTGCAGCTTCCATAGCGCCCGTATCAACAAGCCGGATGAGATCAGCAGGACAACGGAGATCGTCACTTCGGCGATCACGAGCGTAGCTCGCAGACGTTCTTTGCGCCCGCCGCCCGATCGTGCCCCTTCCCGTAATGCGTTCATATCGCCCTTGCCGGATGCCCGCAGCGCCGGCAACACGCCGAAGACGATTCCCGTGACGACCGTGAGCATCCCCGCGAAAATCAGCACTCGGAAGTCCACCGCGGGCGTGGAGGCAATCGGCAGCGTGTTCGGAACCAGCTTGGACAACAAAGGCACGGACGCAAGCGCCACTAATATCCCGAGCGCCCCACCCAGCACCGCCAGCACCATGCTCTCGGTCATGGATTGACGAACCAACCGCTCCCGCCCGGCTCCCAGCGCCGCCCGCACCGCCAGCTCTTTTTGCCGCCCCAGGCTACGCGTCAACAGGAGATTCGCCAGATTCGCGCAGGCGATCAGCAAAACACAGCCAGACGCACCCAGCAGCGCCCACAGCATGAGGCGCGACTTGCCGGATAGCTCATCGCGCAGAGAAATTACAAGCCCGCCGGTATTTTTGTTTTCTCCTGGATACTGCTGCTTGAGCTGCCGCATGGTCACGTCCATCTCGGCTTTGGCTTGTTCCAGGGACACGCCCGGCTTGAGGCGCCCGACAACTTCCAGATAGTTGTCGTTGCGGTCCTCCAATTCCCGTGCCGCGAATTGTTTCGGAGTCCAGAGGCCAACCTCGGCGCTTGGAAAATGGAAATGCGCCGGCATGACGCCGATGACAATATAGGGCTGGTCATCCAGGATCACCTTTCTTCCCAGCACGCCGGGATCGCCCGCGAATTGCGTCTGCCACAACGGGTAGCTCAAAATCACTGTCCCGGCAGCGCCTACGCGCTCATCCGCCGCCGTAAAAACCCGCCCCAGCAATGGTTGCGTGCCGAGCAATGGAATTACATCGGACGTCACTGCTGTTGCGTAAATACGCTGAGGATCTCCTTGCCCCACCAGATTCACCGCGTTCGGCGTGTACGCGCCAATCGCTTCGAACGATTTGCTCATCCGCTTCACGTCGCGATAATTCAACGGCGAAAATTCCATCTGATCGTAGCCCGCAGTGGTCTGCCAGATCTTGACTAAGCGCTCCGCTTGGGAAAAAGGCAAATTGCGAATCAGAACAAAATCCGTTACCGAAAAGGCCGCCGTGTTGGCGCCAATGCCGAGCGCTACCACCAGAATCGCGGTAATCGCGAAACCCGGCGAGCGCGCCAGCGTTCGGGTGGTGTATCGAAGATCCTGCCTCAAAATGTCCCAATGCACCGCAATCGCGTTGAACAGAATTTCAAAGAACCCCGCGATCCACAGCATGAGAACCGACAGCGGATTGGTTCGGTCACGCCGGCGTGCGCGGAACACTGCTACCAGCTCCTCGCCGTACTCAGCGCGGAAAGACGCCGGATAGAAATGCAACAAAGCCCGGTAGAGTCGCATCACGCCTTCTCCGGTGCGAGACCGCGCACCCGCGCCATCTTCAACAGCTGCGCATGCCGCCGCGCTTCGGCGCGCGCAACAGCCACGCCAAATGGTGTGATCCGGTAGTACCTGCGCCGCTCGTCGTCCAATTCCGGAGCCGGCCGCGTGCTGGTTTCGACAATCAAGCCCTGGTCCAATATGCGGTGGATAGAACGATACAGCGTCCCGGCGCTGAGTTTCAGCTCACCGTTTGTGCGAGCCGCAACGTCCTGGATAATCGCGTAGCCATGCCGGTCTTCATCGGCCAGAGCAATCAGAATGTGAAAGGTCGCGGGTGGGAGGGGCAGCAGGGATTCCGGGTCGGCGCGCTTGTCCATGCAACCATTGTATCCACTGTGGCTATATTGTCAATGGCTATAAGGCCGTTCTCCGGTTCTTCAGTTCTTCAGTTCTTCAGTTCGTCGGTTATCGTAGAGGTAAGTCGATTCGGAACCATGAACGATTACGCAGCACGGCTGGCCGCCGAAGCCCGCCATTACCGCGACGATACCGATGTTCATAGTCTCCCCGGCATCTTCCATTACTGGTCGAACCGCTATGTCCGGCCCAAGCTGGAGGCGTTCGGATTTTCGAATCCCGAAGCCATGTTCCGGAAATATCTTGGCGAACAATTCGAGCGCCATCAGAACCACCCCAAGCGTTTCGTCAGCTTTGGTTCCGGCAATTGCAATATGGAAATCGATCTGGCGCTAGACCTCCGCGCCCACGGGCACTCCGATTTCGTCATCGATTGCGTCGACTTGAATCAATCCATGTTGGAGCGAGGGCGAGCTTCCGCAGCCGAGCGCGAAGTAGTCTCTCATCTGAACTTCGTCCAAGCAGATTTCAATCAATGGATTCCCGAACATGAATACGACGCCGTGATTGCGAATCAGGCTCTGCATCATGTCCTCAAGCTGGAGGATCTGTTCGCACAGATCAAGAGCTCGCTCAAACCCGGCGGGACTTTGATCGTCTCTGAAGTGGTGGGACGCAATGGACACCAGCGCTGGCCCGAGGCGCTCGAAATCGTGCGCGAGTTTTGGAGGAAGCTGCCTCCGTCCTACCGATTCAATCAGAGGCTGCATCGGTATGAGGAAATGTACCTCAATTACGATTGTTCCACCGATGGATTCGAGGCCATTCGATCCCAGGACATTCTGCCGCTGCTGCTGCAGAATTTCCATTTCCAGGTTTTCGTAGCGTTCGCCAATGTGATCGAACCTTTTGTCGACCGCGCTTTCGGCTATAATTTCGACGCACAGGCGCCCTGGGACTGCAGCTTTATTGACGCCGTGCACCAGCGCGACGAGCAAGAATTCGCCGCCGACCGCCTCAAGCCGAGTCATATCTTGGCTGTGCTCGGGAAAAATCCGAACGTCCCAACCTTGTGGCATCCGCCCCTGACTCCCGAGTTCTGCGTTCGCCACACTCAACAGGTAATCGCGGAGCCGGACGGGTTGCCAAATCCCTACGAATGGCACACCTGGCCTCACAGTCCGCAAACCGAGCTCGAGATCGCCTGCCAAAGACTCGAAGTCGCTTATGGAAAGCTGAAGGAAGCCGAGGATCAGGTCGACCAGCGGGGCGAGATGGTGGAGAAACTAATGCTGGAAGTTGAGGAGCGAACTCAATGGGCCTTGCGGCTGAAAAAGGAGATTGACGACTGGACGGGCCTGGATCTGCATCTGCAGCGGCTTGACGAAGAACTGAAGCAACGAACGGCCTGGGCGCTGAAGCTTCAAAAAGAATTGGAGGAACTTAACGCACAGTTTGAAGAGCGAACCGCCTGGGCCCTCGAGCTCGATCGCCAATTAGAAACCCGCACGACACAGACGCAACAACTAACCAAAGCTCTCGACGAACTAGCCTGGGCTGGCCCACTGGATCGAAGATTCCACAAGTCTCTCTCCTCAGCCATCCGACTGATCCAGCGGATTCGCAATCGCCTCAAATAGCCCAACTCCCATGCGTTCCGAGGAGTGCGAACGCGGCAAACACGAGTGTTCGCGCCACGCGCGTAGCGCACGCACTTTTGCGTGCCGCGTCGCCACTCATGGCGAGGCACGGCAGTAGTAAAGATTCCCAGCCCCGATAATGGTTTCATGCGCCACGCCCTCCGATCCCTCCGAAAGAACCCGGGCTTCACTCTGTTAGCGATCCTCACTCTCGCCCTCGGCATCGGCGCGAACACCGCAATTTTCAGCATCATTAATAGCGTTCTGCTTTCGCCGCTCCGCTATCCCGATGCGGATCGAATCGTGGCCGTCTCCACCTATTCGAAACAGACCGGCCACCAAACCCCGCGGCTAACAGGCGGCGACCTGGTGGATATTCGCGGCGACGGCCAGGCGTTCGAAGCGCTGAGCTGCTACTTCGGCGGTGAAATGGGCGTCCAACTTCGCGATCGCGCGGAATTCACCGGCGCTTTCTTCGTCGACCCCGATTTCTTTCGGATCTTCGGGGCTCAGCCCGCCTATGGTCGACTGCTCGACAACAACGATCAGGATCGCGCCGCGCTAGTCAGCCTGCCATTCGCCGAGCGAAACTTCGGCTCCGGCCCGAATGCTTTGAGCAAACTGGTGAGCATCGAAAATCGCTCTTATCAAATCGCAGGCGTTCTGCCAGTGGGTTTCCAATTCCCGAGTAAAGCCGATGTGTGGGTACTTGCTCCACCGACACCAGAAAATTTGAACCGCACCGCTTACAACTATCCAACCGTCGCGAAATTGAAATCCGGCGTCACTCTGGAAGGCGCCAGAATCCACCTCGAAACCATCGGCGCGCGCGTTGCCACTTCTTTTCCGGATTCGAACCGCAACAAAAGTTTCACGGTCACTCCTTTGCGCGATCAACTGGTGGGCCCTGTCCGGACCACTCTCTATTTCCTGATGGGAGCTGTCGTGCTGGTGCTGTTGATCGCTTGCACCAACGTTGCTGACCTGATGCTGGCGCGCGCCACCGCAAGATCCCGTGAAATGGCCGTCCGCGCTGCTTTGGGCGCTGGACGCTGGCACATCATCCGGCCGCTTCTCGCGGAAAGCGCCATCCTTGCGATTGCGGGCGGAGCGCTCGGATTGTTGCTGGCCCAGTTGGGGACCAATGTGCTGCTGGGCCTCGCTCAGGATCGCATTCCTCTGCCGCGCCTTGACGAAGTACATATCGATCGGCTGGTGCTCGCGTTCGTTACCGGCGTCTCTCTACTATCCAGCCTGCTCTTCGGCCTCGCTCCAGCATTAGAAGCCGCGCGTGTGGATCCGCAGCAAGCTCTCCAGCAGGGCGGTTCACGCGGACTGCTGGGAGCGAGATCGCCCCGCTTGCGCAATATGCTGGTGGTGGCACAAATCGCGCTCTCGTTCGTGCTCGCCATCAGCGCGGGTCTGTTGCTGCGCAGCTTCGCGGCCCTTTCGAGCGTCCAGCTCGGCTACCGTACGAACGGCATCCTGGTGATGTACGCGCACACGCCGGCTCGCACGCTCCCGGAATATCTCGCGGTCGGGCGTTCGTTTGAAAACCTGTTCGGACAACTGTCTGGCATCCCCGGTGTGAATTCCGTGGCTGCCGCCATGGGATTGCCCACCGGCCAATACGGATCCGACGGCTCCTACGCCGTGGAAGGCAAGCAGATTTTTGCGCCAGGCCAGAAACTTCCGCACGCCGGCTTTCGTTTGGCCAGCCCCGGCTATTTTCGAACCATGGGAATTCCACTATCGCGAGGCCGTGATTTCTCCTCCCGCGATTTGTACGACGCGACGCCCGTCGCGATCATCAGCGAAGCCCTGGCGCGAGAAAGTTTCCCGAATCAGGACCCCATCGGCCAGCGGCTCCAATGCGGTTTGGATTCAGTGGGGAAATGGATGACCATTATCGGCGTGGTAGGAGACGTTCGTCAAAGCTCGCCCGCTTCCGCCCCCGAGCCGGAAATGTATATGCCGCTCGAGCAACACCCGTATTTCGCAAACGAACTACAAGTGGTGATCCAGACCGCGCTCGATCCCACTTCACTCACTGGCGCCGTCCGCCGCGAGGTGCGCGCCATGAATCCTGAAACCGCGATGAAGTTCACCACCATGGATGCAATGGTGGCAGGCTCCATTTCGAAGCCGCGTTTCCGCATGTTCCTGATCAGCGCCTTCGCGGGACTCGCGCTGATCCTCGCGCTGGTGGGCGTCTACGGTGTGATGAGCTTTGTCATCACTCAGCGAACCTCCGAGTTCGGCCTGCGCGTGGCGATGGGCGCGAAGCCCGCGGACGTGGTCGGCTTGGTGCTGCGCGGCGCGTTGCGGCTGGCCGTTATCGGACTAACAATCGGCCTGCTGCTCTCGCTCGCCGCCAGCCGCGTGATGGCCAGCATGCTATTTGCGTTGAAACCGACCGACGCAGTCACCTACGCGGCAGTCCTGCTCGCCGTAATCCCGATCATCCTGCTAGCCGCCGCCGTCCCCGCCTGGCGCGCCGCCCGCATCGACCCGGTAACCGCACTCCGCCAATAACCCCCAGCCCCCAGTCCCGAGTCCCGTTCCCCGGATCAACGCAACCAGTTGCTCCGAACGTTCGAGGCCCACCACCGGTGCGGCCAGCGACTTGAATTTCGCAATCAGTTCATCCCAGCTCAGCGGATTCTTCGGATCGCCCTTGGGGTGTTTGATTATTGTCTCCAAGTGTCTCCCGTCGGCGAGATCCATCGCGACACGCGCGGGCCATTCTTCCGGGAAGTTCTTCTCGATCCGGATGTCTTTCTGCACCACTACCCTTCCCATCATCCGCCGGACGTTCTTAGACCGTACGTTTTCTTCCGTAAACTGATCGCTTCCCGCAGCGCGGTACATCGCCGCCACGGCCGCGCCAAACGGCATGGAGAACTGGGCTTCGACAATCGATTGCGGATTGTATTTCTGCCCGCGTGGCTCCGCAACCAGCGCCCAACCGGCTTCGAGAACTGCGACCTCGATGCGGAGGATCGCATCCGGTTCGAGGTCGTGCTCTCGCACCAGGGCGAGAATCCCGTCGATCGGCCCTTGCATATAGCGGAAGCAGGCGTGCGGCTTGATGGACGTGCGCATGATCTCGAAAGATTCGCCAAGATCCTCCGTGATCAGTTCGAGTATTGGTCTTTTGGAGTGGCCGTGCAGGAATCCGTCGCGGCCTTCCAGAATCGTGGAGGGTCCGCGAAAGCCTTCGGCGGCCAGCATCGCAGCCTGAATGCCGTTCTGCGCCGCGAGACCCGGATGCAGCCGCTTGGTCCAAGCGCCCTCTGCCAAGAATTCCATTGATCCGGCGGCCATGCTTCCCGCGATGCCGAAGGCGGAAAGCATCTGGTCCGCTGTCAGGCGAAGCAGCTTCGACGCGGTTACCGCTGCTCCGAACGCGCCGCAAGTGGCCGTGGGGTGGAAGCCCAGCCAGTAATGCTCTTTCGGTTGCAGCGCCATGGCGATGCGGGCAGCCGCCTCATATCCGGCCACCACCGCCGCAGTGAATCGGTCCACAGAGACGTCGGGAAGTGATTCCGCGAGCGCAAGCGCAGCAGAGAACATCACCACGCCCAGATGAATGGATCCAGCATTGTGCGTATCATCCATTTCGATAGCATGCGCCGCGGTGCCGTACGCGAGTGCCGCGTGGCCCGGCAGCATGCGAGCATTCAGCCGCTCGATCATCTTGTACACCGGCGCCGACGATTCTTCGCGTGATCCACGTATGGCAACGCCTAAATAGTCGAGCAGAAGATAGCGCGTTCGATCGAAAACTTCCGCCGGCAGATCCTCGGGCCGGAGCCGCGCGAGAAATTCAACCAGTTCCCGCGTTTCGTTCATTCCGGGCCTCGCTTCGGCGCAAGAAAACTGCGGCGCAGCACGACAATTCGCTCGCGATCCTGGTTGTAGCCGCGAGTTTCGATTGAAACGATCCCGCGATCGGGCTTGCTCGCCGACTCCCGCTTCTCCAGCACTTCCGATTCCGCGTACAACGAATCACCGGGGAAGAGCGGCCGCTCGAAAGTTACGCTTTCATATCCGAGATTTGCGATGGTCTGGCCGCTAGTATCAGCCACGCTCATGCCGACCGTCAGGCTGAAGACCAGCGTATCGATCACCGGGCATCGACCGGCGTGATGCCGATCGATGAACAAGGGATTCTGGTTCATGGTCAGCAGCGCGAACCAGGTGTTATCGTGCTCGGTAATGGTGCGCCCCGGCCAGTGCTTGTAAATCGCCCCGGTTTCAAATTCTTCGTAATAGCGCCCAAAGCTCATAGGATCTCCACCTAATGTGGCGCACGCCCCCGGCGTGCCGCGTTCACACTCGTGTGAACGCCGTGAACATAATTCTTCCTAATGTGTTCGCAAGAGTGCGAACACGGCACGCAAGAGTGCGTGCGCCACACGGCTATTCACGCTCCTTGTATTTCTTGAGTAGGTTGCGCGCGATGATCAACCGCTGCAGCTCATTGGTCCCCCCGCCGATCACCACCAGTGGCGCGTCCCGATAGTAGCGCTCCACCGGAAAATCCTTGGAATATCCATTTCCGCCCAGAATCCGCATCGCCTCCAGCGACACTTCAGCCGCGGTTTCGGTAGCAAACAGCTTGGCCATCCCCGCTTCCAGGTCACACCGCTCGCCGCGATCCTTCTTCTCAGCGGCGGAATAAATCAGCAACCGCGAGGCTTCAATCCGGGTGGCCATGTCGGCCAGCTTGATCTGAATGGTCTGATGCTCGGCGATCGGTTTCCCGAACGTGGTGCGCCGCTGCGCATAGCGAATCGCTTCTTCGAAGGCCGCGCGCGCAATCCCCAGGCCCCGCGCCGCAACGTTGATGCGCTCGGCTTCAAGACCTGTCATCACTTGCTTGAATCCTTCGTTCTCCACGCCACCGATCAGGTTCTCAGCCGGCACCGGGAAATCCTGGAAGTGCAGCTCGCAGGTTTCCACGCTCTTGTAGCCCAGCTTGTCGATGTCGCGGCTCACGGTCAGCCCCGGCGCGCCCTTCTCGATCACGAACGCGCCCATCCCCTTGTAATTGTGGGGCGGCGCCATGCGCGGCCCAGTACGAGCCAGCAACAAGAATGTATTTCCGAAGCGCCCGTTAGTAACCCACATCTTCGACCCGCTAATCCGGTAAACATCACCGTCACGCACGGCAGTGGTGCTGATGTTCTGCAGATCCGTGCCGGCGTTGGGCTCGGAAAGACAAATCCCCCCGCGCCGTTCGCCCGATGCCAATCCCGGCAAGAATCGCCGCTTCTGTTCTTCGGTTCCAAAACGAATCAGCACGTCGCACAACACCGAATGCGTCCCGATCACGCCCGCGAGGCCCAGCCAGCCACGCGAAAGTTCCTCGAAGATCATCGCGAAGGTCGTGAAATCGATCTCCGCGCCGCCGTAAACTTCGGGAACATTCAATCCAAACAGGCCCATCTTCCGCATCTCGCCCACCAGCGCATGCGGATATTCGTTGCGATGCTCCATGGCGGATGCCACCGGAACCACTTCTTTATCGACGAACTGGCGCACGGTCGCGACCATCAGTTCCTGTTCCGAGGTCAGCTTTCTCATGTCGCTTCTCCAGCAGGCCGCTTCGGCACCACGATCTTGCGCTCCAACGCGAGAATCGCCTCCTGGCGCTGATTCAGCCCACGCGTCACAACGACCACCAAGCCGCGTTCATTCGGCAGTTCTTCTTTCATCGCAATGGTCGACTCCGCATAAATGGTATCGCCGTGAAAGACCGGCCCAAGATGACGGACATTGGAATAATCCAGCGTCTCGAGAGCGCGCCCGCCGATGTCCGCCTGGCTCATGCCGATCACCAGGCTGATCACCAGCGGACCCGCCACCAGCCGCCCTCCATGTTGCGTACCGGCGGCGTAGTGCTCGTCAATGTGCAGCGGATGCTGGTTCATGCTCATCAGGCTGAAGAGCGTATCGTCGAACTCGGTGATGGTGCGGCCGGGCCAGTGACGAAAATGCCGCCCCGTTTCCAGTTCCTCGAAGTAACTGCCGTAGCCCATATCAAGATCCGATGGCGCAAGCACGCGAGCGGACCAGTTCATCGATTTCCGCTTCGCTGTAACCAGCTTCCAGTAATATCGCGCGCCCGTGTTCGCCGAGTTTGGGCGGTGGACCAGCAACCACCGGCGGAGTAAGCGACAGCCCAATCGGCAGCCGCGGAATTTTCGCTGATCCTTCGCCATCCAACACCACTTCGGCAAGCTGATCGAGCGCCGCCGCCTGTTGGTCATCCATCACTTGTTCCGCGTTCTGTACTGCGTCGCCGGGGACGTCGTGCTGCTTGAATAGCGCCAGCCAGTGCTCGGTCGGCTTCTTACACACAAGGTCAGCGATCGGACCCTCCAGATCCGCACGATTGCGCACTCGGGACGCATTCGTCGAGAATCGAGGATCCTCTAACCAATCTTCGCGTTCGATCGCCGCGCACAAACGCCGAAACAGCCGATCGTTCGATATACCGATCATGATCGCGCCATCCGCTGTCGCAAATGCGCCGTAAGGAGCCATGGCGTTGTGCCGCGAGCCTTCGGGTCCCGGACTTACGCCGGTGAATTGGCGGTACAGCAGGTGATAACACATCAGCATCACGCCGGTCTCGAATAGCGATGCATCCACGCGCTGGCCGCGGCCGGTGCGCTGCTTCTCGAACAGCGCAGCCAGAATTCCGAGCGCCATCCACACTCCAGCCCCCATGTCGAGAATCGAAACTCCGGCGCGAATCGGAGTCTCTGCATTCGGCCCGGTGACGCTTACGATCCCGGTGCGCGCCTGCAAGATTGCGTCGTAACCGGGTTTCAAATAATCCGGACCACGCTGCCCATAGGCGGAAAGCGAAGCATAAATAATATCCGGATTGCGCGCGCGAATGGCCGGTTCATCCAGGCCCAACTTCTCCGCCTTGCCTCCGCGAAAGTTCTCGATAAAAACTTCGCAGCGTGATGCCAGTCGATATACGATCTCACGCCCCGCGGGCTTCGTGATATCGACTGCGATGGACCGCTTGCCGCGATTAATGGGCACGAAATACGCGCCCCACTCCCCGCGATGCGGTCCCATATTGCGGGCATCGTCGCCGCCGTCGATTCGCTCCACTTTGATGATGTCCGCACCGAGATCAGCCAGGATCATGGTGGCAGTAGGGCCAGCCACAACCGTGCTCAGATCCAGAACGCGAACGCCGGTAAGTGGAGGTGGCAAGAAGTTGACGATAGCACAGCGCTATGCTGTGATTTACCCTGCGTAGCGATCATGACCACGCCAACCGGTCGGCCAGAGGACCGCGCCCGTTCCAATATCGACCGCCTTCTTACAGATTCCGGCTGGATTATTCAAAATCGCAACGGTATTAATATCGAAGCCGGCCGTGGCATCGCCATTCGCGAATTCCTGCTCGCTCCTGGGTACGGTTTTGCCGACTACCTGCTCTACGTGGATGGTTATGCGGCGGGCGTGGTAGAAGCGAAGAAGGCCGGTGTTCCACTGACCGAAGTGGAGCTGCAGACCGATCGATATAGCGTCGGTCTTCCGGAAAATCTCCCAGCCCCGCGGCGGCCGTTACCGTTCTGCTATCAATCCACCGGCATCGAGACCCGCTTCACCAATCTTTTGGAGCCCGACGCCCGCAGCCGGCCGGTTTTCGGCTTTCATAGGCCGGAAACGCTCGCCTCGTGCGCAAGCGTTCCGCAGCCGATCGGACAGCGCTTAAGGAGGCCTCAGCACAGCTTGACGCGCTGCTAGCCGCCAAAGGGGTAACCGAGGACGAGCTGGTTGCGGATTTCACGCGCTGGCGCGCAGCCAAGCGCCGATGATTGCCCTCGCTCGTGGGATACGCTAAGAGCAGGAGCGCCCTATGCATCTCGAAATTTCTCCGACAACCGAAGCTCGCCTGGTCTCGAAAGCCCAGGAGCAGGGTCTCTCCGTTGACGCTTTTATCGAGCGGCTGCTGAACGATACCGGCGATCTGCCGTCGAGCACCGCCAACGGCAACGCCCCGGTACTGCCCGTCTGGCATCTCGGGATACGCGGCAGCCTTCAGCGGCGTGACATCTACGACGATGCCGGCTGAGCTGGGAGCAGTCGATACCAACTCGGTTTTATTCATTCCGGTATAATGTGTACAGGTGTGTACACATGAGTAACCCGTCAACGGAGCCCATCACGGTAGGTATTCGAGAGTTTCGCGAGAACCTTGCGGAGTACTTGCTCGAAAGCAACGCCCCGGTCGCCATCACCCGGCATGGAGATACGATCGGATACTTTATACCTGCGCGGCGCAAGCGTTCCGAAGCCGAACGCACAGCGCTAAAGGAGGCTGCCGCACAGCTTGACGCGCTACTGGCCGCGAAAGGTGTCACCGAAGACGAGCTGGTTGCGGATTTCAAGCGGTGGCGCGCGGCCAAGCGAAGATGACTGCTGGCAGGGGACTGGTGCTGGACGCGAATATACTGATCCGGGCCGTATTGGGCAGGCGTGTTCGATCCCTGCTTGAGACCTATGAGGATTCGATCAGCTTCTACACTCCCGATGTATGCTTTGAAGACGCGCGTGAATACATACCGCAAGTCCTCGCCAGCCGTGGCAGCGATCCACAGGCAGGCTTAGCCATACTCCAGCAAATCGGGTTGCTAGTCCAAGCCGTGGATCAGGCGCTCTATCAGGATTTCGAGCAGCTCGCGCGGGAGCGAATGTCTGCGCGCGACATCGAGGACTGGCCTGTTGTCGCCGTCGCTCTGATGCTGAGTGTCCCGGTTTGGACAGAAGACCGGGATTTTTTCGGAAGCGGCTTGGCCACCTGGACGACGGATCGTGTGGAGTTGTACCTGCGAGGGAGTCATGTGTAGCGGCGCGCGGCAGCTTTCACGAAAACAATCGCTCGAGGTTCACGTCTGATGTCTTCCGCCGCTTCCGGTCTTGTCAACAAAGTCTGGAACTACTGCAATCTGCTCCGCGACGATGGAGTCTCCTACGGCGATTACGTTGAGCAGCTCACTTATCTTCTTTTCCTCAAGATGGACTACGAGCGCACCCGGCCGCCGTACAACAAGAAATCCACCATCCCCTCCGACCACAATTGGGCCAGCCGCGCCGACCTCGACGACTTCGTCCGTAGCTACAATCCCGCCAACCGTCACGAGCGTACCGAAACGGAGCGCTTCCACCGTTTCTCGTATGAGGACCTTTTGAAGCGGGACAAAGCCAACCTCGACATCTTCTGGCTCAGGGATGACAGCCTCGGCGACTCTTCCGATCTCCCCGACCCAGCCATCCTGGCCGCCGAGATCGTGGAGGATCTGCAAGCGGCACTCGATCAATTTGCCCAAATAGCTTCAGATCTCTCGGCAGTTGAGCGCAGCACGCGGGAGCCGTAAGATGCTACGAGTTCCCGGCTCCATCGCCTGGCCGGTCATTGCCGTCTTCACGTGCGGCGCCCTTTATTACTTCGCCAACCGCTCCATCTACTATCCATCCAAATATCCGGAAGGATTCTGGGACATGCAACACCAGGTGCACGCGACCGATGTCTGGATCGACACGCAGGATGGCGTGCGACTGCATGCCTGGTTTGTTGCCCGCGAAGGCGCGCGCTGGGTGACGCTCTACCTGCACGGCAACGCCGGCAACATCACGCACCGGCTGCCGCACATCCAGGAAATCGTCGCGGCCGGATCGTCGATTCTCATACTGGATTACCGCGGCTACGGCAAAAGCAGCGGACGGCCTACCGAGAAGGGACTCTACATCGACAGCGAAGCTGCCTTCGCGCACCTGCTTGGAATGGGCTATCGCGCAAACCAGATTATTGTGCACGGCGAATCGCTCGGAACGGCCGTCGCTGTAGACTTGGCATCCCGCCAGCCCTGCGCAGCTCTGATCCTCGAAGCTCCGTTCACTTCCGCGAACGACGTCGCTGGAAGCGTGCTCCCCATCCTGGGCCCGCTGCTAGTCCACAGCTACAATTCAGTCCCGAAGATGCGCACGATCCGAGCGCCCAAGCTATTCATCCAAGGTGACCACGACAAGATCATCCCGCCGCGCCTGGGCCAAGCGCTCTACGCGGCCGCACAATCTCCAAAGGAATTCTGGGTGGTGGAAGGCGCAGGCCACAACGACATCCTGGAGACAGCCGGGCCACGTTATCGGCAAAGGTTGGAACGGTTCTACGGAGAATTAGCCGCGGATGGACACGGATAAGATCCGACTCACTTCGCCGCCCAATACGCCCGGTGCCCAATGTAATCCGGATCCGGCAGATTCCCTAAAATCACTCGACGCAGCTCCAAAATATCCACCTCGCCGGTCTTTGCGTACAGCAGCTTCCCGCCCGGCGCAATTACAACCGTGTAAGGCAGCCCGGATTCCCATTTCGCATCGAATGCCGCCTGCATGGCGTAAGTATCGTCGGAGGCAAATTGAAGATTGCGGCTGGAGGCGTGCTGTTTTTCGAGCGCCTTCATCACACCGGCCCGCTCGTCCGGATAGTTGGTGGAAACCATTACCAGATCGAAATCGCGGCCCCGAAACATGCGATATGTGGTCTCAAGATCAGGAAACTCTTTCATGCACGGACCGCACCATGTGGCCCAGAAATTGATTAGCAGAACTTTATCGGTCGGATTGGACCGCAGTTTCTTCAGCGCCTCGGCCGTAGCGGCTTCCAGCTTCACCGGCTCTGCTTCAATCTTGGCCAACTCAGCCACCCGGCCCTCGTGCTTCGATTTCCACTTGGTAGAGCAGCCGAACACTCCCGTGTGTGGCACCGTCACCGGCTGGTGTGCCAGAAGCGCGTCAATGGCGTTCCGGGCATCCTGCGTTTTCACCAAGGACTCGCGCTGGCTATTGTCGACGCGTCCATCATAACGCAGCTTCCTTTCCGCATCGAACACAAAGACATGCGGCGTGGCCTTGGGACCGTATGCGCGCGCGACAGATTGCGTTTCGCCGTCGTACAGGTACGGGAAGTTGAAATTCCGGTACGCGGCGCGGATCTTCATCTCTTCGAAGCTATCGCTGACATCCGTATAACCGAGCTCGCTCAACCACACCGCCTCCGGATCATTGGGCTCAATTGCCACCAGCGTGACGCCGCGCCCGCGATAATCGTCCGCGAGCTTCTTGATGCGGCTTTCATAGAGTTGCGCGGTGGGGCAGTGATTGCAAGTAAAGACGATGGCCAGCACTGGCGCGTCCGAATAGTCGCTCAATTTGTGAATCTGGCCGTCAATCCCAGGTAGCGAGAAATCCGGAGCCGGCGAACCAATTGCGAGAGTTGGGTGCCGATCGTCATCATCGGCGAGCAGCGCCCCCGCCAGTGCCAATAGGAAAACGGTCGAACAGACCAGTCGAAACATGCGAACCTCCCTATCCAGATGTTACCGAACCACGACCGTGAGGGCCGTGAAAAATTCAAAGGCACCGGTCGCTTACGCTCGCGG
>Ga0182024_10009058_pt1 | contig 20729 bp, 20 predicted proteins | sample P32metaG_FD_120480 | JGI IMG/M metagenome (GOLD analysis project Ga0182024, IMG submission 120480) | Permafrost microbial communities from Stordalen Mire, Sweden - P3-2 metaG (Illumina Assembly) | ecosystem: Environmental > Terrestrial > Soil > Wetlands > Permafrost | place: Sweden: Stordalen...
CTGTCGCCAGACGGTCGAATTTTGCAGTCTTTCCGCGCCGGGCGACCGCTGCCGCCGGCCTAAAGCAAGAAACCGGTTTTATTCCTTTTCCCATCCCAATGCGTCCGCGACCTGGCTGGCCAGCCGCAGCGGATCAAATGGCTTGGGCAGGATGGCGGCCACAGGCAGATGCGAAAGAGAGCCATCGTGGACGGCTTGCACCTTTGCAGTCAGCAACACGATCGGGATGTGGCTGGTGGCGCGGGCCGCCCTGAGCTTGCCCAGCATGGCAGGTCCGTCCATTGCCGGCATCATCACGTCGAGCAGAATAGCGTCCGGTTGATGCCGGGTCGCGCTTTCAATCGCCTGCGCTCCGCAATAGGCCTCGAACACATCCCAGCCAGCCATCGTCTGCAGGCTGAGCGCCGCGGCTTGCCGGGCTGCGTCATCATCATCCACAACCAGAATGCGCCTTTTCACAGTCACTCTCCGGGTAAGTGGGGCCAGTCACAAGGTACCCCAGACATCGCCAATAAGAGCTTCCACTTTCAGGCAATTACCAGTACCACTGGGCGAATTCCACAGGCAACGGAGGGGTACGCCCCTCCGCTGGATAACGACAGATCGGCCACCGCTTACGCCATTTTCAGCGGCTTAACCCCTCCGTCTTCATCATCTTCCTCGTCTTCGTCCTCGTCCTCGTCTTCATCCTCATCATCTTCGTAATCTTCGTCGACATCATCTTCATCTTCCTCTTCGTCGAGATCATCGATATCTTCGTCTTCGTCGTCCTCGTCCTCTTCCTCGTCGAGATCGTCCAGGGATTTGAGAAGCTCTAGTGCTGGCAGCTGCTGCGGCTCGCCCCATGGAGCGGTAGTCAGTTCGAGTTGCATGGCGGCGAGGTAGCTGGCATAGCCTTCATGGTGGGGGGTTGGTATAAGGGGCATTCGCACGATTTCTCTTCTCCTCTGCCTTCAATGTACATGGCGCACTTCAGCGCCCGAGTTTCTGCACGCTTGGATGCCGACGAGAGACTATCGTTGCAGCCAGGGGGCATTTTCTGCCTCTGCCGGTCTCCTCGGACAAAGCCTTTCCGCATGCACGCATGTGGTAATTTTCTTAACATCAGCCCGGTGATCCCGGCAAGCGTGCACCCAATCTCCGGAGCAATCGCCTTATGGCCGAGCCAATTCCAACTACTGCTTTGTTGCTTATTGACGAATCCCGTCAGGAAGAGATCAACGTTACGCACACGCCTTTCACCATCGGGCGGCTGCAGGATCGCGACCTGGTACTGGCGCACGCGTTCATTTCCCGCGATCACGCCGCCATTCTCTATGAGAAGGGACAGTTTCACGTAGTCGACTGCGGCAGCCGCCACGGCACCTTTCTCAATGCCAAACCCCTGGTCGAGCGCCAGGCATTGAAGCCAGGAGACGAAATCCGCCTGGGTTCGCTGAACGGTCCTTCGCTGCGTTTCGGCCCCGCGAGAGAAAGCACTTCAACCATTCACAAATTGTTGGACGAACTGCATGCGATTTCGACTCCGACCTCCGACCTGGAGAAGCTGAGTTGGTTCCTGGCTGCGGCGCAACGATTGAATACCCTGGGTGCAGTCAATGAAATCCTGGCAACGCTGGTGGAAGCGACGCTGGAGTTGACCCAGGTGGAGCGAGGCTATGTATTTCTCAGAGATGAGAAGGGCAAGTTGACCCTGGCTGCAGGACGCAGCCTGAAAGGCGATCGCCTGGAAGACGATTCAACCATCTCTCACAGTGCCATCGCCCAAGCCTGCAAAGCTTCGAAGTTCATCGTCACCGATACGTTGTCAGCCGAGGCCAATTCGCGCACGGAAAGCATGGTGCAGCAAAGTATCCGCATGGTGTATTGCATTCCGCTGCGCAAGCGGGCGGCCGGCAGCGATTTGCATGAGAAAGATATCCTCGGGGTTCTCTACCTGGACAGCCGCCTGCAACCCGGGAAACTAAGCCAGGTCGACAACGATCTGCTGGAGACGATCTCGACCGAAGCCGCGGCATTGGTGGAAAATGCCTTTCTTGCACAATCGGAAGAATCGGCACGCCGCTACCGCGAAGAACTCAACATTGCGGCCGCTATCCAACAGGGACTGATGGAGTTTGCCATCCCCAACCTGCCCTACGCCCGGGTGCATGCTCGAAGCGTCGCCTGCAAGGAGGTGGGGGGTGACTTTTATGACGTGATTGCTACTTCGGACGGGCTCTACGTGGTGATTGCCGACATCTCCGGCAAAGGAGTATCGGCGGCGATTCTTGCCTCAACGCTGCAGGGTCTGCTTTACGGATTGCTGCTGGCCGGTCAGCCGTTGGCGCAGATCGCGGACGTGGCCAATCGCTACATCTGCGAGAAAAATGTGCAGAAATACGCGACCATGATCCTGGTTAAGCTGGGACCAGACGGCACCTTCGAATACGTCAATTGCGGGCATGTGCAGCCAATGTTGGCCAACAGCGCGGGCGTCAAACGGCTGGAAAACGCCAACATGGTGGTGGGGCTGATCGAAGAGGCCACCTTCGCTTCTGAGCGCTTACAGCTTAAGCCCGGGGACCGGATTGTTCTGGCCACGGACGGGGTCACCGAGGCGGAAAGCCTGAATGGCGATTTTTTTGGTGAGGAGCGGCTGGAAGCTGCTCTCGAGGGTTCCACCATCGAGGGTGTTCTGAGCAAGGTCGAGAGCTTCATGGCGGGGGCGCCGCCTAATGATGATTTCACGATGCTCGAGGTGCTTTATAGCGCCTGATCGCCCACTGCGCTGCCCAATAGCCACACATGCCGTGGACCCCGCCGCCCGGGGGTGTGGACGACGAACAGAGGAATACACCCGGGAGTGGGGTGCCGTACTGGCGCCAGGTTGGCCGCAGAAAGAACTGCAGACCGGAGACCGAGCCGCCGTTGATGTCGCCTCCCACCAGGTTCTCGTTCCAGGCGTGCATGGCCTCGGTGTTAAAGACTGCCCGGCCCAGAATGCACTCCCGAAAACCGGGTGCAAAGCGCTCCACCTGCGATTCAATGGCTTCCAGGGCGGACCCGGACCAACTATTGGGCACGTGGCAATAGGCCCAGGCCACGTGTTTTCCCAGGGGCGCCCGGCTGGGGTCAAAAAGCGTTGGCTGGGATAACAGGACAAAGGGCCGCTCGCTCATTGCGCCGCTGCCGGGCGCCCGTTCTGAAGCTGCAATCTCATCGAAGGTACCGCCCAGGTGGACTGTGCCCGCTCGCAGGCAGTCTGTGGCACGCCATGGGATGGGCTGGCTCAGCGCCCAGTCCACCTTGAAAACGCCGGGACCGTAACGGTAGTGCTGGAGTTGCTTCTGGAACGACGGGGGAAGATCGTCGCCACCCAATGTCAGCAACTGCCTGGGGGTTACGTCCAGCAGGGTCAGATCCCCCAGGCCCCGCAGCGATCGCACTGGTGCATTGGTGGTGACCGTGCCGCCGGCTTTTTGGAGGCAGGCAACGAGTGCGTCCGCGATGGACTGCGCTCCACCTTGCGGAATAGGCCAACCCGCAGCGTGGGCGGTCACGCCTAAGACCAGTCCGAAGGCTGCGGAGACGGGCGATTCGAGAGGTAGAAATGAGTGCGCAGCGAGTCCGGCGAAGAGAGCACGCGCGCGGACTCCCTTGAAGTGGCTGTCGGCGAGAGATCGCGCGGAGCGCAAACCCACTAACCCGAAGCGGGCCATGGCAATCGGATGCTGGGGCCAGCCGACGGCCTTGAGCAGGTCATGGCGAAGGCCATCCCAACTGGCCAGCAGCGGGCCATAAAGGCGACGGTAAGCGGCTGCATCCGTCCCTAATTGGCTGGCCGTGTGCCCGACATCCCGTTCCAGCATCACGGCGGTGCCATCGTCCAGTGGGTGCGCGAGTTCCGCGGATGGCCAAATCCAGTGCAACCCGGATTCAGCCAGTGGCAATGTGGAGAAGAACGGCGATGTCACCGCCATCGGATGCACTGCGGATCCCAGATCGTGCAGGAAGCCGGGTAATGTGAGTTCGGCCGAGCGTGCGGCCCCGCCCGCGACGGACGCCGCCTCCCTCACTTCCACGGCGAAGCCGGCGTTGGCCAAGACAATGGCTGACGCTAATCCGTTGGGGCCTGCTCCGACGATGGTGGCGATACCCGTCACAATGAGAAACCAATCATAACGGTGGCGAATCTTAAGACGTATGACAACGTTGCAGACAGAGACTACGAAAACTTTTGCGCTGGGTGGTGACCTCACGATCAACCGGCTCGGTTATGGAGCCATGCGCTTGACGGGCCCCGGAATCTGGGGCGAACCAAAAGACCGCGACGAGGCGCGCAAAGTATTGCAGCGTGCGGTCGAACTCGGCGTCAACTTCATCGACACCGCCGATGCTTATGGCCCTGAGGTCAGCGAAGACATCATTGCGGAAGCTCTTTATCCCTATCCTCCGGGATTAGTGATTGCAACCAAAGGTGGTTTTGCGCGGTCTGGTCCTAACAAATGGGAGATGGTCGGCCGGCCGGAATACCTCAGGCAGTGCGTGGAAATGAGCCTGCGTCGACTGAAGTTAGAGCGTATTGAGCTCTATCAATTGCATCGAATTGACCCCAAGGTTCCGGTGGCAGACAGCTTGGGTGCACTTAAAGATATGCAAAAGGCAGGGAAGATCCGGCATATCGGATTGTCAGAAGTTTCACCGGCTGAAATTGATCAGGCTAGTAAGACGGTCAAGATTGTCAGCGTACAGAATCAATACAACCTGAGCGATCGGAAACACGAGAAGGCGTTGCAGTATTGTGAACAGCACAATCTGGCGTTCATTCCGTGGTTTCCGGTGGCGGCCGGCAAACTCGCGAAGTCAGGTGGCCCGCTCGACCAGATTGCCAAGCAACACAATGCGACTGTGGCTCAGTTGTCGTTGGCGTGGTTGCTTGACCACTCGCCGGTGCTGATTCCTATACCCGGAACCTCTTCCGTGAAACACCTGGAAGAGAATATGGGCGCGGCCAAATTGCAGCTTTCGCCTGAGGAATGGCAGGCGATCGAAAGTGCTGCGAAGAAGGTCAAAGGGTAGGGGTAGGGGTAGGGGTAGCGGCGGACGCTGGAAAGTAGAACCGCAGATCTCTCCGCTGCGCTACCCCGGATTTCCTGTAGAGGTTGGTGGCGCTGGCGAGCTTCATGCGGCTTTCCTTAATGAAAGCCGCACACGTGGTCGCGTCCTGTGCTGCGTGGCAGGAAATCGGGGTTCGCTCCGGTCGGAGGCTCTGACTTTATTGATTTTTATCGACTTTGGAAGCACCTAAGCCTTTTGTTTCGAGCATCAGTTTTTTCTTGAAACCAATAAAGTTACAGACTCTCGAGATGACAAAGGGGAGGGTGGTGTCTCCATCTGGGATCGGCTAGTTGCCGAGAGAGCTGCACGCATTGGTGCTGGCACGCTTTCAGTGTGAGCAGAGCCTTTAGGGCTTTGACGTTGAGGCGACTCGCAACAGGGTTTGGGTGATACGAATGGCGGCGCGGAGGGAGCCGCTTAGCGAACCTGCTACCTTGCTGACGCCGCCGGCGCGTTTGCGGCAGCTCACTGGGATTTCGCGGATGCGCAGTCCGCATTGGGCGGCACGCATTTGCATCTCTAGATTCCAGCCGTAGGTCTCTTCTCGCATGTGCAGGCGGCTTAGGGCTTCGCGCGTGATGGCGCGAAAGGGTCCCATGTCGGTGTAGGAAACGCTGTAGAGCAGGCGGAGGAGAACTCCTGCTAGCCAGCCCGCGAAAATCTGTGAGATCAGCAGGCTGCCCGGTTCGCGCTCGCCACGCATGCGAGAGCCGATCACGAAGTCGCAATCCCCGGCGAGAATGGGTTGCAGCAGTTGGCCCATTTCGGCCGGCACATCGCTGCCGTCGCCGTCCATGAAGACCAGGATGTCGGACCCATCATCCGCAGCGGCGGCTCCGGCGGCACACGCCCGGCCATAGCCACGCTGTGGCGCGGCCACGACCGTGGCACCGGCTGCAGTCGCCTCTGCCGCAGTTGCGTCGGTGCTGCCGTTGTCGACGACAATGCATTCGCGGAGCAAGTCCCACGGCATTTCCCGAACTACAGCTCCAATGTTCTCCGCCTCGTTGAGTGCGGGAATGACAACCGAAACCCCGTGATCCAAATCAGAGGCTCCAGCGCAGGCCACAACTGGAACAGGCGGCGGGCGGGTGCGGACTCAGCAACGCGCGCCGAAAATCCTGATATTTTTCGCCATTCCAAATCTCGCGCATGGTCTGTTGAGTTGCGTTGCCCAAGGTGAAGCTGTCATACCCGCGCATCGAGAATGGAGCAATGCAACAGGGAAGAGCCTGTCCGTTCGCGGTGATGTACATCAGGCTCCAGGGCCGACGACAGAGCGACCAGGGGTTGTCGTCCTGGCGCTTCTTGATACTCACCTGGGGCTCGGTCGCGCCCGACGCACAGAAGAATACTCCCAGTTCCTGCGCCACCGCCTCGGCTCGCTCGATCACCTGTTCCTCTTGCTGTGTGGTGTGTTCAAACAACGCCGATTCGGGCCGCGCCAGTCCTTGTCCCTCAGGGAGGTAGACCATCCTCTGCAGATAGACCTCCATGACGCCGAGGCGATGCGCCAGGCGAACGAAGGCCTCCAGCTGCGCGAGCGTCTCGCGCAAGCCGGTAAGCCAGAGGGAGATACGCGGCAATTGAGTATTGTTCTCACGCTGCATGGTGACGAAGTTGCCCACATTGGTCACGATGCGGTCGAACATGTCTTTGCCGCGCACCATCTGGAAGACGGAGGATTCCGCTGCATCGAGCGAAACTCGCAATTCATCCAGGCCGGCGTCGATCAGGGCCTGCCCGTTGGCTTTGGTTAACAAGGTGCCATTGGTATTGAAGAGCACATAAACGCCGCGATCCTTCAAATAGCGGATCATGCGCGGCAAGTCCTTCACCAGCATGGGCTCACCGATCCCATGCAGCACCACGCGCGCGATCTTGGGGTACTGATCGATGATGCTGGTGAACAACTCCCACGACATATCCTTTTCGGGCTCGAGCGTTTCAAAGGTGCGCGGGCAGGTGGTACACAGAAGGTTGCAACGATTGGTGGTTTCCAGATACAGGCAAACCGGGTCGGCTTCCATGATTACCGAGAGCTGGTCTTCCGGCTTCTCAAAGTAACGCCGCATGTCCTGCTGCGGTAGTACAGAAAGACTCTCGCTCATGAGTTCCTCGCATGGATTGCAAATACTTTGTGGGGCGCGGATCGCCCGCGGGAAAGTCTCGCTTCCAATCGACGAGCGCCCATGCACCACAACGCCAGCAGAGCCGTTGTGGCATATAGCCATTCAAACATGTAGTACATGGCTGGGCCGGGATTAGCAAGCGAGGTGGTGTAGAGATAAAAACAAGCTGTAGTGAAATAAAGCATGGGCACGTACGGGATCATGCACACAAAAGGCAACAACCACAGGTAGTACCAGGGGTAGTGGGAGGAAAACAGCAACATGAGCGCGGCCGCGAGGACGAAGGAACAGCGAATCGCAGACCAGGCTCCGGCCTCACTCGTCAACCAGGCCCAGAGGGCTAATCCCAACAGCAGCAACGCCGCAAAGGCATAAAACGCGACGGTCGGGAGGCTCTCCCAATGCAGGCTGCGGCGGGCCAGGGTAAGCAGGAAGTAGCGGCTCCCGGATTCCAGCCCCTCCTCTTTGGCATACTCGGGCAAAAAGCCGAGAACATGCACGCCCACGCTTGCATAGCAGGCGTACCCGGCCGCAACTACGCCGGCCACGACGGCCGGCATCCTCCAATCGCGCCACTCACTTCGCCGGTAGAGCGCGGGAAAAAGGGCGATGGGGTAGAGCTTAATCAGGGTTGCGGCAGCCAGGGCAATTCCGGTCGCCACCGGTTTATGGCGGACGTAGAAGAGCAGAGCCAGAGCGATCAAGGGCAGCGCCGCGCCGTCCACATGTCCGCCGCTGGCGACCTCCCAAAACAGCATCGGGTGCCAGGCATAGATCAACACCTGCTCGCGGCGTACCCCGACGGCGCTCAACAGCTTGACCAGGATCCAGATAGTGAGCGCTTCCAGGCCGACCATGCCCGCCTTCATCCACCGCACCGATGCGCCAATGCGGGTGATGACCAGGAAAAGCATTTGTGCGCCCGGGGGATAGACGGTGTGGGCGTAGGTTCGACGGTTGATGTGGGGATAGATATCGAGATCGCGCAGGAAGGCGAGATGAGAATCGGCCGGAATGTAGCGGTAGGGATTGATGCCGGCGGCCTGCACTTGTCCGTCCCACACGTAGCGAAAGATATCGGTGGAAAGAAAGGGCGGAGAGAAGAGACAGACCAGGCGGCTAGCGGCGGCACAGACCAGGATGATCGCGAAGGTCCAGCGGTTCACTGGGCGGTTGAGCACGACCCACACCGCTACCAGGTAAAGCAGCGCCTGGTACATGGCGACCAGGCCAAAACCAATCACGAAGTGATGAATCTCATTCACTCCCTGGCGGCAGAGCGCCACCAGCGAGAGTCCCAGAAAGACTAGCGCAGTGTTCGTCCACCAGTCCGCGGAAAAGCGCCGAGTCAGCATGCGCTGCTCGCGGTAAAGCTTCCGTGTGTGACGTGCAGGCTCTGGAGATATCCGCGGGTGTGTTTCGCATCGTATCCCGCGCCCGCAGGAGCAGCGAGCTCTCGACGCAGCCGCTCGAGAGTGGCTGCGTCGTCCACGTCGTACCAGGTGGGAAGCAGTTCGGCTCTCAAACCGATTTCTCTGGCTCGCTCCAATGTCTGGTCAAAGACGCGCTCCGTGCTCCAGTCGATCTGCTCAAACAGCCGGTGGTGCGGGCGCTTGATGCCGATCAGGTAATAGCCGCCGTCATCGGATCCGCCGAGCACCATTCGATCTCCTGCACGCGACAGCCTTTCGACCGCCTGCAACAACGCGTCCTGCGGCAATGTAGGGCTATCAGAATCAATCAGGCACACGGCGCTGAACCCGCAGGCGAATAAATCCTCGGACGCATGGAGAAGGCGTTCTCCAAAGCCGTCGCCTCGCTGCGCCAAAAGCTGGAAACCGGACGGCAGGAGGCCATCGAAAGCGGCCTCATCCCCGATCGGTGTGTAAGCCACCAGCCCGGCGCTGTTGCTGGCTTCTGCTACCTGCTGGATATTTTCCGTGGTGTCCCGGATAAAGCAGATGTTGAGGGCCGAGGCCTGGTCGGGGGTCAACGGGGGAGAGAGCCGGGTCTTTACCTTTCCCGGGCGCGGAGCCTTGGCCATCACGGCCAGGGCGCAGCAGTCTTCACCAACAGCTGCCGCTTCTCCGGGTTGCAGTACCTTGTATGGCAAACGTCAGCAGCTCCGGTCGCACACCGCGTACTGATACCAGTTATCCTGCCACAGGCTGACCGTGCTCCAAGGTTGGGAGGCGATCAGGGACTGGAATTCGTCCTGGTTCAGCACCGCTGCGCGACCGGGCTCGTGAAACCGGGTGCTCCAGTCCCCCATCACGCGGGCAAATAGCCACATGCAGGAGAGGGGAACCATGGCGCGCAAGGCCGATGTGGGCTCGGCGATAAAGCAGCGTCCGCCCGGACGCAGGGCGGAGAATATTTCTCGCAGCGCCTGAGGGCGATCCTCCACCACCATCAGCAGGCGGCTGGCGACGATCGCATCCACCGGCTCCAGCGATTGGGAGAGTGCGAGCACGTTGGCTTTTACGAAATGGCAGTTCTTCAAGCGGCGGATGTCCGCCCGGTCCTTGGCGCGGGAAAGCAAGCGCTCGGAAAGATCGACTCCAGTAATCTGAATGTCCGGGTATCGCTGAGCGAGGCTGCAGGCATAAAAGCCGGGGCCACAGGCTATTTCCAGGAGGCGGGTTTCAGGGCCGGGGCGGGTGCTGGGCCAAAGGGCGTGGGATATGGCGGCGGTGTGATCGCGGAACAGATGTTCACGACAGAATGCATAGAACCATGAACATCGTTCGAACAGACTTTCCGGGTCTCCGCCGAGGGGACCGGGATATTTTGCTTCCAAATTCTCTATTGCCATCGTTTGAGTCCGGTTCTCTCGAACATCGTCTCTGTGGCGCCGGTTGTTGCTAAAGCCCCACCGGCATCATATCCTGAGCCGCGCTATGAGACGCTCGTTGAACTGATCTGACTGTTTTGATGCCGTGGAAGTTACGTCTATTTCTGCAGATACCAGGGAATATTCAAGACCACGATTCCCTGATTGCCCTTAACCAGCAGCAGCAGCTTCAGCAACTGAGCCCGCTGGTTGTGGAGCACGGTTTCCCACCAGTGCCGCACCACCAACTCGGGGACCAGCACCGCAATCGTGCGGCCCTGATTTTCCTTCTCCATTTTGAGCACATAATCTACCAGCGGCAAAATGATGAAGCGGTATGGGGACTGCAAGGTGACAAGCTCGGGCACCGGCAATCCGGCTGCTTGGACCGGCGCGACCACATTGCGCTGCCAAACAGCGGCGAGCGTCTCATTCTGTTCTCCGCAATCTATGTGCACCGCCCGGACGTCGGTGGAGAGCGCGAGAGCAAAACGCATTCCCTTTTCCGTTATCCGGCTCCAGCGGTCGAGAGGCACGATCACGAACGGAGACCGGATGCCGGTCATGTCGAGGGGCGTATCGTCCTCAGTTTGTGAATTCACCCGGGCATAGTGGCGCTTGACCATGCTCATTAAAAGAATCAGCAAGGGGATCAGCAACGCCGTAACCCAAGCGCCGGCCACGAACTTGGCCACCAGCACTACCAGCAAGGTCAACCCGGTAGCGGTAGCTCCCACTCCGTTTACCAGCATTTTCCAGTGCCAGCCGGATCCGCCGTTGCGCTTCCAGTGCATCACCATCCCGGCCTGCGAGAGTGTGAACGCCAGAAAGGCTCCGATGGCATACAGAGGGATGAGGCGATCGGTTACCCCACCAAAAAGAATCAGCAACGCGGCGGTGAGAAAAACCAGCCAGTAGACCCCGGCCGAATACAACAGACGGCGCCCGCGGAGGGCAAAAAGATGGGGCAGATGATCATCCATGGCCACGGCCCGGGTGAGCCGGGGAAAGTCTGCAAAGGCGGTATTGGCGGAGAGCGAGAGCACGAGCAGGATGGAGGCGATGGTCACGTAGTAGAAAATTCCCCGCCCAGCAACCGCGGTCGTCAGTTGTGATAGCACGCTCTGATAATTGGAACCGTCCGGGTCCGTCGCGCCGATCCCGTAGGCCTGGCACATGAAGGCGATGCCCAGCAGCAGCACGATTAGCAAGGCGATGATGATGGTCAGGGTGCGCTTGGCATTGACGGTGGTGGGGTCACGAAAGGCCATCACCCCGTTGCTCACAGCTTCTACACCGGTCATGGCGGTGCAGCCGCTGGCGAAGACCTTGGCCAGAAGCCAAAGCGATAGTGCTGCGCTGGCGGGGGGCAGTTTGGGCACGGCCATGACCGGCACTGGACGACCGCCGGTCACCAGCACGTGGAAGATTCCGAGAAGGATAACGATCAGCAGGCAGCCGACAAACAGATAGGTCGGGATGAGAAAGGCAACGCCCGTGTCACGCACGCCGCGCATGTTCACAACGGTGAGCAAGAAAAGGATCAGCAGGCAGAGAGCAAGCGTATGCGGCTGCAGACGAGGCAGAGCGGAAACCAGCGCTCCCACGCCCGCTGAGATGCCTACCGCCGCCGTCAATACGTAGTCGATCATCAGCGCGGCAGCTGCCAGCAAGCCGGCGTGCTCGCCCAGGTTCCCCGACGCCACGGTGTAGGAGCCCCCGCCGTGCGGGTAAGCTTCGATGGTTTGCCGGTAGGAGAAATAGACGATGATCAACAGCGCCACAATGGCGGCAACCACCGGGACAATGTAGTGGAGGCCCATCAGTCCGAGCGGTATCAGCAGCGTAAGGGCGGCTTCGGGACCATACGCCGCCGAGCTCAGGGCATCCAGTCCAAAAATTGGGATGCCGGCGGAAGCGCCTACCTGCTCTCCCTGTTCTTCCCAATTGGCCAGGGGGCGCCCGATTAAAATGTCGGAAAGTGACATGCCATCCTATTGTGCTCCAGTGATCGCAACAGCTATGTGAATGGCTTATCGGCAGGAGGGTTGGTTCGGAAACGACTGGCTCGATCGAACTCATCGCGCAGTTCAGGGGTCTTGAGGTTTTCGCGCACGTACGCAAGCCGCTGCTCCATCGATAGCAGCGCTTCCGCTATCTCTGCATCGTTGGCGTGGGCTATGTCACGCCACATGGAATAGGGACTGGCTCCTAGGCGCGTCATCTCCCGCAGGGCCCGGCCTCCAATGGCTCGCAGATCCGGCGCGTCGCCAAAGCGGTCTTGCAGCATGGCACTCAAAGCCGTGGACAGGAATTGGGGCAGATGGCTGACCCAGGCACAGATCTCATCATGTCTGAGGGCCTGGATGTCCATGGTCCGGCAGCCGAAGCGCCGGACCCAGCTCCGCCACTCTGCGGCCAAGGGATGGCCGGCAAACTCGGTAAACAGCCACACTGCATGGGCGAAGAGTTGCGCGTCGGCGTTGGCGGCGCCGCTTACTTCTTTGCCTGCCATGGGGTGCCCGGGGAGAAAGCCGGCTTGGCCGGGCCCGCCAAAGAGCGGCTGAGCTCGTGCCGCGATGGCCACTTTGATGCTGCCGACATCGGTGACCAGTTGATGCGGCTTAAGGTGCGGAGCGAGTTTCTCGATCCAATCCTGAATGGCAAACACCGGACCGCTGAGCAGCACGAGGTCGCTGCTCACTGCCGCGGTGATTGCATCGTCCGCGACTGAATCCACCGCTCCGCGCTCCAGCGCAAGGTGCGCTTGGGAGGGGTGGCGGTCCCAACCGACAATCTCGCCGGGGAACTGGACTGCTCGAAGCGCCAGACCGGCCGACGCGCCAATGAGGCCGGTGCCGATAATCGTTATACGCTGGATGGTCATAGAGGCCGTTGACATCGAGAATTTGCAGGGGGTCCAAAAAAAAGTGCACGAAATGCGCGAAAAGCTCGAAAAGGGTACCAGGGAGGCGCGGGCGAAAGTATGCGCCATGGCCCCGAAGTATCACAAACCGGACTAGATAGACCTCCACTAGGAGGATCCCAGGTCTCAGAAGCGAGACCTAGGGCACCCCCCTCTTGCCCTCGGTAACGGACGGGTGGCAGGGACAGAACCTCTCAAATTACCGGGATCTCGGCTCTTATGTTACGGTTCACGGCCGAGGCGATAATGCGCAGCTGGTCCATGAGCTGGTCGAATTGTTCCGGAAACAGCGACTGCGCCCCGTCGGAAAGCGCCTTGTCAGGATTGGGGTGCACTTCGATCAGCAGTCCGTCACATCCCGCTGCGACTGCAGCGCGAGCCATGGGCGCAACCTTGTCGCGGCGGCCGACACCGTGCGAGGGATCGGCCAGCATGGGGAGATGGGATAGCTTCTTGATCACCGGTATGGCCGAAATGTCCATGGTGTTGCGGGTGTAGGTCTCGAAGGTACGGATGCCCCGTTCGCAGAGCATCACGTCGTAATTGCCGCCCGCCAGGATGTACTCCGCCGACAATAGGAGCTCTTCCAGGGTTGCGGCGATGCCGCGCTTCAGCAGCACCGGTTTGCGCACCAGACCAATCTCGCGCAGCAGGTTGAAGTTCTGCATATTGCGAGCGCCCACCTGGAGCACATCCACGTAGGGGAGCATGAGGTCGATCTGAGAGATTTCCATTACCTCACTGATAATCAGCAGGCCTGTCCGGTCGCCCACTTCCTTGAGCAACTTGAGGCCCTCCAGTCCGAGTCCCTGGAAGGAGTACGGCGAGCTCCGCGGTTTGAATGCTCCTCCGCGGAGAAAAGAGGCCCCTGCCGACTTGACCTGGTCGGCAACGGTAAAGATTTGCTCACGCGATTCCACCGAGCAGGGGCCTGCCATGACCACAATCTCATCTCCGCCCACGGCGACCCCGTTGGGAAAACGAACGATGGTGCCTTCCGGCCTGAAACCTCGGCCAGCCAGTTTATAGGGAGACGATATGCGCACCACCTCGGCGACGCCGGGTAGCAGTTCGAAGTCTTTGTGATCAAAATGCGAGGGCGTGCCTACGCCCGCCAAAACCGTCTGGACGGCCCCTGTGGTGCGATGAACATTGAACCCGACCTGAACGAGGCGTTCGATCACCCCCTGGATGTCTTCCTCGGTCGCTCTTTCCTGCATGGCAACAATCATGGTTACTTTCCTGTCTCTCCTGTTTTGGACGCCCAATCATCTCTCTGCAGCGCCCGCATCACGTCGATGATGCGTTCGTAAATGTGGGTCATTTCTATATCGGGAAGCGGACCTTTATTGGCCGCGCGCACATTCTCGAAGATCACGCGCTCACGGTTCGGCTCATACACCGGCATCGAGATGGTACGCTTCAACTTGCCAATCTCCTGCGCGGCGTGCGCCCGCGCGCTGATCAGCGCCACGATTTGACGATCCAATTCGTCAATTTTTATTCGCCAGTCAACAATATCCATGCACTTCCCTTGCTCTGTATGATACGGCTCCGGCCCTTGACCTAACGTTGAACAGCCACCTGCCTAAGTCCCTGAAGGAACGTTGATACCGCGGCTGGAGCCTTGCCCGGCTCGGCCTTCTCAATCAGGGAAACAATGGCACTACCGATGACTGCGGCATCGGCGAACTCGCCTACGGCGGCTACATGTTCGGCAGTAGAGATGCCAAAACCGACGGCAATCGGCAGCTTCGTAAAACGGCGCAAGCGCTCCACCAGGCGGCGCGCATCGGAGGCCACGCTTTGCTGCGCCCCAGTGATGCCCACACGCGAGATGGCATAGACGAATCCGTCGGAAACGTCTGCGATCATCTTCAAGCGGTGATCGCTGCTGGTCGGCGCAGCCAAAAAAATCGGCATCAGGCCGTTGTGGTGCAACTGATTCAGATATTCTGCGGCCTCTTCCACGATCAGGTCGGTGATCAACACACCGTCGACGCCGCAGGTAGAAGCCTGGACACAAAAGCGCTCCAGACCAAAGCGCAGCACGGGATTGAAATAGGAGAAGATCACCAGGCCGGCGAAGGGTCTCATGGCCCGCAATTCGGCGGCCAGGGCGAGCACGTCCTGCAGGCGGGTGCCGTTGGCCACGGCACGCTCGCTGGCGCGCTGGATCACCGGACCATCGGCTAAGGGATCGCTGAACGGTACCCCCAGCTCGAGCACTTCCGCACCCGCATCAATGGCCGCCAGGGCCACGTCGCGCGAAGTCGCCAGATCAGGATCTCCGACGGTGAGATAGATGACCAGGCCAGGTTTTCTCTTGAATTCAATCGGCATTCGTTTTTGCTTCCGGGTCCAGGTGCAGCTCGCGCGCCATGATACCCATATCCTTGTCGCCACGGCCGGATAGATTTACCACCAGTATGTCATCCGGGGCCAGCCTGGGGGCCAGCCGGATACATTCCGCGACCGCATGCGCGCTCTCGAGCGCGGGCACAATGCCTTCCGTCCGAGCCAGTCGCAGAGCAGCCTCCAGGGCTTCTTCATCGGAAGCGGAAACATATTCGGCCCGGCCCGAGTCGTGCAGGGCGGCATGCTCCGGTCCTACCGAAGCATAGTCCAGGCCGGCGGAGACGGAGTGGGTCAAGGAAACCTGCCCGGCGTCGTCCTGCAGTACGTAGGAGTAGGTACCCTGCAACACTCCGGGGCTGCCACCGCGAAAGCGTGCGGCATGGCTACCCAGGGCAAAGCCCCGGCCACCGGCTTCGACGCCAATCAGGCGGACATTGGGCTCTTCAATAAAGTCATAGAATGCGCCAATCGCATTCGAGCCGCCGCCCACGCAGGCCAGCACTGCACTGGGCAGCCTGGATTCCTTCTCCAAAATCTGCTGCTTGATTTCCTGCCCGATCACGCGATGGAAGTCGCGCACCATGGTGGGGTAAGGATGCGCGCCCAGGACACTGCCCAGCAGGTAGTGGGTGGTGCGGACGTTGGTGACCCAATCCCGCATGGCTTCGTTAATGGCATCTTTCAAGGTGCGGGAGCCGGAACTGACGCCGCGGACCTCGGCTCCGAGCAGGCGCATGCGATAGACGTTCAGCTCCTGACGCCGCATGTCTTCCTCGCCCATGTAGACCACACATTCCATTCCGAACAGGGCGCACACGGTCGCCGTGGCTACGCCATGCTGCCCGGCGCCGGTCTCAGCGATGACCCGATGCTTGCCCATGCGGCGCGCCAAGAGCCCCTGGCCGAGACAGTTGTTGATCTTGTGGGCTCCGGTGTGGAGCAGGTCCTCGCGTTTCAGGTAGATCTTTGCCCCACCCAGTTGCCCGGTCAGATGCGCGGCCAGGTACAGCGGGGTCGGGCGTCCGGCGAAGTCCGCCAGGAGCAAATCGAGCTCGGCGTGAAAGACGGGATCCGCTTGCGCTTCGGCGTAGGCATGCTCCAGTTCTTCCAGAGCGGCCATGAGGGTCTCGGGAACATAGCGCCCCCCGTAGGCCCCAAACCGACCCGCAATGGTACTGGTAACTGTGTTCACGATGACTCCCCTCACTCTTGGCTTACGTTGCTAAGATCTCTTCCGCCGCTTCCTGTGCCGAGCGGATAAAAGCCTGTACCCTGGCTGGATCTTTCTTGCCCGGGGCGCTTTCAACCCCGCTCACCACGTCTACGCCCCAGGGCCGAAGTGTCTGAATCGCCTGCTTCACGTTTTCCGGCGCCAGACCGCCGGCGGCAATTAATCGTAGAAGCGGTGCTGCCCAGAGGAAGCTGTTTCGGGCTTCCGGCCAGTTGAAGCTGGTGCCGGTGCCCCCTACAGCCCGCGCCGTCGACGAGTCCACCAGCACCCCATCCAGAGCGTCGTTCCGGCCTAACTCCTTCAATTGCTGCTCGAATACGGGATCCTGATGCTTATAGTGCAGGACACGCAAAATACCGATCCGCCCAGGAAACTGGGCAAAATGTTGGCGCAGGCGGGAGGGTAGAGACACGTCCGACGAGCGATGGATCTGCACTCCAGTCAAACCACAAGCGGCAACGGTCGACACAATCTCGTCGAAGCCTGCATCCACGAAAACGCCGTACTTCTCCAGCTGCGGGGGCAACTGTTGCGTGATTTTTCGGACCAGTTCAGCTTCGACGCGCCTGGGACTTGGAGCAAAAACAAAACCTACTGCATCGGCCCCGCACTCGGCCGCAAAGCGCGCGTCTTCGAGGCTGGTGTTGCCGCAAATCTTGATCCACATGGCAGCCTTTCACTTGCCCACGGGCGCACGGTCTGCCGCGGCCAACAGCATGCTCTCGAGCGCCTTTCCGGGGTCAGTCTTCCGCATCAAAGATTCGCCGATGAGAAAGGCATGGAACCCAGCGGCTCGCAACCGATTCATATCCTCGGCCGTCTCGATGCCACTTTCGCTCACGCGCACTGCCGCGGCAGGAAGCCGGGCAGCGAGATCGAGCGAGACCTCGAGCCGTACCGCAAATGTCTTAAGGTCCCGGTTATTGACGCCGACGGCGTCGCAATCAAGATCCAGGACCCGGTCGAGCTCCTCGGCCGTATGCACCTCGCAGAGAACGTCCAGCTCCAGGGCGTGTGCCTGCGCTGTCAGGTGACGGAGTTCCAGATCGCTCAGGGCTGCGGCGATCAGCAGGATGGCATCGGCCCTGTGGGCGCGTGCCTCAAGCAGCTGGAACTCGTCGACGATAAAGTCTTTGCGCAGACAAGGCAGGTTACAGGATTGGGAAGCGACTTCAAGGTTATGCAGACTGCCCTGAAAAAAGTGCTCTTCCGTGAGCACGGAGAGCGCTGCGGCGCCCCCGCGCGCAACGCTTGCAGCCAGGACTGCCGGATCGAAGTCGGGACGAATCAGCCCCTTCGAGGGCGATGCCTTTTTCAGCTCCGCGATCACCGCCGGGGCGTTTGCCGCCTTCTGCCGCAGCGCGCGGGCAAAGCCCCGCGGCTGGTGAGAGGCGGCCGCCTGCTCCAGAACCCTTGCAGAGGCTGCGGTTTTCCGCTCCTCTAATCCGCGCCGAGTTTTGGCCAGGATCTTGGTAAGTTGACTGTCCATCTCTATTAGGTCGAAATATCAGTATATGCCGCCGGCATCGGCCAACAACGAGGTCGAGTAGACTCCACTTTGGTAGGGTGGGCATCCAATATATTTGTTTATGAACCAGTTCCCTCAAGTTTGGGCGAAGTCGGCGGAGGCGGCGGGGCTCTGGCAGCAGCTTCGATCCGCGCCCCAATCCCTGCTGATGCTCGACTATGACGGTACGCTGGCGCCCTTCCATGTCGATCGTTTTAAGGCGATCCCCTATCCTGGAGTGGAGGACCGGCTCGCAACCTTGTCCACGCTCCCCCAGGTTCGCCTGGTGCTGGTCTCCGGCCGTTCCGCCCGTGAGCTTCAGGATCTGCTGCGTCCCGGTATCAGGGCGGAAATCTGGGGCAGCCACGGGGGGGAGCAGTTGAAGAGCGACGGGGCCTATCAACTGTTCGCGCTTGACCCGGTGCAGAAGGCCGCGCTGGAACGGGTGGGACTGGAAATGTCAGCTCTTGGCCTTTCCGAAACGCTGGAGGTCAAGCCCACCTCCCTGGCCATCCACTGGCGCAGCTTCGAGCCTGCCATGCAGGAACGGATTCTCTCCTCGGTTCAATCTGTCTTTGCTCGCGTTGGCCAGCCAGGCGATCTGCACCTGCTGCCTTTCGATGGGGGTTTGGAAGTGCGCTCGACCGATCGCACGAAAGGAACGGCAGTGGCGCAGATCCTCTCCCAGGAGCCCGATGACACCCCGGTAGCCTATCTGGGCGACGATCTCACCGATGAAGACGCCTTTGTTGCCATTGGGAACCGGGGCTATTCCATCCTGGTACTAAGTGAGGTTCGCGAGTCGTCTGCCCGGTTTTGGCTACGCCCGCCCGACGAGTTGCTGGAGTTCCTGGACGCGTGGATCGCAACTTCACAAAGCGCCTCCTCGACGGCAACCGCGGTGGCTTCGCGATGAGTGCCCCGAAACTGGTGCTGGTTTCCAATCGCATCCCCATCACGTTCACGACGGAGGATGGAAAGCTCAGAGGAGTGCCGAGCAGCGGTGGCCTGGTGAGCGCACTTGAGCCTCTGCTCAAAGATCATGGTGGTATCTGGGTAGGCTCCGGCGGGACTGAGGATTCTCCGCAGATCCGCAAGATCCTGGAAAAGGCGAGCGGGGATAGCCCGTACAAATACGCTCCGCTCTTCCTGACTGAGGAGGAGCAGAGCAACTTCTACGAAGGCTTCTCCAATGAGATTGTGTGGCCGCTCTTCCACGATCTGCAATCGCGCTGCAACTTCGATCCCCGGTATTGGGATTTCTACGAGCGAGTCAATCGCAAGTTTGCTGATGCTGTCGCGCGGGCTTCGCGCCCCGGCGACCTGATCTGGATCCACGACTACCAGCTTATGCAGGTGGGCAAGACCTTGCGCTGCCGTCGTCCCAAAGCGAGGCTCGCATTCTTTCTCCACATTCCGTTCCCGTCACCCGACATCTTTGCCAAGCTGCCGTGGCGGCAGCAAATCCTTGAGGACCTGCTGGCACACGACCTGGTTGGGGTGCAGACGGGACGCGACCAGCGGAACCTGATCGCCTGCCTGCGCTGCTTCGTTCCGTCGGTCAAAATTTCGGGCCGTGGAGAAAGCCGCATGGTCATCAGCGCGCACGGGCACACACACATTGAATCTTTCCCGATCAGCATCGACTTTCGCGCCTTCTCTGAACAGTCCGAGTCGGCGCCGGTGGTGGAACGCGCGAAGCAGATCAAAGCCAAAACCCATGACATTCAGATCACCGTGGGGGTCGACCGTCTCGATTACACCAAGGGAATTCCTGAGAGGCTCAAGGCGTTTGGCTATTTTCTACGTAATTACCCGCATTTCCACCGCAAGGTGGAGCTGATACAGATTGTCGTGCCCAGCCGCGAAGGCATCCCTCGCTACGACCAGCTGAAGCGAGAAGTGGAGCGGCTGGTGACCCACGTGAACGGAGAATTCAGCGAGCCGGGCTGGGTGCCCATCAACTACATCTATCGTTCGGTGCCGCGGGACGAGCTGGTGGCTATCTATCGCGCCGCTGATGTGGCACTCATTACTTGTCTCAAGGACGGCATGAACCTGGTGGCGAAGGAATACTGCGCGGCCAAAACCGAAGTGAATGGAGTGCTGGTGTTGAGCGAATTTGCCGGCGCGGCGCCTGAACTGCGCGTGGGCGCGATCCTGGTTAACCCCAATGATGAGGTAGGGGTTGCCGCGGCGCTCAAGCAGGCGCTGGAAATGAAACCGGAAGAGCGCCGGCGCCGCATGCTTCGTCTGCGCCAGCAGATTCGCCAGGCTGACATACTCGCCTGGCGCGACCGCTTCTTCGAGGCGCTGGAAAAAACCGGGGCGGCAGCTATGCCCGCTGGATTCATGTAGAGACAAAGCGAAAAGCCCCGAGCAGCGAATGGGCGACTCGGGGCTTTTAGAAATCATTGGTGCCGAAGAAGGGACTCGAACCCCCACACCCTTGCGAGTACATGGACCTGAACCATGCGCGTCTGCCAATTCCGCCACTCCGGCACGATAGAATCCAGCGAGATCGGCTGGATAGGCAGCAACGTCTAGTGTACAAAAGGCGGCGCTGATGATCAAACAGCGGTGCGCCGCATCGTACCCTTTAAGGAAAAGCGTACCCGAGGGGCTTTAGAGTCTGCGTGAGA
>Ga0182024_10009059_pt1 | contig 20724 bp, 15 predicted proteins | sample P32metaG_FD_120480 | JGI IMG/M metagenome (GOLD analysis project Ga0182024, IMG submission 120480) | Permafrost microbial communities from Stordalen Mire, Sweden - P3-2 metaG (Illumina Assembly) | ecosystem: Environmental > Terrestrial > Soil > Wetlands > Permafrost | place: Sweden: Stordalen...
GCACTTTTGTCGTAAGTCCTTATTTTGCGTTGTGAAATCGGGCGACCTCAAGTGGTCCGATTACTCGAAAACGCGACGTTTTTCAAAAGTGCAGAAGTCGAGGCGTTGCTTCGCGGCTAAACATGCAATCGAAGCTTCTAAACCGTCTGCGCAATCTTCAACGTCCTTCCTTGCAGCCCCGCTTCCATCGCGGTCAGAATCACATCCAGGCAGCGGTATCCCTCGCGGCCATCGATCGCCGGCGGGGTGTTGGTTTCGATGCTGGCGGTCATCGCGTCGATGATGCCGCTGGCAACTTGCTTGGCGTTGGTGGAAACCTCGCCGACCTTGTGCATTTCGCGGTCGCCGTTGGCGTAGCTGACGATGACGCCGTAGACGGGGTCGACGCCGAGGCCCAGCACGCCCTTGGAGCAGTAGACGACGGTGTAATTCTCCTCGGCTCCGTAGTTCGTCCAGCTCAGGATCATCGAGCCGATGATTCCGCCGGCGGTTTTGAGCGTCAGGTAGGCATTGTCGTCCAACTCAATTAGTTTGCCCTCGGGGTCGCGCTTGTCGAGCGTGGTGATGAAGCCGGAGACGTCGGTGAATTCATCGCTGAGCAGCCAGCGCATCAGATCGGCTTTGTGGACGCCCAGATCGCCGCAGACGCCCATGAACGCCTGGCCCTTTTTGAAGAACCAGCTCTTGCCGGCGTCGACCGACCACCCTTCCGGCCCCGGATGCTTGAACGCCGTGCGGAATGACAGCACCTTGCCGAGCTTTCCTTCGGCGAGGATTTCCTTGGCCTTGATATGCGGCGGCATCAGCCGCTGATTCAGGCCGATCATCAGATACTTCTTGTTCTTCTCGGCGGCGGCGATCATCGCCTTGGCGTCCTCGCGGGTGGTCGCCATCGGCTTCTCGCACAGCACGTGCTTGCCGGCGTTCAACGCCGCGATGCTCTGCTCGGCATGGAGCCCGTTCGGCCCCGCCACCACCACCGCGTCGACATCCGGATCGAGCAGCATCTGCTTGTAATCGGTGTACGCCTTGGCTCCATATTGCGTCGCCAGCGAGGTCGCGCGGTCCGCCGCCGGGTCGGCCAGCGCCACCACTTTGCTTTTGGAATTCGCCGCCGCTTCCGGCATATGTCGCCGCTGCGCAATCGCCCCGCACCCGATGAACCCGTATCGAACCGCCATCACAGTCTCCTTCGCTTCCGCTTTGCGTGATTTGGTCTGCTTGAAATGCCCAGTTCACTTCACAATCCGCCCAAATTATCCCGCTTCTTTCACCATTTTGAGTAATTTGCCTATGGCGCGACGGCTTTTTTTGTTGTAGTTTCGGGACTTGCTACAGAACCGAAGCCGCAAAACAGCAAAGGCCATCACATGACAGACTGTAACTCACCGCCCATCACTTTTTCCAGCTTCGCCCGCAGGAACGTTATTGCCGAGGATCTTCGCCACTGCCATGGGATATGAGGATGGCAACGATCATCAGCAACTGCGACATGATCCGCTGATGCAATTGGCAACGGAGCGCGGGATTGATCCGCGGCAGCGATTGGCGTCGCCGCCCACGCTCTGCCGGCTGGAGAACCGGGTGTCGCGCAAGACACTGACCGAGATCGCCAGGCTTTGGAGCGTGCTCTATTGCTCGTCGTTCGGCTTCTTTCGCTTCTTCTTCTGGATACGGCGAATTTCCTTCTCAAAATCGCTATCGAACGCGCGATCCTGCTTGACGCGAAATGAGTCGTATTCTTTCTCGGCAAGTTCTTTGGCAACCTCGGCCGTCACCTTGCCAGAGTCTGAAAGCACGTCGTATTCATTGAATTGCAGGAAGGCATCCAAGCGCTTGACCCAATCGGCCATCTTCATGGGAATCTGCCGCTCGGCTTGGTTCTCCGCGTAGTCCAAATACATGCTGACAACGCGTTCCAGTTCTTTGCCGAATCGCTTGTTCAGCTTCAGGCGTTCGTCATCCAGCACGAAGCCTTTAACGATGAACTCGCGCAGCGTCTGTGTCGCCCAGATGCGGAACTGCGTCGCCTGAGCGCTATTCACGCGGTAGCCGACGGAAATGATGGCGTCCAGATTGTAGAACTGGACAAGATATGATTTTCCATCAGCGGCAGTTGTCCGGAATTTCCGGATAACTGCTTCCTCGATCAGTTCTCCCCCGGCGAAAATATTGCCCAGGTGTTCGCTGATCGTGCGAATATCGACCGCAAAAAGCTCCGCCAGTTTTTTCTGTGTCAGCCAGAATGTGTCCGCCTCGTGCAAGACCTCTATCCGAATGCCGCCGGCCGACGTCTTGTAAAGAATCAGCTCGCCTTCGCTGGGATTCTCTGAGTCGCTCATCACTTGCTCCCATTGATTCGTCCAACGGCACGGTGCGAAACAATTTAGCTCCCGCGCAGCGAAGGTTCCATGCACTGGTTCAGGTTAGCCGAGCGGGTCGCTAGACTCTGATTCGTGCCCGATATCGTTCTCACCACCCTCAACGCCCGCTACGCGCACAGCGCCTTCGGCTTGCGCTATCTGCTGGCCAACCTCGGCCCGCTGCGCGAGCGCGCTTGCATCGTGGAATTCGACATCAGCCAGCGGTCGCTCGATGTGCTTGAGGTAATTCTCGCGCGATCGCCCAGAATCGTTGGCGTCGGCGTCTACATCTGGAACGCGGAGCAGGCGCTCAAGCTCGTGGCTGATCTGAAGCGCCTGCGGCCTGACATTCTCATCGTCATCGGCGGCCCGGAAGTCTCCTACGAAACCGATCAGCAGGAGATCTGCCGCCTTGCTGATTACGTCATCACCGGTGAAGCCGATCTGGCGTTCGCCGAGCTGTGTGAAAAGCTTTTGACGGATGAACGGCCCGAGATGCGCGTCATCGCCGCCCCGCTGCCACAGATGGATCGGCTTGTCCTTCCCTACGACTTGTACGACGCCCAGGACATTGCTCACCGTGTGATCTATGTCGAGGCCTCCCGCGGCTGCCCGTTCAAATGTGAATTCTGCCTTTCCTCGCTCGATGTGCCGGTGCGGAATGTGCCGCTCGAAGCGTTCCTGCGGCAGATGCAAAGCCTGCTCGATCGCGGCGTGCGGCAGTTCAAATTCGTCGATCGCACGTTCAACCTCAATCTCAATTTCAGCAAATCGATTTTGCAGTTCTTCGCCGATCGTTACACGCCGGGCCTATTCCTCCATTTTGAGATGATTCCCGATCGCCTGCCGGAAGCGCTGCGATCGTTGATCGCAAGCTTTCCAGCCGGCGCATTACAGTTTGAAGTTGGGATCCAAACGTTCAACGACGACGTCGCGACGCGCATCAGCCGGCGGCAGGACAATGTGAAGCTCGCCGACAATCTGAAGTTTCTCCGCGCCTCGACGGGCGTGCATGTTCACGCCGACCTCATCGCGGGCCTCCCCGGCGAATCGATCGAAAGCTTTGCCGCCGGTTTCGATCGGCTGGTCGAGCTTGGCCCGCAGGAGATTCAAGTCGGCATCCTGAAGCGTCTCCGCGGGACGCCGATCATCCGGCACGATGCGATGTATGGGATGCGATACAGCCCGCATCCGCCGTACGAGGTGCTGCAAACCAGTGCGATTGATTTCGCGACGATGCAGCGCATCCGCCGCTTCTCGCGGTATTGGGACATGATCGCCAACAGTGGGAACTTCATCCGCACCCTGCCGCTGCTGCTCGACGGCGACAGCCCCTTCAATTCGTTCATGCGGCTGTCGGATTGGCTGTTCGCAAAAATCGGCCGCCAGCATGCGATCGCCCTGCATCGCCTGGCGGAACTGATTTTCGAATATCTGGGTGAGTATCACGCACCGATGAAAGCCGCCGAGCATCTCTGGCAGGACTTCGCTCGCCATGGGCGGCCGGATGTTCCGGAGTTCCTGCGTCCACATTTGCCCGCGGATGCTGCGCGTCCCATGAAGCGTCGCGAGGCACGAGCAGTTGCGCCATCTCGACAGGCGCGGCATCTTTCGTAGGCTGGATCGGTTGCCTCTATGCAATCGTTTATGGAATCGCCGCTGCCAAATCTTCGTCGACATGGTTTGAGCATCGCTCTGCTTCAGCCGCAGATCGCGCCGAACACGGGAAACATTGGCCGGCTCTGCGTGGCGACGGGTACGCCGCTGCATTTGGTGCGGCCGCTGGGATTTGTTTTGTCGGATCAGAATCTAAAGCGCAGTGCGATGGACTACTGGCCGCGGCTGAAACTGACGATTCACGATGACACCGACAGCTTTCTGCGCGCCGGCGAATCCACGCGGCTTTGGCTCTTCACCAGCAAGGCATCGCAATCTTTGTGGGATGTGACATTCGCCGATGGGGATCAGCTCGTTCTCGGCAGCGAGACACACGGACTGCCCACAAGCGTACTCAACGCCTATCCCGCCCAGACAGTTCGCATCCCGCAGGCGGTGGACGAGCGCTGCCTGAATCTCTCAACCGCGGCGGGCATCGCACTCTATGAAGCGCTGCGGCAAATTCGACCTGCCTCATAAAACGCGGATTTTGCACACTAAGTGAGCGGAACGCCGGGTAGAATCTCAACTGCAGCGGCGTGGCAGCGCTGTTTTGTTGCGCGAGGAAAATGATGCGAAGATCGCCGAAGGCCGCCGTTGCGAACCAGCGCGCGTTAATTGAGTTTCTTGAACAACGTAAGCTTTTGTCCGCGTCGCTTGCATTCGGCGGGACGCCCGCCGCGATTCCGGGAGTCGTGAAATCCGCCAACTACGACACCGGCGGCAAGGGGGTTTCGTACGCCAACAACACCAACTCAACCGCCGGCTCCAACTATCGCAAAGACACGATTGGTTTAGCCTTCACGGCCGACTCCGGCGGCAACGAATTCGTCGCCTACGTTCACGCGTCCGAGTGGATCAACTACAGCGTGAACATCGCCCAGGGTGGAAGCTACTCCGTCGACTTCCGCGTGGCGGTTGGCGCGAATGCCGGCGGCGCCATTCACCTTGAATCCGACGGGACGAAGATCACGGGTCCGATTACTTTCTCCAACACCGGTGGCTGGCAGAACTGGACCGATCTGGTCGTCAACAATGTTTCGCTCGCCGCCGGCTCGCACACGATTCGGCTGGTGGCCGATTCGGAGCCGAAGGGTGGTCAGGGCATCGCGAACTTTGAGAAGATGACCTTCGCGCTTGGTTCAACGAAGTCCCCAACGGTGAGCACGCCGTACCAGAATCAACCGCAGGGCGTGCCGGGAACCATTGAATTTGAAAACTACGATGTCGGCGGCGAGGGGGTCGCGTATCACGACCTGACCGCCGGCAATTCGGGTGGTCTTTATCGCAACGATAACGTCGATATCGGCGCTGCCGCTGACGCCGGAGGGGGTTATTACGTCGGCTGGGCGCAGCCAGGAGAATGGCTCAACTACACCGTCAACGTCGCGTCAACCACCACCTACACGCTCGGCATTCGCATCGCCAGCGGCGACAACGGCGGCACATTTCACGTCAATGTCGACGGCGTCAACGAAACCGGCCCCATCAAGGTTGGAAACACCGGCGGCTGGCAAAGCTGGACGACCATCAGCGTGCCGAACGTATCCATTCCCGTCGGTAAACACGTCCTCACGCTGGTAATCGATTCGGCCAATGACGCGAACAGTTCGGGAATTGCCAACTTCAACTGGATGTCGGTGATGGACAACCCCGCGACGTCGCCGCGAACGCTCTGGTGGCGCAATGCCAAGTATGGAATGTTCATTCACTGGGGTTTGTATTCACAGCTTGCCGGGCATTGGGATGGAGAAACGACGACTGGCCTCGGCGAGTGGATCGAGAACGATCTGAACATCCCGCAAGCCGAGTATGCGCAAGTCGCGCAGGAATTCGATCCGACACAATTCAACGCCGCTCAGTGGGTGCAGATCGCCAAAGCTGCGGGCATGCAATACATCGTGTTCACCGCCAAGCACCACGATGGGTTCAGCATGTTCAATACATCCGTGAACAATTACAACGTCGTCGCGGACACGCCTTGGGGTCAGGATCCCACCGCCCTGCTTTCCGCGGCGGCGCATGCGGCGGGGCTGAAGTTCGGCGTCTATTACTCGATCCTCGATTGGGCCGACCCCAATGCCAGCGCCGCCGGCATCGGCACGTACATGAAGACGATGGAGACGCAGCTCAAGGAGCTGATTACCAACGATCATCCGGACATTCTTTGGTTCGACGGCGAATGGCCCACGTGGTGGACCGACGAAATGGGCCGCGAGCTGACGGAATACGTGCGCGACTTGAATCCCGCGCTGATCATCAACAACCGCATCGGCAAACGCCTGAGCACGGATGGAGACTACGACACGCCCGAACAGTTGATTCCCACAAATGAACCCGCCGGACGTTTGTGGGAGACGGCCATGACGCTCAACGACACGTGGGGCTACAAGGACACCGACAACGATTGGAAATCCGCCACCACCATCATCAGCGATCTGACGGACATCGTCGCCAATGGCGGGAATTACCTGCTGAATGTCGGGCCGACCGGAGCCGGCGTCATTCCTGCCCCGGCCGTCAACGTGCTGACCCAGGTTGGCGCCTGGCTCAAGACCAACGGCGCGGCAATCTACGGCACAACCCAAGCCCCCGTCGGCAATCAAGCGTGGGGACAGCTCACCCGCAAAGGCAACACGCTTTACGCAATCGTCTACAACTGGCCCACGAATGGCGTGCTGCACGTGCCGGTGAAGGGCGCCGTTGGCAGCGCGTCGATCCTCGGAGGTGGTTCGCTGTCGTTCAAAACGAGCGCCACCGGCGTCGACATCACCGTGCCGACGACGATGCCCACATCGCCGGCAACCGTGATCCAAATCAACTTCTCGGGATCGATGTCAGCGTAGCCACCACATGCTGGGTTGATAACGCGGGCTGCCATGTCACGAAGGCGTTGCCCGGGGAAGGTCGGGAGTGGCTAATCAATTGTCTGTCCAATATTCGTCCAAACACGTATATTCGACCGCATGACGATCGGGCAGAGTGTGCGCCAACGCTCGGGTGGCAGGTTCGATTCGCCGCAGCAGGAGGTTTATCTCAACCTGTGGCGAACGTATGACCGCCTGCGCATCCTGGAGGATGAGCTGTTCGGCAAACACGACCTCACGGCTCAGCAATACAACGCCCTGCGCGTCTTACGCGCGGCCCATCCGCAAACGCTGCCGACGCTCACGCTGGCATCGAAGCTGGTGTCACGCGCGCCGGACATCACCCGCCTGCTCGACAAGCTTCATGAGCGCGGCCTGGTGCAGCGCGAGCGCCCCGCCGACAACCGGCGAACCGTCCAGGTCGGGATTACCGACGTCGGCATCGCACTGCTCGACAAGCTCGCCGCCGAAGTGAAAGCATGCCACATGCACCAGCTTGGGCATCTTTCATCCGAGGAGATGCGGCAGCTTGTTGAACTGTTGCGCAAAGCCCGGCAGTGCCACGAGACCGCGGACAGCTACTGGAAGTAGCAATTAAGCTCAGCGGAATCCATACGCGAACAAAACCAGCCCCAGCGCGCCGATCGCCATGCTGACAAACCAGAACGGCTTCAGCCGCGAGAGCACCGATACCGCCGAAATGGCGATCGCCACCTGAAACAGCGTGACGCTCCGCGAAAAGATCAGGTGATGGGCATCGTGATCCCGTGCCTCCTTCTCCAACTGCTCGGCTTCAGCGCCCAGCTCCTTGCGCTTTTGCTTGTATTCATTGATCTTCGATGACTGCGCCTTGGTCGCCCCGCCGACGGCGTCGGCCACTTCCAGCCGCCCCTCCAGGATCGACTGCTTGATTCCCTCGGCTTGGTAATAGTTCCACTTGTCCGACGCCTGCACGGTATTGAGCATCGCCTCATGCTCGTGATGCCCGCTGAACGAACTGGCGATCGCCGCGAACGCCGCCAGCAGCGCCGCGGTCATCGCGACCCAGAAGATCCACCGCTCGCGCGCCTCGTGCGCCTGCTCGTGAATCTGCTCCTGCATGTGCTCTTGCGGATGTTCGAGTTCCTCGTCCATGGGAAGGGCATGATAGAGGCCTCCGGTTAGAGCTCAAAGTTGTGCAACGCCTATGGAATCTGAAGGAAGGCCGAAACTGCGTACGTCTTGTATAATGAAGCGACCAACGATTCCCCAAAATCCTGCGCGACGATGAGCCAACATCGCACCAGTTTCATAACTTTTCTGCTCTCGGATGAGTCGCCGCCGGGGCCCACGCATCTAAGATGGTGGCTTCTGCTTTTCGTGTTCCTCCTGCTGCTGGTCTTCAATCTGGTCGTGCTATTTGCCGTGATGGCAATCGCTGTTGGCGGCCCGCTGCTGCTACACGTATATGGCCATCCTTGGCTTGCGACCTGCGCAGCCGCGTTGGCAGCGTGGGCTTGGCTCCGTTTCTATCCCGCGCCGTCAAGGGGATTTCTAAATGGATGCGTTTGCGTGGGCGGCGGAATGTACCTTGTCGGGTCCTTCATCTTCCACCTAGCCTGCGCGATCTGGGCGGCGTTTCACTGACGTCTCCAGCTCGTTTCGGCCGTACGACTCGATCCGCAACCGGCTTGGGACGTAATGCTCGTGAACGCGGCTTCTGTGCGCAGTCGCCACTCGCGCGACGGCTGTGCGGCAACTCCATCGCGGGACAGATTGCCAAGTCACCCGATCCAAGAACTGAGAGCGTTTCGTAACAGGCCCTTTCTGTGAAAAAACTGAAGGGGACGTTAACGGTTATTGCATTTTTCGATGTCCAGACGTTAAGATTCCGGCATGCCACGTCAAGCTCGCAGCGCTCCCGGCGGATTCGTCTATCACGTGCTCAACCGCGCCAACGACAACCTGAAGATCTTCAAGAAGGAAGAAGATTTCCTGGCCTTCGAGCAGGTGCTGAAGGAGGCTCACGCGGCGGTGCCGATTCGGATTCTCTCGTGGTGCATCCTGCCGAACCACTGGCACTTCGTGCTCTGGCCCAAATCAGATGGTGAACTCACGGCATTCATGCGGAAGCTGACGCACACGCACGCCCAGCGCTGGAAGTCGGCTCACGACGCCATCGGCCATGGGCATCTGTATCAGGGCCGGTTCAAGAGTTTTCCGGTGCAGCCCGACGAGCACCTGCTCGCGCTGCTGCGATTCGTGGAGCACAATCCGCTGCGGGCGAAGATCGTCACGCGGGCGCAGGACTGGCCCTGGGGCAGCTTCAACGTTCGGCGTCAGCCGAAGCACGAGCTACACAGGCTGCTCTCGCCCACGCCGATCCAATTGCCCACCGACTGGACGCGCTGGGTCAACCAGCCGCAGACGCCCGAGGAAACCAAAGCGTTGCAAATCCACATCCAGCGCAGCCGCCCGCTAGGCGACGAGCAGTGGACGCAGAAGACCGTCAAGGAGTTGAAGCTGGAGCACACCCTTCGCTCCCCCGGCCGACAGCTGGGCTGGCGGAAGCCGAAGGGGCGGGGACGGAAATCGGGATAACCGATCGCGTCCTGTTCGGTTTGTCGAGTTTAGCCTTCCAACGGAAGTTTAGAGATGAAGCGAGCCACGTTTATATCAGTTTTGTCATGTATTATCCTGCTCGCCTGCGTATTGTTTTACATCCGTTGGGATGTCCAGAATGTTGTAGATCGAGCAATAGATAATAAGGAACGACGAGACCTCATGCGGCTGAAATCGCAGTTGTCGCCAATTTACGATGATCTAGGGATCACATTTGACCCCAATGCCTCCACTATTCCAGAGCTATTGGAACCGCTTATTCGAGGCATGACACGCTATCCAAACCGCATCGAACCCAGGTCTCAACCAGCCACAGCAAAGGATCGTTGAGTTGAAATGGATGAACTGAACGGGATTGCGCCAAGGAAGCTCGCGAGAGGAGGATGCGATGTGACTGACACATAACTGAAACCTCTCTGAAGAAACCCTGCGGGTTGAGTTGAATCCTGCGCGGCAGAGCTTAGCCAGCAGCCGCAAGCGAGTCTGGCGTCGTGTCGGGCGACCGCCACGGCGAAGCGTAGACAGCGAGTCGTTGAGCCATGCGATTGAGCTTCGAAAGAGCAATTGAAAGCAGCCTCGGACGTTCCCTTTTCCGGGGCCGTGCCGGCCGGACGTTATGGCGAGTCCGGTCCGGTCTTTCCGGAGTCGACAACATTTTTGCCAGCGGCTATCAATGGCCGGAACTGGGTGTAGAAATCGTGCGCAAGCTTAACTTCGTCGCCCACCTGCCCTTGCGGAGAAAGCGTGAAAAAAAGCCGTATATAGTAGAGGGAATCACTTTTTTCACACATGTGCGCGGGCGTGACGGGATTGCCCAAAGACGCGCTGCGACATACTTCAAAAACGCGATGACGAACGGCGTCATTTTCGGTTCTAATTGCTATCCAGACAATCAATTAACGCAAATGCGCCGTTCAGCATCCTGACGCGCCGTAAGGCTTCCGGCTGGATCGCTGGGCCGGATCGCTTGACGCAGTGCATCGCGGTTCTGAGGATACGGCGATGCTCAAGCTTTCCGCGTTTGCTGATGAGATTTCGCCGGATCTGGAACAGCAGATTCAGACCTGCAAGGAGAACCGCGTCACCCATTTCGAGCTTCGCGGCGTCGATGGGAAGAACGTGATGGATTTCGACGACGCGATGCAAAAGCGCATCAAGAAGCGGCTCACTGAATCGGGCATGGGCGTGATCAGCATCGGCTCGCCGATCGGGAAGGTGAAGATCACCGATCCGTTTGAGCCGCATCTGGAGAAGTTCAAGAAAGCCGTCGAGCTGGCGGCGTATTTTGGCGCGCCGTTCATCCGCATCTTCAGCTATTACCCGCCGGAGAAGGGCGCGGATATGAAGCCATTCCGCGACGAGGTGATTCGACGGCTGAAAGCGAAGGTGGAATATATCGCAAACCGGGAAGTCGTGCTGGTTCACGAAAACGAAGCGGAAATTTACGGCGAGAAGGGCCGCGAGTGCGTCGATCTGATGAAGTCGATCAACTCGCCGAAGCTGCGGAGCGCGTTTGATTTTGCGAACTTCGTCATTGCCGGTGAGAGGCCGATCAACAATTGGCCGGCGTTGAAGCCGTATACCGTTCACATTCATGTGAAGGACGCAAAGCTCGACGGCGGCAAGATAGTTCCCGCCGGCCAAGGGGATGGCGACATCCCGGCGATTCTGAAAGACGCTTACGCCAGCGGCTATCGTGGGTTCCTGACGCTTGAGCCGCACCTGAGCGTGGCGGGGCAATTCAGCGGATTCACGGGGCCGAATCTTTTCAAAGTGGCGGCGGACGCGCTGAAAAAAGTTTGCCGCGATGTGAACGTGCCGCTGGCCGGCGATTGATGTCATGGCTGAACCAGCCGAACTGGAATTTCGATTCCTGAGCGCAGCGCGACTGTGGATTCCGCAGCCGAGCGGCGCGAAGAAGGGCGACCTGACTCGCAAGCGATTGCTGGGCGGGCGCGAAGTGGACTGCGTCGCGGCTCCGGGCGATCAGCCGGTCGAGGAGCCGACGTCGCAGCCGTTCGACGATGAAGTTCGAAAGACGCTGGCCCGGATCGATCCCGGCGATCGACAGCGCGCGATCGATTCGCTTCTCGCGGCGGGGATCGAAGCCAATCGATGGACGTGTCCTGATCTGGCGCCGCAGCTTCGAACACTCGGCGACGCGAAGATCAAAGCCGTTTTCTGCTGCGCGATCGACCTGGATTCGGCGTTGCCGATTCAGGACACGCTGCTTGCGGAGCACGCGATGGAAATCGCCGCGGGAGTCGCGGGGTTGGCCCGCCTGCTGGGCGCAACGAGCCGCGTGCTGGCGCTGACGGAGGATTCGCGAAGCAAAGTCGTCGCGGCGACGAAATCCGCGGCCAGCGCGACGGGCCTTCGCCTCGACCCGTTGCGAGTCGAGTATCCGCGGGCACATCCGAGCATCGCCATGCGGCAAAGCCTGGGCGTGCGATTGGCGCCCGATGCATTGCCGGCACGGGCGGGTGTGATCTTCCTCGATGCGCCGGCCGCGCTGGCCATTGGCCGATTCTTCCTGCGCCGCGCACGCGTCACGCGGATTCCCGTCGGCATTTATGATCGGCGATTCAACCGCAGCCATCTCGCGTGGATTCCAGTGGGCATGAGCCTGGGCGACCTGCTTGGCGCCCTCGACTTATCCGTGCGGCCGATCGATTTGTTCACGGGCCATATGCTGTTGGATCAGCCCGCACACCCGGCGGAGATCTTCACGGCGGCATCCGAATACGCGGTCTTCGCGTCGGATCATCACGCGCCAGTCAATCCCGATCCGTGCGTGCGATGCGGCTGGTGCACGGAAGCCTGCCCGGCCAACATTCATCCGGCCGGCCTGCTCGAGGCCGCCCAGCAGCAGGATCTGGCGATGGCCGATGGATTCGGCCTTCGCTCGTGCATTGAATGCGGCATCTGCACGCACGTCTGCCCGTCGCGGCTGCCGCTGCTTCACGCGATTCGCGGAATGCGACCGCGGACTATGCGCTAATTGCGAGCGTCGGGGCGGTGCCCTACTCTCCCAGCCATATGACAGAGCCGGCCAGCGCTCAACCTGCAATTGCCGGGGTATCGCAGGGCGGCGCCCTGCCGCGCGGAGCGGTGGGTGTCGGGGCATATTACCTGGCCCACTTTCTGGCCGCGGTCTTTCCTGTGACCGCGGGTCTCTTGCTTTATGGCTGGCGCGCATTGGCGGTCATCGGCCTCGTGATGGGCGTAACCCTTCTGGCCACCACGATCTGGCGAGACATCGGCCTTCGTGGCGGAACGCTCAGCTATCTCGACAACCTCTGGTACGCTTTGCTGCTCGCGCTCATGCTTCCGGCGACGCTTCTTTCAGCGGGCAGCGGCCTGGCGATCGTCACGGCGGCGGCACTCCTGATGGTGATGCTGCGCTGGGCATTGCCGGCCATCGGGCACTGGATGATGCACCCGGCCTTGCTGGCGTATCTGCTCATCGCCGGCGCATTTTCCGGCAGTCTCAACGCCGATCGAATTCTGAATCGCGATCACCTGCTGGTCGGTGAGCTGATGCACGCCGGCGCTCCCGCCGACCGGGCGGCGGGCGCCGATTCGTGGTATGCCCGCGCACAGAATCCAACCGACGCCGACTACGTCGAGCACGTGGCGGATCATTTGACGCGCTACACGCGCGGATTGGAAACACCCACCCGACGCTGGCTCCCGCTCTCGGTCCTGCTGCGCGACATCATGCCGCCGCTGGAGGACTTTATCGTCGCCGGCCAACCCGGGCCGATCGGCGCCAGCAGCGCGCTGGCCGTCATTATCTGCGGACTGTTTCTGCTGTATCGCGGCGTCATCGATTTCCGGATTCCGCTCATCGGCTGCCTGTCGGCGTATGTCAGCTTTATCATGCTGCCGATTCCCACCGTCATCGCCGCCGGCCCGCAATGGCATTGGGCCGTGTTCCGGCTGCCGGAAGTCGGGCCGGCCGTGGCAATTACTTTCGTCAACTATGAAATGCTCGCGTCTCCCCTGATCTTCATGCTCTTTTTGCTCGCGACAACGCCGGTTGTCTGCCCGATGAAGCGCCGATCGCGAACGATCTTCGCGCTGGCCTTGGGCATCGTGGCCGCGGCGTTTCAGCTTTATGTTTCGGTGTCGTATGGGCCGTATCTGGCGCTGCTGTTAGTCAGCGTGTTGTCGGCAGAGCTGGATCGTTGGCTCGGAACTGCGTGAGAATGGTCTGCCCGCCCCCATCATGTCGGGCCCTTCATTGGGTCGTGAGTATTGCCGCAACGAACTTGGGCGATGATTCAAACTGTCGCCGCCAGATTCACGCGCACACCTTGCGAATCACGCGCTCGACACTCAGTCCCTGCACGAAGATGCAGAAGACCACGACGCAGTAGGTGCAGACGAGCAGGATATTTCGCGGCGTCCCGTCCGGCAGCGACAGTGCCATCGCGATCGATAACCCGCCGCGAAGTCCGCCCCACGTGAGCACGGTGATGCGTCCGCGCTCGCGCGGCCGCCAGAGGAGCGTAATGCCGACGCACCCGGCGACGCTGACCCAGCGGGCAATCAGCACGACGACAATGGTCAGCGATCCGGCCAACAGATAGACAACGTGAAACGGAATGACGAGCACCACGAGGCCGACAAGTAAAAACAGCACCGCGTTCATCACTTCGTCGATCAGTTCCCAGAACATATCGAGATGTTCTCGCGTTTTGTCCGACATCGCCCGGCTGCGCCCGCGACTTCCGATGAAGAGCCCCGCGACCACGATGGCGATTGGCGCCGAAACACCCAGCGCATCGGCCAGCACATAGCCGCCCATGGCCAGCGCGACCGTCAGGAGGATTTCCACCTGGTAATAATCGACTTGCGCCAGCAACACGACGACGATCATGCCGCCGGCAAGCCCGACTCCGACACCTCCAGCCGCCTCGCGCACGAAAAGCGTGATGACGTCGCGCGCGGTGAGCGCATGCGGCGCCGTCAGTGCCGCGGAAAGCGTCAGGAAAATCACCACGCCGATGCCGTCGTTGAAAAGCGATTCACCGGCCATGACGGCTTCAAGGCTTCGCGGCGCATTCAGGCGGCGGATGATCGCCAGGACGGCAATCGGATCGGTTGGTGAAATCAGCGCGCCCAGAATCATGCACGGAAGAAGCGGAAGCTGGAGCCCGGCTCGCGAAAATAGCCAATGACATCCGTACCCGACGAGGACCGTGGATATTGCCGTGCCGAGCACCGACAGCACGGCAATCGCGTCCCATTCGCGCGAAAGGTCTTCGGTTCGCAATTGCAACGACCCGGCGAACAGCAGAAACGCGAGCATGCCGTGCAGCAGCGTCCGATGAAAATCGATGCCGGCAACCAGTTGCGCGGCACCCGTGCGAATCGTCGGAAAATAAACCCCGGCCAGGATGATCGCGAGCGAGCCGACGACGGACAACAGCATGATGCCGATCGCCGACGGCAGCTTCAGGAACCGAAGGTTCAGAAAGCTGAAAATCGCCGCGACGCTGACCAGGATGCCGGCTTGCTCGAATGCGCCCACGCCACCGAGTATGCGGCGAGCGCCTTGCGAAGTCGAACCCTGCGCCGCATGGTTGGCACGCGCCCATCCTCTGTCCCCCGTGACATCGGCTTCCAGCCGATGCGAAGCGATCTCCATCTTCGAGAATCGCATTCGCTCAAACGGCCAAACCCGAGCGCAGCGTTCTTCCAAGCTTTTGAGCGCGCTTCGATATGGGCGTCGCCCGATGCCGCGAGCGGCAGGCCTAATTCATTGAGTATTTTGCGCCCACTCACTTCGCGGATCGCTCTGCATCGGCTGGAAGCCGATGTCACAGGGAGCGTGCTCGCACCGACTCTCTGGACGTTTCCTGTGACATGGGCTTCCAGCCCATGCAGAGCGATTTCCATCTTCGACAAGCGCACCAAACCGAGCGCAGCGATCTTCCGAGCTTTTGAGCGCGCTTCGATATGGGCGTCGCCCGATGCCGCGAGCGGCGGGCTTAATTCATTGAGTATTTTGCGCCCACCCCATTCGCGGATCGCTCCGCATCGGCTGGAAGCCGATGTCACGGGGAACGTGCTCGTAGCGAATTTCTGGACGTTACCTATGGCATTGCGATTTGCTCCACGCCGGATGACACTTCCGAGCCATGAGCAATCGATCCTGGCGAGAAACGGCTTCCGTCCTGTTCCTGATCTTCACTGCGTTACCGGCCTGGGCGGGGGAGATCTCGACGGAGCGGATGTTGGATCACATCCGCGTGCTGTCGTCCGATGAATTTGAAGGCCGGGCGCCGGGCACGCCGGGCGAGGAGAAGACCGTCAAATATCTGGTCGATCAGTTCAAATCGATGGGGTTGAAGCCGGGCAATCCGGATGGGACTTACGTACAGGATGTGCCGCTGGTGGGGTTCGCGGCCAAGCCGGCGATTTCATTCACGGCTGGAGCGCAGTCAATCGATTTTCATTTTCCAAATGACGCGGTGGTCTGGTCGCGGCTTTTGCAGCCGAGCGTGAAGGTCGAGAACTCGCCGGTGGTGTTCGTCGGGTATGGCGTCGTCGCACCGGAATATGGGTGGGACGATTTCAAAGGCGTCGACGTTCGCGGCAAGACGTTGCTGATGCTGATCAACGATCCGCCGGTGCCAGATCCGAATGATCCAACGAAGCTGGATGAAAAGATGTTCAAGGGCCGCGAGATGACCTATTACGGCCGGTGGACTTACAAGTATGAAATCGCCGCGGCCAAGGGCGCCGCCGCCGCGATCATCGTTCATCAGACCGGGCCGGCGGGATATCCGTGGGGTGTGGTGATGATGAGCAATGGACGCGAGAATTTCGCGATCGATCCGGGCAACAATCTGCCGGAGCGCGCGAAGGTGGAAGGGTGGATCACGCTCGACAACGCGAAGAAAATGTTGACCGCCGCCGGGGCGGATTTTGATCAGCTCAAGGCGTCGGCGGTGCAGCGCGATTTCAAGCCGGTGGCGCTGAATCTCACCGCATCGTTCAACGTGCAGAGCGAGATTCGCCGGGTGGCGTCGCGGAATGTCGTTGCGAAAGTCGAGGGGTCGGACCCGAAGCTCAAAAATGAGTATGTGATCTACACCGCCCACTGGGACCACCTGGGGCGCGATCCGAAACTTGTCGGCGATCAGATTTACAACGGCGCCGTGGACAACGCGTCGGGCACGGCGGCGATGCTCGAAATTGCCCGCGCGTTCTCGCAAGCGAAGCCGAAACGATCGGTTTTGTTCCTGGCCGTCACCGGTGAAGAGAAGGGCCTGCTCGGCTCGAAATATTACGCCGAGCATCCGCTCTATCCACTCGACCACACGTTGGCCGACATCAACATCGACACGGTGAACGTCTGGGGCCGCACGCACGACATCGGCGTCGTCGGCAAGGGGCAATCGACGCTGGAGGATCTGCTGGCGAGCGACGTCGCGGCGCAGGGCCGCAAAATGAAGCAGGAAGCCGACCCCGGCAAAGGGTACTTCTTCCGCTCGGATCACTTTGAGTTTGCCAAGGTTGGCGTTCCCGCGCTCTATCTCGACAAGGGAATCGACTACATCGGCAAGCCCGCGGGATTCGGCGAGCAAAAGCGGGAAGAATACACCGCGCACGATTACCACCAGGTGACTGACGAGATCAAACCCGACTGGGATTTATCCGGCGCCGCCGAGGATACGGAACTGCTGCTGAGCGTGGGAAAGGCCGTCGCCGACACGGATACCTGGCCGCAGTGGAAACCCGGCTCGGAATTCAAAGCGCGACGGGACGAAATGATGAAGCACGCTCAGTGATTGCTCAAAATCGCCTGGGTCCACATATATCGGTAAGCCGTCTCGATATCGCGCGTGAAGCCGACCGCGTCCATCAGCGGCGAGTTCAGCATCATCGAGCGCAACGACGATCGGATTGCCAGCAATTGCGATGAATCATCCGCCAGCTTCGTTGCGATGGCGATGTATTCATCATCGCTGTTGGCAATCCACTGAGTGGCGCCGATGTTGGAGAGAATGCTGACGCCGGCCCGGGAAATGGCATTGTCGCCGGTGCGGGTGACAATCGGCACGCCCATCCACAGCGCATCGTAGTTTGTCGTTCCGCCGGGGTAAGGAAACGTATCCAACGCAACATCAATATCGTTGTACGCGGCGAAGTATGCATTCGCGCCCAGCTTCTCGACAAACGAGATGCGCGATGGATCGATCCCGATTGCGTCGAGGAAGTTTTGGCGATGCGAGCCGACCGGGCTGTGAACGCGAAGCCGCGAATTGGGGACGGCTCGCAATATTCTCGCCCACACGCTTATGACCTTCGGATTCAACTTGCAGAAATTGTTGAGGCACCCGAACGTGACGAAGCCATTTTTCTGCAAGGGCTGCGTGCCGACTGGCGGCGCTTCACGCGGGGGCTGATAGCACCAGTAGCTCCTGGCCAGTCGAAATGATTTCTCGCTATAGATCGACTCATCGCCTCCTGGCGGATCGAGGTAGTTGTCGGTCAGGCGATAGTCCATCGCGCGCAGCCCGGTCGTGCCGGCATATGCCAGGTACGTCGCCTGGACCGGCGCGGGACGCCTGGCGAACATCAGCAGCCGGCTGCCCGCCATATGCATCGTAAGGTCAATCAGAATGTCGATCTGATCGCGACGAATCAGGTCAGCGACGGCGTCGTCCGACGCTCCACAAGTAAGCCGCCATTGGTCAGCCGATGCGCGAAGCTGAGCCGAGATCGAATCGTGCACCGCGGTGTCGTCGTAGCAAAAGATTTCAAACGCCTGGTGATCGTGATGAGACAGCAGTGGCAGCAGAAATCTCCCGACCACATGATTCGAAAAGTTCGGCGAGACGTAGCCGATGCGCAGCCGTCGCATGAGCGATGGATCGGCGATGCTCGGCGGAAGCGTGCTGGGTATCGTCGCATTCCACCGATCCAGCTCGCCACGAATTTGTCGCGAATCAAAGGTCGGCTGAAACAGCAGCGAATACAGATAGGTTGAGTAGACCTGCGATGGCGGATTGCGTTTCAGCGCGAGCCGGAACGATGCGAGTGATTCATCGAACCGACCCGTTTCGTACTGCACTTGCGCCAGATTGCCGATGAAATCGGCCATGCCCCCGGAAAGGTCGATGGCTCGATTGAATGCCGCGCTCGCGTCGTCGGGCCGCCCGATTTCGCGATATGCCAAACCGAGATTATTAGCCGCTGGAGCAGAGCTCGGATCAAGCCCAAGTGCCGTCGAAAGGGGTGCAACTGCCTCGGCCGATCGCCTCGCTTCGTGGAGCGTCGTGCCCAGGGCGTAGTGGATCGCCGGGTCGTTCGGCGAAAGGTTGCCGGCACGCGACATCGCCACGACGGCTTCATCCATCCGACCCAAATCGTGCAAGCAAAGCCCCAGGTTCATCCATGCCGCCGGCTCATTCGGATTCACGCGCAGCGCCGCTTCGTACGCTTCAACGGCTTCAGCAAACCGTCGCTCGCCGGCCAGCAGCATCCCGAGATTCGCCTGCGAGGCAAAGTCCGTCGGTCGCAGTTGCGCCACGATCCGAAGGTGCGGCTCGGCGTCCGAAGCTCGATCGGATTGGGCCAGAATCAACCCAAGGTTGTGATGAAAATCCGGCGTGTCGGGTTGAACCGCGATTGCCTGTTCGAGCAATGCAATTGCCTCGCCGACTGCACCGCGGCCAAAAACCAACAGCCCCAGATTCGCCAGGGCCGAGCCATGCGCGGGCAGCACCGCCAAGAGCTGGCGATACAACGCTTCGGCTCCAGCAGCGTCGCCCGCCTGCTGAAGTGAAATGGCCCGGTGATAAATTGCGTTGGCGTCGATCATCTCCGCGCCTGCGATCTTAGCCCCGTGGCAGAGCGGCGCATCTTTGCCGAGTCGAACGATTGGATGTGGCTCGACGGATGGCGCAGTAATGATCGTCCATCAGCAGGAGGATATTTGGACGTTCGGCGTCGACGCCAGAACGAATCCGCCGATGCCGCTTTGCAGGGCCCGGCGGCGCGAGACGCGATGCGAAGTTGAATCCCCGTCCCGCATGTCGTTGAAAGACGTAATGAACGGTTAAATCGCGCCGCGATAAACCGGAGTCGCCGAGCGGCGCTGCTGTGACATGGGCTTCCAGCCCATGCTGAGATATTTTCGCCATAAGCTCGCGATCCAACTCGCATGTCCAAGCTTGAAGCGCACCGATTAATCCGTGCCATTGCGAATCTTGCGAAACCGCAGGCGGCGAGCTTGGGCGCTTGAACCGGAACGATTTTAAACAACTGCAAATCGCCTGCATGGGCTGTCTTCGACCCTGAGCTCAGACCGAAGGGGAAGCCCACGTCACAGGGTACGATTCACAAACACGCGCGCCCAGCTCTGTGCCTGCACCGGCTACGCACTCGCAGGTGGCGTGCCTTCGACGATGGCCGGCGTTACGTCCGTCACGACCGGCGGCGCTTCGGTGTCGGGGACGTCGTCGTCCATTTCTTCAACGTAGACATCGTCCAGATCGGTCGCGTCGACTTCACGCCGCATGAGATAGTAAATCAGCGTGTTTGAGGAGAAATAGAAGCTGATGGCGAATGCGCCGACCAGGCCGATCACCAGATAAACCCACCACGACATCAGACCGGCGGCGAAGGCTTCGCTGCCCTTGAGCACCTCATAGTTCGGCACATAGGGCAGTTGCTGAAGCGGGTCGGTCGGCTGCGGCCACATCATGGGGAAATACTTGGCCGGCTGACCATGAGGCGGCAGGAACCAGGTCATGAAAAACCAGGTGACGGCGAGCACGAGCCAGACGAAGAAGCGAACGAACAGATAGCAGACGCCGCCGTAGACGAGCGAGACGAGCGTGTAGAAGAGCATCCGCCACGGCCGGGCGAACACGTAGCTGAACGATCGGCTGATGGCGTCAAAGCTGTCGGAGCCTTCGACGGCGACTGTCGGGTACATGAGGTTAAAGCCGCCGAGCGTGCCAAGGAGCACCAGCGTGATGATGAACCCGCCGAGCAGCGCGAGGAAGAAGAACGCCGCCGCGACGGGCGGGCCAATGTACGGGATGTGCAGCAGAATCGTGGCGGCGATCGCAATGATGACGCCGACGATAAGGATGATCAGCACGGGGATGACGGGCGCGCAGATGAAGCTGAGCACCTTGCTCACCGAGAAACTGACGGCACTGCGGACGGAAATCTTCTCATCCCGCGCCACGTGCACGGCGGCGATGCGC
>Ga0182024_10009060_pt1 | contig 20723 bp, 24 predicted proteins | sample P32metaG_FD_120480 | JGI IMG/M metagenome (GOLD analysis project Ga0182024, IMG submission 120480) | Permafrost microbial communities from Stordalen Mire, Sweden - P3-2 metaG (Illumina Assembly) | ecosystem: Environmental > Terrestrial > Soil > Wetlands > Permafrost | place: Sweden: Stordalen...
AATTGATACCATGAATGGCCGAGCCGGGTGCAGCTTGCGCACTTTGGTCGAGCCGAATCGCACTTGAGCTTTCGTTTGCGACAAACGAGACAGGCGGTCAAACGCTTTGCCTTGTCATCGACGGCGGACGATGGAGGCGCCATGTCGGTTGTCTCAGGGGAGGAGCCGTTTGAGGTTTTCTGCCGCACAGATGGAGCAATGTTGAGACGAGATGGAAACTGAACGATAAATGGTGCGGGCGGGTTGACGTCCATTATATTGCAAAAGGAAGTCGCCACGGGCGATGACACCCAGCAAACAGGATGTTGAGTTGGGAAATGTTGTGAAGCACGGGAACACGTACAATTGATGCGCACACGCTCTGCCCGCCCTCGCCCCTGCCTCGTCCAAGTGACTCTTCTTCTGCTTTGCTTGCGCGGCTGGGCGTTTCGCTGATCCTCGCCGAAACAATTTCCTGAAACGGATTCCTCCGTCGGCGGAATAAATCTGTCCGACTCAAGTGATCCAATCGCAGCACAGTGCCGCAAAATTGGGGTTGGGGTTGGATTCCCGAGTTGGGATGTCTTAACGATGCGGCCAATCACATCTGTCTGATGCTAGGGTGAGATTAGCGAGCATGCACGGGCGTCTTTGTCATACCTGGGATATCGGGGAACATTCGGCGGGGTGCAGTTTTCACGTTAAAAGACACGTGCGTCTGATATACCCGTTATCTCCGGCTTGAAGTGCCCCCAAAAAGGGACATCTAATCAAATAACCTTCTGAAGCTCTGATGCACAAACAGTTCCTGCGCCATCACGTGGAGGCGCGTGCGACCACAAACTTCAAAGCGTCATCCCGCCATCTCAATTTGTCGCAATGCAAACAGGTCTTCTCATGAGTCGCATGATTTTTCGCAATCTCGTCTCAATTAGTGTCTTCTTCGATACACACCTCTGCCAAATCATAGTAAGCGGCCCGCGCCTCCAGGACTTCCGCGTGGTGTGGAAATCTTTGTTGAGGTGACGTGCTCCGTTTGCTCTGCGACTAGATTTCTCTTGGTAGCTAAAGGAGCGTGCACGCCAAGCTCACAGCCACCTTCCCGTGCTGACACCTGATAGGCGATTAGAAACCGTACACACAGTCTATAACTTATGAGCGACGTGGCGGGTTTTCTGTCGACTTGACAACTTAAGGTTGTCATACAAACATCAGAATAATCTCCACCAACCGTTACCGACATCCGTGTGACACGTATTTATACACTCGAGATTGGCTGTTCGTTCGGGCCACCATTATTGGACGAGTCCAAACACTCGAAAGCTGCGCCCTAAGACAAAAGCAGCTCCCACTTTTTGCTGATCCTTTATTGACATGGCTCCACAGCCGAACTCGACAATGATACTGTCAGGTCACACCTCATTATCAGATAGATAATTCGACGGTGTTACCTTAGGTAGCTTAACCTCAAAGCCTCCCAGCTAATTCTCAACCTAAAGAAAGGTAGGGATCGCGACTTCGCTTCCTAACCACTCGACGATGTGCAAGTAATAACTGCATTTAAAGTTCATAACAATGCACCTCTGTAGTCTGTACCGCTCTGGCTTATGTAATACCCTAATTTATTGCGCTGTGCCTATATTCTGGGGGATCTGCGTTTGGCCATTCGTTAATTCTTACCCTGCGCTCTGGCATTGACCCTTCGCCCCTTGTGCGCGCGCATTGCTCTCGGCCACTGTTCACGACTTGCTTCTGCACCAAGATTTGCTCGGAGGATGACTGATTCCGTGCGTCCATCATCGAGCTCCGCTCAGGCACAGCTAGCTGCTGCTGCAAATGGCGTGGCTGCTCCGGCAAAGGTCAAGACACAGAAAGAACGTAGCTTGCCTCTCCCTGCATTATTAGACTGACTGTTTGTAGTTGAGAAGGAGGCAAAGAAGGCTGCCAAAATAGCAAAGTTTGACGCAAAGCAAGACAAGAAGGTACTCAAACATGCTTTCTGCTGTTGCTGACCTGGATCCAGAAAACTGCTGCACCTCCCCCCACGGATTCGAAGAAAGCAGAAAAGAAAAAGAGAGACGCCGCCGAGGCAAAAGACATGGCTTTTACCGACACTACCATCCCTGGACACAAGAAGGGTAATCCTTCTTTTCTCTTCTTAATAAGACATTGATTCAAGTTCTCCAAAGTTTGGAACTCGGAGCCCTTGAAAAGTATAATCCGCCCTCCGTCGAGTCATCGTGGTACGAATGGTGGGATCAACAAGGATTCTTCAAACCCCAACTCACAGATGACGGCAACATTAAGCCCGAGGGCATGTTTATTATCACTCTTCCTCCCCCAAACGTCACTGGCAACCTACACATAGGTCATGCCTTGACTACAGCCATCCAAGATACCATTACGAGATGGTAGCTTTCCCGTCGTTTTGAAAATCGGACTAAATGGTAGGAATCGAATGTTAGGAAAGACGGTGTTGTACGTTCCTGGATTCGACCATGCTGGCATCGCAACTCAGAGTGTCGTCGAAAAACGACTCGCCAAAGACCGAGGGCTAACACGACACGACCTCGGACGCGAAAAATTCGTCAACCTCGTCTGGGGATGGAAAGAAAAGTACCACGCAACCATTAAATCCCAACTCAAGCGCTTGGGCGGTTCTCTCGACTGGTCCCGCGAAGCATTCACCCTAAACTCAAACCTCACTTTGGCCGTTGAAGAGACTTTTATCCGCCTTCACAACGAGGGCCTTATCTATCGCTCAAATCGTCTCGTCCACTGGTGCTGCCAACTCAACACAGCCCTCTCAAACGAAGAAGTCGACCACGAAGAAATCCATGGCAAGACCTGGATCAAGGTCCCTGGCTACGACAAACCCGTTGCCTTTGGTCAATTGACTTCCTTTGCCTACGAGATTCCCTCGACAGGCGAACGAATTGTGATTGCGACGACACGACCTGAGACGATGCTCGGCGATACTGGGATTGCGGTGCACCCTGATGACCCACGGTATAGGCATTTGATTGGAAAGGTTGCGAAGCATCCATTCATCGAGGGGCTGGAGTTACCGATTGTGGCCGATGCAACGCTTGTTGATATGGAGTTTGGGACTGGGGCAGTCAAATTGACACCTGCTCATGATGAGAACGATTATGAAGCTGGGTTGCGGCATAATCTCAAGTTCATCAACATCCTCAATGAAGACGGCACCCTCAATGAAAATGCCGGTCGATGGAAAGTACCGTCCCTTCCCCCCCCAAAATGCCAGGGATCTGACAAACAGGGACAAAAGCGGTTTGATGCCCGACTTTCTGTGGTGGAGGCTCTGAAGGAAGCGGGTCTTTTCGTCGAAGTCCAAGACCACGAAATGACTCTCCGAATTTGCAACCGATCGAAAGACGTTATTGAGCCTCTCCTCAAGCCACAATGGTATGTCAACATGAAAGACATGGCGGCCAAGGCTCACGCGGCCGTTGAATCTGGGGATCTCATCATCAATCCCAAGCTCTCGGAGAACGAATTCAAATGGTGGATGGAGAATATTCGGGATTGGTGTATTTCCCGTCAGCTCTGGTGGGGTCATCAAGCCCCTGTTTATTATGTCAAGATTGAGGGGGCAACGCAGAGCACTGAGGAGGGCAAGTGGTGGATTGCCGCACGGTCCGAGAAGGAGGCCACGGAGAAAGCAGCAAAGAAATTCCCTGGGGAAAAGTTTAGCGTGGAACGAGATCACGATGTCCTCGATACCTGGTTCTCATCCGGCCTCTGGCCATTTTCCACCATGGGTTGGCCCAACGTACTCCCCCCCCAAATCTCGGCAGGAGTTTGTCTTGATCATAGATGACGGACGATATGAAACTCTTTTACCCCAACTCGATGCTCGAAACAGGTTGGGATATCCTCTTCCCCTGGGTCGCGAGAATGGTGATGCTAGGCATCAAACTTACCGGTTCCATTCCCTTCAAAGAAGTCTACTGCCACCCCCTCGTGCGCGATGCTCAAGGCCGTAAAATGTCAAAGTCCCTTGGCAACGTGATTGATCCCATCGAGGTCATCGAGGGGTCCTCCCTTGAGGCCCTGCACGCCAAACTCGATGGTGGTAATCTTGATCCCCGCGAAGTTGCACGTGCCAAGACGGACCAGAAGAAACTGTTTCCGAACGGGATTCCCGAGTGTGGCACCGATGCTTTGCGCTTTGCGCTTTGTGGGTTGGTTACGGGGGGTCGGGACTTGAATCTGAATATTGGCCACGTCAAGGGTTATAGGCAGTTTGTCAACAAGTTTTATCAGGCAACGAGGTTTGCTTTGTTGAATTATGGGGATTATGTTCCTGCTGCTTCGGGGAAGGTAAAATTCCCCGTCGTTCGCGGGATAACCGAGTAGTTGTCTGGGAAGGAGACATTGGTTGAAAGATGGATTTTGCATCGGTTTAATGAGGCCGCGGCAGCAGCCAATGAAGCCCTCGAGGCAAGAGAATTTCACTTGGCAACCGGTGCTATTTACAAGTACTGGATTTATCAACTCTGCGATGTCTACATTGTATTACCCCCGCCGCCTGCGGCCTACTCACTTACTTTAATCTTACGTGTAAAGGAAAATTCAAAACCCTTGATGCGAGATGGCACACCTGAACAAAAGAAGTCGGCTCAAGATACGCTTTACACAGCCCTTGAAGGAGGTTTGAAACTGTTGCACCCTTTCATGCCCTTCGTCACGGAAGAACTGTGGCAACGACTACCCCGTCGATCCGGCGACAAGACACCGAGTATCATGCTTGCATCTTACCCCGTTTACGAAGCCGAGTACGACAATGCCGAGGACGCAGCGGAATACGAGAAAATCATCGCTGTTGTCAAGACTGCTCGATCCCTCCTGGAAAACTACGAAATCAAAACTGACGCCAGAGGTTATACACTCTATTTTCAGAGTTGATTATTAGTCAAAATTCAAGTTCAGGGGGAACAACTCTCCAAGTTGTTCAATGAACAGCTTGTCGCTATAAATCAACTTATCGGGACTAAGAAGGTGGAGAGCGTCAGTGTGACAAACGAACGTGAGCCTGGTTATGCCGTCTCCCCTGTCGCCAAGGATATCAATGTCCTCTTGCTCGTCAAGGTCCGAAGCCCCTGTCTTGCGCTAACCCGGATTTAGGGCCGTGTGAACTTGGCTCAGCATCTTGAAAAAACCGAGAATAAATTGGCCAAGTCAAGGGAAAAATTGAGCAAGTTGGAAGATCAGATTGGGTCGGCAGGGTACAAGGATAAAGTTGATTTCGAGGTGAAGCAGGCGGATGAGAGAAGGAAGGCTGATCTCGAGTCAGAGGTTCAGACATTCCATGATTTACTCGAGTCGATGCGGAAGTTGATTCTTCAAGAATAGACGGCGGAGATGCATTGCTGGCGTCTTGTTGTCACTGTCGACCTACACGGTTCCCACTGCGTCACCTCAGTTATAGAAGTTCATATCTCAAGATAAATTAATTCCATAGGTCCGGGCGATGATTAATCACTCTCTCATCAATGGCCTCCCTCATTTGACAGGCCGATCGATCGGCCTTGTCATCTCCTATCTCATTGATCTTCACATGATCTATCTTGGGCCCACCTGTTGGCCCCTAAATGAACCATTCTAGCCCATTCACATCGTCTGTCGTTGCCCAGCAGACGCTCATCTCGGGGACGTGTATTAGGCCCTCTCTCGTCGGTGGTTGTCGAGAGCGGTTGTTGGCTGTGGCTGATTCGTGCGAGATTGATCGGCACCCCTTTTCTGGAATATTTGCTGTGTGCTGGTTGGTGCACCGCCCACGTATTACGGCCTGCCCCCCCGTGCTGTGTGCAGCCAACCTGCGTGCGGCACAGTCATCGCACACAATCAAATCCAATTAAATCACCTTCCGCCTGTGCTGGTGATCGAATATCCTTGCTTCAGCTCTCTGTCCGGGGTCCCTTTCTGCTGAGCAACGGGCTCACAGACGATGTTGAGGTAGTGTCTGCCGCGCGGCGATTGGCATCCCTCGTTCCCGACTACTGCGAATTCAATAATACACGCATCCCTGCAGCGGCACGATTATACTGGTGGTTCTCGGGTGGCAGCAGCACAACACGCTCCTCGTGCATATCATTTATTTCCCACGTTCTCGGAGCTTCCCTTATCCCGATAAACCACAGTTGCTTCGACTCGCCCCCAACTAACTCCTACCGAACCTTATATACGTATTTATCCTGCTACTACCGCCTCTGCATCCAAATCCGCAGCTGTGCGACAGGGAAACCAGGAGCATCCAACATAATGGGAGCGTCTCAGTCGTCCCAACCTCCCTCGCGCCACAACTCGACGAAGCATGGACAATCCCCTCAAGACTCAAAACACAAGCAAAAAGCCGCAAGCGTCTCCACGCCCATGAAACAGCAACACCAGCAGCAATCGTCCTTGTCTGCCATCATCGACACTCCCAGTCATCCTCCTGCGCCACCCGTCGTCGAAGTACGCTCTGTGCCGGCCGTAGCAGTGCCTATCCCTGTCAAGAAGAAACCGCGCTCGTTGCCCGCGAGCGGCGAGAATAGCTATGTGGACCAGAATAAGGAGGTCGATCTGCTGCACCGGCTGGAGAAATTTGGGGAGGAGGAGAAGGAGGCAATTGATGATCCGGATGTAGAGGCCAAGTTTGGCATCGCGTGGGCGGCTAGTGATGACGCCATTGAGGACGATGTCAATAAGGGTCCTAAGCGTATGTCTGTTTCCAACTTGTTTAATGAGCAGCTAGATACCCTCTGACAATTGTCTGGAGAGCCGGAGGACGGTCGGTCTATGTCCTTGGAACGTTCACAGACAGAAAGGCGCTCCTCTTGAAGAAGCAGTGAGTACTCTCAGGGTCGCGATTGATGTTAGGGGAAATATGCATAGGATCACCGTCGATGCCGAACCTGGAGGACACCGATTCCGCTTCCTCGTAGATGGGGAGAGTCGTACTTCTCCCGACTACAAGTTGGCGACCGATCATCAGAATGTTGTCGTCAATTACCTTGAACACACCAAGCCCCAAGAGGATGAACCCGAAGTCGGCTCTTACGAATCTTATCATACCGAGCAAGGTCAATGAACTGTTCGTTTGTCGCTGACAATAGACTATCCGGAACCGCCTGAGGAAGTTTGGACACGAGAGATTCCTTCATACTATATTCACAAAAGTAGCAGTTCTTCCTCAAACGGCTCGTCCCGTTCGTCGCACTCTTCGGGCTTTTCTACCCGGTATATGCCTATTACACAGGTCCCTGCTGCCCTGGCAAAAGGACACCCCCTCAATCCGCCGAAAGATAACAAGACCGAAGATCAAAGTGTTCTGCCTGGGCCGAGTCATGCTATTCTTGGACACCTGGGAATAAGATCCTCTACGGAAGGGGGGTTAATTGCAACCACTATTACCACAAGATACAAGCATAAAGTAAGCGGTCGATATCCACAGTTAACATTAGTTTGTTTCCACTATATTATATCGTTCGCTGGATGACATGGATTGATTTGGGGCTTGTGTGTTTCGGAGTTCTGGAAGGGCAGCATATATACCAGAAACAGTTGTATTTTCTAAATACCCGCAAATGAAACTTATTTTCAACGCATATTAACGTCCTCCACCTTGAGCGAGGCTCGATCCAGCATAATCAGCAATCTTGATGATGACAGTCTTTGTCTCAGAGAACGTCTTCATGCTGTACAATCCACCTTCTCTTCCAACACCGCTGCCCTTGTATCCACCGAACGGGAAGCCAGGCGCTCCAGAGGGAGAGGCACAGTTAACACTGACACTTCCGGATTCAAGAGCCTTTACAACTCGGATCGCCCGATCGATATCCTTTGTGAAAACGGAGGCGTATAATCCGAATTCGGTGTCGTTTGCCTTTGCAATGACATCGTCTTCATCGGTGAATGTATTGATGACGACGACAGGCCCAAAGATTTCCTCCTTGACGATTTGAGCGTCCTCGGGTGCGTCCGCGAAAATGGTTGGCATCACGAAGTACCCTTTATCACCGGCGCGTTCTCCACCGACTAACAACTTCGCATCCTTCTTACCAGACTCAATAAACTTGGTGACATTGTTGAACTGGATCTTATCGGCCTGAGGACCGTGGTTGGTCTCTGGGTGGAGAGGATCTCCGATCTTGGCGGAAGTGAATACCTTCTTGAACTCCTCTTTGAATTGGTCGGCGATCTTCTCGTGGACGTAGATACGAGAGTTGGCCATGCAAATTTGTCCACTGTTCCATTGGATGGAGAATTGAGTTGCAGGCACAGCGACACTGAGATCTGCGTCGTCGAAGATGATTGCGGGGGTCTTTCCGCCGAGTTCGAGAGTGACGTTCTTCAAGTTGGATCTGGCGCTCATCTCTTGGATCAGACGACCCGTGCGGCCACTGCCAGTGAAGGAAATCTTGCGGATGTCCATGTGTTCGGCAATGGCTTTCCCGGCGGGCAATCCGAAGCCAGCGAGGACGTTGACGACACCGGGAGGGAATCCAGCTTCCTTGATGAGACTGGCGAGCTTGATGGAGGTGAGGGGTGCTTTCTCAGATGACTTGAGAACGACGGTGTTTCCTGTGGCGACTGCTGCACCGACCTTGGATGCGAACATCACCATAGGAACGTTCCATGGGATGATAGCACCGACGACACCGAAAGGCTGATGAAGGACGAGATTGAGATATCCGTCCTGAGAGACAGAAGTCTCTCCACGGTTATAATTGATCAATCCGGCATAATCCTCCAATGCACCCGCAGCAATCATAGGCTCCATCCCAACAAACTGCGCAACAGGTCTACGATAAACACCTACTCACCAAATAGTGGGGAAGTACCGTCCCATGGAGATGGCCTCCAAGTATCCCAGTTCCTGAACATCCCGTCGAATCAACTCGGCCAATTTCCTCAGAAGACCAGCCTTGTAGTGAGGAGGACTCTTGCTCCAGGCGGGGAACGCCTTCTTCGCCGCCTCAACAGCCTCATCGACATCGACCTCGTCGGCTTCACATACCTCCGCAACGACTTCCTCGGTAGCGGGACTGTGGAGCGGGAACCTCTTTTTGCTGTGTCCCTCGACGAAGTTGCCGTCAATAAACAGACGTGTCTCGATCTCGTATTTCTTGGACATGTTGTGATTTGCTTGTAGATACGTAGCAATATATGGGCTTGAGAGGGAGAAGGATGTTGGAGGGTGGAGAAGCTGGAGGGATTTTAAATTGGAATACGGGGATGGCTTTATTTAACGGCTTGCATGCAAGCGGACTCCGGGCGGGGTTAACGTTGTCGGGGACACCACCGACCGAATATCTGCCGAAAGCTGTGGCCGAGCCTACCAACTTTCTCCTTTCAATCATCTGGGGCCGGGGTAGTCCAAGGGAACGGGGTGCACGGGTTAGAAACCGGAAGTACAGCCGGCTGTCAACTTGATAGAATGTTATCTAAGATGGAGCCACTTCGGTTCGGCTTTCCGTCGGACATGGCCGTTGATCTGAACACATGTGCAGTGAAAGGGACATCACAAGCATTAAACTGCACCACCGACAGATTGCCGAGAGATTACTGCTCACTAAAACTTTTAGTCAGCCACATCGGATCAAATCTCGGAGCCATTCCGCCAGATTTCTATCGCAACCGCCCGATGAACCCGAGCACACGCGGGGTAAGTTTGCGGATTTAGGCCCATGGTCACGTTTCGGCACGTTAGCGCGTATTCCAAAAAGCTCGACAACAAACTACGACAATCATCGTCAGTCATGTCGACCACGACAAGCGCTCCCGACATTACATAGCTCAGCGACATCAAAACACGGAACAACGCGGGCGATGTCGTTCCGTCGAACAGAGAGCTTTTTCAGCTCAAACGGACAGAAGGAGAAGGTACATTGATGAGGTTATTAAGGTTAATAAATAACAGCGACGTCACGGGCAGTTCAATCGTTCGTGTGAGAACAAGTCAATATCAACAGTTGCAGCAACCGGAACAACCTCATCGACCTCTGCAAAACCGTCAGAGTCAACAATGAACAAATTACAACATTTTGCATATAAGCCGACGACGCCCGCTCCATCCGACATAAAGGACACGGCGGTGCTGGTAAACCATCCAGCGACTCCGATGCCGCAGAGGATTCCTTTATCGGATTTAATGTCCAATACTCCGAGGACAGTAGAAGGTGTTGATGTGTCCCCTGCGGAAGATAAAGTGGTGTGGAAAATGTCTCCTAAGAGTAATTCTGCGAGACCCACATCATCGCAGGAAAGTCCCAGTGGTGGTCGAAACACTACATTCCTCAGCATCCTCAGCGACGATAATCAGAAGAAGGTAGCAACCTCCCCTAAAAATGATGGTTGAGTGTAGGTGTCTACTCCTTTGAAAACGAATTCGCGACATATTTCGCTCAAGAGGATTCGGAGAGAAAATTCATCGCCGCCAACGCCATCAATTCATAAATCTCGCCCGCTACCTGGTCCGTCGCCATTAAGTCTCAAACGATCCGCTTCATTTGGAAATCCTTCTTCAGTTGAACATCCACGAAAACGACGGACTCGGTCTTCGGACGTGATCTTCCAGAAGAGAGTCTCCTCATTGCTGGAACAAGCGCAATCTATGTTTGACAAGGATCCAGGGAACGGGAAGATCGTTGAGAGGAGCAGCTCGCCGCATGATACGGACGCAGAGATACAGGCGGATACTTCCATGGAAGAAGAGGAGTTTGCATTTGATGGGGATTTGGACTTGTTGGAGGAAGAATTGGGCTTTGATCCGCTGTCTTCGGACGGTTTGAATAAGATGGACGTGGAAACGACGGGAAGTACGGGGGTCATGCAGGAAGAATTGAAAGAATCGAATTCGGACGATTTATTTGATGTTACTTTTGATGATCTTGGGCCGGAGGAGTTGGAAGCATTGGATCAGTCGTCGAATGTCATGGTCGCTACGGCACCTGTGATATCGAATGAAGATGACGCGTTGTTTGGAGATGGATATGATGAGTTTATGGATTTGGATTTCGATGAGACGCAGCCCGAGGTATTTTTAATGCAAAATTCCGCTTAAAGTAGGTGGAACAATCACCCATGTCCCGAAGATTCACCGTCATCTCAATTCAAGATACAACGTATATCGTGAACGGAACATATCGTCTTCAGAAAACCCTTCAACTCGAAGAAGACAAGACTGATACCCCAGCAACAGTCCACCTTCGAGAGGATTGGCTTACTACTCCGGTCATAGCAAACGACACGATCAACATCATTGGTACTTTCACAAATAATACCTGTGTCATCGACAATCCTCACGGTTTATTAATCCTCCATCCAGACAATCTCGTTTCAAGTACCCACGTCGCCGACTCATTCAAATGTATCCGTCGTGCGGTCCTACAAGACCAAATCAAAGCCACCAGCGAGACTTCCAAACCCTTGGTCTATGGCTCGATGATCCACGAACTCTTCCAAACAGCGATATCGAAAATAGATTTCTCAACGGGACATATGGAAAGTATTATTCTAGGTCTTGTTCAACGATATATTGAGCAGTTGTACAGTATCGGAATCACACCCGTGAATGCGATCGCAGACTTGAAGGAGAAGGTATGGTTACTGCAAGCTTGGGCAGAGGTGTTTGTGGTGCCTGAACCAACCGTCTACTCCTTCATGGCCGATCATTGCGGAAGTAACGATGCGAAACCAAAAGTATGTATAAACAAGGTCTTGGATATCGAAGAACATGTCTGGTCACCTACATATGGACTGAAAGGAAATATTGACGCCACGGTACAAGTCCAGATCGAGGAGCCATCCGTGCCCACAAGAACACTTATTGTCCCCCTGGAAGTCAAGACTGGAAAAAACACAAGTTTGATGAATCATCGTGCTCAGACGATGTTGTATACTCTTATGATGTCGGATCGATACGATGTGGATGTCAAATGTGGGATGTTGTATTATGTCGATGCCAAGGAGTCGATTCGAGTACGAGCCTTGAGGAATGAAGTCCGAGGGTTGATTATGGGACGGAATGAACTTGCTAGGTGGATCAAGGCGAGAGATGGGCTGCCGGAAATGATACGCAGTGAGAGGGATTGCAAGAACTGCTATGCTGCTGATTCATGCTTGGTGTATCATAAGGTATTTCTTCACATGGGGGTTTGTTAATGTAGACTATCGAGGGTGGAAATGCAGAGACAAGTGGTTTGGGAGATTGGTTTGATGAACATACTGGACATTTGGATGAGCAGGATGCTGCGTTCTTAAAACACTGGGACGATCTTCTAACAAAGGAAGAAGCGGATGTATTTCGCTTTCGCAACGAGCTCTGGACTATGCTCAGTACAGATCGTGAAAAATTGGGAAGGTAACCCCCACCCAAAGTCATCGTTGATCCGTAGATGTTTCGGCAATCTGGTCATTGATCCAGAAGAGAATGCACTGGACAAAGACGGAGAAAAGATAAACCGTTTCAGATATCGTTTTCACCGTGCCGAATCCTCGACCCTGCTCACCCAATCCCGGTCATCCTTCCTGAACTCCCAAATCAATCTTGGCGATCCAATCGTTGTATCTGACGAGCTTGGTCACTTTGGCTTGGCCAATGGATTCGTCACGGACTTGCAACCGGATTACTTGTACGTCAATGTCGATCGCAGACTGCATGGTGCAAGGATCCGACAGGCAGGATTCGATCCCCTGGATAATCAAGTGTTTAATGGAATTGCCGAAATCCCAGTCAACGGGATCCCGAAGATAAGTTCTCAATTAGGCACTCAGATCAACACTACAACGACCTATCGAATTGACAAAGACGAATTTAAGTCTGGCATGGCCATGGCCCGAAACAATATAATCCAACTCTTGACCAAAGAAGGCGACCTAAAACGACGAGAATTGATTATCCGAGGACGGGATCCAGTATTCAAACACCCCCGTCAAGGAACTCAGTATTCGTACTTGGAACAAAATCAAGAGACGCTGAATATCGATCAGCGTAAGGCGGTGGAGAAAGTTCTGACTGCCGAGGACTATGCTTTAGTTTTGGGGATGCCCGGAACGGGAAAGACTACTACCATCGCGCATATTATTCGCGCGTTGGTGGAGAATGGGAAGAGTGTTTTGTTGACTTCGTATACCCATACGGCTGTGGACAATATTCTTTTGAAACTCAAGAACGATGGTATCAAAATGCTGAGATTGGGGTCTATTGCTAAGGTATGAGATTCCTGGGATCGCAGTTAAAAGTAGGTCCATCCTGAGGTTCGTCAATTTGCGGTTGGGGGAACTGTTCGTGCCAATTCTTTTGAGGAGTTACATGAGATATATACCTCTCCCCTCGTCGTCGCAACAACTTGTCTTGGCATAAATCAGTACTTTTCCCTTCGTCTCTTAAGCTAATACAGTTTCATCTTCAACAAACGAAAATTCGATTACTGCATTGTCGATGAAGCTTCGCAAATTACGCTCCCGGCGTGTCTTGGCCCGCTGCGCTACGCAGACCGCTTTGTGTTAGTGGGAGATCATTTCCAACTGCCGCCTCTGGTACGAAATGTCGAAGCACAGAAGGGAGGTTTAGATGTCAGTCTGTTCAAGTTATTGTCAGAGACACATCCTGAAGCGATGACGATTCTGGAACATCAATATCGGATGAATGAGGATATTATGTTTGTATCCAATACGTTGGTGTATGATGGGATGTTGAAGTGTGGAAACGAGAGTGTCGCGAAACGGACGTTGCAGATTCCTGATCCACAGGCTATAAGTCTTGCAAAACCTTGGATCAGGGATGTCCTGTCCGAGCGGTATATCTTTCATTTATTTGGTTTCTGATGGAAGGTATAAAGTGGTATTCTGTGATACGGATCGGGTCCCTGCTTTGGAGACCAAACGCGGAGCGCGAACAACCAACGAGATCGAAGCCGCGCTAATCAAAGAGGTGCTTTTACATCTTAATATTTGTCTAACTGTAGACGGTGGATACACTCCGTAAGAGCGGTGTTCCCGCCTCCTCCATTGGAGTCATGTCCGTTTATCGATCTCAATTAAAACTCCTCTCCCATCTCCTTACTCCCGAACACCCCGACATCGAAATCCACACCGCAGACAGATTCCAAGGCCGCGACAAAGAAGTCGTCATCATCTCCCTCGTGCGCTCCAATCCAGAAAACTACATCGGCGGATTACTCCAAGATTGGAGGAGAGTGAACGTAGCCTTCACACGGGCGAAAAGCAAATTAATCATCTTTGGAAGCAAAAGTACTATCAGGGAGACAAGTCCCTTAGACCAGTTTGTCAAACTGGTCGAGTCGAGGGGATGGGTGTATCAGCTGCCTTCGGAGGCGGCTATTGCAACCACAAAGTCACCCAGAAAGTTATCCAGAAAGGAGACTATGGCGGCGAAAGAAAATCTTCCGCCGCGAGAGGGATTGGGGAAAATGGGGAAGACGATGAAGGTTGCTGGTGCAACGGTGTTGAAGGGACGCACGATATTGAGAGATATTGTGAATGAGCATAAGTGAGCATTATTGGCATATACTGTTTACATACATGCATTGTAAGTAATGGTAATATTACATCCATTTTTCCTCCGGGTTCGCCTTGAATGCTTCATAAGCTTCGTGATTGTAGAACGACAAGGTCGTCTCATTTTCTAATATTAAACAGGAAGCCAGTTTTAGGACTACCGCATCCAGCTTCTTGAAGGGTCTGTTCATCCGTAAGTGTCCAGTCCTCATGATCCAGATTCATGATCAGATTTTGGGTCTTGTCAGCAACAGCTTAAGCCCGACGTACCTTAAATCCATGCGCCTTGACATAAATCTTCAAGGTGTCATAATTTACCGTTCGGAACGGCTTGAACGAAGGTTGTTTTTGTATTTCTACACTCAGATCATTGTAGAGAACACCCTACCCTCTTTGATTTGCTTTTTGAGGTCCCCGACAGTGGTTGTAGTGAGATCGATATGTGGAAGAACCAAGTTCTTGACAGCTCGGTAGGGGAACGATTTTATCACCCGGATGACCAACAACGAATCGGTCGCTATACTGCATTAGACACTGTGGAGAATGAGCTCACCTGGCCGGAGTGTCGAGGTTAAAGGCTCTGCCATGGCAGAAGGTAGCACTCTAAGTCCTCACACTAGAAGTTCGGTGAGTTTCTCAGAAGATGATCGGCGTGCATCAGGATCCGCTGGATGGATGGATTGATCGTTGCCAAGGCGACGGGGGACGCGCTCCTGTGAGCAAGGTTAGGTCTGGCTATTTAGGTACGCGTAAATAACAACCATCCAGCGACTCATCCACCACACAACCATGGCAGCAATCGCAGACCCCGTCGAAGAAGAGCTCACCGCAGCCGGTCCAATCCCTTTGGCGCAGCTAGAGGTATTATGATATCTAGAACTACTCTAACTAGCAGGGATGTGGAGGCATATCCGCAGGGGATATCAAGAAATTCCTCGAAGCAGGATACCACACCGTCGAAAGTGTAGCTTATACGTATGTCTCGACAATATTTTATCTGATTTAGACCGAAACGACAAATCATGACTATCAAAGGCATTTCAGAGACAAAGGCAGATAGAATCATAGCAGAGGGTACCTGTATTCCGAGAATACTGTTGACTGTAGCATCCAAGCTGGTCCCAATGGGTTTCACAACGGCCACCGAATTCCATATCCGTCGCTCCGAACTAATCTGCATCACCACCGGCTCCAACCAACTCAACGCGCTCCTCGGAGGCGGTATCGAAACTGGTTCCATCACCGAAATCTTCGGCGAGTTTCGAACGGGGAAATCCCAAATCTGTCATACCCTCGCAGTAACATGTCAACTGCCCATCGATATGGGCGGCGGAGAAGGCAAGTGTCTTTACATTGACACGGAGGGCACGTTTCGTCCGGTGAGGTTGCTTTCTGTTGCGGAACGGTATGGATTGAATGGGGAGGAGGTGTTGGATAATATCGCCTATGCGAGGGCTCATAATGCTGATCATCAATTGCAGTTGTTAAATCAGGCTGCTGCTATGATGTCCGAGTCAAGGTTCGTGCTCTTATGACTGGGGGGAATGGGACTGATGGAAGATTCTCGCTTTTGATTGTGGATTCGTGTACGTCGCTTTACCGGACTGATTTTGCTGGACGGGGAGAGTTGTCCGCTCGACAAACTCATCTCGCTAAATTCCTCCGACAACTCCAACGTTTAGCGGATGAATAGTATTCCTCTTCATGAGAATAACACTGATGATAGTGGTATTGCTGTTGTCATTACGAATCAGGTGGTAGCTCAAGTCGATGGCAGTGCAGGAATGTTCAATCCCGATCCCAAGAAACCTATCGGGGGAGTAAGACTTTCGGTTTGTCTTTGTTGATAGTAGAATATCATTGCGCATGCTTCGACAACAAGACTTTCGCTCCGCAAGGGAAGAGGAGAGACGCGTGTTTGCAAGATTTATGATAGTCCTTGGTTACCTGAGAGTGATGCTGTGTTTGCGATTAATCCAGATGGCATTGGTGATCCTCGTGAGGATTTACCTAAAGAAAAGAGAAATGATGATGATTAGCCATGTTAGTAGTGCATTTGTTTACTAGAAAGGAAATAATATATTGTTAATGCGGTACTTGGTCGTTGATACACTCGAGAAGGGGTTTTAACTCTGGTGATCGATATCTGATTGATTGACCGGTGAGATGGAGATTTCGCCGGGGATCGGGATCGGCATGAGTCACATGGCGCTGAGACGTGGGACTTGGCATTCGCCACAGCCTCTTCAGCGCAGCTCATCGACAACACTCATTAATCCTCTGAGCGAGGCCGATATCTCCACTCATCCAGCATGATTATGGGCCTACTGCGTCCTCCTGGATTCGCGGCCTTCGCAAACATCAAATCATGGCTCGTAAGAACCATCAACAGCCGCATCAGCAGAGTCGACCCTCCGAACCAGGCGCCACACCAATCCGTCGCTCCCGCCACTGTCTCTCGTCCCTTCTCCTCGACCGTTGCTCGACGAGTTCATCCGCGCATTCAGCCAGTTCATGTGCGTCCATCTCAATCACGAGGGATCCAAACCTTCCGTATCCCCCGATTCGCAAGACCGCCTCCAAACTATGCGAAACCAAGGATCCTCCCATCAACGTACTTTTTCCGTCCCACCGTCGGAGCATTCCCGCGCAATCCATGGTCCTCCGGGATATCCAGATTCCATACCTCCCCCGCCACCAGTGCCGTTGCATTGACGCAAATCGCGCATTCCGTCTCCCAGGCCCTGAAAACCGGAATCCATCCCCGTCCACCCCCGCTCAAAGGACAAATCCTAGCACAAGTGGCGGCTCGGGCGGCATGTCAGACTCAGGATGGACCAGCAGGGTATATCCGCTTTACCATTTCTCCGCCAACATGGACGCCCGTTGACACCGATGTCTCGGATCCGGATCTAGTCAACGCGATAGACACACATATCGCTGAACTGAAGCGAGTAAAATCCGCGATCCTCAAGTTGAGACAGTATGGCGATTTCCCTGTCCGAGGAAGGATTTCTGAGGCCAATATCGATGTCCTGTTCCGCGGAGCGAGTGCCGAGGAGGTCAAAAGGTGGAATAAGAATGAATTCAAGTTGACGAGTGGACGAGTTGGTGCGGACCAGGTTTTTTGTGCGGGGAGGTTTGAGGATTTTGTACAGTGGAGTGAGGTCTTGGATGCAGAGAGGAAGGTCGAGAAGGAGATGGCTGCTAAGGCTGGGGATGGGGGGCTTTTGAAGTTTTGGGAGGAGTTGAAGTTTATGGAGGGGAGGATTCGTTAGGCATTTTTTTGGTATACATACTTCCTGTGGGAGATTCATAAGCGTGTTTAGGGAATGTATTCGGTCTAAGATGTTCTTGTTGAGACATGTGTTTGCTGCTGGTGATTGTCCCCAGATTGTCCCCCTGATCTCATCTGACTTCTTTATCTTCTTTAAACGCAAAAGCAGATCGATTACAGGTTGTCAACAACTTTTCAACCTCTATTTGAGGGGAAACTCTATATCCTCCTTTCCCTATCTTCCTTCTTTAGACCACAAAACTTTGCCACGAGAGACTCCACCCGCCTCCCCCACGCCTCTCCGTTCTGGCCCTGTATCTCAAGAATACTCAAACTATCCTCATAAATAATGGGGGTGTAGTTAGGATGCCAGTTTGAGGATGGGGGGGATCCTGACATGAGTTTCGGCTGTTGTTTAGTATTGAATGAGCGTCAAAGCCTATGCGGGCGAGTCATTACATTTGCAAGCCATGCTGTGTCGATTGGCTGAAGCCTCACTGCGCCGATCTGCAAGATTTACGAGTGGCGCAGGACGTTGATTCAGGAACGAACGATTGCATGTCTCGTTGTGTTCCATTTATCCGAGGCAAATAAATAAATAATAGCACGCTCGCCTCAACTTTCTGCAACAGACACGCGCCAGAACAAGGTTCCAAATCCTGTATCTGTATGCATTAGGATCCAGCCTTTTCCGCCTCTTGGGGGCTTATGCGCGCTCTCCCATTGGCGAATATCTCGCTCCTGCCGTCATCACAGTCTCATATTTATAGACACACAGCCAAATAGCCGATATAAGCTCTGCGGATGGACGACATGATCAATCAAACTCTGTTCGCGCCCAAATTAATCACATCCGCTCGAACGACACACCTCCAATCGCACACAGGCCCTGCTGCCCCACATAAATACTGTACAGTGCGAGCCGTTACAAGCTGTGCTGTGTGCTTGGACCATTATATACGTTGACGAAGCGCCCCCTGCACCAACCTCATTTCCATCTCCCCTCCAAAGTGCTGCAGCACGTAGAGATCTCCTGAGCGCGGATGAAGACACTTGTTGTCGTTATTGTTGGGGTGTTGAGTTTTGTGAGCCTGGGATGGGCTCAGTCGTGCGATTGGACAGCTTGTGCGAATCAAATGTGTCCTCCCAGTGTCGGCGACGTGGGACTCTGTGTTTGTTCCAACAATTCCACCATCTCCTCGATAAATTCTTGTATCCAGAATGGCTGTGCGGGGAATGCGTATACCGATGTTACGGATCAGATGAGCGCCAGGGTTGCATGTTGCGGTACGTCCCTCTCCGGCCCTTAGTTCCCCCCCAGCCTCTGCTGGCTTCCCTCGCTTGGTGCCTGAGATGGGATAGTGCTGAGGGTAGATGTATGGCCGTCGAACCAGGTTAATGGAGTCCTGGGATACTTGCCGTTGACGGCAAGTAGTCAGTTGGCGTCGTGTTCGGGAGTAATTTGGAATGCATTGCAGCTGCAGACGATGACTCCTACAGCGAGTTCTGCCGCCGCAGGAGCGACTACCAATGCCGCGGGCGGGACAGCGAGTGCTACTGCCACCGGCGCAGGTACAAAGAGTGATGCAACGACCGTCTCGATCAACGCGGGGGGTTTAGGGGGTCTCATGTTTTGCATGTTATGTGGCATTCTGGCAATCTTAATTATCTAGCCTCTCAGTTAAGATCGTTTATATTCATTCCTCCATAGTATAGTGCCATCTCATCGTGCGTGTATGTATGTAAACCAGCTACTAGTTATAATCTAATTGTTCGACAATCCAGGCGTGTCTGCAATTCTAAACACAAGTTTCTCGCCGCTGACTTCCTTGTCTCGCATCCTTCTGAATCCCTCCTTGACACCCTCCAATCCGCCAGGAACAACAGTAATCTTATTCGGCATGATTTTATTCTCCTCCTCCAACCACTCCTCCAGCTTCGGGAAAAACCTCTCCGCAAAAGCCCTGTCTTCCGGAACTGCAGGTAAAATCCTTGTCCCGAATTTTTGTTCCTCGCCATAACAGGAAAACACAGTCGTTTGCAGATACTGGATATGCGAAGGCAACTCCTCCGAGGGGTACAACACAAGGACTATCCTCGCGTCTTTAACATCCCGCTCAATCAACGAAGCTAGTTGCTTTGTCGTCCCATCCTCGGAAACCCCATCAAATGCGTACTGCAATTTCTCGTCCCCGAGGGCTTCGAGGATTTGTGCGTGCGCTTGCCCCTGGCGGTAATCCACCACGATATCGGCACCGGCAATCTTCGCTATCGGGGCACCCTTGCCCGCCACGGCAATGACTCGCAAGCCAATCAACTTGGCTAATTGGACGGCATAGTTGCCCACAGAACCACTTGCTCCCCAGACGACGATGGATTTCTTCTCCGTGAGATGGGTGTCGAGGGAATACGGCAAGCGCCGGAAAACGCCCATTGCCGCGGTGGTGATCCCCAGGGGCAGAGTACTTGCTTCTTCAAAGGTCATCGAGTCGGGGATACGGAATGTTGTGATGGCGGGATAACAAGCATATTCTGCGAACGCACCCGTTCTGAACAAACTCGCTACTCGATCCCCCTTTTTAAACTGTTGCACAAATAAGTATATCTCACTAAACGAGACGGGGACATACACGAGTCACGCCAGGTCCGACTTTCTCGATTGTACCGGAAATGTCACTGCCCTGGATATTCCCTGGAGCACCAACGAGTTCAGGAACTGTCCATTAACATCTGACCGATAAAGAGGGATGTACCCTTCCAGTCCTTGGGATTTTGAGCGGCACAGGCGACTTTGATGAGGACTTGACCCTCTTGGGGTTCAGGAATGGGAAAGTCCTTCAAAGTCTGCGTCTTGCCTTCAACCCATACTCCTTTCATAGTACCACTAACCATCTTTTCCACGGGAATTCGAGTCGATCTCAAAAACAGATACCAA
>Ga0182024_10009061_pt1 | contig 20723 bp, 18 predicted proteins | sample P32metaG_FD_120480 | JGI IMG/M metagenome (GOLD analysis project Ga0182024, IMG submission 120480) | Permafrost microbial communities from Stordalen Mire, Sweden - P3-2 metaG (Illumina Assembly) | ecosystem: Environmental > Terrestrial > Soil > Wetlands > Permafrost | place: Sweden: Stordalen...
CAACGCTCTGCTCCTTCCCACCTCCGGCGAGGTCCGCGTCGCAGGCCACTCCACGCTCGCGTCCGACCCCATCGCACTCCGCCGCTCCATCGGCTACGTCATCCAGGAGACCGGCCTCTTCCCTCACATGACCGTCGAGCGCAACGCCGGCCTCGCGCTGGAACTCGCCGGCATCTCCGGCGCCGAGTACCAGCGCCGCACCGCTGAAGCTCTCTCCCTCACTGGCCTCGATTCTGTAAGCCCAGACTTCGCCGAGTTTCGCGCCCGCTATCCCTGGCAGCTCTCCGGCGGCCAGCGCCAGCGCGTTGGCCTCGCCCGCGCCCTCGCCACTGACCCCGGCATTCTCCTCATGGACGAGCCCTTCGGCGCGCTCGATCCCCTCACCCGCGCCGAGATGCAGACCATGCTGCGCGATCTCCTCGCCCGCGTCGGCAAGACCGTCCTGCTCGTCACCCACGACCTCGACGAGGCCCTCTACCTCGCCCAGCGCGTCGTCTTCCTCGAACACGGCGAGATCGTCGCCGACCTCACCTCCCCCGCCGTCCTAACCTCCGACAACCCCCACGTCCGCAACTATGTCCGCGCCGTACACCGCGGCGGGAGCGCGAACTGATGCGAACCTTCCTCGCGGAACACGGCTGGGAGATCGCCCGCCTCACCTTCGAGCACCTGTGGCTCACCCTCAGCGCCATGCTGCTCGCCGCGGCCATCGGCCTTCCGCTCGGCATCGTTCTCACCCGCCACGAAAAACTCGCGAAGCCCGTCATCGCCGTCGCCAACATCATCCAGACCATCCCCTCGCTCGCACTCTTCGGCCTGCTGCTGCCCGTGCCCTGGCTGGGCGAGAACGCCGCGCGCCTCGCAATTCTCGCCCTCACCGGCTACGCGCTGCTGCCCATCCTGCGCAACACCTACGCCGGCATCCGCAGCGTCGACCCCGCGCTCGAAGATGTCGCCCGCGCCCTCGGCATGACCTCATGGCAGCGCCTCATCAAGGTTGAGTTGCCGCTCGCCGCCAGCGTCATCCTCGCCGGCCTGCGCACTGCAACCGTAACCTGCGTAGGAGTAGCCACCATCGCCGCCGCCATCGGCGCGGGCGGCCTCGGCGAGCTCATCTTCCGCGGCGTCGCCAGCGTGGACAACGCCCTCGTCCTCGCCGGCGCCATCCCTGCCGCCCTGCTCGCCCTCACCGCTGACGCCCTCCTCGGCTTCCTCGAACACAAAGTCGCAATCCGCCGATAAAAAGTCGAGGCTCACCGATAATCCCCAACCGCCAGAGCCACCCACCGATGTGCTTGTCAGCAGGACGACAAATCAATGCGCCTGCTGGCGGGAATACAAAACCCACGTGTCGTCATTCTGGACCGCGCAGCGTGTCCAGAATCTCCGTATTCTGTCTTGCTTAAGGGCACGCCTTCAGAGCCGGGTGGCCCATCCTTTCACAGTTTCATCGTGAAAGGGTGGGTTGCTCTTTCTCAGCGGCTTTCGGTCCCGGCCACTCTGTAAGTCCGTCTTGCTTAAGGGCACGGCTTCAGAGCCTGTCCTGAGCGAAGTCGAAGGATGCCTTAAGCGGTCGCAAATAACGCGGCTTTAGCCGCTGAGGGTTTTCCCACGCTCGCCTTTAGCAGGATCGGCCTGAAGCACCGACTACTGGCGATAAACGCGTTTAAGGGGAGTAATCGTGACTCTCGTTTGCAGCCGATTCTCAATCACCTCTTCCTCGGCCGTGTGATTGGGAATCCGGGAGCACCTTGGCATAACCTGCGCGAGGCGCGGAAGATGGTGTTAGACGTGCGCGACAAGGGCATTTGCCATCTTAGGCAGCGCGTGTGCACGTGGCATCTTCGACAACATGAAGAGGGTGGTCGCGATGCTCGGCTCAAAAATCTGAGCAATGCGTCCCAAATGCATTTGTTTCAATGGTTTTACGGGTTCCAAACGCGAGCTGACAATCAGACGACTGATCGATAATCTGATTGCGGCTCATTGAAACCGGAGGGAACTCGCCTTGATGAAAATGTCAGAAGAGCAAATGCACTGGATGGTGAAGGTTTTTCAACCTGGGAGGACGGTGGCGTCGCTTCCGGGAGCGGCATCGCTCACCGAGCAAGCCAGTGCCGCTTTGCTGGGACTTGAGCCGGACTACTATTCAACCGAGCTTGCCAGGCTTACTGCAGGCGCGAAAGCGTCGGCACGAATGCTCCTGGCGGATCCCGATGTTGGGGCGATGATTGATCGGCTCCCCCTAAGCAAAGATGCTCGAATCTTCGCTTTTGGTGACAGCCGGACGTCAGATCCACAGTCCTGGGCAGTCATCTTGCAAGAGTTGATTTCAGCGCGGCGGCCTGACGACAACATCTCGGTTGTGGTAAGCGCCGTCAGCGGCGACACGACCACCCACGGGCTGGTCCGGATCAGTGAAGTGCTGGCCGGTGGTCCAGACTGGGTCTTGTTCTTCATCGGACTGACCGACGCAAGGACACTGGGCCGTGAACCCACCAAGACGAATGTTCATCACGAAGAGACTGCCCGAAATCTTGCCGAACTCCGGTCCCGTGTCACAAGCGAGACGGGAGCGCGATGCTTGTGGATCACGCCAGTTGCGGTGAATGAAAACCAAGTGTCCAAACATTGGGCGCTGTCTCGCTTCGGTGTGCGCTTTCGCAACGAGGACGTTGCGCAAGTTGCAACGGCCATGCACGGTCTAGGTGATCCGGTCGTCGATTTGTTTCAGCGGCTCGATCCATCATCGCTGAATGAACTGTTGATGGAGGACGGGCTTCACTTCACGCGAGCGGGGCAGCAGAGAATAGCGTGCGAGATAGTTCGGTTTTGGTGTGAGTTGTGATGAAATACCTTGTCACTGGGGCGACTGGGAATATCGGCTCTCTGGTCACAAAGCGCCTTCTCGACGCAGGCGAGATGCCTAGCGTGCTTGTCCGCGATGCCAAGAATGCGCGGAAGCTATTTGGCGACCGTGTAGAAATCCGGGTGGGCGACCTCGCAGGCTCCCGCATCGATTTGACGGACGCGTTCCAAGGGTGTGACGCTCTTTTCTTGGTCAACACCGGCCCCGACTTGGGAGAGCGAGACCGCGCCTGCGCGCTGGCGGCACGCGATGCAGGTGTCAAGCATCTCGTCAAACTCTCAACGGTTGACGTCAAAACCGGCGTGGGGACCGGTCCCTGGCACGCGCGCGGAGAGGAAGCCATTCGAGAGAGTGGCGTGCGCCACACGTTCATCCAGACATCAGCGTTTATGTCAAACGCGTTGAGTTGGGCGGATTCGATCCGCACCAATGGAGTGCTTTCCTCATCGACTGGCCACGGGAAGATTGCCTTTATACACCCTGACGATATCGCCGAGGTCGTTGTGTCGGTTTTGCCTCATAGGGAAACCCGGAATGACTCGCTGGTCATTACAGGCCCCAAAGCTCTGAGCTATAGAGAGATGGCGACGGCTATCGGTGAAGCAATAGGCAAATCGGTGCGCTATGAAACCCTGTCTGATGCCGATGCAATGGTGGGCGCGTTGATCTGGACCGATCACGCCTATGCCGAAGCGCTGGTCGATATCTGGCGAAGTGTTCGCGAAGGCCGGCTGGCCACCGTCAGTGATGGCGTGCAGCAACTGCTCGGGCGCACGCCCAGGAGCTTTGGCGACTGGATCGGCGAAAACGTCGGCTATTTTGCCAAAAGAGGGGGCCGCTTCCGATGACCTTGTGCCCTGCTTCAACATTGTTCAGTCCAAAGGCGACTTACCGGCCCAGTTCGGGGTGGGCGGACATGTAGGCGAGGGTCGCCTTCACCGCTTCGCCCTTGGCATCGAGGGATGTGAATGGCGACAAAGTTACCCCGTGGACGACGCCTTCGACCAGACTTGGCAAGACGAACAAGATGCGGTTCATGTTTTCAGAGCCGCACTGGGCGATGGGCTGCTCAAATGCCGCTCGCAGCGCGCGGCGAAAGTGCTCAGGGCCCTCATTGACCGACGTGGAAATCAGCTGGTGGAATTCTGTCTCGACGGAATGCAGATCGACAAGCTCTTCAACGAGATCGACCACAAATTCGCTGAAAGACGATGACGTATGGGCTGCAATATTGCGCTCCAACGTGTTTCGAACATCCCCGACATGGCGCTCATGCAAGGCACCGAAAACCGACCTCTTGTCCGGGAAATATTGATAAAGGGAGCCGATACTGACCCCTGCAACCTCGGCAATGCGGTTCGTCGTAATTGAAGCGGTCCCGTGCCTCTTCACAACTAGGGGGACAGCAGCGAGAACAGCCTCCACAGTTTGGCGTGAGCGGTGCTGCCTGGGAATGCGCCGGGCTGAAATATTGGCGTTACTCATCATCCAGTGATGATATCGAGCTGGTAGCCGCATCTTCAAGTGACAACGAAATGGCCTTGGAGCCTTGGGGTCTGAGCAGTGGAGCCGGGACGCAGTGAATTGCCCCCTAGCGGGTCAGGATGAGATGAAACCGGGGGAAACCCGAAACCCGGGGACAGACGGGACGTTCCCGACATTGGTCAGTAACGGAAAGTCGGCTTATGGGAAGTGACGGGTACCGCTGCGATGTTTCTGTGGGAGATTGACAGCCCGGCGTACAATTAAAGAAGAGCCAGAACAGAATCCACCAGCCTCAGGATTGTGTCTTACTCTCAACTTAAGTGGGAAGTTGTCAGGCCGTAAATCCAATGCCAACAGCAACATGCATCTAAGCCACTTGTTTCTAAGATCTTGCGGCAACCCTGGGGTTAAGTCCAATGATAAGAGTAGATTACAGCTAAGTCGTTTACTTCCATGATCATGGTATCTAAGTCGTTTGTTTCTAAGATCATGCAGAATTCGATACCGGGGGGAGGGGGTAGCGATGCGACATCTACGAACCGCACAGGCCGCAGGCGCGCTTCTCCTACTCGCCCTCTGCTCCTGCGCACCGCCGCGCTCCAAGCGCATCGTCGTCGGTGCCAAGAACTTCACCGAGCAGGTCGTCCTCGGCGAGCTGCTCGCCCAGGAGATCGAGGCCGTCTACGCCCAGGAAGGCCACCCGCAGCGAGTCGCTCGGCGCTTCTACCTCGCCGGCAGCTACATCTGCCAGCAGGCCCTCGCCAGCGGCCGCATCGATGCCTATGTCGAGTACACCGGCACCGCGCTCACTGCCATCCTCAAGCAGCCGCTCAACACGCACGATCCGGCCAGCGTCCTCGCCACCGTCCGCACGCTCTACGCCTCGCGCTATCACGTCCGCGTGGAACCGCCGCTGGGCTTTGAAAACACCTTCGCCATGGTCGTCCGCGGCGACGACGCGCAGCGTCTCCAGCTTCACACCATCTCCGATGCGACCAAGCTCGCGCCGCAGTGGCGGCTCGGCGTCGGCTATGAGTTCGAGTCGCGCCCCGACGGCCTGCCCGGCCTCGCTACAGCCTACGGCCTCCACTTCGCCGCCCTGCGCACCATGGACCTCGGCCTGCTCTATCGCGCCCTCGCCGATCATCAGGTCGACATCGTCGCCGGCAACTCCACCGATGGGCCGATCCGCGCCTTGGGGTTTACCGTATTAGAGGACGACCGCCACTACTTCCCGCCCTATGACGCAGCACCTCTAGTCCGCGAGGACTCCATCGCCCGCCATCCGGAGATCCAGGTCGCGATGGATCGGCTCGCCAGCCAGGTGAGCGCCGAGGACGTGCGGGCGATGAACGACGCCGTCGATGGAAAGCATCAGGATGTAGGCGATGTAGTGCGCGCATTCCGCGCGAGAAAAGGACTGTAACCATGAGCGATGCATATGTAGAACCCTGGCTGCGCGGAACACACACGGAGGTCGATGCCGTCACACGCGCCGTGCTCCACGCGCTGGAGCTGGCCGAAGAAGACGCCGCCAAATGGTGCGGCGGCCTCACCGACGCCGAGATCAATGCGCGCCCGTACGGCATCGCGCCCGTGGCCTTCCATCTGCGCCACATCCCGCGCAGTCTGGATCGCCTCCTCAGCTACGCCGAAGGCGCACAGCTCGACGCCTCGCAAAAAGCCGCGCTGAAGACCGAACTCGACGAGGGCGCAACCACGGAGTCCGTCATGGCGGAGCTGCGGGAAGGACTGCGCTCCGCCGCCAAGCGCATCCGCGCCTTCACGCCCCAGCAGTACAACGATGCACGCGGCGTCGGCCGCGCCGCACTGCCCACCACCGTCGGCGGCCTACTCGTCCACTGCGCCGACCACACCCAACGCCACATCGGCCAGGCAGTCACCACAGCAAAAATCGTGATGGCAATGCGGACTTAATGGACCGTTTTCATGCGCCGCGACATAAAGTCCATCAGCAGATAATTGCCCAGCGTCTGCGGCGTGGTGAAGTAGGCTTTGCCTCTGCACATCGCGCTCACCTGCTGCACAAATTGCATCAGCGAGTAATCCGACGCCAGCATAAACGTATTGATCATAATGTTCGACCGCTTGCAGCGGGAGACCTCTTCCAGCGTCTCCGCGATCACCAGCGGATCAAGCCCAAAAGCATTCTTGTAGATTCGCCCGTCAGGCAGCGTCAGCGCGGAGGGTTTTCCGTCGGTGATCATCACGATCTGCTTCATGTCCTTGTTCTGCCGCGCCAGAATGCGCTGCGCCAGCCTCAACCCTTCCCGCGTGTTCGTATAATGCGGCCCAACCTTCACCCGCGAGAGCTGCGAAACCGGAACCTCCTCCGCGGTGTCGTGGAACAGCACCAGGTTCAGCGTGTCGCCGGGGAACTGCGTGCGGATCAGATGTGAGAGCGCCATGGCCACGCGCTTGGCCGGAGTAAAGCGGTCCTCGCCGTACAGGATCATCGAGTGCGAGCAGTCCAGCATCACCACCGTCGCGCACGACGATTGGTAGTCCGATTGATGCACGTGCAGGTCGGAGTACTCGACGTTCAGCGGCGTGTGCTCTTCGCCCTCCACCGCGGTGCGGATGCCTTCGCGCGCAAAGACTGAGCTCATCGTGGCCGTGATATCCAGGTTCAGCGTGTCGCCAAACTCGTAGATCTTCGAGCTGCCATTCGTCTCCACTCCCGCGGCCTCGTGGCGCGTATCGTGCCGCCCGAAGTTCGACTTGCCCAGCGGCCCCAGCAGCTCACGCAGCGCCTTGTAGCCCAGGAAGTCCATGCTCTTGTCGGTCACTTCAAAGCGCGCATCTCCGTTGCCCTCACCTTGCTGGCCTTGCTGCGGCTCCGGTTGCTCGGCATGGATGAAGTTCTGCTCCTGCATCTTCTCGATGATCTGGTCGATCAGCTCCTCCACTTGGTCGGCTGAGAGCTCATTGAACTTCTGCTGCGCCTCCTCGTCGAACAGCTCGCCGGATTCGAGCGCCTGGCGGATGGCCTCGCGCAGGTTCTCCATCGTCTGGTTGTTCAACTCCTGGAACTGCGCGTAGGGGTCCTGGTAGCCGGAGTCGAGCAGGAAATCCGACAGCGCCTGTATCAGGTCTTCCAGGCCGAAGCTGCTGGCCAGGTCGCCCGTGAACTTCGTGTAGCGGATGCGCTTCAACTCGCGTGGCCCTCTATTTCCATTTTAGATGGGATTCCGCAGGCGCAGGATTCGCGAGGGGCATCGCTGCCCGAGCCAGCTCAGAAGTGGAAGACGATCCGGTGCTGATGGCGAAGAGAAGCAGCCTTCGAGAAGCAAGCGGGGTTAGTGTTTTGTGCCGGCAAAGACAGCGAAGCAGCCCTCCTTGTACCAGCAGTCGGCATCGGCAAAGCCTGCCTCGCGCATCCACGCCAGCTGGTTCTCTACGGGCGCGCAGCGGTCCTCGCGTCTGCGGTAGAGCGATGCCTCAATCTGCTCCTCGGTAGCGCCAAGCGCACGCACCTGCGCCAGCCACAGCGCCTTGTAGCGCTCGTCCAGTTCCGGCGTGGGGCCGGCCACCTGATCGGCGTTGACGAAGACGCCGCGTTGCTTCAACGCAGCGTGCGCCCTGCGAAAGATCTCGCGCTTGCCGTCGTCGTCAAGGTGGTGGATGGAGAGCGAGGAGACGACGGCGCATAGGTCGTACGGCAGCGGCTCGGCGAGGTAATCCGCCTGGAGGAAGGTAACGTTCGCATCCCCGGCCATGCGCTCGCGAGCCAGCGCAAGCATCGGCGCAGAGAAATCGATGAGATGAATGTGCGCCTCGGGAAAGCGAGCGCGAATCAGAACGGTCAGCAGCCCGGAGCCGGCGCCGAGATCGAGGATGGTCTTTGCACCCGCCGGAATCAGATCGATGGCCCAGCGATAGAAGCTGTCGCAGCCCGGGATCAGCAGCGAACGATCGCGGTCATAGGTGGAGGCGGTTCGGTCGAAGACTTCGCGGGTAAGATTTGGCATCGCTTCTCCTTAAAATCAAGGATAAGCAAAGCGAATGGATTACTCAACAAACATAATCACAATGAATACAGGTATGGCCCGGCGGCTTACGGCCCTTTGTGCCGTTGTGTCACCTTGGCAAGGGCTTTGTCCACGATGAACTGGATCGTGTGCTCGCCCTCGATCAGCACCTGGATTCCGTTGTCCTGGATCAGGAGATCGCAGCACCGCGCCGTCTCGCCGGCGACATGCAGGTCCCTTAAATGCCGCACCGGCCCCGACGGCAGCTCTTCGATCCCGAAGGTGACTCTGCGTTCAGGCTGGCCGTTCCCAGTGCTGGCCGCCGGCGGTGTAGACGAGGATGCAATCCAAACGAAATAGGTCGTCATCGTACGTTTACTTGCAGCAATGTATTAGTTGAAGCCGCGCCGTGTGCGAGATTTGGCGTAGTCTTCGCGTTCCGTCTCTCGTTCGCGCATGCGCTCGGCATAGCGTGCGGCCTCGTCGTTGCGCGGCTTCTTCTCGCCTGCGGAGAAGCTGCGCTCCTCCGTGCGGCTCAGGCGCTTGTGCGCGTACATTCCTTCCAGCAGGAACTCCGCCGCGCTGACGGCGATCTCTGGCCGGCTCTTTGCCGTGATCTCAAGCGGCGCAAGCTTCTCAATCAATCCCTGAATCTGCTGCAGCTCGCCCAGCGAACCGGCCGAGGGCTGCGCATCATTCAACTGCACCGTTCCGCCCAGGTTGAACCATTGCTCGATCTGCTGCGTGTTGGTCTCGGCAAAGTAGAGGTCGAACACATGCGCTACCGCGGTGCGGATAATCTCGCGCACCACCGTGTCGGCGCCACGCATCTCGCCCTCATACTCCAGTTCGATCTTACCGGTGATGCCGGGCAGCGCGGCGTAGATGTCGCCCACCCGCGCCACTACCAGGTCTTCGCCATGCACCAGTGCACGCCGCTCCGCGTTCGATACCACCAGCTCCATGGTCGTAATCGGCAGCCGCTGCGAGACGCCGGAGCGCTTGTCCACCTTCTTGTCCTCGCGCGCGGCAAAGGCGATCTGCTCCACCACCTGGCGCACATAATGCGGGATCTCAATGCTACCCTTCCCTGTCTTGCCGGATTTGGGCGCGCGCGCGGTCCATGCCTCCTGCGCCGTGATGCGGATGCCCTCTTCGATGTTCTCCGGGTAATGCGTGCGGATCTCCGAGCCGATGCGGTCCTTCAACGGCGTCACAATCTTTCCCCGCGCGGTGTAGTCCTCCGGGTTCGCTGAAAATACGATCGCCACGTCCAGCGGCAGGCGCACAGGGTAGCCTTTGATCTGCACGTCGCCCTCCTGCATGATGTTGAACAACGCTACCTGGATCTTGCCGGCAAGGTCAGGCAGCTCGTTGATGGCGAAGATGCCGCGGTTGGCGCGCGGCAGCAGGCCATAGTGCATGGTCAGCTCGGAGCCCAGGTCCTGGTTCGACCGCGCGGCCTTGATGGGATCGATGTCGCCCACTAGGTCGGCGACGGTAACATCCGGCGTGGCCAGCTTCTCCACGTAGCGGTCGTCGGGCGTGAGCCACGCGATTGGCGTCTCGTCACCTAGCTTCGCAATTAGGTCGCGAGAGAACTTCGAGATCGGTGCATACGGATTGTCGCGAATCTCCGATCCGGCAACATAGGGCGTCTGTGGGTCCAGCAGTGTGGTCAGCGCGCGCAGGATGCGCGACTTCGCCTGGCCGCGCAGCCCCAGCAGGATGAAGTTGTGCCGCGAGAGCACCGCGTTCACCAGCTGCGGCACCACTGTGTCCTCATAGCCCACAATGCCGGGAAACAATGTCGCGTCACCGGTGGACGCAGCCATGCTGCGCAGCCGGGCGATCAGATTCTCGCGCAGCTCGTCCTTGACGGAGCGGCCGACGCGCTCTGGAGTGAATTCACTGGCGCGCAAGGCGCCAAGGGTCGCAGGGAGAGCAGTTGCCATACCCAAGTATAGATGTTGCACGGGCCCATACGTTGCAGGCGCGCTCAGGCACGCTGCCAGCGCACAATGCGCGGCCGGCGTTCTGTTTCAGCGCGACCAGCCAGCAGCCCTCCGTGAATTTGTTCGCCTCACGGGTTCCCATCAGGTGCAAAAGAACTTATGCTGTCTCTATATGCCCAAGCTATCGATACGGGACCTCGAACTCGCCCACAAGCGTGTGCTCATCCGCGTGGACTTCAATGTCCCGCTCAAGGACGGCGTCATCACTGACGACACGCGCATCCGCGAGACCCTGCCCACCATTGAATATGCGCTGCGCCACAAGGCGAAGGTCATTCTGTGTTCGCACCTCGGCCGGCCCAAGGGCAAGCCGGTCGAGTCGATGAGCCTGCGGCCGCTGGTGGCGCGGCTGCGCCTGCTGCTGGACCACGTGCTAAACCTGGGCGAGAACGTCGCCTTCTCGCCGGACTGCATCGGTGATATCGCACTCGAGATGTCCCGCCAACTCGAATCCTCCCAGACACTGCTGCTGGAGAACCTGCGCTTTCATCCGGAGGAGGAGGCCAATGATCCCGCCTTCGCCAAACAGCTCGCCGCGCTCTGCGATGTGTACGTCAACGACGCCTTCGGCAGCGCGCACCGCGCCCACGCGTCGACCGAGGGCATCACCCACTTCGTCGCGCAGTCGGCCGCCGGCCTGCTGATGGAGAAGGAGCTAAGCTTCCTCGGTAAGGTGCTGGTTGAGCCGGACCGCCCCTTCGTCGCCATCATCGGCGGCTCCAAAATCTCCGGCAAGATCGACGTCATCGACAACCTGCTGGACAAGGCCGACACCCTGCTCATCGGCGGCGGCATGGCGTACACCTTCCTTCACGCGCAGGGCCAGACCACCGGCAAGTCGCTGGTCGAGATCGACAAGATCGACGTGGCCCACGCTGCGCTGGCCAAAGCCAAGGCGAAGGGCGTCAAGCTGCTGCTGCCTATCGACCACGTGCTGGCGGACAAGTTTGACGCCAACGCGAAGACCCAGGTCTTCTCCGGCAGCGGGCACTTCCCGGCGGAGTGGATGGGCCTCGACATCGGCCCCGCCACCATCGACCTCTTTGCCCAGGAGATCGCCGACGCGCGGACGATTCTCTGGAATGGTCCTATGGGCGTCTTCGAGCTCGCCCCCTTCGCGCACGGCACTAACGCTATCGCAGAGCTGGTCGCGGCCAACGCCGACACCACCAGCATCGTCGGCGGCGGAGACTCGGTCGCGGCAGTACAGCAAGCCGGCGTAACCGAACGGATCTCACACATCTCCACCGGCGGCGGCGCCAGCCTCGAGTTCCTCGAAGGCAAGATCCTCCCCGGCGTAGCCGCATTGACAGACAAGTAGAGGCAGTTTGCCGCGCCGTGCGACCTGTGGCGCGAACCGACGAACCAGAAAGGCTTACCCATGCGCAAAACCCTCATCGCCGCCAACTGGAAGATGTACAAGACGCCCGAGGAGGCAATCGCCTTCGTCAAGGCATTCGTCCCCCTCATCGGCCACTGCAAGCACGCGGAGATCGTCCTCTGCCCCTCGCCCGCGCTGCTGCCCGCCGTGGTCGACGCCGCGCGCAACAACCCGGTCCGCGTCGCCGCGCAGAACATGCACTGGCTCGACCAGGGCGCCTACACCGGCGAGACCTCGCCGCTACAGCTCAAGGCGCTCTGCGTCACCCACGTCCTTATCGGCCACTCGGAACGTCGCCAGTACTTCAATGAGACCGACGAGAGCGTCAACCTGAAGCTCAAGGCTGCGCTGAAGCATGGCCTCGTCCCCATCGTCTGCGTGGGCGAGCTGCTGGACGAGCGCGAGGCTGGCCAGACCGCCGAGGTGCTCGAGCGCCAAGTCTCGATCGCCCTTGGCGGCATCGACCCAGCGGCCGCGCAACCGCTGGTCATCGCCTACGAGCCCGTCTGGGCCATCGGCACCGGCCGTACGGCCACGCCGGAGATCGCCGACGACGCGCACAAGATCATCCGCGCGCAGATCGCGAAGTCGCTCTCACCCGCGCTCGCTGAGAGCACGCGCATCCTCTACGGAGGATCGGTGAAGGTGGAAAACACCAAGGTGCTCTGTTGCCTCGAGAATGTCGACGGTGCATTAGTAGGCGGGGCCAGTCTGGAACCGGCCTCCTTCGCGCAGATCGTCGCCAACTCGGCCGCCTGAGCTTCAGCGCAAATATAGGCCCCGACGCAAAAGGGAGCCTTCAGCACAAAAAGACTTGCCCCACGTCAGCCATCGGCGTAGGGCAGTCTGTCTCGAGTGCACTCGCGCGAAGTGCTACCGGCGATAACTGTGGTGATAGTAGTGCCGGTGATGTCTGTGGCTCGTATGGACCACGACAACGACCTTTGCCTGGGCCTGCTCCGGTGTATAAACCCCGGCAAACACAAACAACATCGCCAATCCCAGAAACCAACGTCTCATTTGAACTTTCATCTGTACTCCTTGCTGCCCCGGTTCGGGCCAACAATAGGTGAGATGCCGGATTCACCCCGCACAGAGAAAGATTAAGGGAAAGATATTCGCGAGTGAAGGTACAACCGTTACTACCGGCGCTACCGTACTACCCCAACCTGCTCCATCGGCCAGTAGACAAAGACTGCCTTGCCGTAGATCAGGTTGCGGTCCACCGGGCCGAAGTCGCGGCTGTCGGATGAGATCGAGCGGTGGTCGCCCATCACCCAATACTCGTTCGCAGGCAGCACGATCTCAGCCTCGGAGCGCTCGTCCTCAAAGCGGCCGGGCACATAGGGCTCGGCCAGTCGCGCGCCGTTCACATACACGCGGCCATGGTCGATGCGCAGCCGATCGCCGGGCAGCGCGATCACGCGCTTGATATAGCTCTTGGAATGGTCCCGCGGATACTCAAAGACCACCACGTCGCCCTGGTGGATCTCGCCCATGCGGTAGGCAATCTTGTTGATGAAGAGCCGGTCCTGGTCTTCCAGCTGGGGCAGCATGCTGGTGCCTTCCACCCGCACCGGCTGATAAAGGAAGACGATGATGAACGCCGAGATGGCCACCGAGACCATCAGGTCGCGCAGCCATGAACGCATTGCGCCAGGGGGTGTGGTGGCGCCCGACGCAGCCGTCGGGTCGCTCGCCGGCCCCGCTGCATCCATCCCTGGGATCTCAGGCGCGGCTTGTACTGGTTCCGCCTGCTTGCCTTCTTCCATGCCGCTCGCTCCTCGCGTATTCAGTTAGACGTAGCAACCCTGCCATCAGGACTCACTCCCCCGGCTTCCCTTCCGGCCTAACGTCCTGTTGGTGCAGCTTCTCGGTCCCTTGCCGCCCCTGCCGGCAGAATTCCGTAGTATCCCATTCCCAGCATGGTACATTCAATATTGGATGGAAGGATACTGCTCCGCTTGAAGATAAAGCAGCAGCGAAGCCGCTCCGCGCTGCCGTACCGCCGTACCGTAGGCGTAGCCGGGAGAGAAAATTCCCTGTTCCCCTGGCAAGAGATGAAGAGTATGCTCAGAATTGGCCGCAATATGGCTCCCTGGCATCGAACAATCCAAAATGTCTGACTAACGTCAATCTAGGCGATGAATTCCTATGGCCACAATCACCATGCTTGAACAGCCAGTCGCGTCCAGACCCCCCGTGCATGCCCCGGAGGTCAACCATGACGTGACCACCGAGACCTCCAACGACGCATCCGTAGGCTTCGATACCAAGTCCGCGCTGGAGATCGCCCGCATCATCAACCATGAGGACGCAAGGATTGCAGGCGCGGTCAAAAAAGCGCTGCCGGAGATCGCCGTCGTCATCGACATCGTCGCACGCTCCCTGCGCGACGGCGGACGACTGATCTACGTCGGTGCCGGCTCCTCGGGCCGCATCGCGGCACTGGACGCATCGGAGTGTCCGCCCAGCTACTCCACCCTTCCCGCGCAGGTGCAGTACATCATGGCTGGCGGCCCCAAGGCACTCGCCTCCGCCTCCGATGTCAACGAGGACTCGCCCGAGATCGGCCAGCGCGACATCGCCCGCCGACGCCCCACACGCAAGGACATCGTTATCGGCGTCTCCGCCTCGGGCAGCACGCCGTACGTTGTCGGTGCGGTCGAATATGCGCGTGCGCGCGGCGCCATGACTGCCGCCATCACCTCCAACACCGGCACCCCGCTCTCCCGCGTGGCCGATACCACCATCGTCGTCGAGGTCGGCCCCGAGGTCGTCTCCGGATCGACGCGCATGAAGGCCGCCAGCGCGCAGAAGATGGTGCTCAACATGATCACCACCGCCGCCATGACCCGCCTGGGCTACGTGTACGACAACCTGATGGTCAACGTGCACATGAAGAACGCCAAGCTGGTGGAGCGTGGCATTCGCGTGCTAATGAAGGTTTGCGACATCGACCGCGACACTGCCATCCGCACCATCAAGTCCGCCGGAAAGTCCATCCCCATCGCCGTGGTCATGCTCAAGGCCGGGGTCGACAAGATGGAGGCGGTACGCCGGCTCACCAAGTCCGACGGCAATGTTCGCCTGGCCATCGACGACTCCCGCCTCGAGCTTTAGTTTTACCCCAACTATGCACGCAGCGCCGGCCTCGGCAGTGGTAGCGCGTCTCCGCGGCATCCTCACCGGCGCCGCGCTTTTTCTCGCCGCTGCCGCCTTCACCCTCTGGCAGAGCGCGCGCGTGGCCGTGCTGTGGGACCTCAGCTATCTGCTGGACAGCGCCTGGCGCTTCTCGCTCGGCCAGCTCCCCTACCGCGACCTTCCCTTCGCCCACGCACCGCTCACTTTTCTATTGCACGTTGCGATTATTCGGCTCTTCGGCCGCATCTACTACCCGCACATCGTCTGCGCAGCTCTTGAAGCGGGCACGGCCACACTGCTCACGTGGCGCATTCTTCTTCGGCTACTTGCACCTCTTGCAGAGCGCACGTGGCGAATCGCAACGCTGCTTGCGTCTGCGCTTGTGCCGCTCGGCATCTACAGCATCTATCCCCACCCCATTTATGACAGCGACTGCATCCTCGCCGCGCTCATCGCTCTTTACCTCGCGCAGTACACACAGGGCGATGGAGTAGAGAGAAGCAGCACCGCCCTAAATCTTCTGGCCGGTGCCGCGTCCGTTGTTCCTCTCTTCTTCAAACAGAACATCGGCCTGCCCTTTCTTGTCGCCATGCTGCTTGCGGTCGCGGCCTTGGCCGTCGCGCGGCGCACGCAACGCGCCAGCGTCATCCCACAGCTCTGCTTCTTCGCCGGCGCATTCGTCTCTCTACTCGCGGCCGCGCTCATCCTCCATACAACCGTCGGTCTCGGCAACTATCGCTACTGGACGCTGACCTTCGCCGCCAGCCGCCGACTGCCTGGCCTCGGCGCTATCCTCAGCATCTACAACCAGCCTTCACTGCTCTGGAGTGTCCCCGCCGCGTTCGTCGGCGCATTTCTGCTGCGGCACGAAGCAACGCGCCGCAAATTCTGGCCCTGCGCCGCCGCCTTCGCACTCCTCGCTGCGCCCTTCCTTTGGACCATCGTCGCGCTCGCTCTCATCACCGATCCCGACGACCGCGCCGGCCAGTTGCTCTCGCTCTGGCCGCATCTGCTGGTCCTAGCCGGCGTGCTGGCGCTGGCAAACCTGCGGCCTTCGCTCTGGAAGACAGCCCCATCCTTCAACGCTCTGCTTCCTTTCGTTCTGCTCGCGGCCATCTGCGGAACATTTCTCTCGCAGCAGCTCTGGGGTTCTACCTACGCCCTCTGGCCGCTACTGATCTTGCTCATCGGTCTGCTGCTGGTCGAGGTCCCTGCGATTGCCCAGCCGCTGGCCCTCATCGTTACCGCGACTTTCCTCCTCTGCGGCGGCCTCTACGCGGCCAGCCTTGAACGCCTCGACTACATTCATCTCGACGGCCCCGAGACACACGCAACCCTCCCCCCGCTGCGCGGCCTTACCACGCCCGGCCCATGGATACCGCAGTTCGAGGAGCTTGTCCGCTTCGCCAACACCGAGATCCCGGTTAACGATGGAATCCTCCTTCTCCCCGGCGAGGACCCCTTCTACTTCGCCACCGGCCGCACCCCGCAGTTTCCCGTCCTGCTCTTCGACCTCGCCACCGACCCATACACGCCCCAACAGACGCTTGACCAGGAACGCGCGCGCAACATCCGCTGGCTCATCGTCAAGCGCAACCTGCAGCTCACCGCCCCACCGGAGTACGAAACGTCCGAGCTGCTGCGCCTGCTCCAGCAGGATTTCGTTCCCTACCGCACCCTCACCGGCTACGATATCTATCGCCGCCGCGACTAGCCGTACCACACCAGTCACGGATATTCCGCACACGTTCCCCGTAAACTAGCTGCATGGACAAGTTTGTCGTTCGCGGCGGAAACCCGCTGCTGGGCACCATCAAAGTCTCCGGCGCAAAGAACTCCGCCCTGCCGTGCATGGCCGCGGCCATCCTCACCGAGGACGAGGTGGTCCTCGAAAACATTCCCCAGGTGCGCGACATTGAAACCGAGCGCCGCCTGCTGACCTCCATGGGCGCGGAGGTCGAGCTTGGCTATGGCCGCGCGCAGCACCGCACGCGCATCAAGTGCGCCATACTCTCCGACCCCGTCGCCAAGTACGAGATCGTCAAAACTATGCGCGCCAGCTCGCTGGTGCTCGGCCCGCTCATCGCGCGCACCGGCATCGCGCGCGTGGCCATGCCGGGAGGTTGTGCCATCGGCGGACGGCCCATCGACCTGCACATCAAGGGCCTCGAAGCCATGGGCGCCACCATCACGCAGGACCATGGCTACCTCGAAGCGCGCAGCCCGGATGGAGGCCTCAAGGGCGCGCACATCGTCTTCGACAAGATCACCGTCACCGGCACCGAAGACCTGCTGATGGCCGCAACCCTGGCCGAGGGCGAGACCGTCTTCGAGAACTGCGCGCGCGAGCCCGAGGTCTCCGACCTGGCCGCACTGCTTATCGCCATGGGCGCGAAGATCGAGGGCGCTGGAACGTCGACCATCAAGGTGAAGGGCGTCGCAAAGCTCCACGGCGCACGCCATCGCATCAACCCCGACCGCATTGAGGCCGGCACCTTTCTCATGGCCGGCGCCATCACCGGCGGCGACCTCAGCGTCGAGTCCTGCAACCCGGCCCATCTCAGCGCGCTGATCGCCAAGCTCGAAGAGTGCGGCGTGCGCATCGAGTCCGGCAAGGAGAGCGTGCGCGTGCGCTCGGGCGGCAGCCTGAAGGCCACCGACATCTCCACCGAAGAGTACCCCGGCTTCCCTACCGACATGCAGGCGCAGTTCATGGCGCTGGCCACGCAGGCCGAGGGCACGTCCACCATCACGGAGAACATCTTCGAGAACCGCTTCATGCATGTGCAGGAGCTCAACCGCATGGGCGCGAACATCACCGTGCAGGGCCGCGCCGCAACCGTGCGCGGGAAGACGGCGCTAGAGTCCGCAGCAGTAATGTGCTCGGACCTGCGCGCGTCAGCCTCGCTGGTTCTGGCCGCGCTGGTTGCGGACGGCGAGACCATCCTCGACCGCGTCTACCACCTCGACCGCGGCTACGAGCACTTCGAGGAGAAGCTGCGCGGCGTCGGCGCACAGATCCGCCGCATGGGCGACGTCTTCGGAAAAAAATAGAGACAGCTTTAGCGAATCACAGATCTCTGAACCAACATGCCCATCATCATCGCTATCCCTATGCCTGCAAACGAAAAAATGGCAAGTATCCCAAGACGCTCCTGTAACAAGACCAGGGTCGCCTGAGGGCCAGCGAAATTCCGTTCCAGCAGCTCCGAAATACCGCGATAGACAAACCATGTTCCCGTGAGGAATGCATAGGGACTGGCGATGGAGATAAACCCAATGACAGAATGTGGTTCCTTGAGGAAGGCGGCTGCCATCAAGGCGGCGACGAGCCACAAGAGACATGCAAGCACGTTGGGCGAAAGATGACGAACAGGAGCAGACATCTCATTCCTCCGATCGAAGCCATGGTACATCAAGCGACCTGAGCACTTGCCCTATCGCCAGCTCACCGCAAGGTGCCAGCGCAGGCCGGCCTGCATCGTCTTGTCCAGCACCCGCATGTACTCCTCCAGCTCGCCCAGCACCTGCGGCCCTTCCGTGCCCAGTTGCTGCGGATCGGCCTCGAGCGCGGCAGCCAGCGCACGCACCGTGCCCAGGCCATCGCCCGCGGCGTACCACTGCGGCGGAGGCAGCCTTCGCATCAGGTCGGGATTGCCAGCCCCTTCTTCGATCAGCAGCGACATCGAGTTCTCGTCGGCGGAGAAAAATTCAATCAGCGGCTTCACGCCCAGCCGCAGCGCCAGCCGCTCCAGCGCGTCCTCGTGCCGCGCCAGCGCGCGCCCGTTGACGAAGATGTCGAAGCCCGGGTCCTCGCCTTCGACCACGATGTACATGGAAGCTGCCATATTCTTTCGACGAGTATAGCGTCAGGCGTCGCCGAGACCCAGTGCCAAGGGCTGTTCCTCCGCAACCCGCGCGCGCAGAGCGACGGCTCTCCTTGCGGCCCGCGCAAAAGAAAAATCCCGGCGCTGGGCCGGGATTCCTCTGTTCCTCTTCTTTCATGTGCGCTATGCGCAACCGAGTTAGCGATTTCCGCCAGAGCCGCCGCCTGGTCCGCGTCCGCCACCACCGCCGCCGGGACCGCGTCCGCCACCGCCGCCACCACGACGCCGACGTCCGCCGGGACGACCTCCGCCACCAGAGCCGCCGGGGCCACCTGGACCGCGCCCGCCACTACCACCGCCTCCAGGACGGCGATCGCCGCCGCCACCAGGGCCTGCGTGTGCGGGAACCGGATCAGCGCGATTGAAGTTGGGCTCGGCATCGGCCTCGCCGCCGCCGCCGTCGTCGTCAAACTCAGCGCCGCCTTCCAGCAGCACCTCGCCGTCGTCTCCACCGCCGTCATCGTCAAACTCCTGCACCGGAGGCGGCGCGCCCTGCGACGGATCGTCCAGTCCCAGCTTGGCGCGCTGCTCGCGCAGCACGGCCTTGCGCGAGAGCTTGATGCGGTTGCCCTCGATGGACAGCACCTTGACGAGGATCTGGTCACCCTCGCGCAGCTCGTCCTTCACTTGCGCCACGCGGTGTTCCGCAATTTCCGAGACGTGCAGCAGCCCGTCGGTGCCGGGGAAGATCTCGACAAACGCGCCGAACTCGGCCAGCCGAACGACTTTGCCAAGATAGGTCTTGCCGATCTCTGGCACTGCCGTAATGTCCGAGATCATCTGGATCGCCTGCGCCAGGCCGTCTGCGTCGGATGAAGCAACGTTGACGCGGCCTGTGTCGTCCACGTCGATCTTCACCCCGGTCGCCTCGATGATCCCCCGGATCACCTTGCCGCCCGGTCCAATCAGGTCGCGGATCTTGTCCGTAGGAATCTGTATGGTGTGGATGCGCGGCGCAAACTGCGACTTCTCTGTGCGCGCGGTCGAGATCACACCGTCCATGATGTCCAGCAGATGGATGCGGCCACGCTTGGCCTGGGCCAGCGCCTCGCGCATGATCTGCGCGGTGATGCCCATGATCTTGATGTCCATCTGCAGCGCGGTGATGCCGCCGCGTGTTCCGGCCACCTTAAAGTCCATATCGCCGTAGTGGTCTTCGGCGCCAGCGATGTCGGAGAGCACAGCGTAGTTCTCGCCCTCCTTCACCAGCCCCATGGCCACGCCCGCGACTGATCCTTTGATGGGAATTCCCGCGTGCATCAGCGCCAGCGACGCGCCGCACACCGAGGCCATCGACGAGGAGCCGTTCGACTCCAGAATGTCCGACACCACGCGCAGCGTGTAGGGCGAATCCGCCTCGGACGGAAGCACCGCCTCGATGGCGCGGAACGCCAGTGCGCCATGGCCGATCTCGCGGCGGCCCACGCCGCTCATGCGGCCCACCTCACCGACGGAGAACGGCGGGAAGTTGTAGTGCAGCATAAAGCGCCGCTTCTGCTCGCCCTCGTAGCTCTCTAGCCGCTGCGCATCGTCGGTGGTACCCAGCGTCGCAGTCACCAGCGCCTGGGTCTCGCCGCGGGTGAAGAGCGCCGAGCCATGCACGCGCGGCAACACGCCGATCTCGACCGTGACCGGCCGAATCTCGTCGAACGCGCGATGGTCCGGGCGCACGCGATCGTTCAGCACCTGGTCGCGGAAGATCTTCTCGCGCAGGAGCTCGTAGTACTTGGAGAGCTTCTTCGGCGCAGCTGCGTCGCCCTCGGGCAGCTCCTTCTTCAGCTCGTCCTTGATCTCCTTCACCTTGGCATAGCTCTCGAACTTGGGGTTCTTCTTGGTGTCCAGTGCGTCCTTCAGCCGCGCACCCACCTTGGCCGAGAGCCCGTCCAGATACACCTGGTCGATCTCAGCGGCAGCCGGCACGCGCTTCGTCTTGCCCGCGCGCGAGACCAG
>Ga0182024_10009062_pt1 | contig 20721 bp, 15 predicted proteins | sample P32metaG_FD_120480 | JGI IMG/M metagenome (GOLD analysis project Ga0182024, IMG submission 120480) | Permafrost microbial communities from Stordalen Mire, Sweden - P3-2 metaG (Illumina Assembly) | ecosystem: Environmental > Terrestrial > Soil > Wetlands > Permafrost | place: Sweden: Stordalen...
AAGCCCGCGGTGAAACCACAACCCACCGCCGCCGGCGCCCGCCCCAGTGTCCCAGCAGCACCGTCGCCGGCAGCCGCAGCGCCGGCGCCCGCCGCGCCCGCGGCACCGGAAGCAAACAGTTGGGAAGACCCCGACCCCACGGCACACGGCGGCGCGATCGACGGTTCATTTTTCTCCGGCATGGGCCTGTCGTCGGTCAGGGCAGGGGGGGCTCAAACCGCGGCTGCCGCCGGCGCCATCGCCGGAGCCGGCTTCGCCGCCGCGAATCCAGCCGGCAAAGCGTCCGCCAACACGAAGAACTCGAAATCTCCAGCGACGAAAACCAATCCAAAAAATCCGGCCGGCGGAAAAGCCTCCGCAGCCGGAGCTCAAACCGAAGGACAGGAAACCGTGAAGAACGCGCGCCGGCAGGGACCCGAAATGTGGCAGATCATGACTGGCGTCGGTGGCGGCGTGGTTGTTTTGATCCTGGTGATCGCGTATGTCGCCGGCAACGGACCGTCAACCGCGCAATCGACGGCCCCAACTCCCGCCGCCCCCAAACCTGACGCGCCACACATCCAATTCGGCCCGCACACCGTTATCGGCCCGTTGAACGACCGCACAATGCTATCTCCTGTCACGGGCGCACCCGTGAGAGTGCCAATCGAGCGGCATGGCGATCTCTTTCTGGTAGACGTGAGGATCAACGATCAAGACGTCGGCAAATTCCTTCTCGACACCGGCACGACCAATTTGATCATTGGCAAACAAGTTGCCGACAAGTTGAGTTTGCCGGCGCGGCGAAGCAAGAATCTAAAGATGCCCGGCGGCATGCAACGGGTAACGGAACGGAAGATCGAATCGCTCTCGATTGGTCTCGTTCGCTTTGAGGAACCGATGATCCAACCGCAACCGACAGCCAATGAATGGCTGGCCATCGGTGCCGATATCAAGCCTTGGGCAAAGGCGATCGGTTTGCCGATCGCGGGGGTCATCGGCGGCGAAATCTGGTCGCAATCGCCGTTTTCAATCGATCCAGGGAGCAATACGGTGACGTTCTACAAGCGTGGTCCGCTGCCATTCTCCGCGGGGCAAAAACCGGAATTCCTGACTCGCTTCGACAATTTCTGCAAGCCCGCAATGCCGGCCAGCATCGATCAAGGCGCGGAGGGAACCTTCGTGCTTGCCACAGGCGCGCCGCATGATGTCATGGTGACAGGCTCGGCGGAACCGGTGAAAACGCTTACGGTATTTGGCCAGGAAATTTCGCAGCCGGCGTCGGTCGAGTCGAAGGATGGCGATGGATATTTCGACGGGAACGAGATTCGGCAGTCCGGCGTCATCGGCGCTGGCATCCTGTCGCACTTCCTCCTGATGTTCGACTACGAACATGAAAAATTCATGGCGGTTCGGATCAAGAAGTAGGGGCGACCGAGCGGGCGCCGGAACGCCACGGAGGGCGTTCCCTACAGCCGCCGAGGGCGGAACGCACTGTAGGGAACGCCCTTCGTGGCGTTCCGTGGCACACACGCCAATCGAGCAAGGGTGATGTTATTTTCCGGATGCTTCTAATCAGCTTGATCGTTGCGACGGCAATCGCGGACTTGGCGGCTGCGGAATCGGCCAACGATCCGTCGGCTAGCGCACGGCAATTACTTCTGGAAGGAAAATACGCCGAAGCGGGCGAACTTTATTCAAAGCTCGCCGCGCAACAGCCCATAGTCGCCGCGATCGGACAATCTCGAGCGCTGGCGGCCGTCGGCAAATCCGACGAAGCGATAAAACTTCTCGCCGCCGCTGCCAAGGCGCACGATTCGGCCGGCGAACTGCGAGCCGAGCTTGGCCTGTTGGCTTTGGCTGGTGGAAACCTCAAGGAAGCGCGCGAGCAGACCGATACCGCGCTGAAGCTAATTCCCGAGGGGCCCGCGCAAGCGCCGGCTCGCTGGGTGGCGGCCGAGTTGGACCGCCGGGCCGGAAAGCTCGACGAAGCGACTCGCGGCTACAAATGGTTCGTCGATCTCTACAACCGCGAAGACGACATCAAAGACCCCGATGCGATTCGCTACGTCGGTCTCGGCGCCGCGCAATACGCCCGTTGGAAGCGGCTCAGCGATCAGTTCAACTTTCTAGTCAACGAGCTGTATCCCGATTTGCTCAAGCGCGAGCCGGCTTGTTGGCAGGCGCATTACGAAGCCGGCCGGCTCTATGCCGAAAAGTTCAACGAAGCCGATGCGGCCCACGAGTTCAAAGCCGCGCTGGCTCTGAATCCGCAAGCCGCCGAAGTTCATGCGGCACTCGCGTCGCTGGCGATCGAAAACTACGACTTGGCCGAGGCGCAGACATCGCTCAAGCGGGCTCTGGAAATCAACCCACGGCTGCTCTGGGCGCATCAACTTCAGGCCGACGTCGATCTGGCGAATTTCGAATCGGCGCGGGCGATCGAATCCTTGCAAGCGGCGGTGAAGATTGATCCGACGAACGAATCGACGCTGGGCCGATTGGCGGCCGCCTATTTCGCGCTGGATGGAAATCCTACCGACAAAAAACAGCAAGCCGATTCGCGGCTCGGCCACTTGATCGCCAAAGTGACGGCTCGCAACGCCCATTGCGGCGAATTTTACGAGGCATTAGCATCCGGGCTCGACCGTTTGCAGCGCTATCCCGACGCCGTCGAATTCTATCGCGAAGCCATCGATCGGATGCCACAACTGATCGCTCCGCGCGGTGAATTGGGATTGGTCTACATGCGGCTCGGCGAGGAAGTGGCGGCCGACAAGGTGCTGCACGATGCGTTTGCCATCGATCCGTTCAACGTCCGCGTCAGCAATACGATCAAAGTGCTTGAAGTGCTGTCGAACTATTCGGTCGTCGAGACTGAGCATTTCGTCGTCAAATTCGATCGGGCCCACGACGAACTGCTGGCCCGATACGCGGCCAAATTCCTCGAAGAGGAAGTTTATCCGCCGCTGGTGAAAAAGCTCGGCTATCGGCCGGAGGGGAAATCGCTGTTCGAGATTTTCAGCCGCGCTCGAAACACGGATGGTCATGGCTGGTTCAGCGCTCGCATGGTTGGGCTGCCGTATATCGGCACGGTTGGGGCGTGCGCCGGACGGATGGTCGCGATGCAATCGCCGAACGATTCGCCGCGGAAGTTCAATTGGGCCCGCGTGCTGCGGCATGAGTTCGTGCATGTCGTGAACTTGCAGCAAACGCATTTCAACATCCCACATTGGTTCACCGAGGCCTTGGCCGTTCACAATGAAGGCTATCCTCGACCGCGATTGTGGGATGAACTGCTGGCCCAGCGCGTTCCCGCCGGGAAGATATTCAACCTCGAATCGATCAATGGCGGTTTCATCCGCCCCAGCAGCAGCGACGATTGGGCGATGGCCTATTGCCAGGCGGAATTGTATGCCCAATACATGCTCGACCATTTCGGCGACGACGCGATTGCCAAAATGCTCGCCGCGTATGCCGACAATCTGAACACGCGGGCCGCGATCCAGCGGGCCCTCGGCGTCGGCCAGGAGGAATTCGAGCGCGGCTATGTCGAATATCTCCGCAAGATCGCGGCCGAATTGGAAGGGCTCGCGCCGCGAATCGAGCCTAAATTGGCCGAGTTGGAAGAGTCGCATAAGGCAAAGCCCGACGATCCCGACATCGCCGCCCGACTCGCGCTCGCCTATCTGCACAAGGAAGAGCCGGTGAAAGCCCGGGCGACGGCCGACGAGGTGCTAAAGAATCATCCCAAGCATCCGCTGGCGACTTACGTCGTCGCGCGGCTGATTCTGACGGCCGGCGAACAGCAGCGAGCGATTGAAATGTTGGAAGGTTGCCTCGACCGCAAATCGCCGCAAGAAAACGTGCTCGCATTGTTGGCCAGCTTGAAAACCGACACCGACCAGGCCGCCGCGGCGGAGGAACTGTATGAATTGGGATCCAAAACGTTTCCGCAAGACGTGCAATGGCTGCAGGCGCTGGCGCGGCTCTATTTGAAGTCGGGCGAGGATCGGAAGTTGTTCGACGTGTTGGCTCGGCTGGCGGACCGCGATGCCGACGATTTGCCGATGCGCAAGAAATTGGCCCAACTGGCGTTGCGGGCCAAGGATTTCGCGGCGGCGACGCATTGGGCTCAGCAGGCGCTTTATATCGACGTGCAGGATGTCGAAACGCACCGCATGATCGCCGAGGCACTCGTCGGTCGGAAAGATTATCCGGCCGCGGTGGCGGAATACGAAACGGCCGTGCAGTTGGAGCCAAAAACCCGCAGCCTGCAACTCGCACTGGCCGACGCATGTCTGCGGTCCGGCCGCAAGGACCGGGCACGCGAGTTAATCAAGGCGATTCTGGCGGAAGATGCGACATATCCCGGCGCCGCGGAACTGCTGAAACAGGCGGAGCAAACGAAGCCGTGAACAAGCACCCGTCCGACTCACGTAATGAACCTGCGACCTCAAGCCTCAAGCCTCAAGCCTCGAGCCTGAAAAAGGGGACAGGCACCGCGCGGCGACGCGGAACGGCGGGCAAGGCCGACGCGTCGCGCGGAGCCAGTCCCCTTTTTCAAGGCACCTCGCTCGAAGGTTTCCAGCAATTGATCCGCCGCATGTATTTCGAGAAAGACGCTGCTCGCGGCATCGATGGCACGTTCATGTGGCTGATGGGAGAAGTCGGCGAACTCGCGGCCGCGCTGCGCAGCGGAACGCATGAGGAGCGGCTGCTGGAATTCGCCGACGTGCTGGCCTGGCTGGCGACGATTGCCAATGTGGCCGGCGTCGATCTCGGCGAAGCCGTGGCCCGCAAATACGGCGCGGGCTGCCCCGGCTGCGGCCAATTCATCTGCCGCTGCGCCGATGCGGAGAAGCCATGAATAGGGGCGAGGGACGAGGGATGAGGGGCCAGGGGCCAGGGGCCAGGGGCCAGAGGCAGGGTGGCGTGCCCACGGCTTTGCTTGGGCATGTTGGCAGAGGCGCCCGTCTGTTTCGGATATTCGCGTTCGTCGCGATTCTGGCGTCCGGCACAGTGCGTGCCGCCGAAACGACTCCCTCACCTCTGGCCTCGATCGATCGCATTCAGATCGGTTTCGCGGGACACTATAAGGTCGGATTCTGGACGCCGATTGAAATCACGTTGACCGGCGGATCAAAGAGCCTGACCGCCGATTTGGAAATCATCGTGCCCGACGGCGACGGCGTGCCGACGCGCACCGTCGAGCATGGCATTCATCTCGAGCCGGGCAAACCGGCGCGAGTGCGCAGTTACGTCAAATTCGGCCGGCAGACACCGGCAATCACGATCACTGTCGTCGCTCCCGACGATTCAGCTCCGCGGGCGGAGCGCACATTCTCCGGCGACGATGTTCCGCCGGCCCTCGCCGCGACACAGCGATTGATCCTCGAACTCGGCGGACCGTTGGAATTCGGATCGGTCGTCCGGTTCAACGAAGAAGGCCAGCCGGAGCAAACCACCGTCGTTGCCGTCGATGATCCTGCGTCGCTCCCCGACCGCTGGTTCGGCTACGACGGCGTCGATTTCGTCGTGTTGACGACGGGCCAGCCGGCTTTCTATGAAAAAGTTCCAGCCGATTCGCTCGCGGCAATGCGCCGCTGGGTGCAATTCGGTGGCCGGCTGCTGTTGTCGGTCGGCGCTCACGGCAACGAACTACTGTCGGCCGGCGCTCCGCTCGAGCGATTCGCGCCGGGGCGGTTCGTAAAAACAATTTCGCTGGAGCGATTCGGGGCGATCGAGAATTTCGCCGGTGCGTCGCAGCGGATCGTTGAAGCGACGTCAAAGGGGCGACAATCGAGCATTCCCGCGGCGCAACTTTCCGGCGTGCGCGGACGAATTGAGGCGTTCGAGGGAAACGGTGTGGACAAGTTGCCGTTGGTCGTGCGGTCGGCCGATGGTTTTGGAGAACTGGTGTTTGTCGCCGTCGACTTGAATTCTCCGCCGCTCGATCGCTGGCCGGCGCTGCCGCAGTTGCTTGCCGCGCTATTAGGCCGAAGCTTTTCGTCGGCGCAAGCCCCGACGGTCGAGTCCGCCGCCGCCTCTCATTTGGGATACAACGATCTCTCGGGCCAACTGCGCGCGGCGCTGGATCAATTTCCCGACGTTCGCGTCACGCCGTTTTGGCTGATCGCGGTCTTGGCCGGCGGCTATATTCTGCTGTTGTTTCCCGTCGATTATTGGTTGAAGCGCCGAGTGAAGGGCTCCGGCGTTTGGCCGTGGGTCAGTTTCGCGGCGATCGTGGTCGGCGTGTCGCTAGGGGCCTGGTGGTTGGGCCGGCAGTTGCATAGCGATCGCCCGCAACTCGATCAGGCCGACGTGGTCGATTTCGACGTTCAGAGCGGGCTCGTGCGAGGCAACTCTTGGTTCAGCCTATACAGTCCGGCAAATCAGGAACACACGATCGCGCTCGAGCCGCTCTGGCACGGCCCGCATGCCGAAACGACCGACCTGCAGCTTAGTTGGCTCGGCTTGCCCGGCACGGGCTTGGGCGGAATGGGCGATGCGGCACATGGCAGTGGAAGCGGCGCAAGCGGAATCAATGCCGGCGCGGCGACCGCCGATTTGCCGCTGTTCACTCAACCGTATCCCGTTTCAACCGACGCCGCGACGAAAAATGCCGCGTCGATCGGACCGGTTCCAATCGCAGCCTGTTCGAGCAAATGCTTTACCGGTGAATGGACCAATGCAAACGCACGGCTCGTCGAATCCGACTTGCACGAAGGGGCTGACCACAAGTTGGCCGGCTTGATTCGGCTTGCGGCGGGACTGTCGCAAGAATCGCCGTCGGCCGGCGGGGCAGGGCAGGGGAGTGGCGCCGGACTGCGGCTCACCGATTGCGTGTTGTTTCAGGACCGCTGGGCCTATCGGATTCCGGAGTTTTCCGCCGCCGAGCCGATCGACATCGAACAGATCGACCCGCAAACGGCCGAAACTTATTTCACGCGAGGGAAGATTGTCGGTCAGCAGTATCAAGTCACCCCCTACGACCGCGCCGGCACGGACCGCGCTCGGATTCTCGAGACGATGATGTTTTATCGCGCGGCGGGCGGTCTGCAATTCGCCGGCCTGCTGAACCGCTATCAGCATTTTCTCGACCTGAGCGGCCAACTCGCTCTCGATCGGGCAATCCTAATCGGCCTCGGCCCCCCGGCAAGCACGTTAACCATCGACGGCCACCCTCTCCCCGCCGCCGCATCCTCCGAACATGTAACCATCTACCGTTTCCTCCTCCCCGTGCGAACGCCATGAAGGCTTGAGGCTACAGGCTTGAGGTACGAAGAATCGACACAACCAACCACAGCCCCTCGCCCCTCGTCCTTCGCCCCCTTCTACCCCCTCACCCTTCACCCTCACCCTCCACCCTCACCCTACACCCTCACCCTTCCCTCATGATCGAAACCCGTGATCTCACGAAAAAATACGGCGATCTGTTCGCCGTCCAGTCGTTGGACATCAAGCTCGAGGCGGGCGACGTGTTTGGCTTCATCGGCCCGAACGGCTCGGGCAAGACGACGACGATGCGAATGTTGGCCACCCTGCTGAATCCCACCTGGGGCGAGGCCTATGTCGCCGGCTACTCGATTTACACGAAGCCGAAGGAGATTCGCCGGCTGGTCGGCTACATGCCCGACTTCTTCGGCGTCTACGACGACATGAAGGTGATCGAGTATCTCGAATTCTTCGCGGCCGCGTATCGGATCAAGGGCCCGAAACGCCGCAAGGTTTGCGACGAAGTGCTCGATCTCGTCGGGCTCGATTACAAGCGCGACGCGCTCGCCACGAGCCTTTCCCGCGGGATGACGCAGCGGCTCGGGCTGGCGCGGGTGCTGCTGCACGATCCGCAAGTGCTGCTGCTCGACGAACCGGCCAGCGGCCTCGACCCGCGCGTGCGGATCGAGATTCGTCGCGTGATCAAGCATCTCGGCGAATCGGGCAAGACGGTGATGGTGTCGAGCCACATCCTTCCGGAACTGGCCGACATGTGCAACAAGATCGGCATCATCGAAAAAGGAAAGCTGTTGGTCTCGACCAGCGTTGCCGACGTGATGCTGCTGGTGCGTCATCAAGTCGTGCTGCGCATCGGCGTTTCCGGCCCTCTGGAACCGGCGGCCAAGTTATTGGAGCAACATTCCGGCGTCGAAAAGATCGACATCGCCGACGGCGCCCTGACCGTAACGCTGCGCGAAGGCATCACCGACTACAGCGACTTCGCCCGGCTTTTAATTGCCGCCGGCCACAAGCTGACGCTATTGAAAGAAGACGAGATGAATCTGGAAACAGCCTTCATGGCGCTGACAAAAGGGCTCACCGCGTAGGGCATTGCGCCTGGAGCCCGCGGCGCAAGCAAGGGGTAGAAGGTGAGCCCGTAGCGCTAGCAAGGGGCAGAGAAGAGGAGCGAGCGTAAACTTGCTTTCGCTTTGTCTAGAGAGAAGCCGCCTCCACGAAGCTCTTGCTCCCCCGACGATTTGGAGCAATAATTCTTGCATGACCACGGAACAATTTCGGACGACACTACACCTTCAGCCGTTTCGCCCCTTCACCATTCGCATGGCGGACGGACGGCAGTTTGACGTCGCCCATCCCGATTTCGTAGCCCAATCCAAATCTGGGCGCACCGTCGTCGTGTTCCAGTCCGACGAGGGCTACAGTGTGCTCGACTTGCTCTTGATGTCGGAATTGGAGGTTCATTCCGGCAACGGCCAGTCCGCGTAATTGGCCTGCCGTGTCCATTCTCGCGCGGGCAAGTGGCGATCAACGATCTACTCCGAGTGATTTCGGCCCCGTTTCCGCCGCCCTCTGGCCAACTCCCGCCACCCGCGACGGAGTCGCGGTCTACTTAGCCGCCGTTGGCCCGGTCGGATGCGCGGGCTATACTGGATTTATCGTCGGCGCGCGGGGCTTGAATTTCTCACCATCGCCGAATCGTTAACCCATACGTGTCGTTGGCGGAAAGTCGAGCCACAGAATGACGGCGATCCTGGGCATTTCTGCCTTCTATCACGACAGCGCCGCCGCGTTGCTCGTCGATGGCCGGATCGTTGCCGCGGCCCAGGAAGAGCGGTTCACCCGCAAGAAACACGATCCCGGATTCCCCGCTCGTGCGGTTGAATTCTGCTGCCGGGAAGCGGGACTTGAGCCGGCCGATCTCGATTACGTCGCCTTTTATGAAAAGCCGCTGACGAAGTTCGAGCGGCTGCTGGAGACGTATTTCGCTTATGCCCCGGCGGGTTTTTCCAGTTTTCGCCTGGCGATGCCGCTGTGGGTGAAGGAAAAACTGTTTACGCGGCGGATTCTTCGCGGCGCGCTCGCCGGATTCAAGGGTCCGCTGGTCTTTCCGGATCACCACGAGAGCCACGCCGCCAGCGCGTTTTTTCCCAGCCCGTTCGAGGAGGCCGCGATTCTGACGCTCGACGGAGTCGGCGAATGGAGCACAACGGCCACCGGAGTCGGCGAGGGAAACCGCATCGACTTGACCCGTCATATTCGATTTCCGCATTCGCTCGGATTGCTCTATTCCGCCTTCACGTATTACTGCGGCTTCCGAGTCAACAGCGGCGAATACAAACTGATGGGTCTTGCCCCCTATGGCCAGCCGCGCTATGCCGACGCCATCTACCAGCACTTGATCGACATCAAGCCCGACGGCAGCTTTCGGCTCGACATGCGCTATTTCAACTATTGCGAAGGCCTGACGATGACGAATCGTCGCTTCGACGAGCTGTTCGGCGGGCCGCCGCGGTCGCCCGAATCCGATCTGCTGCAACGCCACATGGACCTGGCGGCGACCATCCAGGTGGTTACCGAAGACGTGGTGTTGCGGATCGGCAACGATTTGCACCGCCGAACCGGCAAGCGGAATCTCGTGCTGGCCGGCGGCGTGGCGTTGAATTGCGTCGCCAACGGAAAGCTGCTGCGCGATGGGCCGTTCGATGATATTTGGATTCAACCGGCGGCGGGCGACGCGGGCGGGGCACTTGGGGCGGCCTGGCTTGTATGGCATCAATTGCTGAACCGGCCGCGCAAGGCGAACCCGCACGACAGTCAGACCGGCAGCTTTTTGGGACCGAGCTATTCGTCGGTGGAAATTCAGAATTGGTTGCGCGAAGGAGCCGCGAGATTTGAACATTTTGCAACCGAGGACGAGCTGATCGAGCATGTCGTCCATTTGCTCGAAGACGAAAAGGTGGTGGGATGGTTTCAAGGGCGAATGGAATTTGGTCCGCGAGCGCTCGGCGGCCGCAGCATCTTGGGCGATCCGCGCTCGCCTCGGATGCAAGCGACGATGAACGTGAAGATCAAGTTTCGCGAAAGCTTTCGGCCGTTTGCCCCGTGCGTTTTGGCGGAACAGGCTTCGCAATGGTTTGATCTCAAGCCGACTCAAGAAAGCCCCTACATGCTACTGGTGGCCCCGGTGCTCGAAAAGCATCGCACGGCGTTGGACGCTTCCGGCCAGCAGATCATGCAAACCGATCCCGATTTGCGGAAGCGGGTGAATTTGGTGCGATCGACGATTCCGGCGGTGACGCACGTCGATTATAGCGCCCGCGTGCAAACCGTCGATGCGACGCGCAATCCGCGGCTGCATGCGCTACTGGAAGGATTTTATCGGCAAACCGGCTGCCCGATCCTGGTCAACACGAGCTTCAATGTCCGCGGCGAACCGATCGTTTGCACCCCGCAGGATGCCTATCGCTGCTTCCTGGGAACCGACATGGATGCCTTGGTGCTGGAAGATTGCATCGTGACCAAGGCGGATATCGCTCGGGAATTGACCGAGTCGGATAAAGAAGTCTATCGGGCACAATTTCAGGCGGACTGATTCAACGCAAGAGAGGATTGCCATGCAGTTGTCGGATATTCGCTTTGACGCACCTTCCAAGGTGCTGCGGCAATTCGCGATTCTGTGTATCGTGGTGTTTGGGGCATTGGCCGTGCGGAAGTTTGCGTTGGGCCATTCGACGACCGCGATCATCCTCGTCGCGATCGGGCTCGCCGTCGGTATCCCGGGGATATTTTGGCCGAAGGGGATTCGGCACGTCTACGGCGCGGCGATGGTCGTGGCGTTCCCGATTGGATGGACCGTTTCGCAGATTCTATTGATCGTCATATTTTTTGGTGTGTTCACTCCGGTAGCGATTGTGTTTCGATTGATCGGGCGAGACATCCTCCACCGAAAGTTTTCCTCACAAGCCGAGAGCTACTGGGAGGATCGCAAGCCGGCGGCCAGCGCGGATCGCTATTTCCAGCAGTTCTAGTGACCTCAAGTCAGCCGGGGCGCCCCAATTTCAGGAAACGCTTTCAAATGACCACTGAGCCGCCGCGCAGCGACTTCGAAGAATCGGCCCAGCAGCATCGCAACGATGGTTTCTTGCGGGAGTTCTGGGATTTCCTGCGTTACAACAAGAAATGGTGGCTGATTCCCATTATCATCATCATGTTGCTCCTGGGGCTGCTGATTGTACTCGCGAACACGGGCGCCGCGCCGTTTATATACACGCTGTTTTAGATCCCTTCGAGGCCGCCACATGGAACAGCCCCTTTCACCCCAGCAGACACAACCCGAGCCGGGTTCTTCAAGTGGCCGGGTTCGGCGGCCGATCCCCTGGTGGCGAAAACTCTTGTATGCGCTGCTGCCGGTCGTCCTGCTATGCGTCATCGGGGAAGTGGTCGCGCGCGTGCGGTACAGCGCTCTATTCAGCCTGTCCGACGCCAGAAGCACCCAACGAACCATGGTCCGCGCCGGCTACCCTTCGGCTTACGACGCTAACCTCGGCTGGATTCCTCGATCCGGCGCTTCGGGCGAAGAAAACTATTGGCACACTCGCGTCACGATCGATTCGCGCTCTTTTCGCAGCCATCCGCAACTTGCCCCCGCCGGAGCCCCGATGATTCTGGCGGCGGGCGATTCCTTCACGTTCGGCGATGGAGTGAACGACGATGAATCCTGGCCCGCTCATTTGGAACGCCTGTCGAGCCAGCATGTCGTGAATGCCGGGGTCTTCGGCTATGGACTCGACCAGATGGTTTTGCGCACGGAGCTCGTCGCGCCGCAACTCCATCCCGACTGGATCGTCGTGGCCTTCTATCCCGACGACATTCGCCGCTGTGGAGATTCCTGCTATGCCGCGCAGAAACCCTATTTCACCTTGCAAGACGACAAGCTCGTGCTGCAAAACGTTCCCGTTCCCACGCCCGATCGCGACAAACCGAGCCGGATCAAAGTGTGGATGGGCTACAGCTACCTGTTGAATTCAATTTTCGTGCGACTGTTTCCGGCGTGGTGGCTCGGCGACGCCCGCGTGGTGCCGGTGCATAACGACGCACCGGCGGTCGCAAAAAGCCTGATCGACCGGTTGGCGAAAGTGAAAGATAGCCTGCATTGCAAAGTGCTCTTGGTGGCAATTACTCGCGTGCGAACCGACGAAGAGGATGTCTCTGCTAGCCGGAAACTCTTGCGCACCGGTGCCGCCGACGGACTCGATACGCTATTGCTTGCGCTTCCCCGGCGCATGGAAAATGCGTCGAAGCACTTCAACAGCGAGGGGAATGCATGGATCGCCGAGCAAATTCTCGGCCGAATGCAAGGCAAGACCGAATCCGAAGTAGCTCTCCCCGAGGCGAATTGATCCTTTGGCAATAGTTTCCACCGGCTCGGCGAATCGGGCGGCGAGCCGCAGCGCGCCAGATCATCCATTCTTCGTTGCCGAGGCGCGCCTTCAACGCGAGGTAGCCGGCGCTAATCCGGCGGCAGGCATTCTCCCCGGACGCCAACAGATCGTGAGTTCCCCGCAACGCGAGACCTCGAATTCTTGCCCACGAATCGCCGAGAAAAACACCTCGGAACCGTTTCCAAAGGAGGAGTCATCGTGGAGTTCAATCGCGATGGCATCCACCTTCTCCAGCCAATCGATGTTTTCGCGAAAAACGATCGCCTCCGCGCCTTCAATATCCATCTTCAACAAAGAAATCCGCTCGTACCCCGAGGAGACAAGCAGTGAAGCGATATCGATTCCCTCGAAATCTGGTTTCTCGTCCGGCGCGCACGGTCGGACTTGTCGGGCCCATTCGCGGCCGTCCCGATACGGGTCTTGCGACATGACGAGTGGCGCTGAATGCGACCATACGCCCGCGCGCACCAACGTCACCCTGCTGCCGTAAGCCTGCAAATTCCGCCCGAGCATGGCGAAATTTTCTGGATCGGGCTCGACCGCCACGATATGCGAGTTCGGAAATCGGGATAGCAAGCAGGCGGAGGAATAACCCACATTCGCTCCACCGTCGATAATCAATCGAGCGTCGCACAGAGCGTATAACGGTTCGTATTCTTTCTGGAAGAAGATCTGATCGAAAACATCGAAGTCTGACGAGCCGTGTCTTAGGCATAAGGGGTGCATCACACCGGGTGGGTGGATCCAAAAGACGGAGTTTCGGCTCGCTCCGCGCAAATGGTGAAGCTGATACACCAGCGATTTCCACGCTCCGAGCGCGGAAATCGAACGCCGATAGCGGCGCCACCTCGTTCGCAATCGCAGTTTCCGTTTCACCCAGCTAATCATGCAACATCTTTCACGAGCCGCGATCCGAGCCTGACCCGTTAGAGGGCACGACGAACTTATAGATTTGCAATGTTCCAAATTCCTTCTTCTTGACCAGTTCGCCCGCTTGCGCCCATTGGAGAATATCTTGCTCCATCCGCGGATCGTCCGGCGACGACACGAACCAATCGATCCCAAACGACGAATAGGACCCTAAATCGGTCGGGGGGTTTTCCAAGAGCGCATCGTGCCGCTTTGCAAGATCGTCCGGCACCGCGAACTGTTTTGTATTGTTCCCCAGCGCCGTCATCGGCAGGCCACCGTGTTGCATGTATCCAAGCGCGACGCTCGGCTTGCGGTAAATAATATCGTCCGGCCCCACTCGGTTTCGAAGCCACGTCATCGCCTGGAGGTCTGCTGGCGCAAGCGTCACGGGCCCTTCATAGTAGGTTTCCAGGTCCGGAAGATGAACGAATTGTCCGTAAAGAATTCCCCCGATCAAAACAACCGCGGTCATTGTCGTCGCCACCACCGCAAAGCCAAGCAACGCTCGACCCCGCGGCCTCGCGTCGGCCGACAACCGAGTCAACTCCACGCCGGCAAGAATGCCCATCGCGAAGAGCGCGATGAACGTGAATTTCATGATGTCATGCGTGTAAGCGTAGCCGACGAAAATCGGAACCGCCAAACAGCCGCCGCAAAGCAGCAGCAATGCCCATCGCATGGGGGAAGCAACGTGCCGGGCGCCGAGCAACGCCAGCGGCAGCAGTGGAACGAAGACGATCACATGCCAAAGCAGGACGCGCGCCAGCCACGGGGGCCACGGGAGTCCGGAGATTTCCGTGAACCAAAATCGGGGATAGAGTCCCAAGGAGGGCGCGCCGGGCACCGGCGCGGAAAGCGACGCGGCGGCAGCGGACACCGCCGCGGCGGCAACCACGACAAACGCGAATTTCCAGCGCCTGGCGACCACGATTTCCACGAATGCGATCGTCGCCATCAAGGTAATGAACGCAACATAATTGACCAGCGAAAGTGAGGCCAGGAGCAAGCCGAGAAGAAGGCCGCGAACCCAACTACTCTCTTTCGGCGAACAAAAGAAAACGAGTAGCGCGGCGGTGACGAGCGGGAATGCGAGGGAAAAAGGATGCGAAAAGCTGTTCTCCGCGACGGTGACGCGCAACCGCAAATTATCCCCCACCGCATACATGCCCAATAACGACCTCCAGAGCGTGTCTGCCTTGGCGAAACGGTGCAGGGCAATTGGCGCGAGCAGCACGACGCTACCGCCGCCCAGCAGGGTTGCTAGCGCGGTGAACAGACCGCCGCGAGCGATCCCCGTGAGTCGTCCGCCCAAAACCCACAGCAGGCACCAGCAATAGGCCCAATCGACGATTGTCACCAACTGAATTGCACGATCGACCCGCAATCGCGTCAGCGCGATTAGCCCCGTGCATACTAGATCAAAGCCGTAATGATAGCGCAGCAGGATATGCGGGAATCCAAGAAATCGAAGTGGAAAATAATCGTTTTCCAATTGGGCTATGAAGCTGAGGTGGCCGTTGGGGTGCAGGTCGTCGTGAAAATGACCGTTAAACGCCATCGCGGCGATCGGCGCGGTGACGAGCAACATGCTCAACCACATTGCCCTGGAAAAACATGGCTCGCCTTCACGGGTCGAAGTGTCGGCAACGAAAGTGCGCCGGCGCCAGAACCAAGACGCCAGCCCCGTCGCTGAGAGCAGGGCCATCCCCGTGGGAAGCCCGACCCAAAAGGATCGAGCGAGCATCGACGCGAGCTGGACGACCACAATCCAAGCCGCCACGGCGGCGGCGGGTTGCAAGATCCGGCGGACCACGCGATCCGCGGTCAACGCTTGGGTGAGTGTACCGGCGCCCAGCCAAATTCCCGGCAACGCGAGCCAAAGAGCCATCAACCCGTATGGCAGCGGACTCGACTCGAAGATCGAGCTCATGGCGAGGGGCCCTTGGGAATTTGCATCATCTCGACCTGAATTTTTCCCGAGAAATCCTCGCTCACCCAAAGGAACCGTGTCACGCTCTCGCCTCCGCTGGCGGCGCTTCGCGAATCGCTCGCGTGCGAATTGCCGTCAGACGCGGCTGCAACTCGCTTTGTCGGCCGATCCCGAATCGTCCCGCCATAAATGCCACTACCGAGGACAGGGGCCAAAAGTGTCCAGAAGAACCGTCGTCCGCCAGGCTCGCAAGTATTGCAACTTCGAAATAAGCAGCGCGCGAGCGGTTGACGAGTGCATCGCAAGCGAATGGTGGTGTCAGCGACATGCGCGGGAATCGACCGGTGTTCCCGGCTTCGAACATTGGCTTGCGGCTAAACAATGAGACAAATCACGGCCTGCGGACTGCTCGGTCGCTGTAGGTCGAAAACCAACGGCAATCGCGCGAAACATCGCCAAAAACATAGCACTTGATCTCGTTTGTTCTATACGATTCGAACTCCGCAGACAACGATTTAGCAATTCTGCGATCCGTAGCCATGATTTGGCGGCCAAAACGGCCTAGATCGACCCGCGCCGCAGCGGCGCCAATCGTTCCAAAGCCCTCGGCGCGATGGCAACGAAATTGGAAAGCGACTCGAATTCGCCGTAGGTCCGATAGTCGAAGTCAAACAGTCCTCCTTCATGGAGCATGAAGCTGGAATATTCGTGGGCTTGCATGAAATTGAGCGCTGCGCAAAGCGTATGGCCGGCGACAAGCCATTTCGGCGACTACTCCAATTGGACGATCGCGAATACCCTGCGGCCCGAGCGTCTTGTCCGCGCCGCGTAGCACGGCCAAATCAAAGCCCTCCGCGTCAATCTTCAACACGTCGACGTGCGTCAAATCGAAATCGCCGAGCAGCAAATCAAGAGTCGTCACTTGCACCTGTCGCGCCCGTCGTGCCCAGCAGCGTTCCGCTGTCGAGACGAGTGTTCAGGATCGCTTGGGAAAAGTTTCGCAATCGCAACGCCGCACGCGTGGCAAGCCGCGAAGAAGCAAGAGTTTTTCGCAACCATCTACGCATGGGAGGCACTCGTCTCCATTTCCTCGAGGGCCGCTTCGATCGCGGTGGCGGTGCGCGCCGGATCGGCGGCGAATTCCGGGCCGCTGCGGGTGCCGTCGTGGTACACCGCGCGGTACCTGTGCCCCAGTGATTCGGACAGGCCGAAGAAATATACCGGCAGATTGCCGTCGTCGGATAGCCCGTTCGGATACAACTCGACGATGCTCGCGCGGCGCGAGAAAAGCATGTTCGAGAGTCCGGCCCCGTGCGGCGCTACAATTAGCTTCGCATTGCGAAACAATGCAATTTGCTCCAAAATCGATAGATTCTCCGCACGAATCATTTCAATGCCAAACGATTTGAGCATCGGAGCCAACTGGTCTTCATTGCTCACGCGGCGCTGCTTCGCCCGCGATCGCGAAATATAAAAGCGAGTCGGAAAGCCCGCGCCGTGCGATCCGATCTTGCGATCGATGCAGCCGCGCAAAAAGGCGACGCACTCGGCGCGAAGATAGCCAAACCCCGGCAGCGTCAGATAAGGGATCACGACCAAATGTTCCGATCGCACGCGCGGCGCCGCGGTGAAGACAAAGCGAACATTGTCGGGCCGAAACAACTCAAACAGTTCCCGCGCGAGCGGAACGCTCCGTTCGGGCATCACGAGCGTTACCTCGCCCGGTATTCGTGCCGCCGCAAACAACCGTGGCACGAGATCGATCAGGCAATGGTAGTATTTTTTCGAGAACGCAAAATGACAAACGGTGGAGCAATACTCCGCCTCGATGATTTTTGGCGGCAGCGAAAGCTTCGGTTGGTCGAACGGATAGCCGTCGCGCAGGTGCGCAGTGTCCTTGTCGCTCTCGTCGACAAGCTGTCCCGCGCGATCGGCGAAGACGCCGGTCATCGTGAACATTGTTGCCCCGGAGATTTCGTGCAACCGCAGCGCGGGAAACTGCGCGACGCCCGAGCCGTACCGCGACCGTTTGGTCAATACCGCGAGGCCTTCCGGCGTAGCGGGTGCATAAGTGAACGGCTCGGGGAAGACGGTGCAAATCGGCTCGCCAAGGCCGGCCGCCGTCGCCAGTGGCACAATCCGCACATATTTCAAGGAACTGGGAATCGCAGCCCGCGCCGCGCGCGAAAGACCTTGCTTGGCGCGCCAGAGAATTTCCTTCAAAGTGCGGTTCATGGAGCCAACTTGACGTGAATGCCGGTCATGGTGCGTTCCGTCGAAGTTGACGTGCCGCTCACCTCAATCATACCAAGCAGGTGAAATCAGCGGACCTTGGTCCCAACACCGTCATTCACCGGCTTGTCGGGGGGTTGGTAATGTTGGCCTCGCAGGGAATCCCCGACAATTTGGTACTTTTGTAGGAGGTCGCTCCGGGAGTCATGAGTACATGTGATCGTGTCACCATTGAGCACCCAATGCCCGGTGTTATACTGGTTTTTCCAAGTGCCGTTTTCGAAAAACTGTTGCTGATAGTCGAAGCCCGCAGGGTACGGCGAGCTTGGATTCGGAGCAAAGTGGATTTTCCAATTGCCAATCAATATCCTGATAAAACTAGCGCCCTTGGGAATGATGGGTATTCGGTTCGAATTCTCGACTTCCTTGAGGCGCGATTCGATTTCGCCCTTGGTCAGACCCTTGAGTTTTGGCACGGCTTTGGAATACCAGTTTGCCGCGTGAGCTTGGAGGTGCGATTTGGCGGGCTCATGATTGGCCTCGGCAAGCGTCCACCACGCGTCGCCAAGCTTGGCTTGCTCAGCCGGTTCCGCGGGTGCGGACAAGTCCTTCTGGGCCAAACCCTTCAGGGCTGTGTCACTCCCTTTCGCCAAATAAGGGAGCGCTTCGTCAAAATCCCCCTTCGTCAACCCAAAAAAAAGGCCGACGGCTAAATTCGCTTCCGCGTCGTCGGGATCCGTCCGCAGCCGCACAAGCGTATCCGCCAACTTGGCGTATTCCTTCTTGCACTGCTCGATTTCGGTCAGTTGGATCTTCCGTTTGGCCGCGAGTGACTGATCTCCGAGCTTGTTCGCCATGCCCATCGCCAAGCGGGCAAACTTGGCGGCTGATTCGTAGTTGTCGTCGGCAATTGCGTCGTCCGCGGCGTGGTCGGCCGCGATCCTCAACGCTTCGGCGGCCTCACGCGAACGCACGCTCTTCGCCAGCCCAGATAAGCACGCAAAGAGCTGTTCCTGCGCTCGATCCATCGCATACAATTCGAGGAGTTTCTTCACCGCGTTCGACGCAACCGAAACGTCGCCGCCAGCCACGGCCAAGTCACGAGCTTTTGTCAGCAGCACGTAGCGAGCCGCCGGATTGTCCGACGTCTCAAGCCCACGAGCCAACAACTGCTTCGCGAATTCCGCCTTCGCTTCGGGCCCCCCGTGGTTGGCTTGTTCGAAGTCGGCCTTGTAGATCGACTGAATTGTCTTTTCGGCCGCAGCTTGGGCCTCTTTGTCGGGAACCGCGAGCAACTCGGACTTCGGCGGCGCCTCGACGGCCGGCTTGCTCGGCTGAGTGTTGGAGGGCTCCGTTTTATCGGGATTGCCGGGCTTATCGGGGTTCGCGGGCGGCGGCTTGTCCGGCGATTGGGATTTCTCAGACGGATCGTGTTGCGGCGGATTGTCGACCGATGCCACATCGCGAGGAGAATGCACCGGCGGCTCCGGCGGGGAACTCTTCGGAGGCGGCTGCGTCGCTTCATCCAGCGGTCGCTTCCCTGTCCCCTGTCCCTTGTCCGCTGTCCCCTGGTATTGGTTTTTGGGTTGAATCGAATTCGACAGGGCGGGTGTGTCGGTCGTCGCCGGCGAATGGTTTTCCGACCGGTCGCTGCTTGCAACATGAGTCGAATCGCTCATCGACTGCACGACAATGACCCCGACCACTAGCAAGATGCCGGCCGCCGCGAGCCCAATCCACGGGCCGAGCGATTTTGACTTCCGCGTCGCGACAATCGATTTCATCACAGCCGGGTTGTTTGTTGCCGGTGATGCCGCCAGGCCGTTTGGGCTGCTCTCGGAAGTCAGCGATCCAAAATCGGAAAACTCCTCCGCGGCAGCAGCGGATTGCGGCTTCGGGCGGCCGGCGACGGGCAGATCTCCCAATTGCTTCTTCAATTGGGCATCGTAAACAGCCTTTTTTTCCGGCTTGAGCAAACAAATCCGGGCTGCGGCCAATTCGTTGAGCAACCGCTGCGACACTCCGGCAAATTGGCCGGCCTGAAACGTCCGCACGTGAGCCATTTGCCGATCGGCCGCCACGGCGATCACGTCGCCGTCGTTCTCGAAGAGGTCCAGGCCCAGCAAACGGTAATGATTCGGCGGTCGTTGGGCATCGCGGATGCCCAACCAGCGAAGATAGGGGTCAAACGGCTCGGCCATGGTTGAACTCCACGCCAATGCGTGACCTGACGGAAAATACCACCTCGCCGCCCGTTGCCCGGAATTCAACATCCAACCCGACACTCTCCAAGGTACGACCAATTGCGCGATTTTTCAAGGGATTCCCCCCCGCGCGAAGCGGGTGGCTAGTGGCTAGTTCTTCGTCTTCGTAATTCTCCACTTGTCTTCGTTTTCGTGCCATTCGCGTGTTTCGTGGTTCCTCCTCTTCGTATCGGTGCAAATCCGTGTCATCCGTGGTTTCTCCTCTTCGTCTTCTTCGCGCCCTTCGCTTCTTCGCGGTGAAATTTTCTGCTTGAATTTGGGCCAGCACTTGTGGCATATTCGGCCTTGTAGACGACTCGGAGCGAGGCACTTGTGAGGGGCGATGCGGGAGGCTTGAGACTTGAGGCTACAGGCTTGAGGTACGAAGGCACGAAGAACGCGCAGCCGCCGCTTGCGCGTCCTCAAGCCTCAAGCCTCAAGCCTCATACCTCAAGCCTCCCGCACGACGCGATGCCGGCGGTTGTTCCTGTCCAATGGCGACGCTAGTCCCTCACGCTGTGCGATGATCGATTCGATTGCAGTCGACGGCAGTCGCGTCTTTCTGAAGCACCGGCCCAACTGTTTGCGGCCCAGTACAGCCGGCAAACGGACCAAGGTAGTGTGAACCGAGTCGTGGATCCGCAGGCCACTTCCCCGCTCATCCTGGGGTTGTCAGGATAGAGCCCGAACGATGCGTGAGAAGTTCAAGATGAAAAACGTTGCATCGAGAGCCAATTGCACGTCGTTC
>Ga0182024_10009063_pt1 | contig 20721 bp, 34 predicted proteins | sample P32metaG_FD_120480 | JGI IMG/M metagenome (GOLD analysis project Ga0182024, IMG submission 120480) | Permafrost microbial communities from Stordalen Mire, Sweden - P3-2 metaG (Illumina Assembly) | ecosystem: Environmental > Terrestrial > Soil > Wetlands > Permafrost | place: Sweden: Stordalen...
GGACATGGACTGGACAGTGGCCGAGCCGGACATGGACTGGACAGTGGCCGAGCCGGACATGGAGATAATCCGACTCGATTTTACCACATTAATCTTTGCCATCGAGCCTAAAATCCATAAATCACCCAACAAAATATCTCTACTGTCGTTCACAATCAAACGACAGATAATTCCACGCAAAACATCAACGGTTTTCATTCTGCGTTCGTCGTCAAACCACCCCGGTGTCTTGGGTTCATCAACCGACAAAGAGTAGTCATCAGGTTGATCGTACAATAAAACACCCTTTTCTTCCTTCGGAGTGAATTCCACCCGAATAAAGTTTTCAGCGTTTCTGCCCTCCTTTAACTCAAAATGCATAATCAACTCTGAGTGCGAATCTGTCATGGGATGATGAAGAATACGACCATCACGAGTAACGATAGCAGAGAAAAAACGACACATGAAAAGCTCCTAAAAGAGTAGACCAAAGGAAAAGTAGATATGTGTAGCGGTTTTACGGCGACTTTTTGCCACTTGGCTCTTGATCCAAAATCGCCCGTAACTCATTCAGATTAGACATTATAAAATCCACGATGTCGCCATGATCTGAACGGTCAAGCGTCCGCCTCAAGCTCAGAAGCCTTGGATATACATCAATTTTGAACTGAGCATCCATTGCCTTTTCCAAGCTTTCGTAATAATGCCCATCGGACGTTTTGTACGTTTGGCCCTTTTGAATGTCGCTTACCGGCATGGCTGTATCTCTTAATAGTTTTGTCGGCTATGTACTCATAGCCAATAGATAAATTCCCTATTGATTCCCTCTTTTACAGCCCGCACCACTACAATGTGTTGCTGAGTTGAACCAAAATCGCTAGAGGTTCCAAACGTAATGTCCGAAAACCCCTCTTGCTCCATCGCTATCTTAATCAACCGTGGCAATAAATGGCGTTTTTTACGCGTCAATCCTTCCGGTCGATTAATCACACCCTTCCCTGAATCAACCCCTTTAAAAAGCGTTTCATACGTCCTCTTGGTGTTTTCAATAGCTCCCTTACCCTTGCATATCTCGCATTGTTTGGCATAAGTCTTTGAAAACGTTGGAATAGAGCCCACCCCTACACAATGTCTACAACGGATTAAATCCGAAGAACCCATGTCAATCTCCTTATCGACTGATTTTCCCTGTCGCTGCAAAAACCGCTAATCTTACTTGAGCAGAGTCAGCGTTTTTCAAAAAACCCTTCCTCTCTTCTTCATCCTCAGACCTATTATGAAGGTAGATGTAATTAATGTAAGTCTGCATTAACCCACAAACCCCATGAATTTCCGCCCCGGTTGCTCTACTTTGAGCACGCTGAATCAAACGTGTGTTTTCTCGAAGCGGAATAAATTTTTCAAGGGTGTTTTGCATCGTTTTGCTCCGATTTACGTTCGGTGACAATTCCATACCGCCATGATAGAATGTTTTCTGCCAAAGTTTCTAACTCGTAATTTGGCCGAAACATCTTCAGGCGACCTTTACGGCGTTTTGGTCGATCCATCGCAATCCTTTCTTGCCGTTCTTTTTCTCTCGCCTCTTTGCGTAATCTCTCGACATGGTCAATCAACTCGTATGACATGGTTTATTCCTCGCGAAGCAGACGCTTTACCTCTTTGGAGGCATGTTCCCAGTGTTCTTCCCTCAATTCAAATGGAGTGGCCGTTATTATAGCCCAGATACTCCATAGAACTTTGCGGTTAATTGGGAGGATTTTATTCGGTGCTCTAATCCCTTCCCAATACTCTTCATCTAATGGTTTTGACATAGAAACTCCTAAACTAGAGAAATAAAAAACCACCCCATGAATTTGACTCCATAGAGTGGTACGGAGATCATAATCTACGAAAGGACATAGATACAGACCACCTTGCCGTCGATCTTTGCGTTGTTGGGACTCAACGGTTACATCCCTGCTCTGGGATCTAACGGTTTCCGATTGAATCCAACTCTTCCTCTGCTGTCTTAATTGGCTCAAACTCGATTTGTTTAACATCAACACCCGGCCCATTGAGATATTCTGCATGAAGCCTGAGGGCGAAATTTACTAGTTCTTCCATTTTCCGCCCACTGAGCACAGAAGAAAACGATTCTGCCATTTTGGCAAATTTATCACGGGTGGATTTAATATCAAACGTTTGAATCGGAATCTTCAATAAAGACGCTTTGACTACAGGCGGCAAACTTTCTATTCCAGAAACATCTTCATCCCTTGCGTACCAGATCCGATTGTCTCCAGTCTTGATCAAGAATTTCTTTTGAAGGCTATCAAACCAGTAAACCCTACCCATAATCGGACGCGAAGTTTGGCCAATAACAGCAATTACACAATCACCGTTATTAAAACGATGTTTCATAAAACCTTTCCGTTGGGGAAATAAAATCGCCGAACTATTTCGATGAAAACCCTATAACCTGAATCGAACAGGTTTTTAATCTCGTGCCAGAGATAGGGTTGGGGAGGTCGTACTATAAACTGAGTTGCTCAGTAGGTTGCTTTATAGGCGAAGCACTGAGTACGTTAGGTATGTTAGTCTAATCCCAAAAGTATTGATTATTCTACTGGATTAATTGGATAAAGTTTATCCCAATACGACGTTGCTTCGTACTCGCCACCAATAAATTGTGGTTTTTTCGTAATCGTATTAAAAACCACCCAAGTTGTTCCATCCAAATCCAAACGGAGTTCCATCGAACCATTCTCAGAAACTCTAAGCCTTTTGTAGAGTTGAGTCACAGTCTGCCCAAACATTTGAATCTCTTTTCTGGTTTAATTATCCATCCCCACTTGGCAACAAACGTCCAACGCCCACTCCCTAAAAACCGCTAATGTTCTTTCCGTTTGTTCATTCACAACCGACACAACGAGGTGACAGAGTAATGAAGTGGGATAGGGAGCGGCTAATTTGAATGGCAGATTAGCCAAGGTTCGTTCAGGAAAAAGCTCCTTTTGTGCAGCCTCCAACAAAATTTGCCCCATTGGACGTTGTAACATTGGAAGAATTACTTGATACATAACTATTCTCCTACTGCGAATACAACTGGTCCAAATCGCCCAAACCCATTTCTCAGCCAAAAACCCCAATTTCTATACCGTGATGTTATGCCGATAGCGTAATCATCAAACCAAAACGCAAAACCCCACGTCCCAATAACAAACATGACAATCCTTTGGTTTAGTTCCAGTGTTTTTTAGGTGGATCGTAAACAAACCCCACCCAATACGCCCCTAAAACGACACGCCCAGAAGTAACAACCCAAGTGGTAAGTGGGTACGGTGGTTGGATTGGTGGTGGCATCATAAAAAACCCCATTTCATTAACTCATATTCTTCCTTGCATTGTTCGCAATCATCGCAAGAAACGCAAATTGCATCAAGGAACTTGTGTTTTTTCGCACGTTCCTCTAACTCAGAACCACGAGCAATTGTCCACACATGACCACCCAAACATTGGGCGTAATAAACCTGTTCTTGGTTTTGTTCTGCCATAAAACGCTCCTTTCGAGAGCAAAAGACAGCTCCACAGGATCGATTTGAACCAACAACCTCACCGATTAACAATCGGGAATTCTACCATTGAACTACTGTGGAAATAATAACCCGACTAGGACTTTAACCTAGATCTTCAGCAGGAAGCTAGCAAGCTGACGCTTTAATTAAGCTATCGGGCCAATAAACAAACTCTATCCCGTAATCCTAGTAGTGGCTGGGTATCAGATCTGTTGCTGGTTTGGATAATCGAAAACATATTTGGGGTTTTCAACAGGATAGGTTGTGAATCTGCTATTAGCACTCTGACTAATCTGAATGCTAACAGCAGTTCTATTGCCATCCTCCACAATATTACAAGAACCATCTGAATTAGGGTGTTTTCCAGCCCCTTGGATCCAATCTGTGTTATGCAGCCTCCAATGAGCTAGAATTCGGAATGAAGTTACTCCAGTTTTTTGGTTTTGAACCAAAACCCCTTGAGTATACCACGTCCAATTGATGCCACCAGAAGACAAAATCATTTTATACTCCGCAAAGGGTTATGAAGACTAACGTCTGCTTTAATAATCAACCGTGCTTCATACTCTTCTTGAGATTTAGCTTCTCGCCACTCGGCATGAATGTTATTGCCTGGCTTATTTCCTGTATAACCCGCGTATCCCATTGCCGATGCGAAAGAAGGTAAAGTAGTTATTACCCCATTTTCGTCAGTGTGAATCCATCGAAGAACTTTAAGATCCATAGAAAAACCGCTCCTTATCTCCACTTAGACCTGTGAACTCTTGTTCTCACAACGCCAATTTGCACAACCGTCATCGAGTATAACCCAACCGCACTTGGCACAAGGAACCCAAGGGTTAAGTTTATACTCGATATTTTGCTGCCGCAATAGTAATCGTTGTAGTCTCCTATCGGCCTACACCAAACGAATTGGCAAAATCCCGCTATACAACGACGCGATTGCGGAAGTCACATTGACCCACGCACGATTGCCAGAGTATGGACTTTCAAGGAAGAACACTTGCCACATTGGTAAATTCCTACAGAAACCAAAAAACCACTCTCCACAAAGATGGACGCAATTGATACAATACCGGCCTATGCCTAGCACCCACCTTTACGATGACAACAATATTTGCACATAGCCATCCTTTATTTAACTTCTTCATAGTACTCCAAAGCCCCAATCGCTTCGGCACTATATCCCGGAGAGGTGAAAGCATCTTTAACGGTTTTGCCTTCCCCTATTTCGACATGGCCACTACGCCAGAAAAAACGCCATTGTTTCATGGTTCGCTCCAAAACCCAAATCAACCCCCAATTACCCCCATTGATCCCCCAAGAAATCAATCTTGCAGCGGTGCTTTGACTTCCATTGCATCTAACAAGCGGTGCATTCCATCGATATATTGGTTTGCTGCAATCAAACTTAATTCGCAAGCAACCAAAAATAAAAATCGACTGCCACCAGCGTTCAAAGCGATTGCTAACCTATCCTTTTCCTCACGGGATAAGTCTTTATATTCACGTAATTGAGCCATAGAACCTCCAAAAACTACCCCTAAATAGGCAAAAGCAGTTATTCACCACCTATACCTAATCAAATTCGCCGAGTAACAAAATGCCCCATTAATTGTCTTGCTCGCCACTCGGTGACAGTAATCCATCGTTCTGCTTGAGTGTTCCAAATTTGCCACATTGTAAACCTCCGAAAAAACCACCAAACCCCATTTTTCCTTCAAAAACGCCACTTCTACGTCTTATCTCCATGCCACCAGAACAAAGTATTTCCTTCGGCGTAAGTTGCGTGGATGTCCAGACCAAGCTTTTCGCAATGGTCTAGTGCCGCGTCACAAGTGGCGAAAAACCCGATCATCTTACCGTTGTAATAAGCCGGAAACTTCTTCATATCTAAACCTTTCTAATTCTTACCCATTTAACCCCATTTAACGACCTAAAACAATAGTAAACCATAGAGTTATTCACCCTATAGCACTAGAAAGCGGCGTTTTTATTAGATTTAAGCGGTCTAATCCACCAACCTAAAAACCGCTACACTTAATTCTTTACTCAAAAACGCAACCCTCAATCCTCCATAACCCTCGGTATTCAATGCCTTTGTGGTTAAAATCGACAAGGTAATCAACTCCGATGATTAATAGTACCAATCCCAAAACCTTTACCATTACCCCATTAAAATTTATCCACTTTTCTACTACCATCATATAATCACCATAGTAAAACAACCTAGACGCAATAGCAAACACCTAGTTATTCACTAGAAGCCTACTAATTTGGCAAGAATTGCCGGAATCTATACATAGAGGTGCTAGGTATCACCCCGCGTTTTTTGAAAAACCCCATTATTGACGTAAAAACCACTATAAAACCCCACCGCTTGCTTGTGCTACTATGCAAACAGCCTGATCGCGACGATAACCGCTGTGGATAAAGGCCTTAATAACCTTAATCCAACTTTGGTATTGATGGAGCAATTTGGCCATTTCAACGTCTTCACTATCAAACCTAACTGGTAATTCTATATGACCATCCATATAATGAACAATTTCCATATAGCTAACCTCAGTTTTGTTGGCATAAGGCATTTTGAGTGGTCAAAATTGGACTTTGAGCCATCAAAATCACCTGCGTTTTTCCAAAAACACGTTCTTAATCTAAATTTCGACCCTTAAAACACAAAAACCTAGGAAAAACCATGTACAAAAGTGTTTCATACAGGGTAATTTGGCACATTTTAAGAAAAACCAGTGTTAAATGGATGGGTAGTAGAAACGAAAATTCTAACCGATTTTGATATTATCTTTTTCGGCTAGCACGGTGGGCGATTTAATGGTGGAGTTTTGCTGTTCTTAGTTTTATTAGTTGGAAGGCTCGTAAGCTGCAACACTAATAAAATTTAGTAAACTAAAACCAGGTTCAATCTATTCAGTTGTCAATTTAAGTTATGTTGTTCAAGGTGTCGCGTCATCTTTTACAGGACATTATCCATACTCGACCGAAGCCTAGGCTGAAGGTCCACTTTGTTGAACAGAACCAAAACCAAAAGAATATACAATCAAACAAAAAAACCAGAAAAATAATTTTATTTATTTCCCTAGTGAAAAATCTGAACCGGCAATATGTAATCATATGCCTTAGTAAACTCCTCTGCAAAACCCCAGAATAACATTTCGACACCAAGACCAATGGTCAAAGTTTTTAGGGTGGGATAATCCATTTATGGCAAAATCCCAGACGTGATGATTATAGTTAAACAACATAAATCACCTAATTTTCATCGGAGGAAATGCGTGTTTGCAAGCACGATATTGCGGCACGTCCCCGTGTTTGTCAATCTTTTGACGAACCACAACTGGCCGACTGACAATCTTCTCAACCATCCTGACTTTAATAGGTTCAGGCGGGAGAAAATTCATACCAGACGAATCAGCTTTTGTGGGGACGGCGGGAATTTCGCCAAACTGCTGGATTATTTCCGCCTGGCGAATAGTTGTAACCTCTTGTCGCACAACGACTTGTGAGACAGGATCTACAACACTACGGCGTTGTAATCTCGCGACTTCGGCACGAGAGGCGAGTCGATTGCCGTTCTTTTTCTTCTTGGGATATTCCTGTACCCCGCCTTGAAGTGTCGGCGTTCCCCACTTAAAACGTCCATGGGGATAGAATTTTCTGCCATAATCCCTTGGATCAGTGTACCAACTAGGCATAAAACGTTCCTTTTTTAACCCCTTTTTATACGTTTGCCCTACCCCAAACGCATGGAATATGGTGTCATTCCCGCCGCTTTTAGCGTTTTTTAGGCGAAAAACCGCATTATTCGCTTGAAAACAGGGTTTTTTGCGAGAAAACAACAGGAGTTGAAATCGCTTTTTCTTTCTCTTTTCCGCCCAAATTCCAGGTTTTCGTGTCCAACCCCTCCACGTAAACCTTTGCCATATCAGCACTTACGAACGGCCCCGCATTAAAATCATTATCCATCGCATCACAATACCAACTTTCCCCAATCCTAGAGACTAAAACCGCAGCAAACCTGCGATTACGAACAAATCCCTTGAAATTACCGCTAAGCAGTTTGATCCACACCATAATAAACCTTTTCTATGGTTTTTCCCTAGTTGATAATCAATAGTCGATTTGGCAACCACTTGAGGTATTTTCACCCACGATATTACACCCCATAGTTGTTTGCCCCAACCTCGCGAGAAGATGTTGCCGTTCATCATTGCTTAACATTTTCCCTTGGAATGCCATCCAGACACATTCCCTTAGTTGGGCAATCTCATCTTCGGTCAAACGCAAGGTGTACATAACCATTCCTTTTAAGGTGGTTTTCTTTCTGTTCGTTTTTCGGTACGTCCGAAAAAGAAGAGACTGTCTCCAGTTTAAGGAAGACAGCCCCGGTTTGCTCTTTCGAGCGAGTTTTATCCATCGCAACGGTAGATCAATTAACCTGGTTTTTCAACCAAACTAAAAGATACGCCACATGGTAACTTGCGATTTCCATTAACTTGAATACGTTTACCCGAATATTCAAGCAATACGATTTGACTTGGAATCTAACTCACGTAGTTAGCCCGTTCGGTATAATCACCACGAAAATCTGGAAGTGTCTATCGTAAAACCTACTAGCAATAGAAATACTATTGCCCACTTGCGTGCTCCAGATTCTTTCCGTACCAAGTTGAACCATTATCGACGCTTTCTCTTAGTAAATGGGAGGGTCCGCAATCTGCTTTTTCTTGCGAAAAAGTGTGTCGAATTGCTTCATCCGGGAGATTAAGGCCGGACTTTCGACCGAAGTTACACTAAGAGTTATGCTGCAACAGCTAATAACGCCCTTTGATGGAAACTTGGATTTGTCGCATCTAACCAATTCTACTGCCAAGATCCTAAACTCAACCATGGTATTGCTACCATTGGGAATTCATTTGCAGATAGAACCAGAATGAATGAAGTGTTGGGGGATTGGACCACTTGCCTATATGCAATAAAATCACTAGTACGGTAGGGTAATCTATGTTTCCATCCGAACCAAACACGATCCGACTCGACTCGCTATCGCTTGTCTCGTCTTTTCCCCCTTTTTTACCTAAACCAGGTTAGGTGAATGTTATCCCTAACAAAACACTAACAAATTGAATTAGGCTAATGTTAACCCAAACAACAACCTAACTAGGGCAACTGCCATTAAGGTATAAGTTAGGATTGATCGGAATGGAGACAATGAAGCTATGCGTTTTTCCTAATCATTGCGACTAGGCAAACGTCGATGGAAAACCACTAAGAACAATTACCCATTTCCTATATGGTTTTGCATTTCCGATTTAATTCGGATAGGCAAAGTGTAGATAGGGTATAGGTAAGTGTAGGGTTTGGGATCGAACAGGCGTCGGGCCGTGCTGGCCGTTGCCGGGCGTAGTCGGGAGGGATCGAACAGGCGTCGGGCCGTGCTGGCCGTTGCCGGGCGTAGCAAGTGCTACAATTCCCAAGCACTTCAATGATGCTTAGTCCGCCTTAACGTAGGCTATATGCTGGCATGATGCCAGTACACCACTTTGGTTATGACCCGTCTAAGGCCTTGCAATAACGGCCTAGGGAATGGTGTATTACGTCTCCCGAACAATGGGTAGTCTTTGCCGATCAATGACGATGGACTAGGACTATCGAAAATTCGCTAGGTCTAGTTTGCTTGCAGTTGTCAACCCGACATACTACTTCTAATTGTACTCGTGCATCTTGCGAAGCCCCAACAACGCAACGGATGGCGTTACCATCATGCCGATACGTGGCAATTCGTTCGGTCATTCCATACCATCCAGTCTATGACACTGGACGTTGGCACTTGCGTTGTCTCATCGCAGATAGACCTTGCTAAATGGGCCTAGTCTCTGCAAGTACAATCGTGCAAACTGACAGGGAGAAAATTATCAAAGAACAAAAGCTACTCTTTCGAGTAGCTAAGCTTCCGTCCCTCCGTTAAGAGGGACAGTCGCGAACCCTGTAGGTTGGATTAAACCGGGACAACGGCATCGACGATATCGGCGATAAAGACACCTTGTGCGGTGAACTTCGCAATACGCTTTGCTTGCGACGTTTCCACCGTAAGCATACGTACTCCCTCATCGAAAGTGCTGTTTTTTGCACCGACGATAGTACGCCGATTCTTTCGAGCGTCCAGCGTGCAATCGAGCGTCTCCCGCATTGCCTCTAGCAATGCACGAGTGCCCTCCTCCGTCTTGCCCTTAGTCAAGGCAGACAAGGCGAGTGCTTGTCCGGCGAGTGCGGCTTTTTCCGTGGAAGTGAGTTTAGCGGCCATGATACTGTCCGATCTGCCTACTTAGTAGGCTAAAGTGTTTTGCCTCATAAGAGGCGATATTGAAACGAGATACGTTGAACGCGAGATAGCGGAAACATTGCGTTTCCATTGTCATCCCCCCACCGACGGCACGATTCTAGGCGAGTAGTCAAGTGAAGTCTATTTTGGCGAAAATTTTCTTTTTCCTTTGAAGCGAGTGACACTATCCGGTATCACTCCCTTCCGCCGATAGTCTCTGCCTTGCGTTTGTATTAACTTGGCAAGTGCCACAAGTTTAGGTGATAGTACGCTTAGCCGTCCCATATCATTCCTTCCGTTGCTTCCATCCCCCGATTGAATCATTGCGATTGTATCGGCATTGTCAAGTACTCTGCATTGGGAAGATTTTCATTTTCTCAAAATCCAAAAAACATACCATATAGATAGTGGTCAATAGACCTTCATATGGAGCAAAATCTATATCGACGTTTGCCGCACGATAGCAGTATGCTCCGTCTTCGTGGTCAGTACGGGAAGCTATCGCCCCGCATTTTGCTTCCTATTGAGTTTAGAAGTGCTCCATTTATCCGAAAATATGGGGCGGAAAAACTGCCCCATAATTCAGTGCTCCACAATTCGGCACATTTGCCATCTTTACTATTATTGTCACATTTCCCCTTATTGCTCTTATTACCACTAATACCAGGATTGCGTTTTTTGCCAGGAATGCCAGGATTGCTGCTTTTGTGAGATTTGTGATTTTGACCCCGGCCCCATAATCATAGAAGTTATTTCAAGTTAGGGTTTTGTTCGGATTTCGCGGCGGGCCTGTAAACTAAGTTAAGATCAAAGCTTCCCGTAACAACCAGTAATTTAAAACCTAGTAGCAGAGATATTTATTCTTTCCCGTCCCAACCAAACGCTTAATGATGTGTCTCTTATAGTAGTGCTATGGATAATCATAGGATCAAAATAAGACTTCTATAAGAAAATGAAAAAGGGAAGTGAAAAAATCATTGTTTTTGAAAAAAACGGGGGTTGCCTAGCAAACGGTTGTTTCCCATCATGACCAGAACCCTATATATATTTATTACTTGGTTTTTCCGTCAACTTGTATAAACCGGTAGTGAAAGCTTAAAATAAGACTTTGTAAAGAAAGCGAAGAGCAAAATGAACTACCATAAGAATTTCTCAGACCGACGTACCCAATCCTATTATGGTTCAGACACTCATCCATATAATTGGTTCAAATCAACTTCTCCTAGTAATCTTCTCTATCCACAAGGGGCAAGTAAATTTGGAACCAGCATAAATAAGATTCCTTATCCAACAGACAATGCTGATAGAGCACCAAGAGCAGTAACACCAAAGTATCTCTAGCGTCGAGGTTAGAACGGGAAACAAACCTATGCCTAATAAGGACTATATATTTCAAGATATTATTGATTTTGGTCTAATCATTATTTTAATGGTTTGGATTTTAACCCTAGGAGGTTTTTGTGGCTCGTAAGGTATTGACGGACTTAGAAAAACTGGCAAAGAAACATGAGAAAGAAATCCGCGTTTTATTAGCAAAAGAAGGCGGCCAAACTTTCGTAGATGAATGGTTGCAAAAAGACTGTCAATCCCTAGGTGGAAAAACCCCACGCCAAATCATAGACAGTGGGGATGGGGAGACAATAAAAACGCTACTCAAAAAAATCTTCAAATATGACCAAAAAGCTAAAGAGGATATAAACTTACATTCTGCCAAACACAAAATACACGTCGCCCAAAGAGGAGATCGCGGACAACCCCAAGGAAGTCTTGCACAATCAAAGGATCAAAAATCAAATGGCCAAACCAAACCCTTATTTCCAAAGCCCAGATAGATCGCCTCTAGGCAGTCTGCAAGGTTGTATAGGATGTCACCCAGTAATACTATTAATCTTCTTGGTTTTTGTTTTTTGTTGGGTTAGAGGATGCGTGGGTTGATTCCCGTCCTAACCAAGACCCTACAATGGTTTTCTTTTCCATCCTAACCACAAATTAACAAATTTTTTCTTTAGTTGTATTTTATTATAACTGATACGTTTATATGTCGATATTCTAATATAGGAAAAATAAAGATTAATTTTTAATAAAGAAGATTTTATGGCAATGTTCAATCGAGATGTTACCCGTATTCGTAGTGTTGCTCCAGTTGTTGCTAAAGGCTCATCTGGGGGATTAGATGTAGATCGAAAAGCTTTTGGTGAAGTTCAGAAAGCTGATCCGCACGATCATGAAGTTCAAAAAATTCTAGCTAAGGCTGCTAAGGAGACTATTCCAACAATTACTAAGGATAATGAGGATAAAAACGAATTTGTTTTGCCCGACCACAAGGAAAACGATCAGCGTGATGGTAAAGATGATAAGAATAATGAGGACTATAACGATAAGGAACACAAGGATGGGGTTTCTGAAGACGCCAATGGCCGAAAAGAAAAAACCCCAGTAAAAAAAGGCCGCACTAAAGCCCCAGCAGTTCAAGCTAAAGATGAAACCGTCCCACAAGAACAGATTGGTAATCATGGACTGGATGGGTTGACAGGATCGCCACAAGCTTATTAATTTTACCTATACTTTTCCTTTGGCCTACTCTTAGATTTTGAGTTTTAAAATGGGAAGGATATTTGATGGATTCATCAGACCCGAAAGTGTTTGAGATTATCAATAAGATTGCGGAAAGTCATTCGGGCAAAAAATTTGGATACTTATCTAAGGATGATTTAAAGAATGAGATTTGGGTAATTTGCCTCGATAAACTTAAAGACTTCGATTATGAGAAGGGCGAATTAGAGCATTTTCTTCGGGTTTCTGTTAAGAATCGGTTAGTTAATCGGTTTAAGGAAATGACAAAAAGCGTTAGGTCGCCCTGTCCAAGATGTCCATTTTTTGACCCTGAAGCGTTAGGTGAATGTAATAAGTTTGGGCTTAATAAATATGGTTGTTCTAAGTATAGAAACTTTCAATTGTCTACTGATAGTAGAAATAGTCTTTTAAATGCATCGGAACAGAAATTTGAAAGAAATTCAACTGACAATATTTTGAATCACGTTGCGGCGAGTGAACTTAAAGATAAGCTAATTGGAAAAATTAACAAACGGTTTGAACAAGACTTGAATCGTTTAATCAATGGTGAAAAATTATCGAAACAAAAAACCAAAAAATTGAAGGTTGAAATACTACGGGTTTTGAATCCTGTACCTTTAACACAAATTACTATTAATGGAGAGTGATAATGCCCACCCCACATTTTCGAGAATCAGAGGATGCATATCTCAAGAGATGTATACCTACGGTTTTAAACGAAGGAACCACGAAAGACCCAAAACAAGCTGCCGCTATCTGCCACTCTCTGTTTTCTAAACACAAGAAGTCTAGAGCTAACTTTTTGGATAGCATTAGCGAAGCTCTAAAAGAACAGAAGGAAATCGAGAATGAAGGATAAAAAACCAGAGCGTGGTAATAGAACCCTAAGTAAAGAAGAACAAGATTACATTAGGGACAACTGTTGGACTAAAACTGATGTGCAGCTTAGTCAAGAATTGAACCGAAGTATGTTAGCTGTTTCACGCTGGCGTAAGAAACTTGGCATCACTAAGGTTCAGGGCGGCTCTATAGAAAATTACGACGCAAATAAAAAAGCCGGAAAACCACAAGAAATAGTTCTTACTGCTAGTAACAAACTGACTGAACCTCAGCGTAAAGCGTTTTTTCAGGCTCAACTTACCAACACTATGTACTATCGTAAGTTGAAGGAACAGTTTACAGATGACGAGATGAATTTCTATCTTGAGGAGTGGGGGGCTTTGTGCCTTCAGTTTGAAGATATTGTCGCTACCGAAAAACGCCAGATCGATGAACTTATTAAAGTAACAATTATGGGGATTCGTATTTTACGCAATGTAAAGATTACCGAGGAAGAGATAGGGCATTTGCAAGAAGAGATAGAGGAATTTAGGGGTAACCATAAAGATTTGGAAAATGACCCCGCTGCACAAACCTATGATGAAACCCGAACAATGCTTCTTAGGAATATGATGGGTCAATCTACCGCTATGTCTAATGACTACCAAAAAAACATTGGAATGAAGAATCAGCTTTTAGGCGAACTTAATGCAAGGCGTCGTGATCGTGTAGACTCACTAATTAAAAGAGGTACAACTTTCCTTGGTCTTGTTTCCGCATTTAGGGATAAGCAGGCTCGTGAGGAGCATGGGAAACATATGGAACTTGTAAAGATGGCCCGAGAAAAAAACAAGACAGAATGGCGTTTACCTAATAAGTTTGAAGATGGGACTCAGGATTGTATTTTGATGGATGAGCATAGCGTTTTACCACAAAAAGATACAGTATATCTTGCTGATATGGGTTCTAGGTTGGTTGAAAAATACAACAAGGATAAAGAACAGAAGCGGGTTTTAATTTTAGACGATGATCCAAAACGCCAACAATTCTTTGCCGAAGTTTTTAACCACCATAAACTTACCTTTTCTTCCTCGGTTCAGAAGGCTATGCAGGAAATGGCTTTTAGAAAATCTATGGAAAAACCCTATGATTTGGTTTGTATTGATTATGATTTAGGAATGAGTGTTAAAGGTTTGATTTTCGTAGAAAATATGATTAAGGATGAATGGCTTAAGGATAGCGATTTTTTGGTTCAGTCTGAAAACAAAGATGGTGCGAAACAGCTTTTAGAAACCCTGAAGGAAAATGATTATCGGGTTGAAGCTTGTCCGTTCTATGAGATACTTAAAGTCTATATGGATCAGAAAAACAAAGAAAATCAATTATTCGAGCAATCTAAGGAAGGGAAAGATGCCACGGCAAGTTAGTATCCAGCAGAAGATGAGGGCAATACACATTATGGGTCTAAAAAACCCAGATGGAACCCCATTAAAAAGCCAACGTGATTTAGAGAAAGAACTAAATCTTAGCAGGCCTTATCTTCGTAAACTTGCAAAAGAGATTGGCCACCAATTCCCTAGAAATGGGATTGAAGTTGCTGGCGTGGTTTGTATTTGCGAAAATTGTGGAGTAAGTTTTACTAAAAATCCAAGTCGGGTAGAACGATGTGAAAAAGATTTTTGTTCGGAAGAATGCCGCCAGGAGTGGATGAAAGGTTCTAATCATCCAAGTTGGCAAGGGGGAAAAACCGCTAGTTCATTTTCTAAATGGGTTGTTTCTACTGCTGCTTGGAAGGAACTTCGTGAACGGGCTTTAGAGCGGGAAGGCCATAGATGTATTGTTTCTGGTATATCTGATAAAGAAGAATCTTTGCATATGCACCACTTGCAACACAAACAAGAAGAGTTAAACCCAGAAAAGACTTTTGATTTGTCTAACGTAGTGATGGTAACGGCAAAAGTTCATAGGCAAATTCATAAGTTGACTAGCCAAGGAAAAACGCCAATAGAAGCCGTTCAAATTTTAAAGGAAGAATATGGAACAAAAAATCTCTAAAAATGATTATGTTAAAAGTATAGGTAGGCCATGGTATTTTTGTAAATGGTGGTTGAAGTGTGAAACCTATCCTTTGGATAAAGATCCAGATGGTTTTACACACGGAGCTAAAATTTATGTGCCTTGGTGGGCTTGGCCCTTAGAATTATTACATCGTTTGGTTTTTGGATATCCTAAATTAGAAGCAGCAGAGCAAATTAAATAGGGATATAAAGGAGATAAGATATGAAAATAGCAGTGGTAACTGGAGCATCGGGGCAAAGCGGTAGTTATATGAGCGACCTTCTATTGGAGAATGGATATAAAGTAGTAGCTATTCAACGGCGTGCCGGATCGAGAGATAACTCCAATATAGAACACATCTTACCTCATCCTAGATTTATAATTGAACAGGGTGATTTAACTGATTTTGGGAGTCTTAGTCGTATAGTTCAAAAGTATTTACCAGATGAGTTTTATAATTTTGCAGCGATGAGTTATGTTGGAGCTTCTTGGGATGAACCTATCTCTTGTTGTGCAATTAATACACTCGGAGTAGCTAATTGTCTAGAATCCATTAGGTTAAATTCGCCTAAGACTAAATTTTTCCAAGCAAGTACCAGTGAAGTTTATGGCCGGGTTACAACACCAAAACAAGATGAAACAACAGAATCTAATCCAAGGTCGCCTTATGGAGCGTCAAAACTTGGTGCAGAAGCCCTAGTAAAAGTATACCGTGAAAGCTATGGCCTCTTCGCATTTTTCGCTAGAAGTTTTAATCACGAATCAGAACGACGCGGAAAACAATTTGTCACGCGAAAGATTTCGGACTACGTCGGAAAATTGTATAATTTTAAAGATGATGGCAGTTTGAAACTTGGCAATATTGACACCAAGAGAGATTTTAGTCATGCTAAGGATATCGTAGATGGTATTTGGTTAGCAGCCCAACTCCAAGAACCTGTAGATTTAGTTTTATCTTCGGGACAAACCCATTCTATTAAAGAGGTTTTGGAAATTGCATTTGGATATATCGGTAAAAATTGGAAGAATTACGTTGAAATAGATCAAAAGTTATATCGTCCTGCTGAAGTCAACTATCTTTGTGGAGATTCTACTAAAGCTAGAAAACTTTTACAATGGCAACCGCAGATTGATTTTGAAACCCTTATCACTAATATGGTCATAAACGATATTCATCTTTCTAATCCAATGAAAAATATGGCGGAATCAATAAATGTGGAATCATAGAGACGATTATAATTCGCCTGAGTATAAAGCCTGGAGGTATAGCGTTTTTTGTCGCTTCGGGTTTGAATGCCAGATGTGCCACAGACGTGGAATCCCTATGCAAGCACATCATATTTTGAAATACAGCCTATATCCTGCCTTAAGGCATGTAGTTTCTAATGGCATTTGCCTATGCGTAGGTTGTCATAAAATAGTAACAGGTAATGAAGAAGCGTATGAAGCAGAGTTCAAAAGAATAATCGCTATGAAGCGAATTTCGACTAGGAATGATAAGAAAAATAACCCAAAGAAAAAACCACCGAATGATAAGTCGCGAGGCAATAATAAAGGACGTAGGAAAAAACCAATCCGGGGAAAGAAGAAGTGGAAACCAAAGAATACAAACTTGAGGTATTAAATGGGAAGTAGATTAAGCGATTTTTGGATTTCGAGAGATTCGCGTGATAAGGATGGGTTCGGTTGGCGTTGGGATGAAGAAGAAAAAAAACCGGGAAAGTCTAGGATACTAGGAACAAAGGATGTTTGTTTAAAATCTGGCGATTACTCTATTAGTTTAGATGGAGAAAATGTTCTTTCGGATTTAGTTGTAATAGAACGCAAACAGGGTTTTTGTGAGCTTTTTACCAATCTAATTAATAAAGAAAACCGCATTAGGTTTGAAGCTGAGCTAGAACGTCTTCGACCAGTTAAGTATAAGTACCTTCTAGTGGAATCAAATATTAGTATGGACAATATGAGTTTATCAGTACCACAAATTTTCCACGGCCCCCCTTCAAGTAAAATAGTTTCATCCCTTTTGGAATACCAAATTGAATTTGGGATTATTCCAATGTTTGTGGGCGATGCAGGCAAAAAGGTAGCTTCGCAGATTTTCAAAACAATAGCTAGAAAAGAACTGTAGGTAGTAAAGATGGTCATTAATCGTCATGATTTAGAACTTCGCCAGATCGAACAGACCACTTTAATTAACCCTTTTGAGGAAATTGAAGATGATTTGGAATGGCTAAATCTTGACTATATACCAAAGAAAGTTTCACATCCTTTTAATTGTTACAATGTTGGTGATATAATACCTGATCCAGTTGATGAATTAACTAATATTTTTTTAAATCCGGATTATTTACACTTTGCTGTTAGAGCTTTACTGAATATGGAACTTCCACCATATCAATGTACCATTTTAGACACCTTATGGAGTAGACGTTTGCCAATGTTGATTGGAGGACGCGGATCTTCAAAGTCGAGAATGTTAGCTACGTATTGTTTACTTAGAATGATTTTTCATCCTGGGTGTAATGTTGTTATTGTAGGCAATGGACTACGTCAATCACGTCAAGTGTTTGATTATATGGTTAAAACATGGAATGAATCGCCAGTTTTAAGGGACATAGCAGGAAAAGGGCGTACTGTAGGCCCACGCCGTGAAATTGACCGTTTCCAATTTGAAATTGGTGATAGTCATACATATGCAATTCCTTTGGGCCAGGGTGATAAGATTAGAGGACTTCGTGCAAATTATGTAATATGCGACGAATTCTCATCCATTAATGAGGAAGTTTTTAATGTAGTGGTTCAGGGGTTCGCTATTGTTGCATCTGATCCAGTTGAAAAGGTCAAGGAATACGCTACTATTAAAAAGTTAAAAAAATGTGGTCAATGGTCTGATGAGATGGAAGCGTTATTTAGAAGTCGTGCTGGAGGAAACCAAATAGTTTGTTCTGGTACTGCTTACTACTCCTTTAATCATTTTTATAAGAGGTTTAAACAATGGCATGATATTATTGCATCAAAAGGTGATCCGCACAGATTAGCTTCTGCCTTAGGTAGCGACGAAAGTTTAAAAAACTTCCAATGGAAAGACTATGCTATTTTGCGTATTCCATATAATGAAGTTCCAGAAGGAATGTTAGATGCAAATATTTTAAATCAAGCTAGAGCTACTTTGAGCAGAAGTCAATTTTTAATGGAATATTGTGCTTGTTTTATTTCAGATACAGACGGTTTTTATCGACGTTCTATTCTTGAGGCTGCAACTTGTAATAAACCTATTGTAACTTTAGATGGTTTAGTTCAGTTTAATGCCCAGATGACTGGTGATCGTAAAAAATCCTATGTTATGGCGATAGATCCTGCTGCGGATAAAGATAATGCTGCTATAGTTTTACTTGAGTTAAACGTTAGTCATCGAAAAATCGCCCATGTTTGGACAACCAACAAGAAAAAGTATAACGATCTTCGCAAGTATATGGAAGCTAAAGGCAAGGAGGTTTCAGAAGATTATTATCGCTATATAGCTATGAAAATTCGGCAATTTATGCGTGAGTTTCCTATTGAACATATTATAATGGACAAAAATGGTGGCGGAACTGCAATTGCCGAGTCACTTAAAAGTATAGAGAGTTATGAAGCTGGCGAACTACCCATTTATCCAATCATAGATCCAGACGAACCAAAACCCGATGATATTAGAAAAGGTCTTCATATACTTGAGTTGCTTGCCCCAACCATGGAAATAAATGCCGATGCAAACCACGGAATGTTAAAAGACTTTCAGGATAAAGTTTTAATTTTCCCTATGTTTAATTCTATCGAGGTTGCAAAGTCTATTGAGATTGACGTTATTAATAATTTAGAATTTGATGGTTTTGAAGACCTACTTGAAGAAGTGGAAGAACTTAAGAATGAAATTACATCAATCGTTGTAACTCCTTCATCTAATATAGGTAAGGAAACTTTTGATACCCCGTCTATTAAACTTGAAGGTATGAAAAAGGGTCGCCTTCGTAAGGATAGATATTCCGCTTTGCTTTATGCTAACTTCTATGCTAGAAATAAAAATGTTGAAACCGCTATAAAGATTCAATACAATCCTGTTGGGCGAAGGCGTGGTGATGGTGAGGACGACCCATATATCACTAAAAAAACCGTCGCACCAACTCAAGGTGGTTATTATCGAACAGGGGCTTGGCCAAGGGTTAAAACAAATGCAAATTGGATTAATGATTCAGTAAATTCAGTGGGTTTTGTTAAACATACAGCCCGACCAAATCCTAATCAAAATCCTTATGGGCTTGGTTTTTAATATTGTTTTTTAGGTTGTATAGTCAATTGACTACAGTTGATCTTAATTGAACTGTTTTAAAAATCAATTGAATTGAAATTATTATGGATATTACCCCAGTCACTATAAATACTCTTGTAACTAGACCGCCTGAAGTTCGTGGTCAAGGTACTGGTTATATTACTGTTAATGGCGATAAAGCTATTGCCATGAAGGAATATGGAAAAACAATAGAACAATTTGATACTGTGCAAAAAACAATTGCTTCAGATGGGGCGATTAGTCATCGTTCTCCTTACAGTGCGGCAGATTTCTTTCGTGGTCGTCCGATGGATATTTTGCCTTCTAGGTTTAGAGATGTTGTTTTTTTATGTCGAATGGCTTATATTCAAACTGGTATTGTCCGAAATGTTATTGATATGATGACGGATTTTGCCTGTGAAGGTTTGAAATTTGTCCATCCGGATAAAAAGAATGAGGCATTTTTTAGAGTTTGGGCTAAACGGGTAAAAATTAAAGATGCGGTTAATGAATTCGTTCGTCATTTACTTATTGATGGCAATGTAGTTTTAATGCGTACTAAAGCCAAAATTACGGAACCAGTCAAAAGGGAATGGGAAGGGAAATCTATCGGTTTTGAGGAACCCGACAAAGGTGATCGTGTCATCAATGATAATGAAACCCACCAAGAAGACGATCCACCCCTAGAAAAGATTTATGTTTCACAAAAAACAAAACGCAACGAAATTCCTTGGAATTACCACTTTCTTAATGTGGCTGCTTTATATTGGGTGGGTGGCGAAGCAAATATTGCAAACAATAGTCGTGGTCTTGCTTTTAAACCCGCTGAAACACTTATTCAAGCAATTAAAACCCCTCGTGATATTTTCCAACAACAGTTAGTTAATAATTTGCCTGAGAAAGTACGACGAGCAGTTCAGGATACTGGAAACCAAGGAAATATTATCTTCTTAGATATGGAAGATCTTATTATCATGCATAATAAAAAGGATAGCTGGGAAGATTGGTCTCCTCCATTCCTTTATTCGGTTTTAACTGATTTACAATATAAGAATAAACTTCGTCAGGCTGAGATGTCAGCTTTGGAC
>Ga0182024_10009064_pt1 | contig 20720 bp, 22 predicted proteins | sample P32metaG_FD_120480 | JGI IMG/M metagenome (GOLD analysis project Ga0182024, IMG submission 120480) | Permafrost microbial communities from Stordalen Mire, Sweden - P3-2 metaG (Illumina Assembly) | ecosystem: Environmental > Terrestrial > Soil > Wetlands > Permafrost | place: Sweden: Stordalen...
AGCGCGGCGAAGAACAGGATCAAGTAATAGAGCGGCACTGGATGCTTCCAGTTGATCCCGAAAGCGATCGGCGCCGGAATCGTAGTGAAGCCGGCAAAGCCGTTGAAGATCGGCCAATTCTGCAAAGTCAGATAGAAGAAGGCCGCGGCGATCGCGAGCGTGATCATGATCGTATAGATGCCTTCGGTGCGCGACGAGAGCAGTCCCGTCAGCGTTCCGAAGGCGACGGCGATGACGATTGCGATCGGCGCGGCGACCCACCACGGCCAGAACAAACTGATCGCCGGAAGCGAACTCGCGCCGAATACGGTGATCATGTAGCCGGAGACGCCGGCTACCGTCATTTGCGCGAGGCTGACCATGCCGCCATAACCGGCGAGAAACATCAGCGACAGCGCGATGATGCCGAGGATCATCGCCCAGCCGAACACCTGAACGAAAATGAAGTCGCTCGCGATCGCGGGCAGAAAGACGAGTACGACGCCGAGCAGCAGAATCGCCGCGTGCCGGGATGCCCATTGCGAAAACGCGCCGTCGCGCTGGACGCCAACGCCGACCGGAGCGGATTGTGTGCTTTGCAGCAGCGCCATCTCAACGTCTCCCCAGCAGTCCCTGAGGACGCAGCGCCAGCACGATGACCATGATCACGAAGGTCAGAACGGTCGCGTAATTCTGGAAGTAAGTTTGGCCGAATTGTTCGGCGCACCCGATGATGACGGCGCCGAGCGCCGCGCCAGGGATCGATCCCATGCCGCCAACGATAACCACCTGCAGCGACGCCAGCAGGAAATGCGTATCTTCGCCGAGTGAGATCGACGTAAAAGTCCCGCCAACAATGCCGGCCATTCCCGCGAGTCCGGCGCCAAACGCGAAGACCAAGATGAACAAAAGCTGTACGCGGTAGCCCAGCACCGACAGCATGTCGCGGTCATCGACGCCGGCGCGGATCATCACACCGACCCGCGTGCGGTTGAGGGCCAACCACATGCCAATGCCGATGAGGACCGCGGCGGCGAAAATCACCAGCCGAGCGCGCGGATATTGAAGAAAGATCGCTTCGCCATTGGATTTGACGGCGACGACGATCGGTGTCGGGATCGGTCCGGCAAGATAGTCCGGGGTATCGATCTGGACCGCGTTCCCGCCCCAGACCCAGACCATCAAATCGGAGAAGATGATGGAAAGCCCGAGCGTTACCAGCGTCTGGCGCAGGTCCTGACCTTCCATTCGGCGAAAGATCAAGAACTGCATGGCCATGCCGACAACGGCGCAACTAATGAACGCAATGACGAAGCCGAACAGCCATGAACCGGTCCATTCCCCGGCCTCGTAACCCATGTAGCCGCCGAACAAATACAGCGAACCATGGGCCAGATTGACGTTGCGCATCAGGCCGAAGATCAGCGTGAAACCGGTGGCGACGAGAAAATAAAGACCGCCGAGCGTGATGCCATTGAAGAGCGCGTTGATAAAAAGGCGCTTCTTTCCGAACACATCCTCAAATCCTGCGGGCCAGGGTGCCAGCACGAGCCAGAGCACGACGATGATCGCAACGGCGATGACCAGTGCGGCGATCGGGTGGCGTCCGACCCAGCGGCCGAACGCATCGCGGCGCACCGACCCCGGGACTCCGCCGTCGTCGCTGAAAGTCGTGGCCACCAACCTCCCTCCACTTTTGCCGGAAGCTACCCAAACCGAAGGCTCGGGGCATGCTCGCTAGTCTGATTTTTGCGGTTCAGCGCGGACTGACGGCCGTTCGTTTGCGCCGGGCCGCGCAGGTAGCCGCAACGATAGCTTTTTTCGGATAAGGCCTTATTCGCTGACAACCCGCGCGATGGTCCGGTATTGGGTAGGCGCGATCCCCACATGGGCGGAAAAAAAGTGCGTGAAATGACTTTGCGACGAAAAGCCGAGTTCGCAACCGATGTCGGTGATCGAACTCTGCGAGCCCATCAAACGATCGAGCGCCCGCTCGATGCGCATCGTGTTTGCATAAAGCGCCGGCGTCACTCCCGTATTCTCGCGGAACAGCTTGAAGAAATGCGGGCGTGACAGACCGGCATCTCGCGCTACCGCGTCGAGTTCGATACCCTCGGTGATCCCGTCGTCCAAAATGCGCAGCGATTTGCGGACGCGAAAGTCGATCGATACCTGCGGTTGCGGCATTAGAATAGGTCGTCGCCCTGCTGTCTTCCAGGATTCGTCGAAACTCGCGTCTAAGAGCTGATTCAAATAGCGATTCACGATCCGATAGCTCGCGTTTGTCACCAGCGTGTGCGCGAGGCTGGCGCAGATCGACCGCATCGTCGTTCCGACCCGCAGCGCGTTCGCTCCGAAACGGAGTCTGCCGCGGCCCTCATGATCGCAGTCGAGCCAACGGTCGCTGATATAGGTAACCAAAAACACCGAGGGTTGGTTGCCAGAACAAGGATGAAAGGAGTGTGGCTGCCAGGGGTTGATCGCGACACCGGCCGTTTGGTCAACCAGGTGGGGAACGTCGGCAATCGTTACGATCGCCGGTGGGCCACTCAGGAGAAAGGTCAAATGACCTTCACGATGGGCATGCGTGCGCATCGGGCGGTCCAGCCGGTAGACGGTCACCCGGCCGAACGACCCGTGACAGACCGCCAACGCGGTACTCATGGATTTCCTCCCAACGCAGACACGTCTTTGTTTTATTTGGCGGATTAAACGACGGCGGGCCCGAATTGACAAGTGGGTTGACGGCCGCCGGCTGCTGGCGGCCGATCGCGATCCCGGACCGGTAGGGGACGTAGAATCAGACTAGCAGACACGGTGGCAGAGCCTGCTTTGGCTATTGTCGGGCTTGTCGCGTTAACCCGCCCGCTGCTACGATTTACTTTCGGTCGGGCACGGGGCGACTGTTACATCCCCGCAAGAACGCTCAAGCACCATTCGACCGGCACAAAGGCGCTATCTCACGGCGCTCGGACACAGGAGGAACCTCATGCGCAAGGGCTTACTATTGGCGACCGCGGCTGGCTTTGCTGCATTCGTCGGCACTGGGTCGGTCAACGCCGCCGATAAAATCAAGATTGGCGTAACCGCAACGTTGGAAGGCACGTACACCGTCCTCGGCGAAGACGGCATGCGCGGCTACGAGATTGCGGTTGAAGCGCACGGCGGCAAGGTCGCCGGCAGGGAAATCGAAACAATTGTCGGCGCGACGGACGCCAGTCCGGATTCGGCAATACGCGCCGCCAAGAAACTGGTCGAACAGGACAAGGTCGATATGCTGATCTCGCCGCTTTCGGGTTCCGAAGGCATCGCGATCCGCGATTACTCGAAGACCCAGCCGCAGATCACCGTCATGAATGCGGCGTCGGGCGCGCTCGAGACGACCTATGGAGATCCCTCCGCCGGTGTCACTCCGTCGCCGACTTTGTACCGTACCAACATGGACGGCGCGCAGTGGCAGGCGGGCCTCGGCGACTACGCCTACAACGTCAAACACTACAAGAAGATCGCGACGGTCGGCGAGGATTATTCATTCGTCTATACGCAGGTGATGGGACTGACGGTCGAGTACTGCAAGGCCGGCGGCGAGATCACCAAGCGCTTCTGGGTGCCGCTCGGCACCAAGGACTTCGCATCGGTTATTTCGTCGCTGCCAGATGACGTCGACGCCATCTATCTTGGCCTCGGCGGCGCCGACGCCGTAAACTTCCTCAATCAGTACCAGCAGGCTGGCGGCCACGCCCATCTGCTCGGCGGCTCGATCATGGTCGACCAGACCGTGCTGTCGTCGAAGGGCAAGGCCAAGGACGCGTTGATCGGCACGATCGCTGCCAGCGGCATGGCCGACAACGACCCGAACCCGAAATGGCAGGCGTTCGTAAAGGCCTATCAGGCGCATGCCAAAACCGGCTACTTCAAAAATGCTTTCGCCAGTCCCTCGCTACTCGCCATCAACTATTATAACTCCGCCGACGCCATGTTTAAGGCGCTCGACGAGGTCAAGGGCGATCTCTCGGACAACAACAAGAAGTTCCGCGAAGCTTTGAACAAGATCTCGCTCGACGCGCCGAACGGCAAAATCACGCTTGACGAGAACCGCCAGGCGATCGGCACCAACTTCGTCACTGAAGTTGTCAAGGCCGACAACGGCGACCTTATCAGCAAGGTGGTGAAGACCATTCCCAACGTGCAGGAGCGGCTTGGTTTCTCCAAGGCGGTCTTCGACAAGTTCGTTCCGCCAGGGCGTGACAATCCGCCTTGCAAGAAGAGCTACGAATAGCTGCGGTAGCCCGGCAACATTCCCGGCCGCGCTTCAGCACGGCCGGGATGCTCCGCGGATCGTTGATGAGCCGGCCTGAAGCCGGCTCATTTGTTTTCCGGACGTCGCCTATGAAGCCGCTTTGCTGCAATGCGCCTCGATCCGATAACCGTCGGGATCGATGACGAAGGCGGCGTAGTAACCGGGGCCGTAATCGGCGCGCAAGCCGGGATTTCCGTTGTCGCGGCCGCCTGCGCCCAGGGCGGCGGCATGGAACGCGTCGACGCCGTCCGGCGCCGGTGCGGTGAAGCAAAAATGCAACCCCGATTTCATGTTCGGCGGGGTGGGATGCTCCGCCGTGCTGATCCAGAGCGCGACCGTCTCGCTCCCGTAGCCGAGCGATCCGTCGCCTTCGCTGAGACACTTGTAGCCAAGTGGCTTCAGTGCCGCGTCGTAGAAGCGCTTCGCTTTTGCGATGTCGCCGACACCAATAGAGATGTGATCGATCATAGTACGCTCCTGTGTTGAAGCTAGGGCCCGCGCCGAGCGAGGAAGTCGGCTCGAAGCTGCCATGTGGTGCCGTCGTCGCGTGAATGCTCGCCGATCCAGCGAAACGAATCGGGCGTAATGTTGGTAAAGCTCCAGCGGACGGCTTCGCCGGAATCGTTCTTGCCGTGTTGAACAATGTCGTCGCCGTGCGCGCGTCCGATTTGGCGGGTGTAGACCTGCCGCACGGGGTCGCTCCAGAGGATGTGCCAAGCGTCGATGGTCGGGTCGTAGACGCGCAGCGTCGTGCCATAGAACACGCCGGGCAATATCCATACGTCTTGAACGGCGCGGCCTTCGAGCACCCAGCCGAAGTGGATCTCGCCCGGACCTTGATGCCGGCCGCCATCGTCGCGATACACGGTGGCGTCCATGACACAGCGTCCGATCAGCCAGCCGTAGAGCTTCATCTTGTCGGCGCGGTCGGTCGCGGGGCCGCCGCTATCAAGGGCCTCGATAAAGGAACTCGCGGTCATCGGTTCGCGCCTCTTTGCCTGTCGCAAGGTCGTCCATATCTGTTAGTTCGCGGCGGGTGCCGTCGCTTGGGAAAAATTGCTAATCTACACCATGGCGCTGACATCACATCTCTTGGCTTCCGGAATCGGCTGGCGCGTCGACGATATCGTCTGCACCGCCGGCCCCCATGATCGGCCGTTTGAAGAGCGGCACGATGCCGTATGCGTCGCCGCGGTGACGCACGGAACATTCCAGTATCGTTCGACGCTGGGTTCGGCAGTCCTTGCCCCGGGCGCGCTGCTGCTCGGCAACCAGCGTCATTGCTTCGAATGCAACCACGAGCACGGCGTCGGCGATCGCTGCCTGTCCTTCCGCTTCGCGCCTGAATTCCTTGAAGCCGTCGCGTCCGGGGTCCCCGGCGGTCGCCGGATATCGTTCACTATCCCGCGTCTGGCGCCGAACCCTGCGATCCTGCCAATCATTGCGGCAGCCGAATCCGCGCGCGACAAGGGTGACGACACGGAATTCGAAGAATTGGCGTTACGACTCGCCGGCGCGGTTACCGGCGCGCTAGCGGGGAGCAAGCGAAGCGCGCGCTCGCCGAGCCGGCGTGATGAACGACGGATTACCGCCGCGCTGCGCCGCATCGAGGCGCTGACGGACGAGCCGCTATCGCTGTCCGATCTGGCGGGCTCAGCAGCGATGAGCCCGTATCACTTCTTGCGCACATTCCGCGCGGTCGTGGGGATGACGCCGCACCAATTCATTCTGCATACGCGGCTTCACCGGGCGGCCGTCTGCCTGCGCCGAACCTCCGAAAGCATTTCGACAATCGCGTTCGCGGCCGGCTTTGGCGATCTTTCGACCTTCAATCGCCGCTTTCAACGGGTCATCGGCCGGAGCCCAAGCGCCTTTCGCGCATCGCCGCACCGGTAAACCGGAATCCTATGAGGGCAGCGTGTGTGCCCGCGCCGCCCTCATACATTGTCCTGATTGGCGATCAGCGGCCGTAGGTCGCGGTAAGGCTGGCCTTTGCTTTGGCATGGAAATGCAACTCGAAGCCAACGACCGCGGCAGATACGTTGTGATCCTTGCCGAACTGCAGCTTGTCTTCGTCGACCGCATAAACCGTGAAGATGTAGTGATGCGGCTTGTCGCCCTGAGGCGGGCAGGGACCGCCGTAGCCATCGGTGCCGAAATCGGTGCGGCTTTGGATGACGCCTTTTGGCATGAGCTTCTTTTTTACATCGCCGGCGTTCTTCGGGATCGACATGGTCGACGCCGGAATGTTGAAAACCACCCAGTGCCAGAAGCCACTACCGGTTGGCGCATCCGGATCGTAGGCCGTAATCGCGAAGCTCTTGGCGTCGCTCGGCGCCCCGCTCCACTTCAAGGATGGAGAAATATTGCCGCCCTTGCAGCCGAAGACGTTCGCCACCTGCGCGTCCGTGATGGTTGCGCCGTCGCTGATTTCCGCGCTGGTTACACTCATGCTTTGCGCAAAAGCCGCGGACGCGCTCAACGCGCTGAATGCTACGACGACCGCCCCTAAAGCCATTTTGTACATTGTTTTCCTCCGTTGGTTACCGGACGGAAAGCTAACACGGGCACGCGGCCTTGTCTTGGGGGCCCGCGCCCACGCGTCGAAGCTCAATCTTCCGGTCATGCTCCGCGGCAGGTTCGAATGCGTCAGATGTTTCGTGTGCAGTAGAACGTGATCATCGGACAGCGCGCGGCAGAGCTGGAACAAAAATGGGAAACAATGGGCACGTCCGGCTCGATTGCCTTGAGTCCGGTGTCGCCTATTCGCCGCGCAAAGCAATCATCGACTCCGCAAACAGCCAACCGGACTTGCACGGCATAGCAACGCGAAGCAGAATGGCAACCAAGCCGATGCGATCGAATGAATGTCGGCAAAAAGTGAGGAGCCTGCCCGGAGACGAGCCGTTTAATGACGGCGTCGCCGTGCGAGATTTCTCTCCGCAAACGCCGATGTGAAGCGCGGCGCCCCGTTCCCGCGGAGTGGGGTCGGCCGAAGTCAGGGAGTTCTCGATGAGCGGCACGGTCCGTTTCGATTTCATCCATTTCATGCACTACGTCCATCTTCCGGAAAACCAGAAAGAGTTCCGGTCGCTGTGGGTCGACTTCCCCAACAAATATTTCGACCCGCAACTCGGTCGCGCGCTCTACCAGCGTTACCTTTCGGAACTCGTGCTCGCGGATACGCTCGGCTTCGATGCCATCATCGTCAATGAGCATCACAATACGGCATACAGCATGATGCCGGCGCCGAACCTGATTGCGGCGTCGCTCATCCCGCAAATCAAGAATGCGAAGATCTGTGTGTGGGGTACGCCCCCCAATCTGGAATATCCGAATCGACTGGCGGAAGAGTACGCGATGCTTGATGTGCTCTCGGGAGGCCGCCTGGAAGTCGCGTTTCCGCTCGGCACCGGCATGGAATATTGGTCCAATGCCATCAACCCGGCGACCGCGCGCGAACGTTACCGGGAATCGATCGACATCATCCTGCAAGCGTGGACGCAGGACGGCCCGACCACCTATTACGGCGATTTTTACACCTACCGTTACCTCAATCCGTGGCCGCGACCCATTCAGAAGCCGCATCCGCCGTGCTACATCGTCGGCACTGGAAGTCCGGAGACGGTCGAACTCGCGGCCAAACTCGGCTTCGGCTATGCGTCGGTGTTCGTTACCAAAGACCGCGCGGCCGAGCTCAACGAGCAACTACGCCGCAGCGCAGCCAAGCATGGGCACCACATCCGGCCGGAGCAGCTTCCCCTGCAGGTGATCACTTACGTCGCGGAAACTAAAGAAAAAGCCGAGGAAGAGGCGGTCGAGCATATCCGCTATTTCTTCGAGGATGCGCTCCGCACCACGCCGACTTTCCTGGCTCCTCCCGGCTATCTCTCAGTCGATCAGTTGAAGAAGCGCGCGGCGCTGGCCGACAAGCTGCACGGCGCCTTTAGTTTCCAGAACATCAACGAATCGTTCTTCGTCGCCGTCGGCACCGCCGACCAGGTCGTCGAGCAACTCGAACAATGGGCTGAGAAGATGGGAACCAACCACTTCGTTATTTTCGGCGCGATCGGCAACATGCCCAATTGGAAAGTGGTGAAGAACCTGAACTTGATCGCGCAGGACGTCATTCCACGCATGCGCGCCCGTGCCGCCGCGCAGCACCGCCTCGCCGCCGAATAACATTAAGGAGTATGTCCATGGCTCGCCCGGATCCCCTGGCCGGATTCGAACGTGAAGTTCACACCGTCAATGGTGTGAAAACGGTCGTGCTCACCGCAGGACGCGGTGAGCCGCTTGTGTTCCTGCACGGCGCCGGCACTTGGCACGGCTTCAAGTTCGCCCTGCCTTGGGCGGAGAAATACCGTGTCATCATCCCTTTCCACCCAGGCTTCGGCGAATCCGGCGACGATCCCGGACTGAGCGACATGCATGACTACGTCTTGCATTATCTCGATCTGTTTGATGCGCTCAAGATCGATAAGCTCCGTCTGGTCGGCTTCTCGCTCGGCGGCTTGCTTGCGGCGAAGTTTGCGATGGAGCATGGCCGCCGCGTCGAGCGGCTTGTGCTGGTGGGGCCGGCCGGCTTGCGCGGCCAAGCGCGGCCTACGTCCGACGTGCTCAGCCTGCCGCCCGAACAGATCCCAGCGATGCTGGTGACGAATTTCGACGTCATCAAACCGTACCTGCCGGAAGGGCCCGATCTCGACTTCATGGGGGACCGCTATCGCGAAGGCGGGACGCTCGCGCGGCTGCTGTGGGAGCACCCTTACGACTTGAAGATATCGCGGCATCTCCATCGACTGACCATGCCGACGCTATTGGTGTGGGGCGAGGACGACCGCCTCATACCGGTGCAGATGGCCGAGATTTGGCGCCGGTTCATTCCCAAGGCTGATATCCAAATCTTCAAAGGCGCGGGTCACCTCGTGCTCGACGAGAAGCGGGAAGCCGTCGACGCAGTGCAGCGGTTCTTGTCCTGATCCGAACGCCGCTACTGCCGATCTTTTTTGCGGTTCCGCGCACAGCCTCCTTGCAGTGCTGCTGGGCAAGCATCGTCCTCGAGCGATGGTAATTTTCACCGGCTTGCCGGAATATTTTCGGGATCGGCATTCCCGCGTTTGTGATTGTCTGCCCCCGGGACGGTTGTTAGTCTAACGCCGGGCGCCGCAGCGCGCTGATGGAAGAGCTGGGGGAAATGCACATGGACAATTGGAAAACCTATTTGGCTCCGCTTGGACGTCTTTTGATGTCCAGCCTTTTCATTTGGGCGGGAATTGGGAAGCTCATGAATCCGAGCGGCACGGCCCAGTATTTCGCCCACGTGAACATTCCGATTCCCGACGTCATGGTCTGGATCGTCATCATCATCGAACTTATCGGAGGCTTGGCTATCCTCGTGGGCTTCAAAGCCCGCTGGGTTGCGGCGGTCCTCGCCATATTCTGTTTGATCACCGGCTTTGGCGTGCATTTGTCGGCCGGCGACTATCCTAACATGGTCAATTTCTACAAGAACCTGGTGATGGCGGGCGGATTCCTCTACGTCGTGGCCTATGGCGCCGGCGCCATCAGCGTCGACGCATCAATGGGCACCGACAAGGCCGCGTAGCCAACGCCCAAGTTTCAGCCGTGGTTTGGGGGCGGGGCGCTTCGTTCCGCCCCGTTAACCTTCTGCGCGTCCTACCGTTCGACGATTTGTAAGGTTTGGCCTGTAATACGCTACGTGCCCGGCGCTCGAATCGAGCGGGCGGATGTCGCGCAGGCCGGTTCATGATCGACGACAGCAGTGAGGACGACGAGCGCAGAGACCGGACGCGGACGCGTATATCGCGCTCTGCCAAGATCATCGTGCCGCGCCGATCGTCCGTCATTCATTGCACCGTCCAGAACATTACCGGCGGCGGAGCCTGTCTGAAGCTGGCGAATACCTCCGGCGTGCCGGAAACCTTCGATCTGACTTTCGAGCATGGCCGCACCCGCCGGTTCTGCCGCGTGGTCTGGCGGACGAACGACGAGCTGGGTGTGACATTCGAGACCTCGGACGCGACGGCCGAAACTTAGAATTCCGCGACAGCGCGAATAAGCCGTTCGATGTCCTCGGGCCGCGACAGGCGGTGATCGCCGTCCTTGACCAGAGTGAGCACGACATCGTCACTGGCGAGCCGCGAGACGAGCTCGACCGCGTGCCGCCACGGCACGTCGGGATCCTTAACGCCCTGCAGAATGCGCACCGGGCAGCCGGTTTCGATCATGCCGCCGAGCAAGAGATGGTTGCGCCCCTCTTCGATCAATTGCCGCGTGACCAAATAAGGCTCCGGCGAATATTCCGACGGCCGCTCCCAGACGCCCTTCTCCTCAAGCTCGCGCTTGATAGCGGGCGTGAGGCGTTTCCAGATCAGTTCCTCGGTGAAATCGACCGCCGGCGCGACCAGGACCAAGCCAGCGACCGAAGCCGGCGCCCCCTCCTTATCCTCCCCCGCTTGCGGGGGAGGGAAGGGTGGGGGCCGTTGCCGCAAGGCGCGGACGATGAGCAACGCCAGCCAACCGCCCATCGACGAGCCGATTAAAATCTGCGGACCACGGCAGCAGGCGTCGAACACGGCAAGGCTGTCGGCAAGCCAACGGCCGATGGTGCCGTCGGTGAAGGCGCCGCTCGATTCCCCGTGGCCGGAATAGTCGAAGCGAACGAAGGCCCGCCCGGCGTCTTGCGCCCAACGCGCCAGCGCTTCGGCTTTGGTGCCCTTCATGTCGGACTTGTAGCCGGACAGCCAAAACAGGCCCGGCGCGGCCCCCAAATACTCGCGTACCGCGATGGAGCGGCGCTCGCTTCCGGCTCCAATTTCCAAGAGTTTCAGGCTGTTATCATTCATGCGCGCGGACTCAATTAGGCAGGGTGGGGTCGCAGTAAACCGATGGCCTCACCATGTTTCGCCGCAAACGCCGTTCCCGCGCAAGGGACTGCACCGCCGCATTGTCGTTGACTTACACCCCAAAACTCCCGATCTTCAGCGCTTGCCGAGTAGCTTGGCGGACGCCTATCGATTGCAGTCCGCGCGTGCACGCGAAAGGCTCGTCGCAATAACATAGGAGAGAGGAACCATTCGTCGCCCCATCAGAACCGCGCAGCCCGCCGCCAAGGAGGGTCCGCGCATCAACGAGGAGATCCGCGTTCGCGAGGTCCAACTCATCGACAAGGATGGCGCCAACAAGGGCGTCACTGAGATCACCGCAGCTATAGCCATGGCGCAGGAGGCCGGGCTCGATCTTGTCGAGATCGCGCCGAATTCGGTCCCGCCGGTCTGCAAGATCCTCGATTACGGCAAATACAAATACCAGGCTCAGAAAAAAGCCGCCGAAGCGCGCAAGAAGCAGAAGATCGTCGAGATCAAGGAGATCAAGCTCCGGCCGATGATCGACGATCACGATTACGACGTGAAGATGCGCTCGATGGAGCGGTTTTTCGAAGAAGGCGACAAGGTCAAGGTGACGCTGCGGTTCCGTGGCCGCGAAATGGCCCATCAAGAGCTCGGCTACAAGCTGCTGGACCGCGTCAAAGGCGATACCGCAAAGATCGCCAAGATCGAGCAGGAGCCGCGCTTCGAAGGCCGCCAGGTGGTGATGGTGCTGGCGCCGCGCTGATGCAGGGCTTTACGCCCGCGCCCATTGCCAGAAACGGCCCCCTCTGCCATAACCGCGCCCTCTCGCCGCCCGGCTGATTAGGGCTGCCGTGGCGGCGCGACGTGCTCCAAGCACACAACGCTCATTTATGAGCATTTTCGGCCTCCCCCTCCCTACCCTCCTCCGCTTGCGGGGGAGGGTAGGGAGGGGGGCAACGGCCAAGGAGAGCCAAATGCCCAAGATCAAGACCAAATCGGGCGCTAAAAAGCGCTTCAAAGTAACGGGGACCGGAAAGGTCCTCTATGCGCAGTCGCGCAAACGCCACGGCATGATCAAGCGGACGAAAAAGAACATCCGCCAGTTGCGCGGCACAAACGTGCTGTTCAAGACCGACGGCGACAAGATCAAGAAATACTTTTTGCCGAACGGTTGACGCCGGCCGTTTGCGGCCGCCGCACCTTCCAGATTTACGAGATTGTAGAGGAGATCTGCCATGGCACGCGTCAAACGCGGCGTCACATCCCATGCCAAGCACAAGAAAGTACTCAAAGCCGCCAAGGGATTTCGCGGCCGGCGCAAGAACACGATCCGTATCGCCAAGCAGGCGGTGGAGAAGGCCAATCAATACGCCTTTCGCGATCGCAAGCGCCGCAAGCGCACCTTTCGCGCATTATGGATCCAGCGCCTCAACGCGGCAGTGCGTCCGTTCGGCCTCAATTACAGCCGCTTCATCGCGGGTCTCGACAAGGCCGGCATCGTTGTCGACCGTAAAGTGCTTTCGGACCTCGCGATCACCGAGCCGGTGGCCTTCGAAGCGATTGTCGGCCAGGCCAAATCGGTGCTGGCGGTGTGAGCGTGCCATGATCGACGGCGCCTACGTGCAGCGCCTGGCGCGCTACAATCGTTGGCAGAATGAAAACCTCTACGGCGTCGCCGACTGGCTCACCGACGAGGAGCGGCGACGTGAGCGCGGCGCCTTTTTCGGCTCCATCCATAAGACGCTGAGCCACCTGCTGTGGGGCGACCGCATCTGGATGAGCCGCTTCACCGATGTGCCGAAGCCGCCGGGCGGGACCACGGAATCGGTTTCGCTCTATTCCGATTGGCTGGAATTGAAGGACGAGCGCGCCCGCTTCGACCGCACGATCCTGGATTGGGCCGACGGGATCGACCCGTTGTGGCTCGCCGCCGATCACACCTACTATTCCGGCGCGGCGAAACGCGAGGTGACACAGCCGCGCTGGGTGCTCGTCACGCATATGTTCAACCACCAGACCCATCATCGCGGGCAGGCCCATTGCCTGCTGACGCAGGCGGGCGGCAAGCCGCACGATACCGATTTGCCATTCATGCCGGAATGACCGTTGCCATGACCGATATCGCGCAGATCGAACAGCAAATCCTCGCCGAAATTGCCGCGGCCGGCGACGAAGCCGCGCTCGAAGCGGTGCGCGTGGCGGCACTGGGCAAGAGCGGATCCATTACGGCTCTGTTGAAGACTCTTGGCGCCTTGCCGCCGGAAGAGCGCAAGACTCAGGGGCCGTTGATTAACGGCCTCAAAGACCGCGTCAACGCGGCGCTGTCCGCGCGGCGCGATGTGTTCAAGAGCCTGGCGCTTGAGGCTCGCCTCAACACCGAGAATCTCGACGTTACATTGCCGGTGCGCGAGGCATCGGCCGAGATCGGCCGCGTTCATCCAATTACTCAAGTGATCGATGAACTGACCGCGATCTTCGCCGATATGGGATTTGCCGTCGCCGAAGGGCCGGACATCGAGACCGAAGATTACAACTTCACCAAGCTCAACTTTCCGGAAGATCATCCGGCGCGCGATATGCAGGACACATTCTTTTTCAATCCGAAGCCGGACGGTACGCGGCTGCTCCTGCGCACGCACACTTCGCCGGTGCAGGTGCGCACCATGCTGAGCCAAAAGCCGCCGATCCGCGTCATCTGTCCCGGCCGCACTTATCGCAGTGATAGCGACCAGACCCACACGCCGATGTTTCACCAGGTCGAGGGCCTTGTCATCGATCGCAGCTCGCATCTTGGCCACCTCAAGTGGATTTTGCAGGAATTCTGCAAGGCCTTTTTCGAAGTCGATCACGTCAAGATGCGTTTCCGTCCATCGTTCTTTCCATTCACGGAGCCGTCGCTCGAAGTCGACATCCAGTGCCGTCGCGACAAGGGCGAAATCCGTTTCGGTGAAGGCCACGACTGGCTGGAGATTCTCGGCTGCGGCATGGTGCATCCGAACGTGCTGAAAAATTGCGGGCTCGATCCCGACGAGTTTCAGGGTTTTGCCTGGGGCATGGGGATCGACCGCATCGCCATGCTCAAATACGGCATGCCGGACCTGCGCGCGTTTTTCGAGGCCGATGTCCGCTGGCTCTCGCATTATGGCTTCCGCCCGCTCGACCTGCCGACGCTGGCGGGGGGATTAAGCTCGTGATTCCGGCCTGTGGTCGCGCGGAGACGCGCTCATGATGAAATTCACGCTCGGCTGGCTCAAGGAACACCTCGACACCGATCATTCGCTCGGCGAGATCGCCGACAAACTCGCCATGATTGGGCTCGAAGTCGAGCGGATCGAGGACAACGCGAAGTTACTCGCGCCGTTCATCATCGCGCGTGTCGCCGAGGCGAAGCAGCATCCCAACGCCGACCGGCTGCGGGTGTGCATGGTCGACACCGGCACCGGCGATCCGATCCAGGTCGTGTGCGGCGCGCCGAACGCGCGCACGGGCATGAAAAGTGTATTCGTGCCGCCCGGCGCTTTCATCCCCGGCAAGAACACGACGCTGGCCGTCGGCACCATCCGCGGGGTCGAAAGCCGCGGCATGCTGGTCTCCGAATTCGAGCTGCAGCTCTCAGACAATCACGAAGGCATCATCGATCTCTCCGACGACGCGCCGGTCGGGGCCAACTACGCCCAATGGGCCGGTCTCGACGACCCCGTACTGGAGATCAACCTGACACCGAACCGTGCCGACTGCACCGGTGTGCACGGCGTCGCGCGCGATCTTGCCGCCGCCGACATGGGAAAATTCAAGGACGCCGGCATCAAGGCAGTCAAAGGCGAGTTTCCATGCCCGGCGTCGGTGACGATCGAGGCGCCCGACCTTTGTCCTGCCTTCGCGTTGCGCCTGGTCCGCGGCGTGAAGAACGGCCCGTCGCCGGATTGGCTGCAGAAGCGGCTGATTGCGATCGGGCTGCGTCCGATCAACGCGCTCGTCGACATTACCAACTTCATCACCTACGACCGCGGCCGGCCGTTGCATGTCTTCGACGCCGCAAAAGTGCGCGGCCATCTGGTAGTCCGTCGCGCCGCAGCCGGCGAAAAACTCCTTGCGCTCGACGGCAAAGCCTATGCTCTCGATGAGACAACGTGCGTCATCGCCGACGAGCAAGGCGTCGAGTCGTTGTCCGGCATCATGGGCGGCGAGAAAACCGGGTGCTCGGAAGCAACTACCGACGTGCTGATCGAGTCGGCGCTCTGGAACCCGATCAACATCGCGCAGACCGGCCGCAAGCTCGGCATCAGCTCGGATGCGCGTTACCGTTTCGAGCGCGGCGTCGATCCGGCTTTCATGCTGCCGGGGCTCGAACTTGCAACAAAGATGGTGCTCGATCTTTGCGGCGGGGCGGCGTCGCAAGTGACCGTCGCCGGCAGCGTCGATGCGCCCGAGCGCGTCATCGACTTTCCGTTGTCCGAGCTCAAGCGCCTGGCCGGCCTCACGGTGCCGCTACTGGAGACACGCCGTGTGCTTGAGCGCCTCGGCTTCTTCGTCGCCGGTCAAGGCGAGCGCGTAAAAATCGCGGTGCCGTCGTGGCGGGCGGACGTACAGAACAAGGCCGATGTCGTCGAGGAGGTTGTGCGCATCGTCGGCGTTGATCGAGTGCCGCCGACGCCGTTCGATCGCGGCGAGGCGCCGCGCAAACCGGTCCTCACGCCGATCCAGGTTCGCACCCGCAAAGCCAAGCGCGCGCTCGCCGCGCGCAATCTGGTCGAGGCGGTCACGTGGTCCTTTATCGCCAAATCGCAAGCCGAGCTTTTCGGCGGCGGCAAGCCTGAGCTTTCTCTCGCCAATCCGATTGCGGCCGAACTTTCCGACATGCGGCCGAGCCTCATCGCCGGCCTCGTTGCCGCCGCGCAGAAAAACGCCGATCGCGGGTTCCCCGATGTTGGCCTGTTCGAAGTGGGGCAGGTGTTTCGCGGCGATGCGCCGCAAGACCAGTTCACAGCCGCCGCCGGTGTGCGGCGCTCGCTCGCCAAACCCTCTGGTATCGGCCGGCATTGGAGCAAGCGGGACGGCGAGGTCGATGCGTTCGACGCCAAAGCCGACGCGCTTGCAGCGCTCGTCGCGGCAGGCGCTCCGCCACAGGCGCTACAGGTGATGCCGGGCGGTCCGTCGTGGTTTCATCCCGGTCGCTCCGGCACCATCCAGATCGGCCCGCAGAACGTGCTTGGCCATTTCGGCGAGTTGCATCCGAGCACGCTTGAGGCGCTCGACGCCAAAGGCCCGCTCGTCGCCTTCGAGGTCATTCTAGAACGCATCCCGGAGGCAAAAGCGAAAACGACGCGAGCCAAGCCGGCGCTCGAGCTTTCGCAATTCCAGCCGCTCGATCGCGACTTCGCCTTCGTCGTCGAGCGAAAGATAAAGGCCGCCGACATCGTCCGTGCGGCGCAGTCGGCCGATCGCAAACTCATCGCCGGCGTCAATGTGTTCGACGTATACGAGGGCCCAGGCATTGACCCGGGCAAGAAGTCGATTGCCATCGCCGTCACCATCCAGCCGCGCGAGCGCACGATGACCGACGAGGAGATCGAGGCGCTCGCCGCAAAAATCGTCGCCGAGGTCGGCAAGCGGACCGGCGGCGTCTTGCGGGCGTGAGGATCAGCGCGGTTCGGCGCGGACCCGTTGCGCCCTGCGCTTAGACGGCGCGGAGGCATCCGCCGGGGGCGGCTCCTTCGCTGGTCCGAGCCGACGCAAGACCGCGTCGGCGGCGCGCTCGCCCGATTCCCACGCGCCCCCGACCGTGCCCCACACAGTCTCGTGAGCGGCTTCGCCGGCGAACCATATCGCATTCTGTACCGGCTCCATGAGGATGCGGCGCGCGCCCTGCCCGCCGGGGGCCGCGGCTGAAAAGGCGCCGAGCGCCCACGGCTCGTTGTTCCAGCGTGTAGCGTGTGAGCGCTTGATTGCTTTCTTCACGTCCGACCCGTAAAGCCCGGCAAGCCAATCGGCGGCGAAATTGACCATTGCCGCCTCGCCGTGCGCTGCGAGATCGCGCCCGAATGTTCCCGCGACCTCGATCAGGCAAAGCGGCGTACCGGAGACGTTGGCGAGAATCGCTGCGGTGTGCGAATCGGCCGATTTCTCGAACACCAGGTCGTCGCTCTCGAAGCCGAGCGGATTGTCCGAGAGTTCCAGCGCAATGTGGTCGTAGCTGCCGAGCGACAGCTTGGCGAAGGCGTCGACTTGCCGCTTGGGAAGTTCAGGCGTGAACTTGATGGCGCCAGACGCGATCACATTCGTCGAGGCGGTGACGATGACGGCGCGGGCCGTGATCTTGCCTTTCGGCGTTTCCACCGCGACATCGCGGCGGGTGTCGATCGTTGTTGCCGGCGTCGACAGCTTCACCGCGAGCCCTTCGGCGAAAGATGCGATGAGCGTGCCAAAACCCTGGCGGCAGATCGCGTCGGCATTGCGTTCGGCGGACTTCGTGAAATCGACCGCCGACACTTGCGTCAGCTCCTTGCCGCAGCCGTACGGGCCGAGCACGAATTCCACCGATGGCCGCCATTCGCCGAGATCGTTCGGCAATGCTTGCGCGCAAGCCACATCGCCCTTGCGCGCCGCGTCGGCGATGGCGCGGTTGGCGCGCCCTTGCAAGGCCAAAAAATCCTCAAGCTCGCCCTCACGCGCATAGCGCCTGCCGATTCGCACTTTCTGGCTCGCTGGCGCCGGATAGACTTCAATGCCGCGGCGCGCCGTGAGCTTGGTCACCGGATTGACGTCGGGCATATGGATCGAATGCGCGCCGCGATCATACGGCACGCCGAAGGTGTGCGTATCGGTGATGCAGCGGCCGCCGATATGGTCGGCCGCTTCGATCAGCACGAACTTGCGGCCGGAAGCGGCGATCCGGCGCGCGGCGGCGATGCCCGCCGCACCCGCTCCGACGATCACCACATCGATCGCGGTTGAGGCGGGCACCCCGGCGCCGACCGCCGGGCGCGCCACGAGCGCGGCCGAAGCAGCGAGGAAGGAGCGGCGGCTCAGTCGCGGCATGGTTTCCAAATGCTTGCAGCTTGCCGCACTTTGCCCGAACGGGGCTCAGCGCGCAAACGCTTGAGCGTGAAACGGCGTCAAGAATGCCGGCGAGCGCGTCAACCAAATCGCAACGGCCTTCGATTAAAATGCAAACAAGAAAAGACGCGGCCAAATCGCGCGATACCACGGGGGAGGCCCGCATGAGCAGAATGCTCGATGGGATCGGACGCCTTATCGTCCGCTATCTGCAGAAGCCGGTGCATGGCTATGAGCCGTTCACGCCGAGCGATCCGGATTTATTGCGCCATTCGCTCGAGCCCGGCGACGTGCTTCTGGTTGAAGGCAACAACAACATTGCCGGTGTTATCAAGTATCTGACCCAATCGACTTGGTCGCATTCGGCGCTTTATGTCGGGCCGATCGCCGGTTTCGCGACAGAAGAGGGCGAGCCGCACGTGCTCATCGAGGCCAACGTCGGCGACGGCGTAGTCTCGGCGCCGCTGTCGAAATATTTTCGGTTTCACACCCGCATCTGCCGGCCGATCGGATTGACCGAGGCGGATTGCGCGACCGTGTGCGCCTATGCCACGGGACGCATCGGCTTCGCCTACGACCTTAAAAATATCATCGATTTGATGCGCTATCTGTTCCCGCTGCCGGTGCCGCAACGCTGGCGCCGGCGGTTGATTGCGCTGGGCTCGGGCGATCCGTCGCGGTTGATCTGCTCGGCGCTGATCGCGGAGGCGTTCCGCGCCGTGCACTATCCGATCCTGCCCAAGATTACGCTGACCCGCAGCCGGCAGGCGATCGAGCAGATTTTGGAGATCCGTCATTCTTCGCTCTACTGTCCGCGCGACTTCGACATTTCGCCTTATTTCAACGTCGTAAAGCCGACTATCGCCAAAGGCTTTGATTATAAGACGCTGCAATGGGTGGATCCGCAGACGATCAGCGAGATGCAGGTTCCGCTCGCTCCGCGGGCTGCGGCGACGGACGAGAACGCTAGCGCGATAGCGGCCTGAGGTCGCTTGCGCTTGCGCCGCGGCGCCTTAACCTCTGCCGGACGTGCGGAGGAAGCCATGCTTGACGATGCGTTCAAGGCCCTCGGTCAGATGCTTTCCCCACCGCTGCGCAGCGTGCTGTGGAAATCGATCGGACTGGCGATCGCCCTTATCGTGATTGTCGTCATCGTACTTGACCGGCTGATCGTCTGGCTGGTCGGAGCCGGCAGCGCCGCCGTTGAAAGCGGGTTTGGGCCGCAGGCGCATCTGCCGACAACCGCCATCGCTTGGCTGCTTTCGATCGCGGCCGGTTTGGGCATCATCGTCGGTAGCGTGTTCCTGATGCCGGCGGTCATCGCTTTTGTCGGGAGCTTCTTCGCCGACCAGATCGCGGAGGAAGTTGAACGTGTGCACTATCCGGGGGATCCGTCCGGCGCAGCGTTGCCGCTGTGGCTTGCGATTCCCGAAGGTGGCAAGACGGCGCTGCTCGCGGTCGTGGTTTATATTTGCGCGGCGCCGTTCCTGTTGTTCGCAGGTTTTGGCGCCGTGATTTTTTTTCTTGCAACGGCTTGGCTGCTCGGACGCGAATATTTCAAGCTCGCCGCCATGCGCTTTCGATCGCCGGATGAGGCAAGGGCGTTGCGCAAGCACAACGCCGGAACGGTCTATCTCGGCGGACTGCTGATCGCAGTTTTTGTGTCGATACCAATCGTCAACCTGGCGACGCCGCTTTTCGCCATGGGTCTGATGGCGCACGTACACAAACGGGTTGGCCGGCGCATCTTGATCGCGCCCAAAATCGCATAATTGCGCGTAGCGTAGCGCCTAGCTGGCCGGCGCAGACGCGCCGGCCACCGAAAATCGCGTGAGCGAGCCGTCGGCCGAATTCGTCGAGACCGAATTCACTATCCGGCGGGAGGAGTCGTGGGATTGGTGAGTTGTTCCGAAGCCGACAAGCCAACGGGCTTCGATCCTCGCAAGTTATCCTGCTTCTGGGCTTTCTGATCCCTCGGATAGAGATCAACCTTGGGAGGTTTCTGTTCCGGCCGATAGTCGGTGGACGAAAGTCCGCCGGCGATGCTGGCGCCTTGTTCGATCTGCAGCAGGCCGTAACTTATATTTCCGTCGACGCGACCGGTAGAGCGCAGGATCAAAAGACACTTGACGTCGAGCTTTTCAAAAACTTTTCCGGAAATCTCGGCGTTTTCGGCGACCGTAATCCGGCCCTTGATCGCGCCGGTTTCGCCAACGATCAGATTACCCACCGTTACGTCGCCCTCGAGCACGCCACATACCACCAAAGTATCAGGTACTGAGATTTCCGCCTTGATGGTGACTCCTTCGCCGATATAGAGCCGGTTCGCATCCGGCATAGTGTGTTCGGTCGCTGACATTTGATGCCCCTTTCCCACAACTTTCCACAAGCCACTCCACTCTCTCATGATTGCCGACAAGGGCCTTTGACATAGGACTTGGCCCGCCTGTTCCGATCGACGGCAGAGGCATTTGTACGACGGATATGCGGTGCAGGAGGCGGGACTTAAA
>Ga0182024_10009065_pt1 | contig 20717 bp, 16 predicted proteins | sample P32metaG_FD_120480 | JGI IMG/M metagenome (GOLD analysis project Ga0182024, IMG submission 120480) | Permafrost microbial communities from Stordalen Mire, Sweden - P3-2 metaG (Illumina Assembly) | ecosystem: Environmental > Terrestrial > Soil > Wetlands > Permafrost | place: Sweden: Stordalen...
AAAAGCGCCCTTTTCGAACAGCCCGACGCTTCCGTCTTTGCGCCTGACCGTCATCCAGGCGGTGGCGGCGAGGTAGATCGTCAAAATCGCGACGGAAACAGAGGCACTTGGCGGCGCGGCCCCGGAGAAAATCGGCGGCACAAAGACCGCAAGATACACGGCGAGCGCGGACACGGTCAGCATGGAAAGGAAAAACACGGTTCCGAACGCGCGATGCAGGCTCTCGCCCTTGCGAACGGACAAGGCCGCCGCGCCGGAGAATCCCGAGGGTTCCAGCGCTGACGTGGCAAATCAAAAATGGAGACATTCCTCTTTGCCTCGCTCAAAGCTTCGGGAGGACGACCACAACAACTTGCAGCTCGGCCTAGGTCTAGCTGTGTCCGATCTTAGCCCATCCACGGCGGACAAACTGAAAAGTGACTTCGGCGGGCGGTTCCCGGTCCTCGAAATCCGGCGGCTCCAATGCGGTCGTTCGTGAGAGACAACAATGGGTCTATGAACCGACTATCGGCCGATGGGGCGGGTCGAGTGTCACTGACCGGACCCGCTAGCGTCATTCAGGGCACCCGGACTGAGAAAGACTCGGGCGGGTCACTTATGATGTTGTCATCGCCTGAATCGACCGAAAGAGCAGACTTGAAGCTAGGAGAAAAATGATGATCAAAATCAGCGTGATGTACCCCAACACGCCCGGAGCGCGATTCGACCACGAGTACTATCGTGACAAACACATGCCGCTTGTAAAGAGCAGGATGGGCGCCAGTTGCAGGCATTACACGGTTGACAAGGGAATTGCTGGCGGATCTCCGGGTGCACCCGCGACCTACGTTGGCATGTGCCACATCTTCTGCGACTCAATTGAGGCCTTTCAGGCAGGCTTCGGGCCGCATTCAAAGGAGATCATGGCTGACATTCCAAACTACACGGACCAGACTCCGGTAATTCAAATAAGCGAAGTCGTCGTAGGGTGAAACGTTCCTCCGCGACTTGGGTCGCGTAGATATCCCAACTCGGCGAGCGACGGCGCGTGGCTGCCGCCCGTGTTCTACTCGGCAGCGCCTCCGACTTCTTGGAGTTACGCACATACGCGATCCGTCGGAAGGTCCGAGCGCCGAAGGCGTAGTCAATTTGCCAAGCTATGGCGGGTGCAAGCCGCACGGCGCACACGGCGGAAAGATCATAGGGTCGTCGTCGTCAGGAGCGGGACGGGAGCAGCGGGCCGGACATTGGCGGGTCCTTGCGGTTCAACTGCTTTTTTTTAACGTTAAAAAATAATTGCAGCCAATCATGAACGACATGGCTTCGTCCGCCGCACCCACCGCCGGTGGCGCCAACCAGTTGAAACGTAACTCGCTGGGCGTGCCGCGGAACGGCGGAATTGAGACCGGCCGCTCGCATGCGTGCGATCTCAGCGCCAGGTGACGCAGCGGAAATGCGCACGCTCGGCCTCGCGGCGCAAATCGGGGGAAGCGTTGACGAGCCATGCCTCATCGGCGAGCTTTAAATGATCAAAGTCGCTCGCGCTATTAGCGTACGCGACAGTCAAAACTTGGGGATAGCGGCTGCGCAAAGCGACGAAGCACCGCGCCTTCTCCGCACCCTGACGGTTCGCGGTGGTGAGCGCCCCGTCCAGGTGCTCGCCGCGCCAGCGCACGCCGGTGCAGATGGTCTCTGTAAAGCCCAGCCGCTGTGCGATTTCGGGCACGTACAGGTCTGGGCTTGCGCTCATGAGCACGAGCGTATCGGCGTTGCGGCGGTGTGTGGCAATCGCGGTCAGCGCATCGGCGAACACCCCGCGTTCCAAGAGCTCCGTCACGTAGCTTGCCGTCCAGGCATCGATGACCTTGCGTGTGCAGCGGCCGAGCGCCGCCTTCATCAAGGCGGCTTTGAGTTGCCCGCGGTCTACGAAGCCTGTGACAAATCCGAGCAGGGCCGGCGCGCTTAGGAGCACCCGCGGCCAGCGAGCGCGGTTATGACGCAGGAAGCCCGTCAGATACGCGAGCAAGGTATCGTGGCGGCTGATCGTTCCATCGAGATCAAAGACGACGAGCGCCATGGTCGTGCCCCGAGGGGAATCCTATCGGGTCTAAGACGCGAAGCGCGCCTAGGCGGCGCGCGCCGGCGCAGCAAGCTGCCGCAGCACGTACTGCAGGATGCCGCCGTGGCGAAAGTACTCGCGCTCCTTAGGGGTATCGATGCGCACGCGCGCTGTGAATCGAATCGGATTTGCGCCTGCGACGGTTGCGCTGACGTCAACCGTGCGGGCCTCACCACCGTCCAAGCCCGCGATGTCGAAAACTTCGCGACCCGTCAGCCCGAGCGACTGGACGTTTTGGCCGGCCGGGAATTGCAGCGGCAGCACGCCCATTCCGATGAGATTGGAGCGATGGATGCGCTCGAAGCTTTCGGCGATCACCGCCTTGACGCCGAGCAGCATGGTGCCCTTCGCCGCCCAGTCGCGCGATGAGCCGGTGCCGTATTCGCGACCGGCGAGCACGATGAGCGGCGTGTACTCGCGCTGGTAGCGCATCGCGGCGTCGTAGATCGAGGTCTGTTCGCCGCTCGGCAAATGCACGGTGATGCCACCCTCGACTCCCGGCACCAGAAGATTGCGCAGCCTGATGTTGGCGAAGGTGCCGCGCATCATCACCTCGTGATTGCCGCGGCGCGCGCCGTAGGAGTTGAAGTCGGCAATCTTCACTCCCTGCTCGATGAGATAGCTTGCGGCCGGACTTGATTTTGCGATGTTGCCGGCGGGAGAGATGTGATCGGTCGTGACGGAATCCCCGAGAACCGCGAGCGCGCGTGCGCCGCGGATGTCAGCGATCGCCGGCGCCGTCATGGTCATGCCGTCGAAGTAGGGCGGGTTCTTCACGTAGGTCGATGCGGCGTCCCAGGCGTAGACCTTGCCCTGTGGGACCGCGATTGCATTCCACAACTCGTCGCCGGCAAACACGCTGCCATAGCTCTTCTTGAACATGGCCGAATTCACCGACTTGACGATGACTTCCTGAATTTCCTTGGGCTCGGGCCAGATGTCCCGCAAATACACCGGCCGACCGTCGCTACCGGTGCCGAGCGGCTCGGTATTCAAGTCGACATGCAGCGTGCCGGCGAGTGCGTAGGCGACGACCAAGGGCGGTGATGCCAAGAAATTCATCTTCACTTCCGGATGCACGCGGCCTTCAAAATTGCGATTGCCAGAGAGGACGGCGCAGGCGATGACGTCGCCCACTTTGACGGCGTCGGAAATTGCCTCTTTCAGCGGACCGCTGTTGCCGATGCAAGTCTGGCAGCCGTAGCCCGCGGTATAAAACCCAAGCGCTTCAAGGTCGCTCGTGAGGCCCGCTTTATTGAGATAGTCGGTCACGACGCGCGAGCCCGGCGACAGGCTCGTCTTGACCCACGGCGGGGTCGCAAGGCCACGCCTGCGCGCATTGCGGGCGAGGAGGCCTGCGGCGATGAGCACTGCGGGATTGGAGGTGTTAGTACAGCTCGTGATCGCAGCGATCAATACGGCGCCGTCATTCACTTCGAAGTGCCTGCCGTCGACAGTTGCTCCGGCATGGCCGGTGGCCTCAGGGTTCTTCTGCGCCCGCTCTTCAGCCATCTTCTGCTGCGCGGCCTGGTAGACCACTTTGGCCGCGCGCAGCGGCACGCGGTCCTGCGGCCGGCGCGGTCCAGCGAGGCTCGGCTCGACGCTCGCGAGATCAAGTTCCACCACGTCGGTGTAGGCCGCCGGACGCTGACCATTGTCGCGCCAGAGCCCCTGTGCCTTTGCATAGGCAGCGACGAGTTCGATCTGTTCCGCGGGTCGGGCGGTGAGTTCAAGGTAGCGCAGCGTTTCCGCATCAATCGGAAAGATCGCACAGGTGCTGCCGAATTCCGGCGACATGTTGGCGATTGTGGCGCGGTCGGCGAGCGGCAGATTCGCAAGCCCATCGCCGAAGAACTCGACGAACTTGTCGACCACGCCCTTCTTGCGCAGCAATTCGGTCACGGTGAGCACCAGATCCGTTGCAGTCGCGCCCGGATCGAGCCCGCCGGTGAGTTTGACGCCGATGACCTGCGGGATCAGCATGGTCACGGGTTGACCCAGCATGGCCGCTTCGGCCTCGATGCCCCCGACGCCCCAGCCCAATACTCCCAGGCCGTTGATCATGGTCGTGTGCGAGTCGGTGCCGACCAGCGTATCGGGATAAGCGTGGCGCACGCCGTCCTTCTCGTCGTGGAAAACCACGCGCCCCAAATACTCGAGGTTCACTTGGTGGACGATGCCCGTGTTCGGCGGCACGACTTTGAAATTCCGAAATGCCGTCTGTCCCCAGCGCAGAAACCCATAACGCTCGATATTGCGCGTAAACTCTATTCTGTTGTTCGCCGCCAAGGACTGCGCGGTGCCGTACTCATCGACCTGCACGGAGTGATCGATCACGAGCTCGGCGGGCGCGAGCGGGTTGACGCGTTCGGGATTGCCGCCGAGCTTGGCGATCGCCTCGCGCATCGCGGCCAAGTCAACGATGCACGGCACGCCGGTGAAGTCTTGCAGGATGACGCGCGCGGGCGTGAAGGCAATCTCATGAGAGGGCACGGCGCTTGGGTTCCACGAGAGCAGCGCCTCGATATCGCTTTTTCTGACGTTGATGCCGTCTTCGAAGCGCAACAGATTCTCGAGAAGAATCTTCAAGGAATACGGCAGGCGCGCCACTTTGTCCTGCGGGAGCGCGGCGAGGCTCATGATCTGGTAACTGCTTGAGCCTGCTTTGAGCGATGATCGCGCCTTGAAGCTGTCCATCATGAGTGTCAATCCGCGAAAAAAATCCAACCTATGTAATTATATAACGGACATGAGTTGCCGCGGGCATGCACGCCCTAGGCAGCGGCGCTCAAGCGGCTCTGCGACCCTACGGTTTCGATGACCGCACCGCCGATACATTGGTCCGCAGCGTAGAGAACCGCATATTGCCCGGGTGTGACGGCCCGCTGCGGTTCATCGAATGTGATGTGGGCCGTGCCGTCGGCAAGCGGTTCGACTCGGCACGCTTGATCGGCCTGACGGTAGCGCACCTTCACCTGCGCGCGAAAGGCGGTCGACGGCGCGTCCGTCAACCAATGCATGACGCCCGTTGCCAGCTCGCTGCTCGATAAGAGCGGATGGTCGTGCCCCTGAACGACGACGAGCACATTGCGCTCGGCGTCCTTGGAGGCGACGAACCACGGCGCCTGCGCGTAGCCGCGCCGCCCGCCGACCGACAAGCCCTCGCGCTGGCCGAGGGTGTAGAAGGCAAGTCCACGATGGGTCCCGAGATGCATTCGGTCCGGAGTTTCGATCGCGCCAGGCGTATCCGGCAGGAAGCGCGCCAGAAAGTCGCGAAATGGACGCTCGCCGATGAAGCAGATGCCCGTGCTGTCGGGCTTGTCGAAGACCGGCAGTCCCGCGCGGCGCGCGCGTTCGCGTACCTCAGCCTTTTCCATTTCGCCGAGCGGCATCAAGGTGCGCGCGAGCTGGGCGCGAGCGACGGCATGTAGAAAGTAGCTCTGATCCTTCGATCGATCGCGCGCCTTGTGCAGCTCGACGCCCGCCGTACCTGGCTGCAGGCGGGCGTAGTGACCGGTCGCGAAGCACGCGGCGCCCAGGCGCTGGGCGTAGCGCACCGCGACTCCGAATTTGATCTCGCGGTTGCACAGGATGTCGGGATTGCCGGTACGCCCGGCGCGCTGCTCGGCAAGGAAGTACGCAAATACGCGCGCACGATATTCGGCAGCAAAGCTCACCCGGTGCAGAGGAATGCCGAGTTCGCCCGCCACCGCGCGCGCGTCCTGGTAGTCTTGCGCCGCCGTGCAATAGGAGTCGTCTTCCTCGTCCCAGTTGCTCATGAAGAGCCCTTGGACGTCCCATCCTCCGCGTTCCTTCAACAGGAGCGCGGCGACGGCCGAGTCCACGCCGCCCGATAGGCCGACGATGACGCGAGTGGGGGAGGGGCTGGACATGGTGCGAATTGTACGCGCCCCGCGCTTACGGTGTGTGCGCGCGACTACACCCTGACGGCGGTGACTTGCGCTGCCGAGTCTAGATCAAGGCTTGCCACCGCATCGAGCGGCAGACGGCGGCCGCCCAGGTAATCGTCGATACAGCGCAGCACCAGGGGGCTGCGCAGTCGCGACGTGCGCTCGATAAGCTGCGCGCGGCTCAACCAATGCGTGCGCACGATGCCGCGGTCTAGGGGCTGGGAGGCATCGTGGTCGGCAACTGCGCCGCTGAAGGCAAAACGCAGCGTCGCGCGGCCCGAGGTTGGACTGCGCCAAAGATACACTCCCAGGAAGGCCTCGGGGAGAAACACCCAGGCGGTCTCTTCGCGCACTTCGCGCACCAGAGCTTCGATGATGGTCTCGCCGTTCTCGACGTGGCCCGCGGGTTGATTGAAGACCAGTCGGTGGTTGATGCGCTCCTCGACGACGAGAAAGCGTCCGTCATCCTCGCTGACGGCCGCGACGGTAATATCCGGTTTCCACGCCATGCTCGACATCATAGCCCCCGGTGGCGTTGTCGAGCGGCCTCGTTCAGCCACGCCGGGCGACGCGCAGCCCGTGCTCCGGCGCGCTCGCGTTCCACACCGCATCGAACTCAGTCAAGTAGAGCTTGGCCACTGGCGGATTGTTGAAGTCGGCTATGCCATCCCAGGTATCCGCGCGCATGCGATACGCGATCGCCCTATCATCAGCGATCAGATAGGCCGAGGCACGTTGCGGAGATTGAGCCGCGACGTAGCGGATGTCGATGCAGCTCGACAGACGCCGCCCCATGGCCACGAAGCGATTGCTGTCACGCATGACGCGCGTCGGCTCGACCAGCAGCACGCGCACCTTGGAGAAGCTGCGCGCCAGTACGAAGTGTTTGACGATCTCGAGAAACGCCGTCTGATCATAGAGATCAGGTTCCAGATCCGGCGTATAGATCGACATGAGACGCTGCGCTCCCGCCGCGGCGCGGTTCACCGCCTGGCGTGCTTCGACAAGGGTTGTGAAGACCATGAGCGATTCGGTCGAACGCCGCCCACCTGACGCTCCGTCGCTGGAGTCCGACTCGGGCGCATAGCGAGCGTTTGCGAGCTGCGCAAGATCGGCGGTCAAGTCTGATTCGTCCCCGGGAGCATTCAAGATCGAGAGCCTGTCTTGAGCGCCTGCGCACTCGCAGGCTCCGCGATCTTAGGAAGGGGCGGAGCACTCGGTTGCCGATCGGGTCACGCTTTTGTGTGCCGCCGCCGCCGCCTTCGAGCAAAAACGCGGCGCAGTTCGCACTTTTGAGAAGACTTACACCTCGAGAGCAAGCCGCGCGGCCAGTCCGGAGTAGTCGGATGGCGACAATGCCAGCAGCCGCGCTTTGTCGGTTGCCGCGAGCGGCAGCGTGTCAATGAAAGCGGCGAGCGTTGCCGCATCGATCGTGCGCCCGCGAGTGAACTCTTTCAGGCGCTCATACCCGTTGGGAACGCCTGCGGCGCGCATCACCGTCTGCACCGCCTCGGCGAGCACTTCCCATGCCACAGTCACGTCGGCTTGCAGCCGTGCCGGATCCGCGGCGATCTTCTCCAGGCCGCGCGCGAGCGCGGTATAGGCTACGAGCGCATGCGCAAGCGCCACGCCTACATTGCGCAGCACCGTCGAGTCGGTGAGATCGCGCTGCCAGCGCGAGATGGGGAGCTTTTCGGCGAAGTGACGCAGCAGCGCGTTTGCGACACCGAGATTGCCTTCCGCATTCTCAAAATCGATGGGATTCACCTTGTGGGGCATCGTCGAGGAGCCGACTTCGGAGGCGACCGCTCGCTGGCGCAGATAGCCGAGCGAAATGTACCCCCAGAAGTCCCGGCACAGGTCAATGAGGATCACGTCGAGACCCGCGAGGGCATCGCAGTACTCCGCGATCCAGTCGTGCGGTTCGATCTGCGTCGTATGGGAGTTGTACTCAAGGCCGAGCGATTCGACGAATGCGCGGCTGACGGCGGGCCAGTCGACGCCCGGCGCCGCGACGATGTGCGCATTGAAGTTGCCGACGGCGCCGTTCCATTTGCCGAGTGGAGCGACCGCCGCCCAGCGGCGCCGCGCACGGCGCAGACGGGCGACAAAATTTGCAATCTCTTTGCCCAAAGTCGTCGGGCTCGCGGCCTGCCCGTGGGTGCGTGCGAGCATCGGTGTCGCGGCCTCGCGGCGCGCAAGCAGGGTGAGGCGCTCATCGAGCGCATCGACTGCCGCGATGAGAATCGAGCGCGCCGCGGCGAGCAGCCGTGCGTAGCTCAAATTATTGAGATCCTCGGAGGTGCAGCCGAAATGGACCAACTCCAGCGCGCCTTCGCTTGCGCCGGCGGCGAGGAGTTCCTGCCGCACGTAGTATTCGACTGCCTTGACGTCATGTTTGATGCGCGCTTCGATCTCCTTCACCGTTGGCGCGGCCAGAGTGCCCGGCTCACGCGCCAGCTCCTCGGCCCGGCGGCGCACGGGCGCGGTGAGCACCGCATGCGGCAATTGCGGGACGGCCGCGCCGAGATGCAGCAGCCAGTGCGCTTCGATGCGGATGCGCTCACGGATGAGTCCCGCCTCCGACAAGAGTGCCCGCAAGGGCTCGGTAGCGGCCCGGTAGCGGCCGTCGATCGGCGAGAGCGCTTCAATGGAGCTCGAAGGCATGCGTTCTTTAAGAAAGGCCTCGAGGTGATAGGATTTGCATCATATCGCATACTGACGACCTTTCGGAGCTTGGCGCATGACGACCTCTTTTCGAATCGAGCGCGACAGCATGGGAGAGCTGCAAGTGCCGGCGGATGCGCTCTGGGGCGCGCAGACGCAACGCGCCGTGCAGAACTTTCCAATCAGCGGCATCACACTGCCGTCCGCGTTCATCGCAGCGCTTGGTCTTGTCAAACAGGCTGCGTCCCGCGCCAATGTGGCGCTTGGACTCTTAGCGCCCGAACTCGCGCGGGCGATCGACGCCGCCGCTGCGGAAGTGGCCGCCGGGAAGCACGACGCGCAGTTCCCCATCGATGTGTTTCAGACCGGCTCGGGCACGAGCACCAATATGAACGCCAACGAGGTGATCGCGCATCTGGCGAGCCGACACCTTGGGCGCGCCGTGCACCCGAACGATGAGATCAACATGAGCCAGAGCAGCAACGACGTCATCCCGACGACGATCCACGTCAGCGCAGCGCTCGCAGTCGAGCGCACGCTGGTGCCGGCTCTGGAGCACATCTGCCGCGTGCTGCACGCGAAGGAGAGCGAAGTCGGCGCTGTCGTGAAGACCGGCCGCACGCATCTGATGGACGCGATGCCCGTGACGTTGGGCCAGGAGCTGTCCGGATGGCGCGCGCAGCTGCAAAATGGACGCGCGCGCCTGCAGAGCACCATGCCGCGCCTGCTCGCTCTCGCTCAGGGGGGCACGGCAGTCGGCACCGGGATCAATGCGCACGCGCATTTCGGCGCGCGCTTCTGTGCAGAGCTTGCGCGCCTTACGGGTCTGCACTTCGTTCCCAGCCCCAACTACTTCGAGTCGCTCGCCTCCCAGGACGCTGCGGTCGAACTGTCGGGGCAGTTGAAGACGATCGCGGTCAGCGTCATGAAGATCGTGAACGATCTGCGCTGGATGAATAGCGGGCCGCTCGCCGGGCTCGGCGAGATCGCCTTACCGGCGTTGCAGCCGGGCAGCAGCATCATGCCGGGAAAAGTAAATCCCGTGATTCCGGAGGCTGCTGCGATGGTCGCCGCGCAGGTGATCGGTTACGACACCACGATTACCGTTGCCGGCCAGGCAGGCAATTTTCAGCTGAATGTCATGCTGCCCGTCATCGCCTACGATCTCCTCGAAAGCATACGGCTGCTCGCCAATGTACTCGTCGCGCTCGCCGATCGTGCGATCGCGGGCTTCACCGTGAATCGCGAGCGGCTTGCCGAAGCGCTCGATCGCAATCCCATTCTCGTGACGGCGCTGAACCCGATCATTGGCTACGAGCAGGGCGCGGCGATCGTCAAGCAGGCCTATGCCGAAGGCCGGCCGATTCGTGAAGTTGCGCAGCGGTTGACGAACTTGTCTGCCGAGGAACTTGCTAGGCTCCTGGATCCTCTGGAGCTCACCCGGGGCGGTGTCAAGGGCGGCGGCGGCGGAGGCGGCTGAGCGCTTTGCGCCCAGTGACTGACTGGAAGGCTCGTATCACCGAGCGCCTCGCGGGGAGCGAGCCACGCCACGCGCCCGAGGACTGGCTGCTGCCCGGCTTGTCGCGTGAGGAGACCCGTGCGCTCAAGCTGTCTATTCCCACGGCGCTGATTGCCGCCGCGGTCCTCGTGCCGCTCGTTGAGCGCGCGCGCGAAGTGACGGTGCTCCTCACGCAACGCGCGATCGAGCTCAAAAGCCATGCGGGACAAATCTCATTTCCCGGCGGACGGCTCGAAGCCGGCGAGAGCCCGCGCGCCGCGGCGCTGCGCGAGGCGCGCGAAGAGATCGGCCTTGATCCGCGCTTCGTCTCGATCGTCGGATATCTGCCCGACCATGTGCTCCTGAGCGGCTTTCGCGTGACGCCGGTCGTCGGTTTCGTGCGTTCGGGATTTGAGCTGCAGCTGGCATCAAAGGAGGTGCAGGACACCTTCGAAGTGCCGCTCGCTTTTGTTTTCGAGCCGGCCAATCATCGGACCCGGCTGCGCCGGCTAGCCGACGGCGCGGCTGAAGTCGAGGTGTGCGACATTCCCTTCGGCGCGCACAATATTTGGGGCGCCACCGCAGGCATGCTGATCACGCTGTATCGGCTCTGCACGAGCGAGGCCCCGCCATGAGCGCTGCCGAATCCGCACTGCGAGCGCTCCTTGATGTGATGGCGCGGCTGCGGGATCCGCAGGCGGGCTGCCGCTGGGATCTTGCGCAGGACTTCCGAAGCATCGCGCCTTATACGATCGAAGAGGCTTATGAGGTCGCCGACGCGATCGACCGCGCGGATGCCGAGAGCCTGCGCGACGAGCTTGGCGATCTGCTCTTTCAGGTGGTGTTTCACGCCCGCATGGCGCAGGAGCGCGGCTGGTTCGATTTCGCGGACGTTGCGGCATCCATCCACGGCAAACTCGTACGCCGTCATCCGCACGTCTTCAGTGCGCACCCGCAGCCGCTCGACGGGCCCGCGCTCGAGGCACTTTGGGAAGAGCAAAAGGCTCGCGAGCGCGCTGCGTTCAAAGGGGGCGCGCAGGCGCCGAGCGCGCTCGCCGATGTCCCGCTCGCACTGCCGGCGCTCACACGAGCGGCGAAGCTCGGCCGGCGTGCGGCGCGCGTGGGTTTCGACTGGGCAGAGGCTACGGATGTCCGTTCGAAGGTCATTGAGGAGCTCGCGGAGCTCGATGCGGCGCTCGGCGAGCGCTCGGCCGACGCACCGGCGGGGCAGGCGCCTGGCGCCGAAGTTGTTGAGGAATTCGGCGACCTCCTGTTTGCGCTAGTCAACTGGGGTCGCCATTTACGCATTGAACCCGAGGCGGCGCTGCGGGCGGCGAACCAGAAGTTTGAAGGCCGCTTTCGCCACATGGAATCCCTGGTGCGCGCGCGCAGCCTCAACCTGCAGGGGCTCTCGGCGGATGCGTGGGAGGAGCTTTGGCGCGAAGCCAAAGAGGCCCGCGTTCGAGATGAGAAATCCTGAAGCGTACGGGGCTGCCGTGGCGCCGCCGGAACTCCTAGGAATACTTTCGCGGCAGTGACACGCGAAAGGTTGTGCCCAGGTCGCGGCTTTCCAGTTCCAACGTTGCTTCGAGGAGCTCACACAGGCGCTTCACGATCGCGAGCCCGATTCCCTCGCCATGCGAAACCTGTACGGGAGCCTGCGGGTTTCGGGGATCGAGCGGCGCTGCACCCCCCTCATGGGAAGCCGTCTGCGGCTCGCCGCCGACCCGATAAGCTTCACGCGTGGCCCCTTCGAGCGCCTGCGCGATCGGCGCGGTTGTGGTCTGCGTGAGCCCCGGGCCTGAATCAACGATCGAAATCTGCCAGCGGGGCCGCTCGGGCGTGCCGTGGGCTTCCCATTGCACCGTAACACCACCCTGGCGCGTGTACCTGAGCGCGTTCAACAGCAGATTCTGCGCGACGCGCAGCGTTTTAATGCGATCTCCTTCGACTTCGAGCACGCTAGGTCCGGCGGTGCGCAAAAAAAGATTCCGCTCGGTGGCAATCGGGCGCAGTGACTCACACAAGTCACGTAACGTCGTCCCGGCATCAAAGGTATCCAGATAAAGCTGATCCTGTCCGGCATCCAGGCGCGCAAGATCGACGAGGTCGGATAAGAGTTCATGTAGCGAGTGCACTCCGCGCTTCAACACCTGCAGCGACTGGGTGCGCACAGCTTCGGGCGCGCCCTCCCGATCGAGCATTGTTGAAACGGTTTGCAGCACTCCTACGCTGCCGCGCAAATCATGGGCCGCCTCGCGCCAAGCGCCTGCGCGTTTCTCCCCAAGGGCGGTGAGTCCCTGCAGACCACGCTCAAGCTCCGCGACCTGTGCCGCGGCTTCCGCCTGCCGCATCTGGGCGAACTGGCTCGCGCTCTCGCTGACGCCATCATTGATGAGACGCACCAGAGCGCGCCGGGCGATCGGCATGGCGGCGCGCGCATCGGTGCCGATACTGCTTTCATAAAGCTCAAGTTCGGAAAGCAAACACAGATGCAGATGGCCCCAGTCACGCGCGGCTTCACGCTGGTTGTAGCCTTGCTGCCAGCGCTGCAGTCCGTGGGCCGCCGCCCCTTCTTTTTGGTCCTCGACTGCCTCGCGCTTTTCCTCTGGATTGGTTTCCGCCGTGAGGCGCCGCTCGAATGTATCGAGCATCCTGGGAATATGATCGATGAACTGCGCCTTCGACAATGTCGAGCGGAGCTCAGGTGCGGGTCCGCATCAACCGCCCGCCGCCAAGCCTCGAGTATCGCCTCGCGCTGCGCTCTTAAGTGCGCCGCGAGTGCTGCCAGTACTTTAGCGTGATGGGGTTTCGCTCACGACGTATAACACTCACCTTGCGATAGATAATTTACAGTTCCTATGAGACTTTGAACTCGATGCCTTGAGCAAGCGGCAGCTCGCGGCTCCAATTGATCGTATTCGTTTGGCGCCGCATGTACGCTTTCCAGGCATCCGAGCCGGATTCGCGTCCGCCGCCGGTATCCTTCTCGCCGCCGAAAGCGCCGCCGATTTCAGCCCCGGAGGTGCCGAGATTGATATTGGCAATGCCGCAATCGCTGCCGGCGGCAGACAAATAGCGCTCCGCGTGCTGCAGTCGATCGGTGAAGAGCGCGGAGGAGAGGCCATGAGCCGAAGTGTTTTGCAGCGCGATGGCCTCATCGAGCGATTGCACGGCAATAACGTACAGTATCGGCGCAAAGGTTTCCGTTTGCACGATCGGCCAATCATTGCGCGCCCTGAATAGCGTCGGCTCCACGAAATTTCCGGGGCCTGCGAGGACTTTGCCGCCGTAGAGCAGTTCCGCGCCGGCGGCGCGCGCCGCGGCGACGGCGGAACGATACTGCTCCATCGCGCGCGCGTCGATGAGCGGGCCCATGAGCGTGCCGGGTTCGAGCGGATCCCCGATGCGGATCTGCCCATAGGCGTGCACCAGGCGCTTCTCGAGCTCCGCGGCGCGGCTCGCGTGCACCAAGACGCGGCGTGTCGAGGTGCAGCGCTGGCCCGCCGTGCCTGCCGCCCCGAACACGATGGCCGGCACCGCCAGATCCAGATTTGCGCTCTCATCGACGATCACCGCGTTGTTGCCGCCGAGCTCGAGCAGACTCTTGCCGAGCCGCGCCGCGAGGCGTTCGCCCACTTGCCGTCCGACAGCGGTCGAGCCGGTGAATGATACGAGCGCCACGCGCCGATCATCGACGAAACGCGTGGCAAGCTCGGTGCCGGCATCAATGAAGAGCTGAAAAATGGGCGGCAGGCGGGCATCTTTCATGACCCGGTTGCAAAGCTGCTGCACCGCGAGTGCAGTGAGCGGCGTCTTGGGCGAGGGCTTCCACACCGCCACGTTGCCGCCAATCACCGCGAGGCAAGCGTTCCAGGCCCACACCGCGACGGGGAAGTTGAATGCGGAGATGATGCCGACGACACCGAGCGGATGCCATTGCTCGTACATGCGGTGCTCGGCGCGCTCCGAGTGCATGGTGAGCCCGTACAGCATGCGAGATTGGCCCACCGCGAAGTCCGCGATGTCAATCATCTCCTGAACTTCGCCGAGCCCCTCCGCCAGGATCTTGCCGTTCTCGAGAGAGACCAGGGTTCCAAGGTCCGTCTTGCTCGCCCGCAGCGCCTCGCCGAGAAGGCGCACGGCCGCGCCGCGTTTTGGCGCGGGCACCGCACGCCAGTGCGCAGTTGCGGCGGCGGCTGACTCTATGACTTCCTCATAATCCGCAGGAGTGGCGGCGCGCACCGTCCCGATGAGTTCCCCGCTCGCGGGACTCTTGACTGCAATCTCACGTCCTTCGCTTGCACTCGACCAGCCTTTCGAGCCGGACCAGGCACCCGGATGGACACGATTGACCTCGAGGCGCGCGAGCAGGGCCTGAACGTCCATGACACTCATCGCGCGGCCGCGGAGGTCAGTCTGCGCTGGCGGCCAGCCTTGCCGGACACCACGACCTCGGCCGAGAGATCCTTCGTGCCGCCCTGCGCGAAATAGCGCCCGAAGCGGTTAAGCAGAATATCGGGCATACTGAACTTCTCCTGCGCGACGAAGCCCATGTATTGCTTCGGCTGCTGCAGCACGAGATCCACCACCGCCGCGATGCCCGCGGCCGTCGTTACCTGGATGGCGGACCACAGCCGACCCGCGATCAGCTGCGGATAGACCTTGTTGACATAGTTCTCTTCGCGCAGTTCGCCGTCCTGGGTACCGGTCACGGCGGCATAAATGATGACGACGTCCTGCAAGGTCTGCGGCACCGCACTCTCGAGCACTTGCTTCAAGGTTTTACGATCGTGATTAAGTTTCAGGTCGTTCATCAGGAACTGCATTTGCGCGCAGTGACCCGGGTAGCGGATCGTCTTGTAGTTCATCGACTCGCAGCGCGCCCCATGGCTGTCGGCCAGAGACCCGAGGCCGCCGGAGGTGTTGAAGGCCTCATATAGAGTTCCGTCGATCGCAATCTCCTCCAGTCCCTCGAGCGGTGCGACTTCGACGGTGCGTCCATCGGCGATCGCCTGGCAGGGGTTGCCATACTCGTTGATGAGACCTTCCGTTGACCAGGTGAGCGAGTACTTGAGGACATTGTTGGGATGCTGGGGCAGGGCCCCGACCCGCAGCTTCACGGTCCGCAACTTGTCAAAGTGGCTCATGAGCTCATTCGCGGCAATGCTGATAAAACCCGGCGCAAGCCCGCATTGCGGCACAAAGGCCCGCGGTGCGCCTTCGGCGATGCGTATCACCTCGTGCGTCACCTCCACGTCTTCGGTGAGATCGAAGTAGTGCGCCCCCGCGCCGCGCGCCGCTTTGGCGACTCCGACATTGCAGTAATAAGGCAGGCTTGAGATGACCGCATCCACCGGATGTGCCGCGAGATGACGGGCGAGCGCCGCCGTATCGCTCGCATCCAAGGCGACGGCGGTGAGGTTGGCGCTGCCGTGCGCGCGCACGACCGCGTGGGCAGCCGGACCACTCACATCGCCGAGGAAAACCGTGTAACTACTGGATTCTGCTAGTAATCCTGAGATGAGCGCGCCGATCTTGCCGGCGCCGAGAATCAGTACACGATGCATGCCAGTCCCCTCAACTCAATCATCACCTGCGCGGAACGGCGCGCATTCTGCATCCGACTCCCGCGCTGCGCCACCCCCGGATGGAGTTGGGGAGCGGGCATGAAATGTGTAGCATCCGCAGCGATGCGCTCTCCCGAGACCCTTCCCTGGCATGCGGCAAGCTGGCAGACGAAGGCTGCCCAGCAGCAGCCGACTTACGCCGACCCCGCGGCGCTTGAGCGCGTCATCGCTGAGCTCTCGCGGCTGCCGCCGATCGTAGTGTCATGGGAGGTCGACGCGCTCCTCGAGCGTCTGGCGAGCGCGCAGCGTGGACAGGCGTTTCTCTTGCAGGGCGGCGACTGTGCCGAGGCCTTCGCGGACTGCGAGTCCGATCGGATCGCGAAGCAGCTGAAGATTCTGCTGCAGATGAGCCTCGTGCTGCTGCACGGCTTGAAGAAACCCATCATTCGGCTGGGCCGCATGGCCGGTCAGTACGCCAAACCTCGCTCTGCCGACACCGAGACCCACGACGGCGTGACGCTGCCGAGCTTTCGCGGCGACCTGGTGAACCGGCCGGAATTTACGCCTGCGGCGCGCGCTGCCGATCCGCAGCTGCTGTTGCGCGGCTACGAGCGCGCGGCGCTCACGCTCAATTTCGTGCGCGCGCTCGTCGACGGGGGCTTCGCCGATCTGCATCACCCGGAATATTGGGACCTGGGGTTCGTCAAGCACTCTCCGCTCAAGGATGCCTACCACGGCATTGCCGACTCCATTTCCGACTCCCTCGATTTCCTCGAGGGCATCAGCGGCCGTGCCGTGCACGAGACGACACACGCCGACTTCTATGCAAGCCACGAGGGACTGCACCTTTTGTATGAGCAGGCGCAGACACGGTTTATCCCGCGGCAACAACGCTGGTACAACCTCTCGACGCACCTGCCCTGGATCGGCATGCGCACCGCGCAGCTCGATGGCGCGCATGTCGAGTACTTCCGCGGCATTTCCAATCCGGTGGCGGTGAAGGTCGGCGCCGCCATGGATTCGGGCTGGCTGCAAGGCCTCGTCACGACCTTGAATCCGCACAATAAGCCCGGACGGCTGACGCTCATCCACCGCTTCGGGGTGAAAGAGATCGAGAAGGCCCTGCCGCGCGCCATAGACGCAGTGCGTCAGACGGGACAGACGGTACTGTGGTTGTGTGATCCGATGCACGGCAATACCGAAACGAGCGCCGGAGGGTTCAAGACCCGCCGTTTTGAGAACATCCTGGGAGAGCTGCAGAGCGCTTTTCGCATTCACGCCGAAACCGGCTCTTATCTGGGCGGCGTTCACATCGAATTGACGGGCGATGATGTGACTGAATGCACCGGCGGCGCGCGCGGACTCACCGATGGGGATCTGCAGCGCGCCTATCGTTCAACAGTCGATCCGCGCCTGAATCATGAACAGGCGCTCGAGCTGGCCTTACTTATCGCCGAGCATAGCCAGAACAGACGCGCCGATCGCCGCCACGCGCGCTAGCGCAGCCAAGTTCGCCTTGCGCGGGGCGGCGCCGCGCCGGTATTCTGTGCGGACACCGAGGACCACCGTGAATACTTCCGCGAGGGAGCGGCCCGAACCGCTCAGGATCGGAGCGCCTGCGCGCGCGGATTTTCAAGCGATTCTTTCCCCCGAAGCGCTCGAATTTCTTGCGGCACTGAACACGGAGTTTGCCGGCCGCGTCGCCGAGCTTTTGCAGGCGCGCGCGGCCCGCAAGCGACGTATCGAAGCCGGGGAGCGCCCCGATTTTCTTCCCGCAACGCGCGCACTGCGCGAATCCGCATGGAGCGTCGCTGCAATCCCTGCCGATCTTCTCGACCGCCGCGTCGAGATCACCGGGCCCACGGATCGCAAGATGATCATCAACGCCTTGAATTCGGGCGCGCGGGTGTTTATGGCCGATTGCGAGGATTCGCTCTCGCCGACCTGGGCAAACATCATCGGCGGCCAGCAGAATCTCTACGATGGCGTGCGCCGCACCATCGAACTCGTGAGCGACGCGGGCAAGGTCTACCGCCTGAACCGCACTACCGCGGTGCTCGTGGTGCGCCCGCGCGGCTGGCATCTGTACGAGCGGCATTTGACCCAAGGGGGCGAGGCGCTGCCCGGCGCGCTCATTGATTTTGGGCTCTACTTTTTCCATAACGCCCGCGAGCTCATTGCGCGCGGCACCGGCGCCTACTTTTATCTGCCGAAGATGGAGAGCCATCTGGAGGCGCGCTTGTGGGCGCAGGTGTTCGACTTCTCCGAGAAGTATCTCGCCGTGCCGCGCGGCACGATTCGCTGCACAGTGCTCATCGAGACCATTCTCGCCGCCTTCGAGATGGACGAGATACTCTGGGAATTGAAGGACTTCGCAACGGGCTTGAACTGCGGGCGCTGGGACTACATCTTCAGCTTCATCAAGCTCTTCGCGAGGCGCCCCGATAGCATCCTGCCCGATCGCCAGCAAATTGAGATGACGACGCATTTCCTGCGCTCCTACTCGCTGCTTTGCATCAAGACCTGCCACCGGCGCGGCGCGTTCGCAATGGGCGGCATGACTGCGCAGATTCCGATCAAGAATGACCCGGTCGCCAATCAGGCGGCGCTTGAGAAGGTGCGCGCTGACAAGGAGCGCGAGGTCGCCGACGGCCACGATGGCACTTGGGTTGCGCATCCGGCGCTCGTGCCGATCGCGCGCGAAGTATTCGACCGAGTGATGCAGGGGCCCAATCAGGTGCACCGTTTGCACGACAAGATTGCGGTGAGCGCAGCCGATCTTCTCACTGTGCCGACGGGCGGGATCACCGCGGCCGGGTTGCTCAATGACGTGAGTGTCAGTGTGCAGTACCTTGCCGCTTGGCTTGGCGGCAATGGCTGCGTACCCATCAATAATCTGATGGAGGACGCGGCGACGGCCGAGATCGCGCGCGCGCAGATTTGGCAGTGGATCCATCATCCCGCCGGCGTTCTCGCCGACGGCCGCAAGGTGACCGTCGAGCTCTTTCGCACCCTGCTGCACAATGAGACCAACCGACTTGCGGCACAGCTCGGAGCCGACGCATTTGCGCAGGGCCACTTCCGCGCGGCCGCAGACATTCTTGATGAGATGACGAGCGCCGCCACTTGCGCTGATTTTCTCACCGTTGTGGCCTACCCGCAGCTGCAATGACCGCCATAAGAGTGACCCGCCCAATGACCCGCACTGCCCAGACCCTGGCAAACGAATGGAAGAGCCACCCACGCTGGCAGGGCATCACCCGCGGCTATCGTGCGGAAGATGTCCTGAGGCTGCGCGGTACGGTACAGGTCGAGCACACGCTCGCTCGGCTGGGCGCAGAGAAGCTGTGGCGCTACTTGAATGAAAGGCCGTTCGTGAATGCGCTGGGCGCGCTCACCGGCAACCAGGCCATGCAGCAGGTGAAGGCTGGATTGGATGCCATCTATCTTTCAGGCTGGCAGGTCGCAGGCGATGCCAATCTTTCCGGCCAAATGTACCCGGACCAGTCACTGTATCCGGCAGATTCCGTGCCGCACGTGGTCAAGCGCATCAACAACGCCCTGCAGCGTGCGGATGAGTTGCACCATGCGGAAGGCAACGACTCGATCGACTGGTTTAAGCCTATCGTCGCCGACGCCGAAGCAGGTTTCGGCGGCGTGCTCAATGCCTTCGAGCTCATGAAGCAGATGATCGAGGCGGGGGCCGCCGGCGTGCACTTCGAGGACCAACTGTCCTCGGCAAAGAAGTGCGGCCACATGGGCGGAAAAGTGCTCGTGCCGACGCAGGAGGGCGTCAACAAGCTGGTCGCCGCCCGGCTCGCGGCGGATCTCTGCGACGTCCCGACCGTGCTGATTGCGCGCACGGATGCGGAGTCCGCGACGCTGATTACATCCGATGTCGATGAGCGCGATCGCCCATTCATCAGCTCGGACGAGCGTACCGTGGAGGGCTTCTTCAATGTGCGCGCGGGCCTCGATGCCGCCGTCGGCCGCGGTCTTGCTTACGCTCCCTATGCGGACCTTTTGTGGTGTGAGACCGGAGTGCCGGATGTGGCGGAGGCGCGGCATTTCGCCGAAGGCATCCAGCGACAATTTCCGGGCAAGCTTCTCGCCTACAACTGCTCGCCGTCCTTCAATTGGAGGAAGAAGCTCTCGGATGCGCAGATCGCGAAATTTCAGCGCGAGCTGGGTGCGATGGGCTACAAGTTCCAATTTGTGACGCTCGCAGGCTTCCACGCGCTCAACTATTCGATGTTCGAGCTCGCCCGCGGCTACAAGGAGAGCCAGATGAGCGCCTATGTCGAGCTGCAGCAGCGCGAGTTCGCCGCCGAGAGCTTAGGGTATACCGCGACTAAGCATCAGCGCGAGGTGGGCGCTGGATACTTCGACGACGTCACCCAGGTGATCAACGCCGGTACCTCTTCGATCACCGCCCTGAAGGGCTCAACCGAGGAAGCGCAGTTCGCGACAGCCAAGCGCTAGGAGCGCAACGCCCGATGGCCACAGGCGCCAGCGCGCCCCGCCGCAGCAGGACCTTTGATCGCCAGCGAGTTCAGAAACACGGCATAAGTGACTGATTTCTATCGCAAACTGCTTGCGCTCAAAGCGCTGTTTTATTGCATTTAGACCCCTCGGTGCAATAAAAATTGTGATATTTCGCCCCCTGACGCCGAGCCCTGGCCGGTGTGCGCGGCCAGCATACGGGGCAGGGGATCAACTCGCTGGGGCGATCCGCCGCTGCCGGTGCAGCGCCATCCGACACTTGCCCGAACTCGTCCTGGCATCGCTCCGGGCCGGGGTGAACTTGATTGCGGCGATTGGCAATCAGTGATAGGTGTGAAGAATTGAACCTCAGCGCCCCACATAAAGGCACCGTGAATGAAGGCCGCAGTTTCTTATGGCGATCCGGCCGCGGTGCCAGTGTTATACCGAATATTCGGCAAAGCCGAGCATGCCGATGCTTTTGCCGCTGG
>Ga0182024_10009066_pt1 | contig 20715 bp, 17 predicted proteins | sample P32metaG_FD_120480 | JGI IMG/M metagenome (GOLD analysis project Ga0182024, IMG submission 120480) | Permafrost microbial communities from Stordalen Mire, Sweden - P3-2 metaG (Illumina Assembly) | ecosystem: Environmental > Terrestrial > Soil > Wetlands > Permafrost | place: Sweden: Stordalen...
CCGATCTCAATTTTGATTCGCTCGGCCATCTGCTCGCCGATGGCCATGTTGTAGGTTTTTTTCATGTGGCTGACGATCGCATCGTCGAAGTCATCGCCGGCGGTGCGGACCGACTTGCAGACGCTGATGCCCGCCAGCGAGATGATGGCCACTTCGGTGGTTCCGCCGCCGATGTCGACGATCATGCTTGCCGTCGGCTCGGTCACGGGCAATCCCGCGCCGATAGCCGCGGCCATCGGCTCTTCCACGAGATAGACGCGACGTGCGCCCGCGCGCTCGGCGCTGTCGAAGACCGCCTGGCGTTCGACCGCCGTGATTCCCGATGGAACCGCGATGACCACCCGCGGATTGATGAATCGCTTTCGCCCATGCACGCGGCGGATGAAATACGAGAGCATCGCCTCGGTGACTTCGAAATCGCTAATGACGCCGTCCTTCAGGGGGCGGATGGCCGTGATCGATCCCGGCGTCTTGCCGAGCATTTCCTTGGCGACCAGGCCGACGGCGTTGCCGTCCTGCAGGACGCGGTTGGTCCCCTTGATGACGGCCACCACGCTGGGTTCGTTGAGAACGATGCCTTCCCCCTTGACGCACACCAGGGTGTTGCACGTTCCCAGATCGATGCCCATGTCGATGCTGAACATTCCCAACAGGGAATCAAAGATGAGCACGCCGATACTCCTTATCCGATCGCTCTGCGCGACCCCGCCCGACTCCGTCGGGCGTTTCCGGCATGCGCTGCTAGGCGCACGCCGCAGAACATTCATCGCAGGCTTCTGTGGCCCGACCCGATGCATCGAGCCGCAATGAAATTGTCAATCTACAGGGTGCGGCGTCCGCCAGCAAATGACGCGGGGACGAATTCGGGCGAGTTGCGGGGCTGTCGCCGACAGCATGTGCGAGTTTCCGGGCCAAGGATTGTGGAGTGGGCTTGGCCTGTGATGCGTTCGGGGGTCGAAGCCAGCCTGCGATTGGAACCGTGGAAACGTGCCGGTGACATGCCGCATCGCGATTCGTCGATGATCCGAGTGCACTTTGGGAGGCTTGTGACGAAGTTTTGAGCTACACTCCCAGTTTACCGGAGGGCGCTTGGGTTGGGAACAATTGCCGGCATGGGTGGCGGGGAGGATCGATGCTTCGACCGGATGATCTTTTTCGGCGAGGCGGCACTGCAACGTGCCATCACCCAATCTATTGCACCCGGATTCTGCTGAGGATCGCACCCAGTTCACGCAGAGTATGCGCGGCGAATGGTATGGGCTGCGAAAGCGCAACATCGATGCGCTGTGTACCCGGTTCAATTGGGAGGCCGCACTTTGCCTTGATCGCGTTCACCGCCTGCATTTCCCGGAACTGCACGGCGATTAATTCGTCGACAAGGGTAAGCATTTCGCAATTGCTGCCGAGAGAGGCGAACAGCGCACGGTACTCGTCCGGCGAAGCGTTGGCGGCGCCGACGAATTCAACAATCGCCTCCGGCGGCGCCGCGCCGACGACTGCCAGCCCCCAAGAGTGAATGAATTCGAAAAGCGGATAACGCGGCGCCAACTCTCTGATGACGCGGTGGACGCCGAAGCGGACGTTCTGCGCCGCCGAGTCATGGAAGACCACCACCGCTCGATCTGACAGCTTGGGGTAATACGTCTCGAAGTCGTGCCGAACGGAATCGTACGTATGGAAGCCATCGATATGCAGCAGGTCGATGGAGCCATCCGCGAACCCATTGACGGCTGAATCGGGTCATGAATGCGGGGTAAATGGATAAAATGCGCTCGATCCCGGCTCGCGCGGTATGATTCCCCCATGCTCACTTACCAAGGAACACCAGCCATGGCCATTCCTGTCACCACCACGTTCACTCTCGAAGGATACCGGATCAAGCAATACCTCGGCGTCGTTCGCGGAATCATCGTCCGCGCGCCGACGATTTCGCAGGGGATTCTCGGCGGACTCAAATCCATCATCGGGGGGAACATCGGCTCATACACCACAATGTGCGAGCAAACCCGCCAGCAGGCGTACGATCTGCTCCTCGATCACGCCCGCGCCCTGGGAGCCAATGCCATCGTCGGCATGCGCTACGATGCCTCGGAGATCGGAGCCAGAGGAGGATCGGCGACGGAAGTGCTCTGCTACGGAACCGCCGTCATCATCGAGCCGGAAACGGCTGCATCCTAAATGACCTTGCGCGAGTAGTGCATGTATTTGCGAGGCAGCTTTTTGTAGGGTGGGTCTACTGACCCACCAGATTTTCTCGGAAAACGTGGTGGGTCAGTAGACCCACCCTACCAAAGGCGGCCGTCCAAGCATGCGAAATGAGTAGCGCGTAATCGCGCAAGGTCATTTAGATGAACGTGCGCGGTTAAGAGCTTCGCAAAATCGTTTAGCGGCTGCCCAGAGGGCAGCATTTATATCGCACGAGCCGCGCAATCGCGCATGTTCGTTTAAGTCCCATCGCGGGAGCGGGCGCGTCGAACCTCGCCGGCGGCGAAGGGAACCTCGGCAACAGGCAGGTCGTGACGCATTTTGTAGCGTTGGATAAACCAGTGGGAATCGCGGCGATACTCTTCGATCACGCGAAAGCTGAAGGTGCGGCCGCATTCGGGGCAGCGATGGCCATCGGGCAGGCCGGTGAGGCTGTAGCCGCAATGAATGCAGAAGGGATCGGGGCGCTGGCGGACGGCGGTGCGAAGCATCTGCCCGATCGCGGCCAGCGGGAGTGCGACGGCGATGATCAGCCACTTGGGCCCGATCATCCACAGTATGGTCAGATAGTGTGCGTCAAAGACGATCCAGAGAACGATCCCGGCCACTAGCGCGATCGCCGGCACTGCCAGGAGCCAGCGCCACCTGAGATACTTAAGCGACTCGGCCCAAGTGGGATGCCAGAACGGGACGTTCTCTCCGAGATCTGAAGGGAGGTCGTGCGGGGTTGCGTGGTTTGCAGGCGGGATGAGGGAGGGATCGGGGGGCATGAATGTTCGTATCGCTTTAGGTTCTCTCTGAAAACCCTGGATGCTCACGTCCAGGATTTTCAGACAGAGCCTAACAGCAGTCAACAAACAGAGGGCTTGTTTGGCGGAAGCATCGGCACGCATGCGAATGCCTCGCGTTCAAACGGATTGTCGTGATAGGCGTCCCGGCCTCGCAGATGCAGCATCAGAGACGCCAGCAGATAGGCGGGGACAAACAACGGTCCCCAGCGCTCGCACTGGCTGACGTGAACGCGCTCGTGATCGCGCGTGCGATCCAAGGCAGATTTGTCGCGGCCGAGAACAACATGGCCGAGTGTCATGGCGGAAGCGCCTCCGGGAAGAAAGGTTCCGTTGCGGAGGAATTTTGCGATCCAGCCGCCGTGCAGTTCGAGAACGCCATCGACGATTTGGATTCCGATCCGTCCGCCCGCGGAGGCAATGACGAGGCAAACCAATCCGAGGGATGTGGTCGGGAGCGCCCAGAGGTATATTGGCCATCGCAAAAGAGGCATGAAAAACACCGGATTTATTATCCACAATCCATCCACGCTTCTCCACTTAGGCTCTGTCTGGCTTTCAACAGGGTGTTTTGATGAGCCGTGGATAAGCTGATATCGGACGTTGCGGGCGGAACACGAAGGACGGAGGCGCCAGACAGAATCGCCAGAGCGGGATGGGAGGGTGTCGGGGACGGATGGGTTTTGCCGTTCCGCTCGCGTCGCACGATGAACAGACTATCCACACGCTGTGTCCGATAAGAAGCGAGGTAAGCGTAATGCTGCTATTCGCTTACGATTTACGGAGGGAAGTTATCCCCATTGCGCCAGGCATCATTATCACTACTACTGTCCTAAAGCTTTATATAACATACAGAGAGCGGTACAGTACACGATTCAGCCAACGGGCATGATTTTTTGAGTCCGATAAGTATCCGGAAAGGTTTCGCATGAAAGTTATCTGCAATCGGGGTGCATTGCTTGAAGCATTGATCGTGGCGGGCAACGTTGTGCAATCGCGCACGCCCAAGCCGGTGTTGCAATGCGTGAAGATTACCGCGGGGGATGATCGCCTGACCATCGCCGCGACGGATCTCGAGGTGGCGATTCGATACACCGACAGCCAGGTGCAGATCGATCAAGCCGGCGAGACGCTGGTTCCCGCCGACAAGTTTCGCGACATCGTTCGGGAGAGCGTGGATGACACGCTCTCGATCGAAGTCAGCGGCGACAGCGCCAGCATTCGCGGGCAGGACTCCCACTTCAAAATCTTCACCCAGAAAGCCGCTGACTTTCCGGCGATTCCGGATTTTGAAGGGGAGGCTGATTTTGAGCTTCCCGGCGGACAGCTCAAGCAACTGATCGGCCAGACGCTCTTCGCCGCGGCACGGGAAAGCACGCGCTACGCGTTCAATGGCGTGCTGCTGACGGCCAAGGCAAAGAAGATCAACCTGGTCAGCACCGACGGCCGCCGCCTGGCGATGGCCAAGGGCGATCTCTCCAGCGACAAGCTCTCCAAGGAAGGCGTTCACGCAATCATACCGGCCAAGGCGCTGACGCTTCTGGACAAGTTGATCGACGATCCGGAAGAGATGGTCGCCGTCAAGGTGCGGGAGAATCAGGTGATCTTCAAGACGCCCAGCGCGACGCTGACGAGCAATCTGGTCGAGGGGCAATTCCCGCCGTACGAAGATGTGATCCCCAAGGACGTGGACAAGAAGATGGTAGCGAGCACGGCCGATTTTCTCAGCGCGATCAGGCGGGCAGCGCTGCTGACAACCGAGGAGAGTCGCGGCGTGCGAATGACGTTCAACAAGAAGGGCTTGGTTTTGACCAGCCGCTCCCCGGAAGCCGGCGAGGCCACGGTGAATTTTCCCTGCAAATTTGAGGGATCGGATGTTGAGATCGGGTTCAATCCGACGTTTGTGGTCGATGCGTTGCGCGTCGTGGACAGCGACGAGGTGACCCTGGAGCTGACCGCCCCCAATCGCCCCGGATTGCTCCGCGGGGGACCGAATTTTCTGTACGTGATCATGCCGGTGAGTTTGCAATAGCCATGGGCCTGACATCCGATGAGGCCAAGCAACACAAGTTGCCGCGCTGAATTCGGCAGCGAGGGATCGCCGGTGCCACTCAGAGCAAATAACATCGAACTCGCCCGCCTTTCCCGTCACAAACGGATCGATGCCCCGCCGAGCACCCCGCTCGGCCCGGAACTGGTCGCTTTCTACAAGCAATCGGTCGAGAAGCGGCAGGCGAAATTCGGCAAGATCGCCGCTTACTGGGCGGCGCTGGTTCCCTCCACACTGGCCGATCATTGCTCGCTGGAATCGCTGGCGCGCGGAACGCTGGTCGTCCTGGTGGACACCGCATCCCATCTCTATGAATTGAAGCAGCTTTTGCTCGCCGGGCTGGAGCAGCAACTGCTGATGGCGGCGAAAAGTGCGGGGCTGCGGAAGATCAACTTGAAGCGGGGGCATTGGTGCGACGGGGAACAGCGCGTAGAGTTTGGGTCCGGGTCTCGACGGGATGCGCCGCTGGTCAACACGTCTGTGGCCCCCAACTATGTGCGGAATCGCCGGCGTCGTAACGTGGAGTGAGAAATACCGCATCGGGCGCCAGACGCTCAATGCGATGTCCGCCCGCATCGCTCATCGCGGACCGGATGCCGAGGGAATCTGGCTCAGCACCGAAGCAGAGATCAGCAAAGAGCAGCCGCAGGCGGGGCTGGTGCATCGGCGGCTGGCGATTCTCGATCTCGATCCGCGGGCCAATCAACCCTTCACCGACAATCGGGGTCGATGGATCGTCTTCAACGGCGAGATATACAACTTCCTCGAGCTTCGCCGGGAACTGACGGGGTTGAAGCCACATTACACGTGGCGAACCACCTGCGATACGGAAGTGCTGCTCGTTGCCTACGACACATGGGGCGGAAAATGCGTCGAACACCTCAACGGAATGTTTGCGTTTGCGGTTTGGGATCCACTTGCCGGGGAGTTGTTCTGCGCCGTGGATCGCATGGGGCAGAAGCCGCTCTATTGGGCGGCTTCGCCGGATGGCGGGGCGGTGGCGTTTGCCAGTGAATTGGGGGCGCTGCGGGAGGCGCCGTGGATCAGCTCGGAGATGCATCCGATGGCACTGACGATGTACCTGCAATCGGGCTACATCCCCGCGCCGTGGACGATTTACCGCGATGTTTTCAAGTTGCCGCCGGCCACTGCGGGAGTTCTTGCGCCCGGGGAACCGCGCCTTGAGGCGTATTTCGATCCGAATGTACCAGGAAACAAGTTGTCCGGCGAGAACGCGCGCCGCACGACAGGTGAGCTTATCCGCCGGGCTGTGAGCCGACAGTTGGTTGCCGATGTGCCGGTGGGATGTTTTCTTTCGGGAGGAGTGGACAGCTCGGTGATCACCGCGGCGATGGTGCGTGCCGCCGATGGAAGCCGCGTGCAGACGTTCACGATCGGCTTCGATGATCCACGGTATGACGAGACCAAATATGCCGCCGCCGTGGCAAAACACCTGGGGACCGAGCATCACGAGTTTGTCGTCCGGCCCAACGCCATCGAAGACTTGCCGGCATTAGCCAAAGTGTTCGGCGAACCGTTTGCGGATTCCTCCGCATTGCCCACTCACTATCTCTCGCGGGAAACCAAACGCTTCGTGAAAGTGGCGCTCAGCGGAGACGGGGGAGATGAGCTTTTCGGAGGATACGACCGCTACCGAGCCGTCGCCATCGCGCAACGGCTGGGCATGATTGCCGGAGGCGTGCGTGCGCTGCGTCCTCTGTGGAGCTGCCTCCCCGGGAGTCATCCGAAATCGCAGGGCACTCGATTGAAAAGGCTGCTTTCTTCGCTCTCGCTGCCGCCCGGGGAGCGATACCTCAGCTATCTGAATCTATTCGACTCACAGCAGATTGACGAGCTTCGTGGCGGGTTTGGCGCGAGCGTGCATCAGCCGGGGCGGCGGTTCCTGCTCGAGGTGTATGATCACTATTCGCACACAACCGATCCGGTCCGCGCGGCTCTGGCGATCGATCGGATCTCGTATCTGCCCGGCGATTTGCTCGTGAAGGTTGATCGCGCTTCGATGCTTCATGCGCTGGAAGTTCGCTCCCCGTTCATGGATCACGAACTGGTGAGTTTCGCCGCCGGGCTGACGACCACACAATTGCTCAAGCGCGGGCCCAAGCGAATGCTGCGCGAGGCGTTCGCGGACGATCTGCCGGCGTGGGTGTTCGAACGAAAGAAGATGGGATTTGCCGTGCCGATTGGGGAATGGTTCAAGGGTGAACTGCGGGGAATGCTGCGCGATTCGCTGTTTGCTTCTGATTCGCTGGCATCATCGCATTTTCGCAAGCCAGCGGTGGAGAAACTGATCGACGAACACGAAAATGGCGCCCAGGACCATTCGCAGCGGCTCTACGCGCTGCTGATGCTGGAACTGTGGCACCGTCTCAACTCGTCGCCAGCACCAGCAGGATCATGATAAAACCGTTGTTCAGGGCGTGCGCGGCGGCTGAGGCGACGATGGTGCCGCGCCACTCACGGATCGCCGCGAACGTGAAACCAATGCTTCCCAGTGTCGGAATCGCGGCCCATCCCTGCGGGTGCAGGATACTCCAGCGCCGGCCCGATGCTGCCGGGCGAGCTCTTCCCTGCCAGCTGAGTCATTGCGCATCCGGCGAGGGTTCCGTCGGTTCGGACGCGGGCGCTTCTGGTTCAGTCGTATCAGTTGGGGGTGCATCGGAACGCGCCGCATGGGCGGAGCCTGCAGCGGGATTTTCATCCACAACTGGCGACGCATCGACCTTGGCCATGGCGACGAGCTTGTCTCCGTCATCCAGCTTGATCAGCCGCACGCCGGCGGCGTTGCGGCCGGTCTCACGGATCTCGGCGACGCGCGTGCGGATGAGGATTCCCTTCTCGGTGATGAGCATCAGCTCATCGTCATCGCAGACGGCCTGCATTCCGACCACATCGCCGTTGCGGTCGGTGGTCTTGATGTTGATCACGCCCTTGCCGCCGCGGCGGATCAGGCGGTAATCCTCCACCGGCGTGCGTTTGCCGAATCCGTTGACGCAGCCGGTGAGCACCATGCAGGAACTGGGCTCCTGCCCGTGGGGGACGATGATCATGCTGACGACCGAGTCGCTCTCTTCCAGCTCGATCCCTTTCACGCCGCCCGCGGGTCGGCCCATCGGGCGGGCATCGGTCTCGTTGAAGCGGATGGCCATGCCGTGGCGGGTGCCGAGGAGCACCTGGTCCTTGCCATCGGTGATTTCCACGCCGACCAATTCGTCGCCTTCTTCGAGCCCGATGGCAATGATTCCGCGGCGATTGATGTTCCCATAGGCGGCCAGCGCGGTTTTCTTGACCACTCCCTTGCGGGTTCCGAAAAGAAGGAACTGCTCCCCCTTGTTGAAATCTTTGACGGCCAGCACGTTGGCGATTTTCTCGCCGCTCTGGAATTCCAGCAGATTGGCGACGGATCGTCCCTGGCTGGTGCGGCTCATTTCCGGGACATCGTACACCCGCCGCTCGTAGACGCGGCCCTGGTTGGTGAAGAAGAGCAGGTAGTCGTGGGTGTTGGCGACGAAAAGGTGCTCGACGAAGTCCCCTTCCTTGCTCTCGGTTCCCTTGATGCCGCGGCCGCCGCGGGTTTGGGCGCGATAGGTGTCGGTGGGGAGGCGCTTGATGTATCCCTCGTGACTCACGGTCACGACAACGTCCTCCTGCGCGATCAAGCTCTCCATGTTGAAGGCGCTGACATCGCCGGTGATTTCGGTGCGGCGGGCGTCGCCGTATTTCTCCTTCAGCTCGAAAATGTCCTCGCGGATGATGTCCATGAGGACGGCCTCGTCGCCGAGAATGCGCTGATACCCGTCAATTTCCTCGGCAATTGCCTTGATCTGATAGACGAGGTTCTCCAGCTCCAGCCCGACAAGCTGGATGAGGCGCAGGGCGCCGATGGCTTCCGCCTGCACGTGCGAGAGGCGAATCGGCCGCTCCTGCGCCCCCTCGCCGGGGAAGACGCCTTCGGCATAACTCTGATACTTCTTGGGAACCAGCGTCGCGAAGCGGTCTGTCGGGGCAGTGACGACGATGCGGAATGCCCGTGTGCGCAGTTTCGAGATTGCTTCCTCGCGAGTCTTGCTGTTGCGGATCAGCCGCACCACTTCGTCGATATCGCAGACGGCAAAGACCAGTCCTTCGAGGATGTGCTCGCGCTGCTGCGCCTTTTTCAGCAGGAACCGGGTGCGGCGGGTGATGACTTCCTTGCGATGCTCGACGAAATGCTGGATCAGCTCCTTGAGCCCCATCGTCCGCGGCTGGCGATTCACCAGTGCGATGTTGATCATGCTCACCGTGATCTGGCACGGCGTGTATTGATAGAGCTGATTGATGATGACGTTCGGATCGGCGTCGCGCTTCAGATCGACGACGATGCGCACCGCATGCTCGCGGCCGCTGTGATCGTTGACATCGGATATGTCCTTGATGCGGTCATCGCGAACGCAGTCGGCGATCGATTCGACGATGGTCTTGCGGATGATGCTGTAGGGGAGTTCTTCGATGACGATGATCTGCTTGTTGCTCCCCTTGACGTCTTCAACCTTGATCTTGGCGCGGAGCTGCAGCCGCCCGCGGCCGCTGGTGTATCCCTCCACGATCCCATCCCGCCCGCAGATGATGCCGCCGGTGGGGAAATCGGGGCCGGGGACGATGGCGAGCAGGTCGGCGATGGTGCATTCCGGATGATCCATCACATGCACGATCGCGTCGCAGATTTCGCGGAGATTGTGCGGAAGCAGATTGCACGCCATGCCGACGGCGATTCCCGTGCTGCCGTTGACCAGCAGATTGGGGAATTTGCCGGGCAACACCGTCGGCTCGGTGAGCCGGTCATCGTAGTTGGGCTGATAGTTGACGGTGTCGTATTCGAGGTCCGCCAGCAACTCCATGGCGATGGCGGTCATGCGTGCTTCGGTATAACGGGCCGCGGCGGGGGGGTCGCCATCGGTTGAGCCGAAGTTTCCCTGCGGGTCCACCAGCGTGTAGCGCAGGTTCCATTCCTGGCCGAGCCGGACGAGCGTGGGGTAGACGACCTGGTCGCCGTGGGGGTGATAGTTGCCGCTGGTATCGCCGACGATCTTGGCGCATTTGTAGTGCTTGGAGCGCGGCCCCAGGTTGAGATCGTTCATCGCCACGAGGATGCGTCGCTGGGATGGCTTGAGCCCGTCGCGGACATCGGGGAGGGCCCGGTCCATGATGGTGCTCATGGCGTAGGTGAGGTAGCTGTCCTGCAGCTCGTGCTCGATCTGAAGGTCTTCCACCCGGTCGGCCGGGGGATTGGTTTGCGTCATGACGTCCTTTGCTTGGAGGCGCTTGCTGGTGGCAGAAAAATGCCCTCAGATTCCGCTCCGCTGCATTCAAATTCGACTCTTCCGCGCAGCGCATTTTCGCCGCCCGGACAAACCGGAAATTATACGGGAAAGGTGTGGTAAAATCGACGCGCCTGCATAGCAACTGTGCATCGCGAGCAGGGGTCGTTTTTGGTCATTCGGCCACTTGGCAGTAGATTGTTTAGGTGCTTTTTGAAAACGACGGAAATACGATGCGCAAAGCAGCCAAACCATCCGAATTCTTCGAAGAATTGGAAGAAATCGCGCGGGATACCACCGACATTCGTCCAATGAGCCGTGCCGCTCACGGCGAGTGGGAGGCCGCGAAGCGAACGGGAAGCAAGGTTGGTCGGCGGCAATCGAAGACCAAAAGGAATGGATTGGAGAAGCGCGATTAGCATGTCGTCATGGGGGTCGGCGCGCGAGAAATCCGGCGGAAGTGGCGGTAGCCGCTCGAGCTCACAACATCTCTGCGCCGCGCGGGCCATCGGAGTGAACTTCACCGCGCCGATGTCGCGGCTTGAATTGCTTGAGCAACGCGGACAGTTTTACTCTCGGCTTGCGACGGATCGGACGAACCGTCAGAATGCCTGAGTTTGCGTCAAGCTCGACAGGTGTCCCGCTCGTCAATTCCAGCCGCTCGGCCACCGCTCTGGGCACCCGAATCGCCAGACTGTTTCCCCATTTCCGCAACGTCGTCGGCATAGTAATGACTCCGTAGATACAAAGTGTATGCAGGTTCGCTGCGTCAATCACAATCCTTTGTTGCCCACCACGAAGCCGATAACGGTGACGATCACTGCGACGCCAAACATGCCCCAGGAATGGCGGGAGGTGACCGGGATGGGAACAGCGCCAAATCCAAATCGCGTGCTGACACGATCCCATATCCACATGCCCGTTGATACGGCGACGAGTCCGAACGCGGCCATCGGCCAGCGCGGCATGCCATCCTCGATCAGTTCCTGAGCATCGCCGATCGGCTTGATCGATCCGATTCCGATATAGGCTCCATTGGCGATGAGACAGAACCCCGCAATGGCCCAAACCAGGTAGGCAATTCGCAGGCGGAGCAGTGAGCAGAGCAACGCCGCGGCCAGAGGCGCAAGGCTCCCGATCACCGGCCCGGCCCAAACCTCAATCAGCGGATGCGGATTGGGCTGAACATCGGTTCGCGAAATAACAGTTGGATACCACACCATGCGGCGAACGGTTCCACCCGAGCAGAGGCCGCCGATCACGTGGCCGCTTTCGTGTACCAGCATCATCGCCAGCCAGCAGAGCCAGAGTGTGCTGGCGATCAGAAGGAATTGCGTGAGGCGTTGGCGCATCAGGCCTCATACCTGCCGCACAACGATCCGCGACCCCCGCACTTCCTGCACTTCAATCCTGCTGCCGGGCGGGACAAAGCCGCTGGAGCTGACGACCGATGCCATGCGCGTGTCGTCGGCGAAGGGGAATCGCGCCGAGCCGCCGGGCTTGAGTTCGCTGACGGCTTCTCCGATCGTTCCGACGAACGGCCACGAATCGGGTTTGATGGGCGGCGGCGTCAGCGCAACGCTTCCGCCGGAAACCTCGGTGAGGATGAGTCGTTTGAAATAGGGGATCGAGGGAAGATATTTGCGCAGCCAGATCGACAGGAACAACGAGCAGAGCAATCCGCCGATGACGACCAGCAGGCCCGTTTGCACGCCGGCCCAGGTTTGTCGCATGTTGGGAAGCCAGCCGGGAGCGGCGGGCTCTTTGCCGACGAACGTGAGCACCAACCCGACGACAATCATGAGCGCGCCCATGCCCAGGGAGACTCCGTGCCCGGGGAAGACGAAGATTTCAAAGGCACACAGCGCCAATCCCGCGACGATCATCAGGATTTCCCACCACTGCGCGTAGCCGGTAAGAAGCGGGACGCCAACCAGCAGAGCCAGCGAGAGGAGCGCCACTGCCTCGGCCGCGCCGTGACCGGGAGCGCTGAGCGCGATGTACATCGCTGTCACGAAGCCGGTCAGCAGGAGAAACCGCGCCAGCGGATTGCTCAGGAGCGCGACGATGGCGTCTCCGACTCCGGGTGAAAGATCGGCAATGATGGAATAGTGCCGCGACTTGGCCAACTGGTCGACGCTGTCAACGGTCTCTTTGGAAAGACCGAGCGTCTGCGCGATGTCGGGGCCGACGGTGAGCAGCGTGTCAGGCCCATCAACCGGATCGGGAACGCCGGCCATCGGCTTCCAACTCTTGGTCAGCAGATCCTTGTAGCCCGCGTCATCGACGTACTTTTTTTCTCCCTTGTCGTTGGTGACGACATGCACGACCGCCTGCACCCGCACCATCGCCTCAGCCACCAGCGGATCGTAACCATTGCGCCGGGCGCTGCTCAGAAAGTCCGATAGAACCGGCGATTCCTCCTTGGCCCGCTCAGCAGTGGGCAGCGGCTGAATCTGGCCGTCAGTGTTGAAGATGATCGGAGCGCAATCCCCGATCTGTGAGCCGGGGGACATGACAATCTCATCGCAGGCAATCGAAATCATGGCGCCCGCGGAAATCGCCTTGGTTTTGACAAACGCGATGGTGTGAACGTTCACCTGATCGCGCAGGAAGCGGGAAATGTCCAGGCCCGACGTCACCAGCCCGCCATAGGTGTCGATGCGAAGGATGACGGTCTTGGCCCCCATGTCCTTGGCGCGCTGGAAGCGGCGGAAGAGATCATCGCGCGTGTAGTCGTTGATCTCCTCCGAAATGGGAATAACAACCGCCTTGGTTTCCGCATCTCCGCCGCTGGGACCCGCGGGCGGAGACGCCGCGCCGGTGGCGGCGAACAATAGTGCCGTCGACGCGAGGCAGATCACCCACGCAATGGCATGTACCCTCTTCATGTCAGTATTGTAAGCAGCGGATTGGGTAAAGATATATGTGGCACAGCCGCCCTTGGCTTTGGCTCCGAATCCCACAGCCGGGGGCGGCTGTGCCACAATCGTTCACGCGTTCCAGATTTCTCCCAGGTGCAGCACCAAACCGGGAAACAGAGACGGGCAAAGTTCATCGTTCCCCTGCCCGGCGGTATCGTCATGAAACGCGCCGTCGCGGTAAATCAGGCATTTCAACGTCCGCTTAAACGGATCGAGCAGCCAGTAGTTCCGAACACCGAATTCGGCGTACCAGCGGCGTTTGGTTCGATCATCATGCTTCTCGTGGCCCGGGCTGACGCACTCTATGATGAGCGTGGGCGGGATGAGAATGCGGGTGCGTACCGGATCTTTCCGGCCCGCCGCGAGGGCGGCCTGTTGTTGCCGTTGTTCCTCGGCTGGCGTCAAAAAAGCGGCGTCGGCGCGTACGACACGATCCTCGTCGAGTACGATTTCCACTTCTGTGGCAAAACTGCCGGCCCTTTCCCCGATGTGGAGGACGACGCGAGAAATCAATCTCAGGAGCGATTTGCCGCCGACAAAATATGCTGGAGCCATTGTGGTCAGAACCCCTTCGACGATCTCGTAACGTCCATCCGACCACTGTCGCTCGATCTCCGGATCGTCGAGGTCGCGAGCCGTCCACCCGGTGGTGCCGGGCTCAAAAGGGCGAGATTCCGTCAGACTTGAGGCCATGAACGTATTATAAGGGATGCAACATCGGACTTGCGAGGAGAATCTTGGTAGCCCAGTCCCCGGCGTTGCCAAAAATCCATCAAGGCCCAATCGCGTCCAGTTGCGTCAATATCTCGCTGCTGCCCGCCGTCCACCACAACTGCTTGTGGTGATGCACCGTGGCGAGGACGTCGCGACCGGGCCACGCGAGCGCAAAGTCACTGCCGAGCAGGCTTTGGAGGAGGACTTCGAGCAGCAGAGTGAAGGATTGGGATTCATCGGTGGTAAATTCGATCGCCGCGGCGTTGTTGCGGGTGATCAGCAGATTGCTGTCAATACCGATGGCTGAGAGGATTTGGGGCATCCAGTTCTTGCTCCCGAAATCCAGTTCGTAGGACCAGTGGCTTTTTGGCATCACCCAGACCGGAACTGCCAGCGCATCGAGCCAGAACCGCGTCGTCAGATCGGCCAGGTTCTTTTCAAGCGGCGGGGCAACCGAGCGCGTCAGCAACAGCGCCTGCGGCCGGATCGTCGGATCGGGCGGCCCGATCCAGCCGCGGGCAAAGGTTTCCCGATCCTTGGGGAATCCGAAAGCGCCGCTGTTGTGGTAGAGGGAAATAAGCCCGTCCGAGGTGAGGCGCGAGAGAACGTCGGGGTAGTCGAGGATCCTGGGCAAGCAAGCTCCGGCCTAAATCCGAATGACGAAACCCGAAACCAGAATCAAACCCGAATGACGAATGACGAATTTGACGCAATACTTCGTTCGGCGCCATTAGGCTAATTGATCGCCGTAAGTGAAAGCTGATCGGGATTGCGAGCGATGGTTGTTCCCAAAATGTGCCGTCTCGTCATTTGGTCATTCGTCATTCTGGTTTGATTCGGGGATTCTGGTTTCGTCATTCTGGCTTCAAACGAGCCCGTTACGGTTGCGTCGTCGGCTGCGTTGTCCCGCCCGGTTGTGTCGTCGCGCCAGTGCCGCCGAAAAATGCCTCATCGTATTCCGGTTTGGCCTGTTTTTTCAGGTCATCGAGCATCAACTCAAAACGGCGCTGTTCCACCTGGGCGCGGGCGTCGGCGAATTTCGGAGCCGTCTTGTCGCTGGTCACCTGGATGATGTGATACCCGTATTGCGTGCGAACTGGATCGCTGATCTGGTTCTTTTTCAGCGAGAACACCGCCGCGTCGAAAGGTGGAACCATCTTTCCGCGGCCCACCGAGCCGAGGTCGCCCCCTTGTGCGCCCGATGACGTATCATCCGATTCGGCTTTGGCGATGGCCGCAAAGTCCTCCCCCTTTTCCAGACGAGCCTTGATCTTTTGCGCCTTGGCCAGCGCCTCGGCATCGCTCAGCTTATGCGCCGAGGGAACGGCCGAGTCCCCCGTGGCAATCAAAATGTGGCGGGCGCTGACCTCCGAAAAATAGTCCTTGTTGTCGTTGAAGAACTTTTCGTCACCGGCACTGTCGTCGGCGAGCGATTGTGACAACGCCTCGGCCAGCACCTGCTGATCGCGCAAACGCGTTGCCGGCACCTGATCGAGTTTTCGCCGCCGGGCTTCATCGGACAAAATCTTCAGATTGATCAGCTCATCCACCAGCCGGCGCTTCCCCTCGGGATGGGCGGCGAGCTGCTGCTGCACCTGCGGCGTCAGGCTGCTGAGCAGTTCATCGAACTCGCCGGCGGTGATTTTCTCGTCGGCCACCGATGCGATGACCAGGTTTGGATCTGCTGCCGGCTGCGAAACCGGTGCAACCACCGGCGCGGGGGGCGTATAAATCGGGGCATCATCCTTCCCAGCGGCAAACGCCAGCGCGGCTGCCGAGAGCCCCGCGGCGACAAACAACAGAACATTGGATTTCTTCAAGACCAGCTCCAGGCAAAAGTATGAACCCCTCGTTTCCGAATCCTCTGAAGGCAATGTATCTCATCCGGGAAGTTGGGGAAAGTCGCGGAAAAGAAGGGGGAAGGCGGAGGGCGGAATGACACGCAGGGGCGGAACCTCGGGAGAAACAATGGCTCCAGCTACTTTCCACGGATCGCAGGCGCGCTGAGCATTTTGGCGATCAGCACATGCGGGCGCGGAAGCGGGACGTTTTCAAGTTCAACCAAGCTCACCCATCGCATCGATTCGGGGAGTTTCGGTGATGCCTTCCGGGCGGATTCACAGGCAAAGACCTCAAATTCATAGCGACGGTGCGTCAGGGCGTGGGAAACGCTGCCGATCAGTTTCGGGTCAGTGATCTTGACCGGCAATGGCGCTTCACCTTCCGCCGGCCGGGTGATGAATTGCCACATGCCTGCCCAGCGGCCGGTGGGGGGACGCTGCTGAATCAGCCAGCGACGGCCATTTCGAATGCAGAATGTTTGCCTCCGAAGCAGGGGAGTCCGGGCCTTCTTTTTTTGAACCGGAATGCGATCCGCAATGCCCGCCGCAAACGCCTGACAGTGCATCCGCACCGGGCAGATCAAGCAATCCGGCGAACGCGGCGTGCAAATCAGCGCGCCGAGCTCCATCAACGCCGAATTAAAATCACCCACTCTTCTGCGCGGCAGGATCTCTTCGGCTCGCCGCCAAAGTTGTTCCTGGACGTTGCGATCCTTCGGATCGGCTTCGATTTTGTCGAGCCGGCGAATGACGCGTGTGACGTTGGCATCCAGAATCGGAACGCGTTTTCCGAAGCCGATCGAGCTGATCGCTCCGGCGGTATAGCGGCCAATCCCCGCAAGATTTTGTAATGTTGCCGCATCGGGCGGCAGTTCGCCGTTGTGTTCCCTGACCACTTGCCTGGCGCAGCGGAGGAGATTGCGGGCGCGGGCGTAATAGCCCAATCCCTGCCAGTGCCGGAGCACCTCCTGTTCGTCTGCCGCAGCAAGCTCAGCCAGCGTCGCATACCGCTGCATAAACCGCTGAAAATACGGAACTACGGTCGCCACCTGTGTTTGTTGCAGCATGAATTCGCTGACCAGCACGTGGTAGGGGGCCCGATGCACCCCGCGCACCCGCCAGGGCAGGTCGCGATGGGCAACGTCGTACCAGCGGAGCAAGCGGCGGGAAAAGTCGGATGGGCGGAGGAGCACGGCCGCAATATTAGGGTCGAAGGAGACGTCAGCAACAGTAATCTCTTCAGTTCGGCAGCCGTTGTGGTTAATCTACTTATGGGACGTGGTCCAGCCGATTACGTGTTTGGGAAGCGATGGCGAATTGCAAATGATCCAACACATCACAATCCGGAACTTCAAGAGCATCGGGGAGGTCAGCGTTAAGCTCGCACCCGTTACGGTGCTGATTGGTCGCAGCGGAGTTGGCAAGTCAAACTTTCTGCGCGCCATTCGGTTCCTCCGTAACTTTCTTCTGGAGCCGAATCAGGCAGTGGCGCATGAGGGCGGCTGGCCGCGCATTTGGCCGTTCGGCACCCCGTCCCAACTGCAATTTGCGATCCGCTTCGCGATCCCGGATTATCCCAAGAGTTTTACGTACGAGGTTTCCTGGCAGCCCCATCCGCAAAATTCACAGAATGTGTATCTAAGTGCAGAGCGGCTTTCGCTGGCCGACGAAGTGATCTTTGCTCGCAATGAACGAAACTGGATCAAGTGGCCCCATGAAGGCACGGCGCCGCCGATTGAGCCGCGCCTCTACCTCAACTTTTTTCCGACGCTCAGTGAGGCCGTTTTGGCGTATACCGCTTGGACGAGCGGAGTTGGCTGGTATGACTTTCCCGCGAACGTGCTCACGCAAGGCGCAGCGGGGAGGGTACAGAATCGAGCCGCTGGTTTAAGATTCAACGGATTGGACGACACGGCAAGCAATTACTTGGAAGTTATTCGCGACATTACGCAAGACCTACGAGATCAGAAGGCGCGACGACAGATATTAGCGCGAGTCAAGCAGATAAATTCGACAGTTGATACGCTGGAACTTGACAGCATTATCCAGCCGCAGCGTGTTGTTGTTGGACATAACGTGGGAAACCGTAGGATTGGCCTTGATCTTTCGCAAGAATCGGACGGCTTCCGACGATACTACGCGCACCTGTTAGCCCTCTATCAGACGCCCCCCAAACAGCTCCTGATGTTTGAAGAGCCTGAAAACGGGATTTACCCAGGCGCACTGCTGAATCTCGCCGAGGAGTTTAAGGCGGCCTCGTCGGCCATTCGGGGCCAGGTGCTGCTGACGACTCAGAGTCCGGATCTTTTGGACGGATTTGCTCCCGACGAATTACGTGTCGTCGAATTGGACGCTAACCAACTGACCACAATAGGGCCACTGGATTCGGATCAGGCGGAAGCAGTACGTACGGACCTGCTCGAACCCGGCGAGTTGCTCACGGTAGATTCGGCGCGAGCTGCGCGGGCTGCGGTTTAAGGGGGTGCGTCATTGAATCCTCGGCGGCTGGTACTGTTTGTAGAAGGGAAAGGCGATACGGCGGCGATTCCGGCGCTGACTCGCCGTGTTCTCAAAAGCAGCGGCGCCGACGACGCGCTTTTCGTCGATGCCGCTCCCTTCGTAGTGAAGGGAGTCGGAACGCTGGTCAAAAACGACTATCGTGATTTGCATCGCTGGCTCAGCGCCGCAGGACAAACCCGAAGAAACATCGGTGCGGTGCTCTTGGTTCTCGACGGAGATCCTGATCAGGTTCCCAAATCGTGGGCGTCTTATCGAGCGCGTTACAATTCCACCGATTTTTGTCCAGTCCAGGCCGCGACAATTCTTGCGGACGCAGCTCGCTCGTCACGGGCGGGAGAAGCCTTTTCCCTCGCAGTCGTTTTTGCCATGCGAGAATTCGAAGCATGGCTGCTCGCAGGGGTCCATTCCCTGCGAAATGAGACGTTGGCCGAGGGGCGTGGCAGAGTTCCCGCCGACGCATCGCCTCCCGAGTTCGACATTGAGGCGAAAAGAGATGCGAAGGGGGAATTGCGCAAACTGATCCCGGGCTATTCTCAGACTCTTGACCAAGGTGTGCTCGCTGCGAAGGTTGATCTGGCCGCAGTTGCTCAACGGTGCAAATCGTTCCGCCGATTTCAGTCCGCAATCCAGCAACTGGCGGTGGCGGCGCGAAAAGGCGAAGCGATTGTTAGTCCGATCACCTAGCGACCACAAAGACATGCCGCGTTCCAAGTTCCATCCCGAACATCCATCGCCATCCCGTCAACTTTTTCCCAATATTTCCGCCCCAACGTCTTGAAGATTGACCGCCGGCAAGTCACAATACACAACGCAGAGGCGTATTGGCCGCGGGCAGTTTCCGGCCGATAAACCTTCGACGAACAGCGTCGTAAATTAGACTGCAAATCGGCTGATGGACCGGCCGATAGACCGATTGGTCGCGGGCCAGCAAGTGGCGTTGCCCGCGGACAGATCGGGCCAGGCGTCGCGATGCGGACTAAACTCGTCCGCCCCCGCGCCAACGGCCCAAGGACGGGCGTGATTATGGACAGCTTTCTCATCGGGGGCGGAAATCGGCTTAAAGGCAAGGTCGAAGTCAGCGGCAGCAAAAACAGCGCCCTGCCGATCATGGCCGCCTGCCTCATGGCAGAGGGGAAAACCACACTCCATGGCGTCCCGCGGCTCAGCGACATCGATTCGATGTCCAAGCTGATCGGCGAACTCGGCTGCCACGTCTACCGCCGCGAATCTCCCGGGCAGGTTGACAGCTCCCTGCCGCCGCTCGACGGCCCGCTCGATATTGACGTGCGCGACGAAGCCCAATGCGAGGCCCGTTACGACATCGTCAAGACGATGCGCGCCAGCATCTGCGTGCTCGGTCCGCTCCTGGCAAAACGGGGCCGCGCGGTGGTGTCGATTCCGGGCGGCTGCGCCATCGGCGATCGGCCGGTCGATCTCCACGTGCGCGGACTGAAAAAACTCGGGGCCGAATTCCGCACCGAGGGCGGAAACATCGTCGGAGAAGTGCGCGGGCGGCTCAAGGGCTGCCGCATGTATCTCGGCGGGGCGCAGGGACCGACGGTTTTGGGAACCATCAACGTTCTCTGTGCCGCGGCTTTGGCCGAGGGAGAAACGGTCCTCGTTGGCGCGGCCTGCGAGCCGGAAGTATCGGACTGTGCCGAGATGCTCAACAAAATGGGCGCAAATATCAAAGGGCAGGGCACACCGGAAATCCGCGTCGAAGGAGTCGATCGCCTCGCCGGGATCGAGCATCGCGTCATTCCCGATCGCATTGAGTGCGGCACTTTTATGATTGCCGCCGCCATCACCAACGGCGAATTGGAAATCAAGCACTGCAATCTCGATCATCTGATCGCGGTGGTGGACCGGCTTGAAGAAGTGGGCGTTCGCATCGAACGCGAGAACGGAACCGCCTTTGTTTCCTGCGCGCGACGGATCAATCCCGTGGAAATGACCACGCAGCCATTCCCCGGCTTCCCGACGGATTTGCAGGCGCAGCTCATGGCGCTGCTCTGCCTGGGGGATGGGATGAGCGTCGTGACCGAACGCATCTTCCCCGACCGATTTCTCCATGTCGGCGAGCTGAATCGCATGGGAGCCCGCGTCCGCAAGGAGGGGCCGACCGCCATCATTCAAGGCGTCAAAGAGCTGCAGGGGGCGGTGGTGATGGCCAGCGATTTGCGGGCATCGGCGGCGTTGGTGCTGGCGGGGCTGGTGGCGCGGGGAACCACGCGAATCGATCGGGTCTATCACATCGATCGCGGCTACGAGAAGATCGAGAAGAAGCTGGTGGCAGTGGGGGCGGATATTGAGCGTGTCCGGGAAAAATAGGCAAAAATCGCGGCTATCGCCCCCTTC
>Ga0182024_10009067_pt1 | contig 20715 bp, 18 predicted proteins | sample P32metaG_FD_120480 | JGI IMG/M metagenome (GOLD analysis project Ga0182024, IMG submission 120480) | Permafrost microbial communities from Stordalen Mire, Sweden - P3-2 metaG (Illumina Assembly) | ecosystem: Environmental > Terrestrial > Soil > Wetlands > Permafrost | place: Sweden: Stordalen...
ACCGATCTGATCAGAACTCCCGACGGCAATTTCGTTGTTCTGGAAGACAATCTGCGCGTGCCCAGCGGCGTCTCATACATGTTGACCAGCCGCAGAGTGATGAAGCAGATTTTCCCTGGCCTATTTCAAAAATGCCGCGTGCGTCCCATCGAGCAATACAGCCAGGTACTGCTATCAACATTGCGCTCTTTGGCGCCCGAAGGCCGTTCCGAACCCACCGTCGTCTTGCTCACGCCCGGCGCTTACAACTCCGCCTACTTCGAGCACACCTACCTCGCGCGCCAGATGGGCATAGAACTTGTTGAAGGCCGCGACCTGGTGGTGCACGACAACATCGTGTACATGCGAACCACCTTCGGCCTTCAGAGGGTCGATGTGATCTACCGTCGCATCGACGACGATTATCTTGATCCTCTCGTCTTCGAGGGCGCGTCTTCTCTCGGCGCTGTCGGCCTCTTCAATGCGTATCGCGCCGGGAACATTGCCTTTGCGAACGCCCTGGGGACAGGCGTAGCCGACGATAAGGCAATCTACGCCTACGTGCCCAAAATTATTCGTTACTATCTCGATCAGGATCCGATTCTCGAAAGCGTCGAAACCTTCTTGATGTCTGACCCCGGCCAGCGTGACCACGTCTGCCAAAGGCTCGATGAATACGTAGTGAAGGCGGTGGGCGAATCGGGGGGTTACGGAATGCTGATCGGCCCCCACAGCACGGAAGAGGAGCGTGCCGAATTTCGTGAAAAGATTTACGCGCAGCCGCGAAACTACATCGCGCAGCCCACAATCAATCTTTCCACCGCGCCATGTTTTGTGGACGGAACCATCGAGCCTCGCCACGTTGACCTGCGCCCCTATGTTCTCTACGGCGAAAGAATCACGATCATCCCGGGCGGCCTGACCAGGGTGGCGTTGCGAAAAGGCTCGCTCGTAGTGAACTCATCTCAAGGCGGCGGATCCAAAGACACGTGGGTTCTGCAAAATTGAGAATAAAAGTATTGGGTGACCAAGCGCCATGCTCTCCCGCGTAGCTGACAGTTTGTACTGGATGAGCCGCTATTTCGAGCGCGCCGATAATGCCTCGCGCGTGCTGAAGGCGACTTACGGCTTGATCCTCAATCCTGCGAAGTTTTCCACCGAAGAACGTTGGTTTCGCGCTGTTTCCTCGTTAGCTCCAGGCGCCTCTGCCAAAAACGTCGACCCCCAGCGCGCACTGTATTTGCTGGTTGCAGATCCCGAGGGCGCCTTTTCGATTGTCAAATGCATTAGCGGCGCCCGCGATAACGCCCGCCAGGTCCGCGAAGAGATCAGTTCCGAAATGTGGGAACATCTCAATCGCCTCTACCACGACGTAACCGGTACTGAGCTGCAACCCGAGGACGATGCCGGCGCTATGCGAATGGTGAGTCTGGTTCGCGAGGGCTCCTACCGGTTTAGCGGAATCACCGCCGCCACCATGAATCATGATGAGGCGTGGCATTTCATCCAGCTCGGCAAATATATCGAACGAGCTTGCAATCTCTGCGTGCTGCTCGACGCTTATTTTGCGGTCGACAAGAATGCCGATGATTTGGATTGGGTCGGCCTGCTCAGCAGTTGTGCCGCCTTCGAAGCGTATTGCAAAGCATGCACCGCTGAATTACGCCCAGAACGCATAGCCAATTTCCTGCTCCTGAAGCCCGAGTTTCCCTACTCTGTCCGCTATTCCCTGGATCGCATGCACGAAGCTCTCGCCGCCATCAGCGCCCTTTCCTTGAGCCGCCGCACCGCGAAAGTCGAAAGATTGATTGGACGGCTGCGATCGAGAGTAGCCTACGTGCACGTCGAAGAAATCATCTCCGGCCTGCATAAGTATCTTGCGGGAATTATCGAGCAATGCCGCGATCTGCACGCCGCGGTGCACGAAGTCTATATCGAATATCCGATCGAAGTCGCTTTCGAAACCTAAATGTTCTACGCTATTCGCCATTTCACGCGCTATCGCTACAGCCGTTCGGTCTGGCAGAGCATGATGGAAGTTCGCATGCATCCCAGAAGCGAGGGCAGCCAGCGCTGTTTCGTTTTTCAGCTATCGGTAAATCCGAGAGCGCGAATTTTTGGCTACATCGATTCCTATGGCAATCTAGTCCACCATTTCGATTTGCCCTCGCGGCATGGCCAACTCACCATCATCTCCGACGCGCTGGTTAATATCGAGCACATGCCGTCGGTTCCCGAGGTCATGGCTTACGAAGGCTGGCAGGAATTGGAAGAAGTAATCGAAAAAAATGACTACTGGGACATGCTGATGCCCAGTCATTTTGCGCGCTCCTCGCCGGAACTGGAAGCTTTGGCCAACGAAATTGGAGCCAGCGAAAGAAGCGGACGCAGTCCCCTCTCATTCCTGCAGGATATTAATTCCGGCATATTTAAAACTTTCAGCTACGTTAAGAAAAGCACCGCCGTAAACTCTCCCATTGAAGATGCGCTGCTTTCGCGTCAGGGAGTCTGTCAGGACTTCGCGCACATTATGATCGCTCTCGTTCGAAACGCCAGAATCCCGTGTCGTTACGTGAGCGGCTATCTCTATCACAGCAGCGATAACGACTCTCCCGGTGACGGCGCCACCCATGCCTGGGTGGAAGCGTTCCTCCCAAATTTGGGGTGGATAGGTTTCGATCCCACCATTAATCGTCTTGCCGGTGAGAAGCACATTCGTACCGCCATCGGCCGCGATTACGCCGATGTCCCGCCCACCATGGGCGTGATGAAAGGAAAAGCCGATACCCAGCTTCAAGTTCGAGTGCGAGTGACGCCGTCGCAAGCCGTGCTTCCTCCCGACGAGGAGTTCGCAGCCGACGAAGAGTGGTCTCAATTTTTGGATGAGACCCAACAAGCCCAACTTGTCGAGGCTCAGCAGCAGCAACAATAGTAGGAGTGTCCAAGGCTGCGTTAAACTTCTGGCCTAAGGTCGCGCATACGCAGGACTATCGGGATCGGGGCGGTCATAGTCGCGACCATACTTATTCTTGTGCGCAACTTCCAGGCTCGATTCCGGCAGACTGAAATTTCCGAGGAAGTTATCGTTCGAAGTTACCGTTATCTCCCGCTGCACAGCCTGCAAAGCATCTGTCGAAACCGAGGAGTGGAAAACATGCATTTGGTATCGGCCGGGAAGAACACCGCTAAGGCTAATCTCGCCGCGCCCGTTGGAGATCGCGTAATACGGAGTGGTGAGGGCAATTACCACGGCGCTCATCTGCGGATGAATGTTGCAGAAGATGAAAGATATGCCTGGCTTGTCGAATCTGACAAATTGAGTTGAACCGCTTTCGTAGAGTCCGAGATCGAAGCGTTTTCCGTCGAACAACGAAAACACATTGTGAAAAAAAGGATCCCGGTTGGGAAATTCGACCTGTCCACCCGCCGGAATTACCAGCAGCGAGGGATGAAAACTCTTATCCTTCTGCACTAGCTGAGGGATTGGTGATGTTTGTCGGGGTGGCTGCGGCGCGGGAGTCGTTCCCACAGGAGTGAGCCAGACTACAACTTTTGAGGCGTCGGAGACGTGGCGCCCGCTCCGCGTGAGTTGTACTTTGCCCTTGAGTTCCACATTCTGCGCACTGGCAAGAACGCAAGTCAGCAGTACGACGCAGACCATCAGCCGGCAATGAGCGATGCGAAACATGATCAGAATAATATTCCGATGGCCAGGTTGAGTTGATTTGTGGAACTGGCGTCGCTGTAAATGGGGAAAGTTCGCAGCCGTCTAAATTCAGCCGAGAACAATAAGTCTGACCGTGGCCGATAAACCAGATTTTCAAGCGTGCCACGATTGCGGCCCAGGATCGTGCTGAAATTATCGGCATCGACGGCAAAACCGCGAATGTCGCTGGCAAACGCGTTGTCCTCCGCGAAGACGCCATTCAATTCCAGTTTGTTCGTGAGCTGAAATTTGAGCTGGCTCCATCCCCCAGCGGAGTCCAGACCACGAATGCTTGTAGACGCGTAAGAAGGATCGCCGCCAAACAAAACCGCGCGACCGATGCCCGCTCCCAAGCCCCCCACGCCGCGGCCACGATAAAATTCACCGGATAGAGTCAAGCGGCGCAGGATAGGGATCTGCCAATCCGCCATTCCCGCCCATGCGTCAACATTGCGCCCCCATGACCAGTTCTGGCGGCCAAAGTAACCCGCCGCGGCTAAACTCAATTGGTGGTCAAACACAGTGCGCGACCATGCTGTGCGCATGGCGTAGGCCGGCTGACCCGATTGCTCGCCGGCTTGGGCCGTCCGGTAGAACGGATTGTAGGGCGGCTCCCAATCAAGATTGTCGAGGATTCCTGCCTGCAACGTAAGAGTCTGTTGCGCCGGAAGTTCAAAACGATGTTCGACGCGAATCTGCGGCGTCCATCCCCAAAGATTTCCCGCGTACGCGAAAGCCGGAATCGCGAGCGAGGCGAAAGATGTTGGAGAAAGCGGTGAAATAAAAAGGGAATCCTGCCCAGCGATCACGGAGGTGTTCTTCCAATCGAGGTGCACACTGGCAGTCTGAATGCGCGCGATGCCAAAGTTGACGCCGTTGTTAGTCGAAGGGAATCCCCCGCCGAAATCGAACTGCACACTGGCCGAACTTTTCGCGCCGGCAAAAGTCGGCCCAAAAAGTTCGAGGCCAATCTCGGTTTGTCGCAACGTAGCTCCAAAAGTTGCTTGCGGATTGCCGGGAGCAACCGGTTGCGCAAAATTGGGCAGGTCGAGGTTGTCGGAAGCTCCCACGTTGTGAAACGCGTTCATCAATACGATTCCGGAGAGGCGGGCGCGATACTTGGCGGCGGTTTCAACCTTGGTCTGATACTGCTCGTCAATTTTCGAGCTCAGCAACTGGCTGGATTCTTCCAGCTTTTGAACTCTGCTTCCCAAGTCCGCGGTTGGACTCTCCGAGGCGTCTGAAAATGAGGCCGAACTTGTGTCATGAGGCTTGGATTCTGTTCGAGCTAAAGTGGCGTTGGCGCTTGGCGCGGTCGAAACTGCAAGAGGCGCGAGGAGCTTACGCGTGTCCTGCAGTTCTTGACGTAGTTCCCGCATCTCCGCGCGCGACTGCGCATTTTCGACGCGCATTCGCTCGATCATGGCCCGTAATTCCAGGACTTGCACGTTGAGTTCACGAAGCGAGGAATTCTCGGGCTGCGATGCTTTCGCGGAGACACTTTCCTGCGCGGCCGTAAGCGTGATCAGCAAAATTGAAACAGCTGCTGTTTGAATGACCGTACGAAGCGCAAAGGCTCTATGATCTTTCACACATCCTCCTTCACGACATTCGGGTCGCCACGAAATCGAAAAGGGCATCACCTATCAGAATGTCGAATTGAGTTTCTTAGTCGCGCTCGCTGTTCACAGGTGAAAAAGGATTCCTTTTCAGTTCATCGCGGTCGCCATGCTCAAGTTTGTCCGGAGCGCGTCCGGGGACCGTGATGCGAAAAACTGTTCTAGCATCCGTCGCAGGTTCGGCCGCAAAAGTGCGTTCCACCGAAACGTCGCCGCCGTGATCCTGCACGATCTTCTGCACGACTGCGAGCCCAAGCCCCGTGCCATTCTCTTTGCCGAAACTCACAAAGGGATGAAACAGCTTGTCGCGAATTGATTCCGCGATCCCGGGGCCATTGTCCGATACAGAGATTACGATCGCATTGCCCGCACGCTGGATTCTGACCTCAACGCTTCCGTCTGTGCTGGGCGCCGCTTCGCAAGCATTGAGAAGAAGATTGTACAGAGCGCGCTCAAGTTTACGAGGATCGAACCACGCCAAACTTTGATCCTCATTATGCATCTGGATAGAGGTTCCTTGGTGGCGCGGGTGCAATCGAACCGCGTGCATGGCCCGCTGCGCCGTTTCCGCGACGCTGGCATAAGTTGGAGTCAGCGACTCACTGGTTCTCGCGAACTCAAGCAGTGAATCGATGAGGTCGGTCATCTGATTTACTCCGGTTCGGACTTCCTGATACAACTCTTCGCGCTGCGCGGAGGTTAGCCGGCCGTCGCAAAGGAATTCAGAATTAGCGACGACGGCGGCCAGCGCGTGGCGAAGATCGTGTGAAATCGAGCTTGCCATGCGCCCAATCGTCGCCAGCTGTTCAGATTCCAATAAAGCCTGTTGCGTCTTGAGCAGACTGGCGCGCATGCGGTCGAACGCCGCAGTCAGCTCCGCGACCTCATCGCCTCCGCGCCGGTCAAGCGGATGGTGAAAATCTCCACGTTCCAAAGCCCGTACGCCTTCCACCAAAGTAGCCAGCGGGCGGGTGAAGGTATGCGAAATGAGGAAGACCAGGCCGCTGCCCACCAGGACAGCAGCAAGACCCAGCAACAGCAGCAGACGATTGAGATTGTCGAGGAACTTGGCGGCCTGATCGTAGGAGCCGAGCACGGTCAGGCGCACAGGAATTTGGTGCTGGCCCGACAAGTCCAGCGACGCAGCTACAAAGTTTTCGTTGCCAACTTCAACATCATGAGGATCAGCTCGCGAGGATTGCGTTGCCAAGGCTCGCAGACCTGGGCTTTCAGTTTGGACCGGTGTCAGGGTTGTAGCAACGATCTCATTGCCATAGGAAAAAGCGACCTGACTAGCAGAGACTTTGCTGATCTCGCGGGCGAAACGGTCATTGATTTCATAGCCGATGATCAAGAATCCGAGCAACGGGCCTTCCGTTTTCGTGCCAAAGTAGACTGGCTGCACAAAAGTCTGGTACAGGTGGTGGGCGTCGAACCACCAATGGCTGGATTCGTCTTCGTTTAAGGCGCTCTCAAAATATTTTTGGGCTGCTTCGCGGGCGAAGCCCGCTGATTTCGTGTGGAGAGCCACTACCGCGCCGTTGCGGTCGGCGAGCACCAGAAGATCGCTTCCGGTCAATGACCACACATCTTTTGAGGCGTCCTGAATAGTTGCGGGATCGTGCGCCGTCATGATGGCTCTCGTGATCGGCAGGTAGGCGACCAATTCCGCGGAACTCGAAAACATCAGTTCGCGATCATGCTGAAAATTCCGAAAGGTAGTGACCGAGTTCTGCAGGTCCTGCGAAATTCCTTCGCGCACATGGTGCCGCACGCTGTGTCGTACGATCAGAAGGGCCAACGCGGTCAGGCCCGTGGTAATCAATACCATTGAAAGAAGGAAACGCGTGCGCAAGCGGGTCCGCGACCCCAGCGCACTTCGGAAGTGTTCTGGAGACATTTGGGAAACGTGTTCTGGTGAAGGGTTCAAATAGTTTCAGCGAATGAATTTGTAACCAACTCCGTGCACGGTGCGGAAGTGTACAGGATTGGCCTGGTCTCGTTCCAATTTTTGCCGAAGCTTCAGGATGTGGTTATCGACAGTGCGGGTTGAGGGATAATTCTGGTATCCCCAAACATCGTTGAGTAGTTCATCCCGGCTGATGACTCGGTCCACATTTTCCACCATAAACTTTAATGTCTTGAATTCCTGTGGGGTCAGGACTACCAGCTTACCGTCGCGCAGCACTTCCATTTTCTTGAAGTCAATCGTGATGTCGTCGAAACGCACGAGACCAATGTTTGTTCTTCTTGAGGTGTGGCGCAGGGCGGCGCGCACGCGCGCCAACAGTTCTCTGGGACTGAAAGGCTTGGTGACATAATCGTCGGCTCCCAACTCCAGCAGTAAGACCTTGTCGGAGACGTCGCTGGCGGCGCTTAAAACCACGATCGGCAAGGTTGGCGCCCGAGCCTTGATCATTCGGCATAAATCGCCTCCTGAAAGTTTGGGTAAGCGGAGGTCAAGAATGATAACCGCTGGGGGAACGGCCTGAAAGCTCTCCAATGCCGATTGTCCGTTCGCTTGAACTTCCACCGTAAAGCCTTCAGTTTCGAACATGCGCTTGAGCGCCTTCTGGACAGCGGGGTCGTCCTCGACTACGAGAATTCTGCCTGTTGGTTGTTCGAAGCTCATCGGATCTGCCGAGTTGAACGCGCTAAGTTGAATCACTGATTGACCCATAAAGGGTACCTTCCCACATTCCAGTTCGTCTTTTTTAGTGACGGATGCTGAGGTTACGGATACCTCAACCTCAACAGGAATAACTAAACATACATCGTTCTTATTCCACTTTTAGCGCCACCAGCGGAAGTTTGACAAATTTTTGACATTTGCGAGGACTCCCTGAAATCCCTCCAGCGGAAGCTGCGAGACCGGCATGGGGCGGTGCGCCTCCTCAAGTTCAGTGTAGAACCGAGACGCTCAGATCGGTTACAGACGCGGACAATAAATTTGCCAACTGATGACATCCCTATGACACGGTTGCGGGACCGCAGCCATAGCATTCCTCCCGAGGCCAAGTTAAATCGCATTCGGACTTGCGCCGGACGATCCCGTCTCAATCACAAAGGAGGAATTAACATGCCTCGTTTCTTCAGTCGTTCTCTTGCCGCTGTTTGTTCGCTCGGACTCATGCTGATGCTCTTTCCTGGCATAGCCGCAGCGCAATATCAACTCACCAACCTTGTCTCCAATCAGAAAGGAGCAGCGTCACATACCGATCCACTGCTAGTGAATGCATGGGGACTCGCTTATGGGCCCGGTGGACCGTTCTGGGTCAGCGACAACGGAACGGGTTGGTCAACACTTTACACCGCCACAGGCATGAAGGAAGCTTTCGAAGTTCAGATTCCTAAAGCGAGTGGCGACGGACCCGGTTCACCTACCGGCATCGTGTTTAACAACTCACAAGATTTCCAGGTTCAGGGATGGGCTTCGATCTTCCTGTTCGCGACGCTCGACGGCAGCATTGTTGGATGGGCGCCGCAATCGAATCCCACGACTGGGATTGTTGCGGTCACAATTCCGGGCGCTGTCTTTACGGGTTTGGCTAACACCAGCAGAGCTTCTGGGAATTTATTATTCGCGGCGGACAATGCCAACAACAAAGTAGATGTATTCGATGGCGCGTTCAAGCTGGTGAAGTCGTTTACCGACTCCACTCTTCCCGCGGGCTTTGCGCCGTTTGGCATCAGCGACTTCGGTGGGCTGGTCTATGTTTCCTTTGCGTCGTCTTCGGGAGCGCCGGGCGGTTACATTGATATCTACAGTGAAGGCGGCGTTCTTCTGAAGCGTCTGGCGCAAGGCGGTGCGCTTAACCAACCCTGGGGTTTCGCGATAGCCCCAAAGAATTTCGGCCCGCTGAGCAATACGCTGATGGTTTCCAATAACACCAACTCGGGAACGATCAACGCGTTCAATAGCGTTACCGGGCAGTTCGTGGGGACAGTCAAAAACTCGGCGGGCAAGAATATTGTGATTCCGCAGCTATGGGGAATTGAGTTTGGAGGCGGGACGGCAAACGATGGGGCTCAAAACGAGCTGTTTTTTACCGCTGGCCCGGACAACAATTTGGCAGGCACATTCGGCAAGATCGCGATCAACTGATTGCCGCAGGGTTGCGCCATTCTTTTGTTAGGTCACTCAGAGTTTATAGGAAGAGATACAACACGGGCCCGGCGACAGGTTCTGACGCCTGCCACCGGGCTCGTGACACTCCCAGTCATTGGGACGGGCTCTCCCTTTACCTCAAACAGTCAACCCCCTTGCGAGGACTATTGCTGCTCAATTCTGCGTACGATGTCGTCGATTGTTCCCGTCATGCGGCCCAGTAACAACTTCTCCTGCGCCGAGAGAACGCTGGAAATGGTTGATGAGATAAGGACATCCTCTACCTCATCTCGCGCCCCAACAAGCTTAGCAATCACTCGGACGTGACTGCTTGACTTTTCTTCCCCAATAGCCCCGGATTCAATTAAGGTCTTGGTATCGTTATCTGTCATGGTGCCTCTGGAGGTCGAGCTTCCACAGGTGGGGGAGACCAGTGGGTTGAGCGAGGCCCTGCTGTTCAAGTGTTGCGAATGCCGCATCGATGGCGCTCCTTGCCTCGCGAAGACGGAAAGCTATCTCAGTGGCATCGATTACCACAACTTCTGTTTTATAAACTTGGTTGCGCAGTCGCCCGAAGTCCAGAATAGCTTGCATTAGTTCCTCTTTTTGCTTCTGGGTATCGACGTGCGACCATCGGGCAAGGAAACCATGCGCCACGGTACTCATAACTTCGCGCCAACGAACTAATTGCATGAACGACCCCGGTAAAAAGTGTGCGTTACTTTGCCTGTTTTCGGCCTATCGATCCCTGATACATTTTGGCCATTCGTAAAAGGGTCTTGGCACCGGTATCACCCATGAGCGCATGGACCGTCAGTCTTGTCTCCGCTTGTTCTGGCGTCAGCTTATTAACTTTCGGAGCGCTGTAGGACTTTAATTGCCGTTTTTGATTGGTATCACTTAAATGGTGCGCGTTTTGCCCGATTCCACCTGAGTCCACAATTCGCCTCTCGCTTGCAGCAAAGTAATCTCAGGGTTCATTTGAGACGAGAAACCAGTATGTGCATTGGAAGAATGATTCTTGTTCCAGAAACGGAACACAAGCCCGGCCGTGGAGGAGGAATTTGCGGCTAAGAAGATCGCATAACACCGGGGGGTTGAAGCATTGCAATCTAACCCTGTGCACGAACGCTATGAAGTTTGTCTTCGTGCGCTTTGCAGCATGCTGTAACGAGCGAGCAAGCCAATGGAGCGTCCATGGTGCTCGATTAACGATTGAGGGCTCGGCAAGCGAAGACTGGGGAAAGTAGCGATAATGAATAGCCGTCCCATGGTAGCCAGCGCCAGCATGCGCATTTCGACGGCGTCCGCTGCAATTTGTTTTCCCAGTTCCGCCAAACTCGGGTCGTCGCTCCCGCGCGCAGCATTTCCGAAGCGGCTGAATTGGAGCGCAATGTGAGACAGAGCTCTAGCGTAGGCTAGGGCCGCCCACGCTCTTTCGCGTTTTATTTTCAGGAACTCATCGGCAGGCAGGCACGAACGAAGAAACATTTCTTCTTCCGGATCAACGAGATTGCGGAAAGCCTCAATATCCAAAGAGCCCATCAATGACCGAGCGTGGTCAAGGGCTAACGGTCCTCTGCGCTGTCGAACGGCCACGGACGTAAGGGCTATCACGACAAGAACCGCCAAACCGATATAAATCGCGGCGGGATTCATAGCAAAAATCGCTTCAATGCCAGGTTCCATTCCTTCACCTCAGCCATAGGCCGTTCGCTGTGTTGGATTCTTATTCTCGCCGGAATAATCAAGTATCCCAGCCAGACCACAACAGCGACGTGATACCCTCCGGTCGGCAATAGGTTCAGAACTTTCGCGGCGGAAACCGAAAGGTCCTCCGTATGCATTGCCCAGTTAGCAAGTTCCACGCTCGATAGAACTCCAAAGCCGAATGCCATTCCGAAAGCATAGCTTTGCAAAGATAAACCCAACAGACCTGAGAAGAGGAATAAAAAAAGCACTAAGCCGCACTGAATAATCGCCACGCCCCGCTCCACCCACGCCGTCCCCGCTATAAGCGTGCTGGACGTATGACCGGACGAGAAAACTGAGCACAAAATAGCGAGAGTTACCAGAAACAGGGTCGTCCATCGGAGAGAAACGCGAGCCACCGTCTCTGATTGTTTTTGTTCTCGGAAGATGTTATCGAAAATCTCTTGAATCACGCCAAATCGGAGCGCCGTGCTAATAGCCAATGTGCCCAGGTAAATGTGCGCATAGTAAGCGCCCAAGTTGAGATTGCGCTGGGAAACCAGAAACAGCAGAACAAATTCTATTATCTCGTAGCAGACATACCCGAAAAAAACGGGATATTTGACGTGCAAGCGCCGTTTCAACAATAGAAATGCAACCCACGTAAGAAGGAGATGGGGCGCGATCCAGAGATAGAGGAGGACAAGATTGTACCAATGTATCATCCGGCTTAGAGTTGAATATATTTGCCGGAAAGCCAATTTGCAATCCCTGAATCTCGCCCCGGATTCCAATTATGTGGGTGGTATGCAACCGGTCTTATCGCAGATCGGGAGAGGGTTGCCGTCGGCAAAGCTCGATGCGGACGTGACCAACAGAATGACGCCTATTGCCAAAACTCGCAGAATGTTCTTCACGGTATTGCTCCTTGATGGGAATGGAGACACCGTGCTACTCTGCACGGACAATTGACTGTTCGCGCGCCCGTCGCGCTTAACAACTCTTTTCGGAAAGTGTAAAACTGTGGTCCTTCTATCAGCTATCCAAGACTTCGAAGGCAGAACGCTGAGTGCCGTTCCTGGATTGTTGGGGAAATTGCGGTATGTCGCGCTCCTGTGCAAGAACAAGGGAGAAGGTTTTCACTGGGGATTACAGAAAATCTATGGAAGCGGAGCGGCCGAGAAGGCGATCAAGAACTCGCACCGAGCGCTGATCGGGCAAGTACTGAGAACTCCATTGCGGGATCTTGAGGAAGACCTGAGGCACTCGGCGGCGCGAGCGCAAGTTACGGAGTTTGAGTTGTTAGCTTGCTTCGGAACGTCTGAGCGGAACGCGCCTCCAGTTCAGAATTTTCGGGCTTCAGAAAAACATTTCATGTCAGTTCTGCACACTCTTTCGGCTCTGGCTCAGCATAACGCACTTGCCATCCCCCAAAACGTATTGCCGCCCCCACCACCTGCCCAATCACCTCGGCCTCCTGTGGGTGCTTAAGAGTTCGAATCGAAACTGGTGACAAGGGATGCGATTGCAGAATGATGCGATCGCCACTGACGTTACACCACGAGCAGACAAAACCAGCACGGGTTTCGACAAAGTAGATCGGACGCTCCATCTCAGAGCGCCAAACACCTTCAACCACACGATTCTTAGTTTCGTCTATCTGCACGAAGCTGCCGGGCGGAAGCAAAGGGTACATCGTGAAATCTTCTGTGCCTATATAGCCGTAGGTGTATCGGTCATCGGCGAGTGTCGAGAGGTAGGTGAGCGGCACCACACCCCATTGCTCGATCATGCGCGCCATATTTGTTGTCCGAGAGAGTGAGAAACCAGGGTCCAGCCGCACCGGAATCTTTGCTTCAGTCGCTACTCCTGAAACCTCGGTGAGATGTGACCGATTCGGTCGCGCAGACCCGAGATCGGCAGCCATATCATTCAGATCGACGCCATACCACGACAGCAGAGCACGGTAATCGGAACGATAGATTGCCGCCAACGTATATAAACGAAAAATGCTGGGAACAACTCCCTTTGTCTCGATATCGGACAGTCGACTCGGCGGAATCGCAAACTCGTCATTCCCTAGCCTTCGCGCAACTTGAATGCTGCCGGTCTCCACATCTCGCATCGTGTAACCAAGCGATTCTCTCATCGCCCGAAGCCTATGCCCACCAGCAAGCGACACTCTAGCACCCCCCCAATTTCGACAATACTAGCAGTCATATTCAGCCAAGTAAAACGAATCGAGGCCCGGCTTGTTCGAGTTTCGTAACACACATGATCGGTCTACTCTATTGCAGCAATGGGACTTCCAAGGTTCTTTCATTCTCGTAGTTTACGGCCCTCTGGCGCCTTCGGAAATCCATCGGCGTCTTCCGGACGCGCTTTGTTTGTTATTCGTAAAGTATTGTCAAAGGATGTTACGAGAAGCGACAGCTTCGCGTAGTCAGGGAAGATAGCTCCTGGAACAATGTCAGCTCGCATAGGAAATCCTCAACACCCTGAATGCACATCGCCGGTTGACGTTTCAATCCGTTAGTAGCCGGCGCTCTCAGCGACTTGAGTTAGTTTGCCGCGCCCGGAACGCCTCAACTGAAGAGCCGAGAAAATCGCGGACCAATGTGGAAATCTGATCCGCAGCCGTGTCCAATGCGAAATGACCGGCTTCGAGAACGTGAACTTCAGCGCTCGGCACATCTTTGCGATAGCGCTCCGGTTCGCCGAGATCGAACGACAGATCGTACTTGCCCCAGATCACCAGCAGGCGCGGCTGCTACTCGCGTTCGGAGTAACGTCGCGGAGACGGAAGAGTCACGGCCCCACCGACCGCGATTGAAAACTCCTTCTTTGCGGACACGCCATCGAGACCCTCAGCCGTAAACTTCACCTTGTAATTTCCGGCGGCCGTGTACGCATGAGTCAGAGTTGAGCCATCAGCGACGGTTCCATCGCCGAAATCCCAGTGATAGGCGAGCGCGGGAACTCCATCGGCCGCCACCTTGCTGGAGAATTCTATCTCTTCCCCGATTTTTGCTTGAGACTGTACCTGGAAGGCAATCGACGGTGCGGTGGCGGGAATTGAAGCATCAATAATCTTGATGAGCTTGACCGAGTGTGCGGGCTGATTCTCCAGGCGCAGCGCTTCGTGGTCCACCGCCAGCGGATGATTTTGCGCAAGGATGTCGAATAACTTGTATGAGCGTCCGGAGGGAAGCTTTAGATCGCTAAAAGTCAAAGTGTGCGAGCGCGATTGCTCGGTCCAGTTAAAGACCGCCAAAATGGACTGACGCTGGTCTTGGGGTAGCCAAAACACGCTAGGTTGCTCGTCATTGTCCTCGTAACTCAGAAGATCCAGAGGCAAAGCCGCTCTCCCCAATTTTGCCATCGCGAGCAAATCAGGATTCTCGACTAGCGCCACGCGTTCCGCATCTTTCCCTAGGGTCGGAAGGTCGTCGCCAATTTCGAACATTCCTCCTGAAACCGCAGCGAGGGCGATGGAGACCCCCGCCTCGTTCAACGTAAGAGGAGCTTGAATGGTACGTTCTTCGAGAAGTTGGCGGGAAACTGTGAAGGCGTCCGGATCCTCAATGAAAAAGTTCCGGTGCATGTAATAGCGTGCAGCAATGCCGGGCTCGGCTTCCTTGCTGCGGAGAAACGCGTGACCGGTATCCTGAGATACCCGGCCTTCATCCACCAAACCTACAGGGTTCAACATTGGACTGCCATCTTTGTCGAGCAGCACATCGTTTCCGACTGTCTTGCGAATAATCTCCAGACCAAGCCGCTGCGCTTCAAGCGCCGATGTATTCGGACGATGGTAGTAACCCTCAATTGCCGAGTTATCCATGAAGTCGAGCTTGATGTAACGCGCGCCCCATTCTTTGACTAACGTGTTATAAGTCTGCCGCAGATATTCCTGCGCTTCAGGATGTGTGACGTCTAAGACGAAGAGACGTTCGCCCTCGACCTCTTCGGCTTTGCCGATGCAGATGGGATCGCCATGGGCGTTGTGCACCAGCCAATCTTTATGGTGCTCGTAGATCCAGGCGCTCTCGCCCACTTCAAAGGGAGCGGTCCAAACGCCTACTTTCAATCCCAATCGGGCTACGCGATGAGTTATGTCCCACATGCCATGCGGAAATTGCGAAGCATTCGGAGTTGCATATTCGCTGCGCGAGTATCCGTAACCCAGGTCGAAATGAAAATAGTCGTAGCCGAGGTTCCTCAGGTGCTGGGCGAGCCATTCAGCGTTAGTCAGCGCAGCGCCTTCGGTGATCTTGAAGTAAAACGCGGTCCAGCTCCACCATCCGAGCATACTGTTTGAGCTAACGCGGCTGTGATGGAGCTCGCGAATCGCGGCGCCATAGTTTTCCAGTTGCGAGTGGTAGTGATTTCCGGCGGCAAACATCAGGCGCTCTGAAGAAATTGACTCGCCCGCTGGTAGAGGAACGTTTAATTCGATCAGGTTTTCGGCCGGGCCTTCGCGCAGGCCGGATTCCTCATCGGTGGCTTGTATCTCGGTCGTTCCAGTCGAATCGATGGTGAATGCGGCGATGGCGGGTCCGTCCGGCGATGAAGATTCGGTCTGCAGATGAATGATGGTGAGGAAGCGATTGGAAGTGAGGGCACCCCAAAACAGGCTCTCATGGCTGTCGCGGTTGTAAATTAGCTGGCTGCCCACGGCCCGATGCATTCCCTTGGGAGCTCTTCCCAGGTTGTAAATCTGTAGCGGCGGCCAATCTTCGCTGAAGCTATCGGAAAGAACGCGGTCGCTTTTTTGCGCGCCCGCTAGATCGATCGTTCTGCTTCCGACAGCCTCGACGCTTCGGATGCTTTGGATCGTGGCTGCTTTGCCTGTGTAATTCCGTACCTCGGCCCCGATGACGCCGAAAGATTTGCCCTCGTAGATTTGCAGCGTGTAGGCGAGATCGGGGAAAGTCGATAGTCCGGAGGAGGTGATTGTAATTTTCTTGCCATGTCCGAGAGCATCGTCGAAGTTCGACTGAGCGATGTCGTGTTTCGGATAATCGGTTGACTTAACCCATTTGTGATCGATCTCCGCCGCGACTCTTGCCTGGATGACGCTGTGCCCGTCGCTTCCAGATCGGATTTCGTAGGTTCCATCGGGGTGAATTACGACGGGTAGCCCGCCGGCGGACGCACTGAGCCGCACGGGCGCGGAAGTTTCGGAGATGCAGAAACTGGCTGCGACGACAATGAGCACGCCGGTGAACAAGAGGCTTCTAGAGAAATGTCCGATCATTAAATTCCTTTACGCGGGATTACGAGTTCGCTCGCGGCTTGTGTTGAAGGGCCAAGTTGCTTTCCATTTTGACCAAATGAAGAACACCACTACCCCGGTCAGTAGCGTCAATAGGCCGATCTTGATATAGAGCCAGCCCGAGGTCAGAAAAACGTATGCCCATCCAAAGAAAGCAATGACGACAGGAATGGGATAAAACCACATCTTGTACGGGCGGGCGCTGTCGGGGAACTTCCGTCGTAACAGAGGAATGGCAAAGAGCTGTCCGAGAAACTGCACTAAAATTCTGGTTGTGATCAAAGCGCTGACGAGCTGATCGAGTTTGAGGAATGCCGCGGCAATTGAGACGCCTCCCAAAACCAGCAGAGAGACTTGGGGATAGTTTTTCGTGGGATGCAGTTTCGCGAAGGGGCGAAAGAAATAGCCGTCCAGGGCAGCCGCGTAAGGAATTCGCGAATAGCCTAAAAGAAGCGCGAACACGGAGCCAAACGCCGCCCACAGAATCAGAATTGTTACCGCGATGGCGGCGCCCCTGCCGTATAAGCGCTCCATAAAATCGGAGATGATGAAGTTCGAATGAATGCCTTCCCGCCACGGCACTACTCCCATCACGGCGAGATGCAACGTGAAATATGCGACGCAGCAGATCAGGAGCGAATACAGGATGGAGCGCGGTACTACATAGCCTGGGTTCTCCACTTCATCGCCGATGTAGCACACGTCGTAATATCCGAGATAGTTGTAGACAGCAATCAGAGTCGCGCTGCCCAGTCCGAGCACAAAGCCGCGATTAAAGGCCATCGCTCCAGGAGGAAAATCGAAAGCCTTGTGAGCATCGAAGTGGGGAAACCCGGTCACCACCACGGTTGCCATGGCCAGCATTGTGCCGATTGAAAGAGCGAGGGTGACTTTGCTCAAGAAAGTGATCTGGCGGCATAGAAGGAACAGTGCAACCACGCCTGCGGCCACGGCCACGTATTGCTGGCCCCGCGCGGTCAATCCCGGCCATAGATAAGAAGAATAGTTGCCGAAGCCGATCATTCCGGAGGCAATTTCTAATGGGCCGCTGAGAACGAATTGCCAAATGAAGAGAAAAGCCATCAGGCGTCCCCAGGTTTGATGGCCGTACGCCTCGCGCAGAAAATGGTAGCTGCCGCCCGAGCCAGGCAGTGCCGCGCCCAGTTCGCTCCAGATCAGACCGTCGGATACTACGATGAGCGCGCCTGTCAGCCATCCCAGCATGGACTGCGGTCCGCCCATGGACGCCATTAATAGTGGGATCGTGATAAAGGGGCCGACCCCGACCATGTTGGCAATATTGAGGGCCGTGGCATCGCGTAGACCGAATGCGCGCGTTAAGTGAGTGGGTCTTTCAGTCGTCATTCTTAGCGGCGGCCAATCGTACAATCCTAGGGTCCATGAAATCTTTGGGACACGCGAAACTATAACCCTAGCTTCGGACTTCTCGCATGTTTGCTTCTGCGGGCTTACGGTTGGTCGCGAATTTACCGATAGCCTGCTCGTTTGTCAATTGTTTTGTACATTTTTGCACGGATCGCTTCGACAGCGACAGTTTTTCGCGATACAAATCCTCAAACTCTCAATACAATTGTTCCCGCGTTCCACCTCGCCGAGAGAGAGCAACCGTCATGCTCGCAGAAGAGCGTAGATTTCGAATCCGAGAAATGCTTTCCGGTCAGCGCACCATTGCCGCGTCTGATCTGTGCGCGGCTTTGGGAGTTACGGCGGCGACGATCCGTCGCGACCTGGCAGCTTTGGAGCATGATGGAGTGCTGGTTCGTTCCCACGGGGGAGCCGTTTCACGGATGTCCAGCACCAGCTTCCAGCCGTCCTACCAAACGCTGTCGCACATTCACAGCACTGAGAAGCATGCCATTGCGCGCGAGGCCGAACATCTGGTGCTGGATGGCGAGACTGTTTTTCTGGAGGGAAGCACCACCGTATATGAGCTTGCCTGTTGCTTAAATCAGCGGAAACGGCTAACGGTGGTAACGAACTCTCCGACGATTGTTTGCCAGTTGCAACGAAGCACGGGAGTGACCGTCCTTTGTACGGGCGGCGATCTGCAAAAGGACACATTTTACTTTTCCGGGGAATGGGCGCAGCGTGCTCTCTCAGAAATTAGGTTGGACAAAGCAATCTTGGGAGTGAGTGCAATCGACATTTCTTACGGCGTCTCTACGGCGAACCATGCCGAGGCGCAAATCAAGAAAATGATCACGAAAGCGGCGAAGACGAGGATTGCATTGGTGGATCATAGCAAGTTTGGCACTCAGAGCTTCGCCTACGTCGGACCCGTGACGGACATCGACGTCCTCGTCACCGATTCTGGCACCGATCCAACATATGTAAAGGCCTTGCGCGAAATGGGTATAGACGTCGTGATCGCAGGCGTGCAGGAAACGCGAAGAACAAAACAGGAAACGACACATTCACACAAATAAATTGACAATCGATCACACACAAGATAATTTGAGGCCGTCCCAAGCTTAACTGCGCTGTGAGGAAATTGTGAGCGATTGTGGCAAAAAGATTCGATTAAATCGTATTTTGGGCGGCTCGGAACGCCGCGCACTGGTGGTCGCATTCGATCATGCATTGGTTTTAGGCCCTATTCCCGGCACTGAAGATCCCTTAGGAAAGATTCGACAATTTGCCAGAGCCGATGTCGATGCATTGCTTTTGAACCTCGGGCTTATCCGCCAATTTGCAGACTCGCCGATAGCCGGCCCAATTCCTGCTTTGATTGCGCGGCTGGATTGGACGACGATTTGGTCGGCGATTGGACAAAACGGAAGCGGCGCGTTGCATAGCGCCCTTCTCGCACGTCCCGAGGAGGCGTTACGCCATGGCGCAGACGCTGTTCTCACTTATCTCGTAGTAGGGACCGGCGATACCGAGTTCGAGATGAGGGAGATTACACGCAACGCCGAGGTCGCTCGCGAATGCGAACGCGTGGGTATCCCGCTCATTGTTGAATCGCTCGCCCGCGGAAAAGATGTACGGAATCCTGGCGATCCTAAATGGCTCGACCTGCACACGCGTATCGCTGCCGAACTTGGCGCCGATGTGGTTAAAACAGATTACAGCGGCGATGTAGACTCGATGCGGTCGGTAGTAAAAAGATGTCCCATACCAATTCTGGTGCTAGGCGGAAGCCGTCATGCGTCGGACAAGCGCGCGCTTGATGTAGTGCGTGAAGTTGCGGCCGCCGGAGCAGCTGGGGTTTTCTTTGGCCGCAATGTCTTTCAAGCGGAAAACATGAAAACATTCCTTGAACAGGCACGTGCCGCTCTTGATGGGGCGGTGTCGCCGGATCTTCAAGCGACCCCAAGATGAAGACATTGACCTCCCTCCCACAGGCCGTTCGACTCAAAAACCTGATGGATGGTCGGCCGGGATTTCGGCTGCAGGCTAAGTGGGGACATGTCTCTGTTCTCCAGGGCGGAGGACATATCTGCGAGTTGAACCTCAAATCATGTTCCGGAGTGAATCCGCTATGGCGTCCGCCATGGACGACCATCGACCCACACGCCTACAAGCCTGCGAAACATGCGCGTAAGTATGGGCCCGCACCGGACGCTCGCTTATTGTGCGGCATTGCGGGACATAATCTGAGCTTCGATCACTTCGGACCACCTTCCGTCGAAGAAACAGCAGCCGGGCTTAGTACCCATGGCGAGGCTCCGGCGCTGAAGTGGGAAATTCAGAAGCAGCGGCGGTCGACCAAGCCCCAACTCGAGTATGGACTGACGCTTCCGGAAGCTCGGATCAGTTTCAGCAGGAGGCTAACGCTCGACCGTCTAAATCCCGTGATTTATTGCGAGGAAGAGGCGGTTAACCTTGCTAGTTACGACCGGCCGATTTCGTGGAATGAGCATGTAACTTTTGGCCCGCCGTTTTTGGAAGCGGGGGTTACATGGTTTGACATGCCGGCAACGCGATCGAAGGTTTGTCCAGCCAGCTATAGTCCGCGCTTCAACCTTCAGCCGAATGCTGAATTTGCGTGGCCCAATGCACCAACCCAGGATCGCGATTCGATAAACTTACGCACCACGCCAGCGCAGCAGTTTGGACACTATACAGCGCAATTGCTCAATTCGGAGCTTGAGTTTGGTTTCATCGCAGCATGTAATCCGCGCCTGAAACTCCTGGTCGTGTATGTATTTCGACGGGCAGACTTCCCATGGGTGGGCAATTGGGAAGAACGATACAACCGAAGCCAAGCGCCATGGCGGGGAAAAACGTTCTGCCGGGGACTGGAGTTCAGCACAACTCCTTTCGCTATACCGCGACGCGAAACCATCGATCAAGGCCCGCTGTTTGGAGA
>Ga0182024_10009068_pt1 | contig 20714 bp, 16 predicted proteins | sample P32metaG_FD_120480 | JGI IMG/M metagenome (GOLD analysis project Ga0182024, IMG submission 120480) | Permafrost microbial communities from Stordalen Mire, Sweden - P3-2 metaG (Illumina Assembly) | ecosystem: Environmental > Terrestrial > Soil > Wetlands > Permafrost | place: Sweden: Stordalen...
AAGCGACGGCATCGTGCCGGCCTTCGAGCCAACCGGAAAAAGATCGGGAGATATGGCTGACGGGAATGCCGAGATACGAATGGAAAAGTCCCGGGTCGATCAATAGATAGCATCCAACGCCCGCCAGCCCACCCAGGATGAATCCCGCGACGGCGCCCTGCCAGTTGGTGCGGGTCCAGGCCATTCCATAGATCACCGTGACGACAAAGAGCGGCATGTCGAGGATGCCGACCATGGTCAGGTTGGCCTTGATGGCGCCCACGTCGGTGTGCTTGAGCAGCCAGGCCACCACCAGCATCAGCGCGCCGCACGCCAGCGAGCTGGCGCGGACGACCCGGAGCAGGTCGCGTTGGGTTGGCTCCCGTCGCCGCAGCGTGCGATAGACGTCGCTGGTCAGCAGCGTGGCGACGGAGTTGACGTCGGCGGTAATCACCGAAATCTGCGCCGCCACCAGCCCGCACAGGACGAACCCAAGCAATCCCTTGGCGACGGCGGGCAATTGCGTGGAGAGCAGCCAGGGAATCGCGTGATCCGGGTCCGAAAATGCCTGCGGATGCAGCTTGGCCGCGGCAAGCCCGGGCAGCACCCAGAGGAACGCCATCGGGGTGGTGATCAGCCCCGAGAGCACCATTCCCTTGGCCCCGATCCTGGGACTGCGCGAGCCGAAGGCGCGTTGGAGGATCGCTTGATCGATGCAGGCCCATTTAATCGACAACAGGAGGATGGCCAGCACGAAGAGCCAGTTGTATTCGCTGTGCTCGCCCCGGGCTGGAACGAAGTGGACGAAGTGCGCCAGCTCCGGGGTGTGACGGAAATAGGCGATCATTCCGGGGATCCCGCCAGCGGCGCGCATGGCGATTGGAAAGAGGATCAGCCCGCCGGCAAGCATTACCAGGAACTGCACCGAATCCATGATGGCCACGGCCCACGCTCCACCGATGGCCGAATAGAGGACGGCAACCACCGCGAAGACCAGCAGCCAGGCGACGTAGTGATTCCATCCGGTGATAAGCACTGCCGCGGAGCCGGCGATATAGAGCAGGATGCCGAGGTAGACACAAAGCCGCAGGCCCCAGAACGCCCCGACGAGCGTGCGCAGGCCGCGGGCGTAGCGCAGCTCGAGATACTCCGGCACAGAGCGGATGCGCAGCCGCCGCATGATTGGCAGCACAAAGAGCCCCGAGAGGGTCAGCGCGATGCCGCCCGTCCAGTTCATCCAGATGATCGAGACGCCGCTCTGCGAGGCGGTCCCGCCCATGCCCACGAAGTGGAGCATGCTGAGGTTCGTGGCGGTGATGGTGGCGGCCAGGACGAAGGGGGTGAGCTCGCGCCCGGCGACGAACAAATCGTCGGCGTTGCGGATCAGCCGCGAGACCGTCGCACCCGCAGCGGCAATGGCGGTGAGGAAGACGATGATGATCGCATAATCCAGCCCGGTCATTCGCGCCGCTCCGGCGAGGATCGTTCAATCGGGAATCCGCGTGCCTCGCGCCGGAGCCTGCGATAGATCGAGCGATACTCGCGGATCGGGATCACGACCCAGAGACAGAAGATGGCGGATCCGAGAACCTCGATCGAGAGCGTCATCCAGTCCATCGCGTCAGTCCTCGGAATGCTCAACGGACCCCGGTCGCGCCGACGGCGAAATGACCTCCGCTGCTTTGCCCCTCGGAGAGCGTGAAGTATTGATCGGGAATGACTCCCGAGCTGATGTCGCGGGGCGGGCAGCAATACTTGTTGACAACCAGCCGGCGCTCGCCATTCGGAGCCGTCCCGGCACGCACGTGGTGCCGAGCATCGGGCTTGAAGGTTAGCCCGATTCCGCGGCCGGACGCTTGGGCCAGCATGGCCCAGTCGCAGTTGTATTTAGTGGAATCGAAATCGAAGGCGTCAGGCCGAGTGAGCTTGGTGATGTCCACTTCGGCCGAATCGGGCGTGGCCGTCCCGGAAAGCCGGCCGATGTGGTCGGGGGGATAGTACGACCAATAGCCCCGACGGTGCCACGAGAAGCGATCGTCTCCAGCCGGCATCGCAAAGATCCAGCCGAATTCCTGTATGTCGGTCGAGCCGTTCCCTGCCTGCCGGGGTTTGCCCTTCGTCGGAGCCGGGGCTTTTTCGTTGGGCTTGGTCCATTCCATGCGATACGAGAAGTCGCCGGCACTGAACTGGGTATGAACGTGCCCGACGACCGTCGCAGCCGGATCGTCACTGAGCACAACATCTCCATCCATCGACGAAACCGCGGACAGTGGCATTGCATAGAGCGCCGCTTCGTCCTTTGGCGCAGCATTCCCGGGCCCACCCGGCACGGAGCGTACGGTAATGTTGACCAGCTTTCCGGGATGTCGAATCGCGATGCGCCAGCCGATGGCATTGGAGCCGTAGGTGACCGGCACGAAGTTCAAGTGCGGGAATTTCACCGATCCCATGTCCGCTTCATCGAGCTTGGGCGCGGTGTCGGCCTCGGGCTTGAGCCGCAGCTCGTAGGTGACGACATTGCCGCCGTCGGCGTTGTCAAATGCCACGCGCAGTCCATCGGCCTCGCTGATCTCCTTTTCCGGGAGCGACAACTCCAAATCGCCTTGCGAGCGAGGGGCGAGCTTTAATGCGACAACTCCCGAAGCCACCTCCTTGCCGATGCGGATGAGTTGCCAGTGCGTTTTCAGTTGCGAGAGATCGGTGAATGAATATCGATTGGTGACATGGATCGTCGCGGTCGAGCCGGACATTTTCACTGCCGGTTCCACCATAATCGGCGCGTAAGCCATCTTGATGTCGTATACGCCCGCGCGGGGATTGCGGAACGCGTCGCAGAGCCCCTTGACCTTCACGATATTGATGCCGGTGGCAGGGAAGTAATCGTACAATTTAGTGGGGCACTTGTCGGCCACCGCACGATCGACCCATTCCCAGTTGAACGAGCCGGGAATGTGATCGTCCTTCCAGACCTCGCGCCAGACCCGATCGATGACCATCGCCCACGGTTCCCACGATCCTTCATCGGCGCCGTTTCGCATGTCCCAATCGTTGGGATTCTCCAGGTATGTCTTGGGATACTGCGAGCGGCGCGGTTGCTGCTCGGCCTCGGCGATGGCGGGCGGATTGGTGTAGTGCGCATCGTCGATCTCCACGTCACCTTCCCCGGCATCGCGCCACGAGACCAGCCGCGGGCGGGTGGGATCGATCTTGCGAATTTCTTCGGCGGCCAGCTTGTTGTTCTTTCCCTTTTCGTTTTCGTTTCCGACCGCCCAAATGATAACGCTGGGATGGTTCTTATCGCGCCGAACCAGCTCGCGGGCGTGCTGCTGAAATGCGGGCGTGAGCGCGTCGGTGTTGGTCGGCACCCAGCACGCCGCCTCCTCGTCCATCACGTACATGCCCAGTTCGTCGCAGACATCGTAGAAGCCGGAGCCGTACGGGTAGTGGCTCGTGCGGATCGCATTGACGTTGGCGGCCTTCATCATCGTCACGTCCTTGCGCCAGATTTCGTCATTCAGCGCGGTGCCCAGCGCCGCGGCACAATCGTGACGGCACATGCCGGTGAGCTTCACCGGAACGTTGTTGACCATCAGGATTCCCTTGCGGATCGAGACTTCACGAATGCCGATTCGCTTGGTCACGTGCTCGATGACCTGTCCGCCGGCGTCCTTCAGATCGACCGAAAGGGTGTAAAGATTGGGGTGCTCGGCGGACCAGAGCCGCGGCGCTTGCAGTTTCTGCACCAGCTCGATGTGCCCATCGCCGTCGGCCTTCCCATCAACCGCCGGCTGGCCTTCGAGCTGCATCGAAGCGGCTGCGCCCTTGCCTTCGGTTGCCGCCAGCAGCACGCGCAGTTCCGCGTTGCCGTCCTGGGAAACTGTCGTTCGCACGGCCAGGTCATCCAGATGGATTTGCGGCACCGAAAACAGCGTGACGGTGCGGTGAATCCCGCCCAGGAAAAAGTAGTCGCCGGTATCGAGATCGACCGCCTGCGTATTCTTGTAGACGCGCACCGCCAGCAAATTCTTCTCCCCGAATTTGACGACCGGCGTCAAATCGGCCTGGAAGGCGTCCCAGCCGCCCTGGTGATAATTTGATTTCCCTTCGCTGGGCTCATCAACGTCAACCGGCTTGCCGTTGAGATAAACCTCGGCGCCATTCTGCACGCCGTCAAAGTTCAACTTGACGACCCGGCCCTTCCAATCGGCCGGCACCTCGAACTCCAGCCGATACATTCCGATCGCGTTGTCCGGCTGGTTGTAAGTCGCGGGCGAGAAGCCGGCCATCTCCCAGTTGCCGGGGACATTCAGCCCCTTCCACGCCACGTCCTCGCGATATTCCAACGTCTGGAACGGCTCCAGCTGCTTCGGAAGCACGATTGGCCACGGCTTGCCGCCGATCCGAACCTTGCCCGGATATCCGCCCGCCTGCTCGAGCTTGAACCGCCAGGTCCCGTCGAGCGACCGAACGTGCTCCGGGGTGGAGGGAATCACGCTGGTCGCGAGGGCGACGGGGACCAGGGAAAAAACTACCAGCAGGGAAACCAGTGGCGGCAAATGTTGGATGCGGTTGGGCATGGAAGGTCTCTATTTCCTGGGTCTCTATTTCGGCGCATGGCCATTCGACGAGGGACTCGGCGCAGTGGCAGGAGCGTTGCGGTCGGTGAGCTTCAGCTCTGCCAGTTCGGCAAGCGTAAACGGCTTGGCGCGGTCGGCGGTTTCGCGACGCACCTTGGCAACGCGTGCCGCGGAAATCTGTCCCGCGGTGTTGCCCCATTCCTGTCGTGCATAGGTGAGGATCGACGAGATCCACCGATCCTCGGCCCACGGGAAGCCGGCCATTTCGTTGGGGTAGATCACGCCGCCGTCATTGGGCCCGACCAGGCCGCGCAGCACGATGCGGCAGACGATCTCGGGATTGCCCATGAGCCGCTTGGAACCCGCCAGCGACGGGGCGAGCGTCCCCGTGCCCGCCGGAGAGGGCATCCCGCGCCCGTCCGGGCCGTGGCACGCGATGCAAGTCTGGCCGTAGAGCGATCGTCCCTCGGCGACAACCGCGGCCAATCTCGGGTTCCGTTTGGCCAGCGCCGCCTGGTTGGCGGCCACAAGTTTGATCTTCAACAGCTCTCCCTGATACGCCGCAACAAGCGCTTTTGGCGTTTGCGATGTCAGCCCCGCCTTCTCCCGGGCCGCCATCGCCGCGGCAATCGTCGCCTCGGCGCCGGGATCCCTCGCATACAGTAGCGAGAGACCGACCTGGCTGGCTACGTGCGGATCGGGATCGTTGGCCGCGAGCAGCGCAATGGCTGAAAGGATCGCCGGGTCATGATGCTCCAGTAGCGGCTCGGAGATTCGCACCGCCGCGCATCGCAGGCGCTCATCGGCATCCTTGAGCTTTTCAAGGATCAACCCCGGCGTGACCGAATCGAGGCCGTCCAAAGTCCAAAGGGCGTGCAGCCGTGCGATCGGGCTGTCGCCATTTCGGGCCAGTGCGACCAGCGCCGGCACGACGGACTTGTCATTGCGGAGAACCAGGAGCTTCTGGGCCGTATCCCGCCACCAGCCATTCGGGTCGGAAAGATGCGAGACAAGTTGCGCCGGGGCCTCCTCGAGCATGTGCGGCTTCTCGCGCCGTTTCATGCCGTCGTAGGTCAGGCGATAAATCCGGCCGCGATTGATATTGTTTTGCAGCCCGTACTTTTCGATCTGCGGCCGCAAGAATGTTCCCGGCTTGTCCCAGGCGGCTTCCTGGATGATGCCGTGGTACATGTCGCAGATGTACAGGCAACCGTCCGGCCCCGTGGCCGTCCAGACCGGGCGGAAGTTGGCGTCCGTCGAGGCGATGAATTCCTGACCGTCGTACGCGTTGGATAGGACGAATTGGCCGTCCAAATCGTTGATTTTGGCGCGGCGGATCAGCCGGCCAACGGGTTCAGGCAGGAGATAGTCGCCATAAAGATCGTGCGGGAGCGCGTCCCCGCGATAGATGCTTCCTCCCCCACATCCGGTGAAATGGCTCAGGCCCCCGCCCATCTTCAGCCGTCGCAATCCTCCTTGAATGTCGGTGGTGGGAAGGATCGGATACACCTCGTTGAAATGAGGCGGGACGTCGCCCGGCAGTCCCAGCGGGCCGTACTGCGGCATCGCCTGGAAGTAGAGCGCGGGGTGCTCCGATCCGGCCTGCGAATAGATCATTTGCCCGCTGTCTTCCATCGCGATGCCCCACTGGCCCATCGCGGCGGGAAGCTTGGATTCAATGAGCTTGCCATCTTTGTAGCGAAAGCGTGATTCGTCAGCGGTTTGGTAGATCCAGTTGTCGATGTTCCAAAGCAGCCCGGATGGCTGGTGCTCGACGTTCCCCTGTTCGACGCCCCCGAGGTAGAAGAGCTTCTTCTCGTCGTTGACGCCGGCCCCTTTGGTGTCGCGATAACTGTAGATGTCCTTCGTATTGGTTTCGCGGATAAGGATCCGTTCATCCAGCGGCAGGATCATGCGGGGAAGGATGAGATGGTCCGCGAAGACGGTGTGGCGGTCGTAAATGCCGTTGCCCCGCGTGTCCTCAAACCGGATGACGCGGCTGCGCGGATCGTGCTCGTGGGAGGCGTCCAGATCCAGCATATAGGTCTGCATCTCGGCAGCGTACATCCGGCCGTCGCCGTCCCAGGCGAGGCAGACCGGGGCAATGATGTCTGGCTCGGATGCGATCACCTCGAGGTGATATCCCGGCGGAACCCGCGTCATCGCGATGGTCTGAGCCGGCGAATGCGGGTGCGCTTGGGGGATGTCCACCGGCTGCGTATCGGCCGGCTCCGTGGCGGCGGCGGGCCAGCCCGGCGGGGCGGGAGGCCCTTTCATGCTTTGCGCAGGCGTCGCATCGGGGGGAAACACCCTCGCAGGCGCCGCTGCCAAGACGCACGCCGCCAGCAGCGCGCCGCTCGTGAAGACTAGTGCGATCTGTTGCCGGTGGATTTTGGTTGGTGGGTTGACGGCCATGTGTTGGAGCAAATTGCCTGTTCCGCGTCCGATATTCTCGACAAGTCTGTTTTTGCCACAAATGCGGAGAATTTTCAACGATCATTATCGATTCTAATAGATTGTCTCGGGGAGCTTCGGTTTTGAACGGAAGGAATCACGCCAATGTATTATGAGCTCACTCGCCGTCGGCTTCTGAAGGGTTCGGCTTTGGGATTGGGAGGATTGCTCGTCTCGCCTTTCCTCGACGGCCGGCTCTGGGGGGATGTAGCATCCGCGCCCAAAAAAGTCTTGTTCTTCACCAAATCGTCCGCGTTTCAACACCCCGTCATCGCACGGTCCCAAGCGGGCAAGCTTTCCTTTGCCGAGCAACTGCTGACCGATTTGGGCGCGAAGCACGGGATCGAAGTCGTCTGCTCGAAGGACGGCTCGATGTTCACCGCCGAGAAGCTCAAAGAATTCGACGTGATTGCCTTTTGCACGACCGGCGACCTGACTCGGGACTCGCAGAACTATCCCGCATCCCAGGATGCCAAGGGCCAGGCCATCGCGGACAAGACCAAGCCAATCATGCATGAGCCGGGCATGATGCCGGGGGGGAAAGAGGCATTTCTCGACGCCATCAGGCAGGGCAAAGGTTTCGTCGGCTTCCACTGTGCCACCGACACCTTCCACAGCAAGGGCCACGTGCGCGGCCAGGTGAATCTCGTCCGCGACGTCGATGCCCAAGGTCACGACGACTTCGATCCCTACATCAAAATGATCGGCGGCGAATTCGTCGTCCATGGCAAGCAGCAGAAGGCGTTGCTCAAGGCGATCGACCCGAAATGGCCCGGAGCCGCGGCGCTCAACGACGCCAGCTTTGTCGAGGAGTGGTACTCGCTGAAGAATTTCTCCGCCGACCTGCATGTCATCCTGGCCCAGGACTGTTCGGCCATGACCGGCGCGATGTACCAGCGCGGCCCCTATCCCGAGACTTGGGCTCGCCAACACGGTCAGGGCCGGGTCTTCTATACCTCGATGGGCCACCGAGAGGACGTGTGGCAGAATCCCGAGTTTCAGTCGCTGGTGATCGGCGCCCTGAACTGGGCCAGCCGCCGGATCGACGTCGATGTGATCCCCAACATCGAACAGGCGACGCCGGAGGCGAACGTGAAAGTATCCGCCGCGCCCAACGCGCGGCAAAACCAGGCGCCCAAAGCCCGTTCGGAACAACCTCCCAAATGAATTGGTTTTTCCGTACGGCAGCCAGATCGGGCGGACTTCGCGCTTGGATTCGGGCGCGACTGGGTCGTTGAAATTGCCAATGCCTGTGCCTGCTGCTCAGGTCTGGCCCCGCGAGTGCCCGTCCGAGATTTTCGTTCCCGGTGATCGGATCGCCCGTTACCGGCGGCAGCGGCATCATGAGCCATCCATCGCTCAGTTCATTCGTGGCAAATTCAGTGGCTCGCCTGCAGGAAGGCGGTAATTGATCGCGCCTCTTCACCGGTCAGGTTGGCGCGGAGCCGCATGTGATGGACGACGGCGTGCCATTGGGCGTCGGAATAGCTCTGCGGCGGGCGCATGTTGTGGCAGCGGGAACAATTCTCCGCCCAGAGCTGCGCGCCTCCCTTTTCCGGGACGGCGGCGGTCTGCGCGTTCTCTGCGGTCGCGGCGGGCGAGTCGTGGGAACAACCGCACGCGAGAGTGAGGGTCAACGCGGGCAGCAGGATCGCGAACATTCTTGCGAGTATCATGGGATTCCTTCTCCTACAAGCCGATTCCGAGTTGGACAAATAGCGCGTTCTCGCTTGGGGCGACTTTCCGTTTGTCAACCGCGTAGGCCACCTTCAGCACCCAGGAGGGTGTGAGCCAGTAATCGACGCCGAACTCGTAGCGTTGTTCGTGTTCGCCTCCGGGCGATTGCACGGGCGACCGCACCAAGTCATAGCGGAAAACGAATTCGAGATCGCGCAGGATCTTGTTGGAGGAGAGCGTGGGACGGTAGGCCAGCTCGGCGTAGCCGCCATGACGGTAGTTGCCAAAGTTGAGCGGGCCGAAGCCCAGTTTACCGTTCGGGTCGTATGTGGTGTTTTCCACGCTCGACCAGATCCATTCGGCGCGGGTGGTGAATACGCCGCCCAGTTGGGGGCAAAGCTGTACCCAGTTCAGGTCCGCGGCTTGCAATAGAACGTAGGTCTTTGGAAAGCCCAGGGGGGAAGCCTGGCTGTACTGCACTGAATAACCGGTTTCCAAGGCCGGGAAAGGCAGAAACCCGATCCGCCCGCCGACCGCCTTGCCGTTGTTCAGGTCCGTAAAATCGCTGAAGTTCAGGGTCCCGGCAGCGGCCGGATCATTGGTGATGAGCTGCGGGCCATTGGCGAGGTAAGCGTCGTAAACCAGCTTTGGGGAATCAAAGGGCGCATGCAGCCAGCGAATTGGGGCGGCGCCGTGGGCGTAGATCCCGACTTCGCTGCCGGGCCCGATCGCGCTGTCTCCGAATGCGAGCGGCGCGTCGGGAAGTTTCTCGATCCAGGGCGGATCGAAGTGGTTGTGATACTGGGCGAAGGGGACCACGAACAGCCCGCCGCCGACGATCAGGTAGTCGTTCACGATGATGGAAGCGTCGGCGATGTTGAGGTTAATGCTGCTGGACGAAACGCCGGTGGGATCAGTCCCAACGACCAGGTCAAAGGCCGCGGTCACGAGGAGGCGATCGGTGGGCTCCCATAGGATCAGAGGGCTGACGATGGCATTGAAGCTAGACGGAGACGATGCGTGCTGCAGATTGGAAAACGTTACCGCCGCGTCGCCGGCGATCACGACGTGCTCGCTGCCGGGCAGAGCGGAGTGGACCTGATCGCGGAGCTTGCTCAACTCATGGTCCAGGTCGTCAAGATCACTCTGGGTGACGGGCGGGCCGGCGGCATTAGGCGGCGCGATGGCCGGTGACGTGGCCGGCGTGAGCGTTGTCGCCGGCTGCGTCGCTGGGATGGTGCGTTCGGCCTTGAGTTGCAGAATCTCCTGCCGCATCAACTCCTGCTGGCGCAGGAGCTGTTCATATTCCTGTCGCGAGACCGCGGGCGGTGTTGTTGGCTCAGCCTGGGCGGAGGCGAGGGGCGCGATGGCGAGGATGGCCGCGATTGAGAGCCGGATATGCGCCTTCATGGCTTACTTTCCTTTCGCCGCGAATGTGCGGACGTAGTCGATCACGTTCCAACGGTCGGTCTCGACGATCAGTTTGTCGAAGCTTGGCATCGGCTTTTTGCCTTCGGTGATTTTCCAGAACATGGAGCCGTCCGTCTGGCTCTGGATCGCCGGATCGGAGAGATCGCGCGGTTTGGGGGTGATGGCGGCGGCGGCAGGACCGTCTCCCTTGCCGCCGGCTCCATGACAGGCAAGGCAGTTGGCCGCGAACACCTTCTTGCCCGCGGCGATGGAGGCGGCATCGGCGGGGACGGGATTGGGCTTCCTCGACGCACGCCCCGGGGCCGTCCAATCGTCCGCGGGAGCGGCTCCGGTGTAGGAAAGGCTGGCGGCGATAACCAAAAGGCCAGTGCCGACAACCACCTGCCATTTCGTCCAAACTGATCGATTCGTATCCACTGTGAAACTCCTTGTGTTTGCGTTGCAACGACTCAACACCCGCACTCGAATCTCATTTTGTCGAGGTCGGCTGGTTCGCCGCGAAGGCCCGCACGTAGACCACTAAAGCGGCGATCTGATTCGCATCGAGTTTGTCCTTGAACGCGGGCATCGCCGGCTCCTTGCCGTCGCGAATGCGGGTGGTGAAGTCCACATCCGACTGACTCTTCTGCCATTTCGCGTTGACCAGGTCCGGGATGGTGGGCAGGGCGACGCGCAATGCGTTCCCCGTCCCATCCACCCCATGACAGGCCAGACAGTGCGTGGAGTAGAGGCTCGCTGCGTCCAGCTTCTGCAATGGGGCGGCGGCCACCTTCGGTTGCATCGCGATTTCGGGCTTGGTCATCCGTACGTCGCTTGCCACCGCAAAAATCGTCAAGCCCACGAGCCCGAAAGTGGCCACCGCCAGCATGCTCATCGCGATCGGCCGCCGTCGCGGGTCCCGCGCGGTAGTACGATCCAGAAACGGCCAGAAGAACAGGATGCAGAAAAAGAGCGACGGGAGAATAAACGTCCCCACGACTTCGTAGCGCCCGTGGAAGTACCTCAGGATCTGAAACAGAAACATGAAGTACCATTCGGGGCGCGCCGCGAACGCTTTGGACGGATCTGCCACGGCGCCGAGGGGCGCCGAATGGGTGCAGACCCAGGCCGTGAGCATCACCAACATGCCCAGGGCGACGACGCCATCTTTCCAAATCTGTCCCGGCCAGAACGGCTCGGTCTTGCTCTTAAGAAGTTTTTCGTTTTGCCACCAGGCAGTGGTGACGCCGTGCAGGCGGAAGAAGTACAGGTGTACGACAATCAACCCGATGATCGCGCCGGGCAGGACGAAACCGTGCAGTGCGAAAAAGCGCGTCAGAGTGAAGTTGCCGATGTCCGGCCCCCCTTGCAGCAGGAGCCTGATCCGGTCGCCGATCACCGGAACGGTACCGACGATTCCCAGCCCGACTTTGCTCGCCCAATAGGCCTTTTCATCCCACGGCAGGAGGTAGCCGGTGAACGCGAGCCCGAGCGTTGCCGCCAGCAAAAGCACGCCGGTCATCCAGGTCAATTCGCGCGGCCGCTTATAGGCGCCCCAGACGAAAACCTGCACGAGGTGAAACAGCAGCAGGATCACCATCGCGCTGGAACCCCAGTGGTGCAGGCCGCGGATGAACCATCCCAGCGGCGCTTCCTCCTGAATGTATTTCACGCTCTGCCAGGCGGTCCCGGTTGAGGGGGCGTAGCAGGTGGTCAGCAGAATGCCGGTGACGACTTGAAGGGCAAATATCAACAGCAGCAGGCTGCCGAAAGCCGCGGTCCACGTCGATCCACCCTCGACCGGCTCGAGCAGCAGATGCTTTCTCAATTCCCGCCAACCCGTACGCGATCCAAAGAAGCCCGGATCTGCCGGCGCCTTTGTCTCTTCTGGCGAAGCGTTTTTTGTAGCGACGGCTTCGTGCATATGGGACCGTTCTGAGGGCCGTTCCTACATTTGCACTGCGATTCGTTCGTGTTCGCCGGTGCGGAAGTCCTGCCAGCGCACCCACAGGTTCCCATTACGAAGTTGGGACTCCAAGCTGTCCATTGATCGAGGCGGCGGCCCGCTGACGAGGGCTCCGTCGTTGCTGAAGGTGCCGCCATGGCAAGGGCAGCGGAATTGCGAGCTTGCCGCCAGCCACGCGATTGGACAGCCCAAATGCGGACAGATCGGTGAGAGGACCTTGACCCCGGCCGGTGCGGCTCCATCGAGAAACACCCAGACGGATCGAGGCTGCCGCGTCTTGACCCAACCGTCTTGGCGCACGATCTCAATGGGAAGCAGCGTCCAGCTTCCGATAGGGATTGACTTAACGGCCCCGGCATCGGCAAAGCCATCGCCCGCGGCGCTCGCACCGCGACGACGCCACAGCGGACTGCTCACGAACGCGATGGCAGGCGCAATAATCAATCCGCTCAGCAGCGCCACCAGCGCACCGGTACAAATGGAAAAGAAGTGCCTGCGATTGGGGATTGGTTCGGGCATAAGCGATGCTCACGATCGCATTAGGGCAAAAAAGCCGAAGCAAGCGAAGACCAGCGGTGTTCAATTGCGTCGGCCTACTCTTTAACGGGTCTTCCGGCGGTGGTCAGGCTACCCTTTATTTAGTCGTCCGAAGACCTCGATATTTTCCGGAGCCCAGTCATTCACGGCCCCGTCCGCGTCACAGAATACGCCTCGCGAGGAGCCACGCAAGAAGATCCCGGCGAGATTTGCTTCATTACGGTTGCCGTCATAATGCCCGTGCTTTCTATACCACCGACGGAAGCCTACGGCGCGTTCGCCGCGGGCGTTGATTGACGCGCATTGCGGCCCGGTCTGAGGGACAGGTTGTCGGTCATCACGTAGACAAGAATCATGATCAGCATTAGCGCCACGACGATCCAAACCCGCCAATCACGATGGGCGTGCTTCCAAAAGTGATGCCGTGAGTGAGCGTGATCTCGTGGCTTGGCTCCTTGGCTCTCCACATCGTGCTTGCTATCGCTCATTTTGTGCTCCCCGTCAACGGCGTAAATTCTCTTTCAAGCGGCGATAAAAAAACGACGCAACTAAACACCCGCGAGTGCAGGAGCCGCCAAGGTGCAGTCAGCAGGCTTCTGCAGTTGGCTGCGATTCATAGAACATTGAGGCGGAGAACACTACTTTCCGGGGCCGAGGCTCACGATCGTCATTGGATCAAACGGGAAGTCGCGCATGAGATCTTGCAGCGAATCCCGCGTGACCGCTCGCACGGCGGCCATGTCCAGTTCCAAAGACCGGTACTGCTTGTTGTAGATCCACTGTCCGCCAATCGATCGCATCCGGCCCAGCGGGATCTCGCCCTGCAGGACCAGGCTGCTGGCGATCTTGTTTTTCGCCCGCTCGACCTCGTCTTCCTTCAGGTCCGCTTTCACCTTCTGCAATTCGTCGAGCGCGATCTTGAGCGCCTGCTCGCTGCGATCCGGATCGGTGGTGAGGGCGATGTAGAAGCTGCCGCACGCATCGTGCGGGTAGAAGCCAAAGTCTGCGTCCTCGGCGATCGCGTTGTCCACCAGTGCCCAATAGAACCGGCTGCCGTCGCTGTCGCCGATGACATCGGACAGGATTCGGGCGGCAAACCGCCGATCGTCCTGGGCGCTGGGCCCGGGCGTCATGCCCATGACGTACTGGCGATTCAACTTCGCGTCGGTCATTTCCAGCCGCTGAGGCTTGTAGATGGGCTCGGGCTGGTGGCGCGGCGCGTCCACCGGCGGCCATGAGCCGCAATATTTTTCGGCCAGCCGCACGACCTCATCGAAATCCATTTTGCCCGTCGCTGACAGAACCATATTGCCCGGCCCATAGCGATGGCGGAAATAATCGGCCATCTCGTCGCGCTGCAGTTTCTGGATCGAATCGGCCGAGCCGAGGATGCTCATCGACAGCGGATGGTTGCCGAAGTGCGATTCCATCAGCCGCTCGTAGAGCCGGTGGCCGGGGTCGTCGAGGTACATCGCGATCTCTTCGAGGATCACCTTCTTTTCAGTGGTGAAATCCTCGACGCGGATCGCGGGCCGCAGCAGGTGGGAAAGGTGCTCGATCGCCTGCTCGGTAAATTCCGGAAGCACGTTGGCGTAGTAAGCGGTCATCTCCTGCGACGTGAACGCGTTGTACTTGGCGCCGATCTCATCGAAGATGCGGTTGACGTCTTCCCAGGTGTACTTGCTCGACCCCTTGAACATCATGTGCTCGAGGAAGTGCGACACTCCGTTGACGGTTGCCTGCTCATCGCGCGAGCCGGTCTTGACGAACAGCCCCGCGGCAAACGAGTGGGCATCGGGATTGACCTCGGCGATGATGTCGAGGCCGTTGGGGAGTTGGTGGTGGTGGAAAGTCAGTGGCATTTCGCTTCTTTCGTTCAACCTGTCTAGATTCGCGGTGTCAGCAGTTCTTCCCACGATGCAGCGTCGATCGTGTGCTCGATGAGGGTCTCGAGGCGAGACAAATCGGCGATGGTTTCGATCTCTGTGGAAATCGCGATCGATGGGGAACGAAACCGGCGAGTGCCGAGTCGCAGCAACAGGGTCTTGGCTTCACGAACGCGCCCGGCAGTCTCGCCTTCGGCCAGAATCGCTCGATACGTGACTGAATTCTCTTCCCAACTCATATTCCACGCTCCTTTCATAAGACGTTCGACCAGACCAAGGTCGTGGCGCAAGCCGCTCATGATGAAAGTTGCCGCCCAGATTTCCCGTGCGTCGGCATCGGAGGTTTCAGCACGCAACCGTGCTCCGGCCCATCCACTCGCAGTACCTTATCTGCTGCTGCGGAAACTGATGACACGTCAGCGTCCACTGCGCCGACCTGCGTCCCTGTGGCGAGGCCCAGATAAGTCAGCCAATCGGCGGGCCGCGCCTCGACCAGATGCTTCAGCGTCGCATCATAAACTTTTGGCGCCCGCCTTCCCTCCTGGGCCATCAACCCTCCGGCAACTTAAGTTCCTTCGGACCCACCGTCACCACCGTAAACGGCCCCGGCTCATTTGCTTTCAGATACGCGTTCACCTTATCAATGGTCACCGAATCAATCGCGTCCTTGATTTCTTCCAGCGTGCGGATCCTTCCCCGCATGAAGTAATCGTGCGCGATCGCGCCGGCGCGGGCGCTAGTGGATTCGCCCTGCATGATCGTGCTTGCCTTGAGGCCGGTCTTAGCTCGAGCCAGCTCGGCGGGGGTTACGCCGTCGCGGAGGCGGTGGACTTCGACGAAGAACTGATCGAGGGTGTCCTGGGCGCGGTCGTTGCTGGTTCCGGCGTAGCCCATGATGCTGCCGCTGCCGCGGAGGCTGCTGTAGCCGGCCCAGACCGAATAGCAGAGGCCGCGCTTTTCGCGGACCTCGGTGAACAATCTGCCGCTCATCCCGCCGCTGAGGATCTCGATGGCCACGCGAACGGTGTAGTAATCGGGATCGGTCTCGGGGATCGATGGCCAGGCAATGCCGATGTGCGTTTGCTCGCTCTTTTGATCTTCATGATGGAATCGGCCCGGCGGGGGCATGAGCTGGAACTCGGACACCGATTGCCCGTTCCACGAGCCAAAGTGCCGCTCGATTTCGGAGCGAAGCTGACCAAAATCCACATTGCCCGCAATCGCCAGAATCGCATCGCGGGCATGGTAGCGCTGGCGCCAATCGGTCTTCACCAGATCCAGCGTGAGCTTCTCGAGGTCCTCCGGCTTGCCCATGGTGTTGCGGCCATAGGGCGAGGGAAAATGCCACTCGCGCAACTTGATCATGAGCTTTTGCCGCGGATCATCGTCGATGCCGGCGAGGGCTTGGAGCGAAAGATCCCGGGCCGCCTCAAATCCGTCTTCGGGAAGATGAGGCCGCCGAACGATGTCGGCATAACTCGCCAGCCCTTCAATCACCTTGGTGGCGACTGCGGCGCATCCGAAGCGGGCGTGGTGAATTCCGACGCTGCTGGAGCGCTGTAAGCCGAGACTATCCAAGTATTCAGTAAGTTGTCGGCTGTTGCGCTCGCCGGCGCCGCGAAGGACCAAATCGGAGAGGACGGTCGCCGATCCCGAACGATCGACGGGATCGGTAGCGGCCCCGGCGGGCAGCAAAAGCGTCATCGCCGCCGACTGCATCGCCGGCATCTTTTCGGCCAGCAGGGTCAGTCCGTTTGCAAAGGTGTGCTGGAAATAGCGGTCGGGCAACTGAAGGCTCCCTTTTGTCTTTAAGTTTGCTCAAGCTCCCCAAACCTTGGATTATAGGCCAATACCCACTCTATGCCAGCGAAGGGGGATCGGCTGTGGACTCCGCAAAATCCTGCACGGTGTCGCACATAACGCCTTGTTCAGGCTCAAGAAAGCGTGAAACGATTCGCATTGCAAACCAATCTCTCGCCCACCGATGGGCTCAAGACCTACAAGAACTGGCGCGAGGCGACGACGCGGAAGGAACGTCGAAGCCGGTAGGTATTCGAATTGTCCGAACAGCCCCCACGCCGCGGGCAGAGCTTTAGCGCCGCCCCGGATTCTTTGTGAAAGCGGGAATAGATCCGGGGCGGCGCTAAAGCTCTGCCCACGGCGTGAGGGGTGATCAACGATCAATCGTCACTTGCGTCGTCGCGCCAGCATTTCCAACGGGATAATCGCGACGCGTTGCTCCCCGGCAGGTTTGGGCTTCGGAGGCTCTTCAGTTCCGCACGTCTTGCACGAACCGCACCCGCTCAATTTGCTCTTCTTCCCGTGCAGCGCCGCGTAACCGTGCCACGCGATGAACGCGACGCACCCCAGCACGGCCAAAAGGACCAGAAGATTTTGAGTCCAGAGCGGCATCTTTGTGGTGCAGGCTTCCAAGCCTGCTCAATTGCGACGGCAGGCTTGGAAGCCTGCATTATGATAGGTCAGGCGAAAATCCGCGTCCCAACTTGGAACACGATCAGGCTTGCGACATACGCCAGCACGTTCATGTAGACCAGCATGAAGATCGGCCAACCCCACCCGCCGGTCTCGCGGCGGACGATGGCGAACGTGCTCATGCACTGCATCGCCAGCACGAACCAGACCAGCAAACTGATTGCCACCAGCGGCGTCCAGACGCGCTTGCCGGCGTGCGGGCCAGAGGAATAGGTGTCGTGCTGCATCGCCGACGAGAGGTCGGCGGTCTTGCCTTCATCCACGTCGCCGACGCTATAGACGATCCCCATCGAGCTGATGAACACCTCGCGGGCGGCAAAGGCGCTGATCAGGCCAATGTCCATTTTCCAGTCGAAACCCAGGGGGCGGAGGACAGGTTCGATCGCGTGGCCGAGGCGGCCGGAGAGGCTGTATTCAGATTGAGCGGCTCCAACTGCATTTGCGACTGCATTATCGATCTCAGCTGCGTTAAGCGGCCGCACCCAAGGGAGGGTGGTATGGATATCACCTGTTTGGCGCTCAACTGTTGTGGAATGCTCCGCTCTCATTCGAGCCTCTTGCGCAACTGTTTGGATCCGGGTCTCCGGCAACCGTGGATAATACGCCATCGCCCACAGGATAATGCTCAGGCAGAAGATCGTCGTCCCGGCCTTGGTAAGGAACGCTTTGGTATTGCTCCAAACCTGCCGGCCCACCTGCGACAATTGGGGAATCTTGTAGCTCGGCAGTTCGAGGATGAAGCTGGTCGCCGGGCCTTTGGTCAGGGTGCGCTTGAAGACGAACGCCGTCCCGGCGGCGGCGAGGATGCCGAGGGCGTAGCAGGCGAGCATGATGCCGGCCTGTACCCAGGCGCTGTACATTGCGAAGAACGCGCCGATCAGCAGCGTATAAACTGGCAGTCGCGCGCTGCAGCTCATGAACGGCGCGACGAGGATTGTTGCCAGCCGCTCGCGGCGGTTTTCGATCGTTCGCGTCGCCATGATTCCCGGGATGGCGCAGGCGAAGCTGCTCAGCAGGGGGATGAACGATTTGCCGTGCAGGCCGACCTTGCTCAGCAGCCGGTCCATCAAAAACGCGGCCCGAGCGAGATAGCCGCTGTCTTCCAGAAGCGAGAGGAACAGGAACAGCATCGCGATCTGCGGGACGAAAACGACGACGGTTCCGACGCCGTTGAAGATGCCGTCTTTCACCAGGTCGCGCAGCGGGCCTTCCGACATGTGGTTGGTCACGACCAGGCCGAGGGCAGCGATTCCCTTTTGGATCGCGTCCATCATCGGCTGGGCGAGCCAGAAGAGGCAGACGAACAGCGTCCCCATAATCAGGGTGAAGACGATCAGTCCCCAGAATTTGTGGATGAAGATCGCGTCCACGCGCTCGGTCAGGTTCTTGGGCTTGGGAGCCGCGTAGGCAAGTACGCCGCCTGGCGCGGGGTCGATCGCTTCCCGCGTGGTGACCACCCGGCTCGCGACCGATTCGATCCAACCGTAGTGCGCCTCAACGTCCGCCTGCATGGGATCGATGCCCAGTTGCTGGAGGCGGGAAGTCGCTTGCGAGAGGAGAGACGCGACGGGTTCACGCTGTGAGAGGGGAAGAATGTCAGAAGCGCGGTCCCCGATCAGCAGTCGCTCTGCGATCGCTTCAAAGCGATCGAGGCGACGCCCAGTATCGGGACGACAGATCCAAGCGCGCGGGGGGACATCAGGGGAGAGACGCGGAGACACGGAGACGGGGGGACGCGGGGAAGGAGAATTCAACTCTTCCGTCTCCGCGTCTCCGCGTCTCCGCGTCTCCGCGTCCTTCCTCTCTCCCTCCAGTTTCACGTCTAATGTTGCAATCCCGCCCCCGACGATCAGCAACTCGTTCCGCATCGCTTCGGGCAACTCCCAGTGCGGAAGCGGCGCGACTTGTGCCCTGCGAATCGCATCCTTCAGCTCCGCGATCCCTTTTCGCTTGTAACCGACGACCGGGATCACCAGGACGCCGAGCTCTTTTTGCAGTTTTTCAGCGGAAACGATCAATCCGCGGCGTTCGGCCACATCCGTCATGTTCAGCGCGACAATCAACGGCCGGCCGAGCTCGACGAGCTGACTGACCAGATACAGATTTCGTTGCAGGTTGCTGGCATCGACAACCACGATCACCACGTCCGGCTGCTTGATGTCCTTGCGAATCCCGCGAAGGACTTCCATCGCAACCTGCTCGTCAGGCGAGCGACTGATCAAGCTATAGGTGCCCGGCAGATCGATGATGTCGCAGAAGCTGCCGTCGGCCAGCTTGCACCGGCCGACTTTTTTCTCGACGGTGACCCCTGGATAATTCGCTACTTTTTGCCGCAGGCCGGTGAGGGCGTTGAAAATGGTGGTTTTGCCGCTGTTGGGGTTGCCGGCGAGGGCGATCGTCAATTTCCCGCTATCTTGGGCGGTTGCGTAGAGAAGCGGTTGATCGTGGCAGGAAGGCATGGGAGGAAACGATTGCTGATTTCGGATTGCTGAATGCTGATTGAAGAGCGGCCTTGTTAATCAGCAATCCGCAATCATCAATCAGCAATCACTTGTATGTGGCGAGCTTGCTCTTCCCGGAGGCTCAGGTGGTAGCCGCGGAGGCGGAACTCGATCGGGTCGCCCAGCGGCGCTCGGCGGATGACTTCCACATTCGCGCCGTTGCAGAATCCCATCTCTAGCAGGCGCCGGCGGAGGTCCGGATCGCCGCCCACGGCAAAGACGCTGCCTCGGCAGCCGACACCGAGCTTGTTCAAGCCGCAGGTCTCGGGCGAGCCGCAGTGATTACAGGCCGAAAATCCACATGCTTTCTGCATACGTCCCGTTCCCGCCTATCGGCTCAATGTTCCGATAATCGGCAGATCGACAAACCAAGCCTCAAGAGAATATACCTCGTTGAGACTCAGTTTCAATGCTTCTCGCTGCTCTATATACGTGGCGGCTTGGAGTTTTGTTGCCCCGATGCGAAGAAATGCACGAAAATCCGCCGGGGCCGTGAGGGACCCTGCTAACGAGACGGAATGGGAAAGCGCGCAAGTTACTGTAGATTAGTGTCTTGCCTTGCATTTTCGCTCCTTTCGCTACCGAGTCATCGAAGGTGCGTTGGCGGGCGATTCCGGAATCCGTTTTCCGCCCTTTCTCTCGAAACCTTTGCCTCAACGGCTCATGCGGTTACGCTACGGCTCGCTTCACCCGAGGTTTACACATGACGCAAGCGGCACGGAGGGACCCACATGAGGGCGGGGCCGTCGAAATTCAGAACATCGCCGACACGCTTTGGAAATCCGCCGATGCGCTGCGCGGGCAGGTGGACGCCGCGGAATACAAGCACGTGGTCCTCGGCCTGCTCTTCCTCAAGTACATCTCCGATTCATTCGAGTCCCGGCACGACGATCTCAAGATCGAGCTTGAGAAAGACGGCATCTCGGGCAAACAGCTCGAATCGCTCCTGGAGAATCGCGATGAGTACACCGCCGAGCGCGTCTTCTGGGTGCCGCCGGAATCCCGCTGGCCCAACCTTCAGAATCAGGCGACTCGTCCCGACATCGCCACGCTGATTGACGACGCGATCCTCGCCGTCGAACGCGACAACCCCAATCTCAAGTCCAAGCTCCCGCGAGATTACGCCCGCCGCGGGATCGATCCGGTGAAGATGGCCGGGCTCATCAACCTCATCGCCGGTATCGGATTCAAAGGCTCGCGGGGCAGGGCGCGGGATACCCTCGGGCGGGTCTAC
>Ga0182024_10009069_pt1 | contig 20711 bp, 18 predicted proteins | sample P32metaG_FD_120480 | JGI IMG/M metagenome (GOLD analysis project Ga0182024, IMG submission 120480) | Permafrost microbial communities from Stordalen Mire, Sweden - P3-2 metaG (Illumina Assembly) | ecosystem: Environmental > Terrestrial > Soil > Wetlands > Permafrost | place: Sweden: Stordalen...
AACCTCGTCGGTGCCGAAGCAGGACTCGGCAAGGGCTTCTACTACCAGATGGCCGGCTTCGAGAACGGGCGACTGCAGACCGCGGCGCGCGCCATCGGCGTCATGCAGGCCGCCTACGACGCGGCGCTCGAGTACGCGCGCACTCGAGTGGTCTTTGGCGAAGCGATCCTCGACTTCGAACTCACGCGTACCAAGCTCGCCACCATGGCCGCCGTAATCCAGTGCGCCCGGCAGTTCTCACTCGACGTCGCGCGCCAAATGGGTCGAGGCAGCGGCACGCTCGAAGCGTCGATGGCCAAGGCCTACGTCTGTCGCGCCGCGGAGTGGGTGACGCGAGAGGCGATGCAGATCCACGGCGGCATGGGTTACGCCGAGGAGTACCCAGTTAGTCGCTACTTCCTCGACGCCCGAGTGCTCTCGATCTTCGAAGGGGCCGACGAGACCCTCTGTCTCAAAGTCATCGCGCGGCGCCTGCTAGAGAACGTCTCCTAGGCGTCACGCCTCGTCGATGGTGAAGGGCTTGTGCACCGCGCCGAGCGTGATGCCAGCCGAATGGAGGTCCGGCGACTCACCGCGAGCCTGTTGGGCCTTCAGGGCAGCGCGCTCCCAACGCTCTTCGACGTGGCCGTACTTCCAATAGCTCAGCGCGAAGACCCACGTGGCCACGAACATCCCCACGATCACGAAACCGGCCTTGTTGATGTTGAAGGCGGCCGCGTAGTTCCAGAGCCCACCCTTCAACTTGACCTCTTGCGTGAGGACCTGCATCAACTCGAGCGTGCCGATGAAGAAGGCGACGAGAACGCTCAGCCCGGTGATGGCGATGTTGTAGTACACCTTGCGCACGGGCTTGGAGAAGGCCCAGCCGTAGGCGAAGTTCATGAACGAACCGTCAATCGTGTCGAGCAGACTCATGCCGGCTGCGAAGAGGAGCGGCAGACTGAGGATTGCCCACAGCGGCAGTCCGGCCGCGACGGACGATCCGGCCAGGACCAAAAAGGCGACCTCGGTGGCGGTGTCGAAACCGAGACCGAAGAGCACACCGACCGGGTACATCTTCCACGGCGCGTCCACCGAACGCGCGAGTGGCCCGAAGAACCGCATCATGAAGCCTCGAGCGTTGAGGTGCTTTTCGAGTTCGGCATCGTTGAAACGACCTTGGCGCATCTGGAGAAAGAGTCGCACGATGCCCACCAGGATGATGAGGTTTAACGTCGCGATCAGGTAAAGGAACCCTCCCGACACGCTGGTACCGATGAGCGTGCCGTAGTGGTGCAGCGACGAGTGCGCGTTACGGACCTGACCACCGAGGGCGCGAGCACCGAGGCCGAGCAGCACCGTGAGGGCGAAAACGATGGTCGAATGGCCGAGCGAGAAGAAGAAGCCCACCGACATCGGACGCTTGCCCTCGGTCATGAACTTTCTCGTCGTGTTGTCAATGGCGGCGATGTGGTCGGCGTCGAAGGCGTGGCGCATACCAAGGGTGTAGGCCAGCACGCCCGTGCCCACGCCGAGTAACTTGCCACTGCCCGCGCCGAAGTGTTGGCTCGCGGCGTAAATGAGAATGCCCCAACCGGCGACGTGCAAGAACACGATGAAGCCGAACATTCCATAAAGCCGACGCCACTCCGAGGGAGTAAACGACGCCCGCAGTCGGGCTCGTCTCGAGGTTGGCGCGTCGGTTACGGTGGCCATGCGCATACCTTAATAGGAGAGTCTCCTAGTAAGGGGAATTACTTCGGCGAGCGGGTCATGCCTGATCGTGAGCCGCGCGCCACGAAGGAGTTCGCGATCTTCGCCGAAGCTTCGTCGATCATCTCGTCACCGAACATCACGGCGCCCGTACGTTCGTCGTCGGTCGCGACCTTATAGGCGTCGAGGATGTCGAAGGACTTGTCGAAGAGTTCTTGACTCGGCGAGTAGACCTCGTTCAAGACCAAGGCTTGGTCGGGCGTCAGGGCCCACTTGCCGTCGAAGCCGTAGGACGCGGTGATGTTGGCGGCGAAACGAAGCGCGTCGAGATCGCGCACCTTGAGGAACGGTCCGTCGATGACGTGCAGTCCGTTCGCTCGGCCGGCCATCAAGATCTTCGAGAAGACGTAGGTGAAGGGATTCGAAGGACCCTCGTGGATCGTCTCGTCGATCGTCGTCACCGGCATCCCAATGGACGCGGCGAAGTCGGCGGGGCCAAAGACGATGGACTCGAGACGAGGGGACGATCCACAGATCTCCTCCACGTTGATCAGGCCTTCCGCCGTCTCAATCTGGGCCTCGATGCCGATGTGACCCTGCGCCAAACCGGCGTTCGCTTCGACCTGGCTAAGCAAGAGGTCGAGTGCCACGACGTCTGAGGCCCGACGGACCTTGGGTAGCATGACCTCGTCCAAACGCTCGCCAGCGTTCCCGACGACGTCGATGACGTCGCCGTACGTCCACGGCGTGTCCCACGCGTTTATCCGCACGCACAAGACCCGGTCGTCCCAGTCGAGGGTCTTAATGGCGTTGACCACCTTGACGCGCGCGCCCACCTTCTCCTTGGGCGCGACGGAGTCCTCCAGATCGAGAAAGGAGAAGTCCGCGGTCGCCGTGGGCGCCTTCGCGAGGAACCGATCGGACGAACCTGGTGTCGAAAGACAGGAGCGACGTGGGAGAGGACGGGAGCGCTGCGACATGTCGCCGAGCCTACGCGCGAGGCCACACGCGAGCGGATTTTCGTACCGGCGTCCGCGGACATTGTGCGTCGTAATACCTCGATGACCAGGAACTACGTGGAGCCTCTCCCCCATCGAGCCGGCGGGGACGGGGCTCGCCAACTAACCTGGTCGAGTGACTGACGTTGAGCACTGGTTGCTGTCAATACTGCAACCAGCGAAGGATCGCCACCGCCTGAGGTGGTTTTTTTCCTTTTTGGCCGTCCTCGCGGTTTCTTCAACCACGATGTCGGTCGTGTCGCGCACGGCCGGCGCCTCGAGTCTCACGAACGACCGCGCCAAGGCCGCGATCTTGTTGGACCAGATCAATCGCACCGACGCCCAGGTCGGTCGCCTCGGCGAGAAGTACGACGTAGCGCTGGTCAAGCTCCACGCGTTCAACGCCGAGATCGCCAACACCAAGGCCACCGTCGCCGCGATCGAAAAGAACGTCTCGAAGGGCAACAGTCAACTTCGCTCCGACGTGATCTTCTCCTACGTCACGAACGGCGGGTCGCAGAGCAACAATCCCCTCTTCTCGAAGAACGCCTCCAAGACCGGCGCGAGGAACGTCTACTCCCAGCTGGCCGCCGGCAATATCAACACCACGATCGCGAGTCTTAAGAGCAACCGCATCAAACTCACTCGTGAGCGTGGCCAACTGGCCGCCGAAGACCACCACGCTCGCTCACTCACGGTCGACGCTGCCCATTCGCTGCACACGGCCAAGATCATCCAGAGTGGACTGCACAACACCCTCTCGCACGTCAAGGGCCAGATCGCGATCTACCTCAGCGAGGCCGAAGCGGCCGCCACCGCGGCGTCGGCGGCCACGCTCAACAGCGCCACGCCGACGTTGAACATTCCCGCGCCCCCACCCGACTCCAAGGCGAACATCGCCATCATTGCGGCCGAGGGTTACATCGGTACGCCCTACGTGTGGGGTGGCGCCAGTAAGTCCGGCGTGGACTGCTCGGGTCTCATCATGTTGGCGTACGAGGCAGCAGGCATTGACTTTCCTCACTACTCCGGCGCCATGTACGACGACACGATGCGCGTGCCCCTCGTCGACATCCAGCCCGGCGACTTGCTCTTCTACGGCTACAACGGCGACGATCATGTCGCGATGTACGTCGGCCACGGTGACATGATCGAGGCCGAGATGACTGGCACCGTCGTGCACATCGTGCCGGTTCGACTCGGATACGGGTTCGTAGGTCTCGGTCGCCCGCGGGCCTAGGCGTGTCGGGCTTTCCCACTTCGTTTCACGTCGGTCCGCTGGTCTTTCACACTTACGGATTTGGCCTCGCGATCGCTGCCTACGTCGCATTCATCTACGCGCGACGTCGTCTAGGTCGCGCCGGCGTCAACGTCGAGCCGTTCACCCGCTACACGGTCTGGCTACTCGTCAGTGGCCTCGTCGGAGCGCGGCTGGCGACCATCGCGACCAATTGGAACTACTACAGCGGTCACTTCGGACGTTGGATCGCGGTGTGGCAGGGCGGCCTCTCGAGTTTTGGCGGGATCGCGCTCGCCCTCGTGGTGGGACTCATCTTGCAACGCCGATGGTGGCCCGAGACCCAACTCACGAAATTCACCGACGCCCTGGTGCCCGCGCTCATCGCGGGCTGGGCCCTCGGTCGGGTTCTCGGACCCCAGTTCATGGTGGACGGCGGAGGTCACGTGACCAGCCAGTGGTTCGGTCTTCACTACGCCGGCCAAGTGGGTAAGCGCGTGCCGGTTCCCCTCATCCAAGGGGCCGAAGACGCCATTTTGTGGCTCGCCCTCCTTGGCGTGGAGAGGTTTCGTCGCACGTACACGGTGGGTGTCGTCACTGGCCTCGGCATGATCGTGTGGGGCCTCGTGCGCGCGCTGGACGAGCGACTCCTCTTGGGTCAGGAGTCCCACAGCGGATCGATTGGCGTGCAACTCGCGGGCGTCGCGCTCGCCGTTGGCGGGGTCATCACCTTGATCGTCCATCGTCCTCGACGAGTCGCGATGAGTACCACCACGACCTCGAGTTAAGTCAGCGAGTTCCACTCCGGGGTCGTGAGCTGAGCGAGTTGTTGGAGGGGTTCGAGACCCGCGTTCGCTACGACGACGCGTTCGTCGCCCACGTAGGAGACGTGGTCGAGACCCACCCGACGCCAGGGCTGAAAGAGCGTTCGCGCCGGCGAGGGATTCGAGTAGATCGGACGGACCAGCAGCTCATCGCTGGAGGCTGCGACGACCAACACCGGACGATCCTTCGACTTCAGGTCGGGCTGGTCGCGGTCTTGGGCGTCGAAGGGAATGTCGACGACAAGGACGGCGCCCACCAAGGGATGCTCGGCGTCGAATCGACTGGTCTCGAGGGGTGTCAGCAGCAGACGGCGACGTTCCTCGGATGTAGGTCGCGTCACGCTCGGGGGTGTCACGCTGGCGTCGGGTCGGGTGGGGCCGCCCTTGGCCTTGGTGGGACGCGGCGGGCGCGCCGACGAGGCACTCTTTCGTCGTCGCTTCTCATCCTCTCGACGATTTCTTCGTTGTTCTCGAACCTCCGCGCTCACTTCCCTCGGTGCAGCTAACACCGTCGGCGCGACCACGTCGGGCAACGCGGGCAGTGAGAACGCCGGGCGCTCTTCAAGGAGTCGTCGGCAGTGCGCGGCGGCTGGAAACGACTCGCCAACGGCGTGGGCGAGCACCGCGACAACGTCGTCGATCGACGACCCCGACGTGAGTAGTTGGTCGACCGCCTCGCTGAGTTGATCGTAGGTGGGGCTCTCGGCGTGTTCGCCGAGGAGTTCAATCGTCTTTTCCAGAGGAGCGAGCGCCATAACCTCCAGAAGACCCCTGAGAGCGGCGAGGGGCGCCGTCGTGGCGAAGACCGTCACGTCGCGGCGCTGTTGGAGTTGGCGAAGCGGCACACCCACCACCGCGCTCACCTTGGCGTGGGCGCGAAGATCGAGCGAGTCGGCCGCGCGTAGCGTCACCTCGGGATCGATCTTTAAGAAGGCGGCACGAACAATGGTGGTGGCGTTAGCCAACGCGTCAGTCATGAACTCCTACTTCAGCAGGTGCTTGGCGACAACCACGCGTTGAACCTGGTTGGTGCCCTCGTAGATCTGAGTGATTTTGGCGTCGCGCATGAAACGCTCCACGGGAAAATCCTTGGTGAAACCGTAGCCGCCGAGTAGCTGCACGGCGTCGGTGGTCACGCTCATGGCGGTGTCCGACGCGAACGACTTCGCCGCGGCGCCGAGGTAGCCGAGCGTCTCGTCCGGGTCGTCCCCGTCGATCGTCGCGCAGGCGCGGTACACGAGAGCACGCGCCGCCTCGGTGCGTATTGCCATATCGGCCAACATGAAGCGAAGACCCTGGAGCTCGGCGATCGGGGCGCCGAATGCCTTTCGTCCCATCATGTACTGACCTGCGTAGTCAACGGCACCCTGGGAAATACCCACCGCCTGGGCGCCGATGGTGGGACGCGAGCGGTCCAGGGTGTGCATAGCGATCTTGAAACCGTCGCCTTCTTCACCAATTCGGTGCGTCGCCGGCACGCGCACGTTGTCAAAGACGACCTCGCCCGTGGGCGACGCGCGAAGACCCATCTTGTCCTCGTGCTTCGGAAACTGAACGCCCCAGCCCTTCTCGACCAGGAAGCAGCTGATCCCGCGTCCACCGGCGCTGGGGTCGGTCTTAGCGAAGACCGTGTACGTCTCGGACACCCCGGAGTTGGTGATCCAGTACTTCGAACCGTTGAGGACGTAATCGTCGCCGTCACGTTCAGCGCGACAGCGCATCGCCGCGACGTCCGATCCGGCGTCGGCTTCCGACAGGCAGTAGCTCGCTTGTATGTCCCCCGAAGCCACGCGCGGCAGATATTCGCGCTTGAGCTCTTCGGAGCCGAAGTTCATGACGGGCAACATGCCCAACTTCGTGATCAGCATCGTCACCGACGTCGACGCGCAGCCGCGCGCGAGCTCTTCGGCCATGATGGCCTGGGTCACCATGTCGGCGCCCGCGCCGCCGTACGCTTCGGGCACGCCGAGCGCCGAGAGTTCCATCTCCACGCAGGCGTCGAAGCTGTCCTGGGGGAAGATCTGCTCGCGGTCGTAACGTGCGGCGTTGGGCGCGACGCGCTGATCTACGAAACTGCGCAGTACGTCACGAAAACTTCGTTGTTCATCCGTGAGGTCAAAACTCATTACGTTTCCTTAACTACGTTGAAGATCTAGTGCGGCGAGGCGGCGCCGTTCGCGCCCGTCGTGAGCAGCTCCGCCGAGACCGCGTCAACGAAACGGCGTTGTGCCGCGTAACTGTGCGCGAGACCTCGAAAGGGCGTGGTCGTCGCGCGTGAAACCGGCGACGTCGTGCGAAGTCCGAAGTGGTCCATGGCAACGTGCACGTCAGAGAGTGTGGGGCCACGCCCGACGACGCTCGCGCGCTTGGCGGCGACAGCGGCCACGCCCACGATGACGTCGTGCAGGTCCTCGTGATGATCGAAGCTCAACTTCTTGCACTCGCGGTCGGCGATCGTGAGCGCGTAACCCTCGCCCGGCGCGGGCGTGCCGAGACCCGTGCCGCTCACGCGGTGCGCGGAGTGCTCGAGACCCGGTTTGCGTGCGCGTCCCAACTCGGGCGTCGCGGTGACCATCGTTGGTCGTACTTCGCCGGTGAGGGGAACGGGAGAGAACGACGGTTGGGCCACGCGTTCGAGGTTATCGCTCTACGAGAGCCATCAAACTCTCGTCAGCCACTCCTCGTACTGCGGACGCTCGCCGCGAATGGCTTGGTGGTACGTGGTCTTGATGGCGGTCGTGATGGGACCGGGCCTGCCGTCACCAACGAGCCGGTCGTCCACTGACGAAATCGGTACCACTTCGGCCGCGGTGCCGGTGATGAAGGCCTCGTCGGCGAGGTAGAGGTCGTCACGACGAAGGGTCTCGAAACTCACCTCGTACTGAAGGTCATTGGCGATCTTCACGATGCTCGCCTGGGTGATGCCGCGTAACGCTCCAGCCTCTGAGGGGGGCGGGCTGATCAAGAGTCCGTCGCGAACGATGAAGAGGTTCTCGCCCGTGCACTCACTCACGAGCCCGTCGGGACCGAGCATGATCGCCTCGTCGTAGCCGGCCAAGACAGCCTCCGCCTTGGCGAGGCTCGCGTTCACGTAGCCGCCCACCGTCTTCGAGGCGGTTGGCATGGCGTTGGGGTGATGACGCGCCCACGAGGAGATCTTCATCCGTACGCCGTTCTCAACGCCGTGGTCGCCCAGATACGGACCCCACGACCACGCGGCGATCGCCGTGTTGACGGGAGCGCCGATGGGATTCACGCCGATCTCGCCGTAGCCCAGGTAGACGAGAGGTCGGATGTAGCACCCGTCGTGAAGTTCGTTCACGCGAACGATCTCGACGGTCGCGTCACAGAGTTCCTTCAGTTCGTAGGGCACTTCCATCATCAAGATCTTGCAGCTACGAAGGAGCCGCTCCATGTGTTCTTTCAGACGAAAGATTGCCACGCCGTTGGGCGTCTTGTACGCGCGAATGCCCTCGAAGGCACCGGTGCCGTAGTGCAGCGTGTAGGTGAGTACGTGAACCTTCGCGTCCGGCCAGTCGACGAACTCGCCGTCCATCCAAATCTTCTTTGTGGGGGTAATGGGCATCTACAACCTCTCTTGTATCAATTTCGTGACGCCGCGCGTGCCGAGCGCGGCGACGTCACCCTCAAAGTCTGCCACCGCCTGAGCGACGCGCCGCGCGGCGTCCACTTCTCCGAGGTGTTCGAGCATAAGCACCGCCGACGATATTGCCGCCAGCGGATTCGCTTTCCCTGTTCCGGCTATGTCGTGGGCCGCGCCGTGCACGGGTTCGAAGAGCGACGCACTGTTCTTCTCCGGGTTCAAATTTGCGCTCGCGGCGTAGCCAATGCCGCCGGTCACCGCGCCGGCCAGATCGGAAAGGATGTCGCCGAAGAGGTTGTCGGTCACGATGACGCCGTAACGCTCGGGACTCTCCACGAAGTAGATGCACGCCGCGTCGACGTGCTGGTAGTCGACCTCGACGTCGGGGAACGACGCCCCCACCTCGGCGACCACCCGTCGCCAAAGGTCACCGGCGAACGTCAACACGTTGGTCTTGTGCACCAAAGTCAACTTCTTGCGACTGAGTTGGTTCGCGCGAGAAAAGGCGTAACGAACGCAGCGTTCGACGCCGAATCGCGTGTTCACCGATCCCTGCGTGGCGACCTCGTAGGCGGTGCCGTAGCGAAGGACGCCGCCCTCGCCCGCGTAGGGGCCTTCAGTGTTCTCACGAACGATCGCGAAGTCCAAGCCCTGCGCGAGTGAACCTTCGACGCCGTGAAAGGGCCGGTAGTTGATGTAGAGATCCAATCCGAAACGCATCTTCAAGAGCAGTCCACGTTCGAGCACGCCACCGGCGATACGCGTGTCGCCAATCGCCGGTCCGATGGCGCCGAGCAGTATTGCGTCAAAGGCGCGAAGTTCTTCGAGCGTGGCGTCGTCGAGCACGAATCCGTCGCGTAGATAACGAGCCGCCCCGAGGTCGAAGGACTTCGTCTCGAGCGCGACGCCGGCCGACGCGACCACGTCGAGAGCGGCCGTGGTCACCTCGGGTCCAATGCCGTCGCCGCCGATCACGGCCACGCGATGGCTCGTTTGGTTACTCATCGCTGGCTCTCCTTCTTTTCTCTATTTTGCTCGCTGGCGCCTCGGATGAGCAAACCCAGGAAGGAAGTAAAGGCCCCGACGTTAGAATTAGAACTCTCTAGGAGTTGAGGTTGCGGCATGGCCGACGAAATTCACCGCATTACAAAAGAGACATTGGAAAAGCTCGAGGCCGAGTACCTCAACCTCACGACGGTCGGGCGCACGGAGATCGCTCGGGTCATCGAAGCCGCTCGACTGCTCGGCGACCTCTCAGAAAACGGCGACTACCACGCCGCCAAGGACGAACAGGGCAAAATGGAGTCACGAATCCGCCAGATTGACCACGTGGTGCGCAACCACGAGCTCGTACAGCGTGACGAGCACGCCGGCAAGGTGCAGCACGCCTCGATCGTCCAAGTGGTCTACGAGGGTGACGACGACGGTGACTTCCAGGAGTTCTTCATCGGATCGATCGAAGAGAAGCCCGAGGGCGTACTCGTCGCCTCGCCCACGTCACCCCTCGGCGAGGCCCTGCTCGGGCGAAGTGTTGGGGACAGCGTTGAGTACGAGGCCCCTTCGGGGGTACTCAAGGTAAAGATCGTCGGGCAGCGCTAGATCATGTCCGGCAAGACCCTCTACGAAAAACTCTGGGATAACCACGTCGTCGCGGCGCCCGAGGGCGAACCGACGCTCCTCTACATCGACCTGCACCTCGTGCACGAAGTGACGAGCCCCCAGGCCTTTGACGGATTGCGCCTCAACGACCGTCGTGTTCGCCGCCCCGACCTCACGCTCGCCACGGCCGACCACAACGTCCCCACCGATCCCCTCTCGACGCCCGTCGGCGATCCCATCTCGAAACGCCAACTCGAAGCGCTCGACGAGAACTGCAAGGAGTTCGGCATCACGGTCTTTCCGAGGGGACACGAGAACCAAGGCATCGTGCACGTGATCGGACCCGAACTCGGGGTCACGCAGCCGGGCATGACGATCGTTTGCGGCGACTCGCACACTTCAACGCACGGCGCACTCGGCTCGTTGGCCTTTGGCATTGGTACGAGTGAGGTCGAACACGTCCTCGCCACCCAGACGTTGCCACAGCAAAAGGCGAAGACCATGTCGGTGTCGGTCGAAGGAACGCCGCCGCCCAACGTCAGCGCGAAGGACATCGTGCTCGCCATCGTCGGACGTCTCGGCACCGGCGGCGGTGCGGGCTACGTGATTGAGTACCGCGGTGACGCCATTCGAGCCTTATCGATGGAAGGGCGCATGACGGTGTGCAACATGAGTATCGAAGCCGGCGCGCGCGCCGGTCTCGTGGCCGTCGACGAGACCACCATTGCCTACCTTCGGGGTCGCCCCGGCGTGCCCGAAGGCGACGAATTCGACGACGCCGCCGAGCGGTGGCGTTCGTTCGTCTCCGACGACGACGCGATCTTCGACCTGGAGATCACACTGGACGCCTCGGATCTCGTGCCCTTCGTCACCTGGGGCACTAACCCCGCCCAGGTCGTTGCCCTCGATGGTGTCGTTCCCTCCGCCGATGACGTGCACGACAGTGATGAGAAAAACACGGTCCAACGCGCGCTCGACTACATGGATCTCACTCCGGGCACGCCACTGCGATCGATTCCCGTGGACGTGGTCTTCATTGGCTCGTGCACGAACTCACGCATCGAGGATCTTCGCGCCGCCGCCGCCGTTGTGAAGGGCAGCCGAGTCAGCGACGGAGTTCGCGCGCTCGTGGTCCCAGGATCACGTCGGGTGAAGAACCAAGCCGAATCGGAGGGACTCGACCAAGTCTTCATTGACGCCGGTTTCGAGTGGCGCGAGCCGGGATGCTCCATGTGCCTCGGCATGAACCCCGATATCTTGACGCCCGGTCAACGCTGCGCGTCGACGTCGAATCGAAACTTCGAAGGCCGCCAAGGCCGCGGCGGGCGCACTCACCTCGTCTCGCCGGTCGTCGCCGCGGCGACCGCCATCATGGGTCGGTTCGCCTCGCCCGAGGAGGTCCCGGCGTGAAGCCCGTGCACGTACTCGAAGGTCGTGGCGTACCGCTCGAGCGTTCGGACGTCGACACCGACCAGATCATCCCTTCCGACTGGTTGAAGCGCGTCGAACGCACCGGATTCGGACGTGGTCTCTTCAGCGAGTGGCGTGACGACACGACGTTCGTCTTGAATCAGCCCGAGTACGCGGGCGCGTCGATTCTGCTCGCCGGTCCGCGCTTTGGCACCGGCTCGTCGCGCGAACACGCCGTCTGGGCCCTGATGGACTACGGCTTCGAGGCCGTCATTGCTCCGTCCTTCGGCGACATCTTTCGCAACAACTCGTCAAAACAGGGACTCGTCACGGTGCAGCTGTCGCTAAAGGACGTCGAAGACCTCAATCAGATGGTGAAGGAGGACCCTTCGAGACTCCTCGTAGTCGACGTGGAGCGTCTCTCCGTCGAGGTGCCCGACGCCGGATGGCACCGCGCGTTCGTGCTCGATCCAATGACCCGCGAGCGACTGCTCGAGGGCTGGGACGACATCGGCATCAGTCTTCGAAGAGAGGACGCGATCACGCGCTACGAAGCGACGAGCAGCGCGCCGAGCCTCGTCGGCGTCTTCGACGCACAGGGCCACGCGCGCTAGGCGCGAGCGAGCTCGTCGGCGCGACGCGCCGACCATTCACGGCAACGTCACAACGGAACCGTGAACGCCGCGATCAGCGACGCCGGTTCGCGGCCGAGATAACAGCCTCCAGCGACGCGTCGAGAATCGACGAGCTCATCCCCACGCCCCACCACGTCGCGCCGTCTTCGCCTTGCGCTTCGACGTAGGCGACGGCCGACGCTTCGGCGCCCGCGGTGAGCGCGTGTTCGTGGTAGTCACGAACTTTGAACGTCACGTCCATCTCGCTGCGAAGTCCCGCCATCAGCGCGTCGATGGGACCGTTGCCCTCGCCCTTCACGGTCACGTGTTGGCCGTTCACGATCAGCTGGGCGAAGATGCGCGTCAGGTGCTGATCGGCCGACACCTCGCTCGACAGCAATTGAATCGTCGGGTTCTCGGGCTGGTAGGTCGTCGTGAAGACGTCCCAGATCTCCGCCGGTGAGATCTCGGTGCCCTTGGCTTCCGTGACCTCTTGAACCTGTTTGGAGAACTCGACCTGCATGGCGCGCGGCAGGTCCAAACCGTGCTCGGTGCTGAGCAGGTACGCCACGCCCCCCTTACCCGACTGGGAGTTGACGCGGATGATCGCCTCGTACGTGCGCCCGGTGTGTTTCGGGTCTATCGGTAGGTACGGGACCTCCCACACGTCGTAGGTGTCGCCAATGGCCGTCATGCCCTTTTTGATGGCGTCCTGGTGCGAACCGGAGAAAGCGGTGTAGACGAGTTCTCCGACGTAGGGGTGTCGCATGTGGATCGGCAGACGGTTGGCGTACTCGGTGACGTGGCGGGCCTTGTCGATGTCGCGGATGTCGAGTTCGGGATCGACGCCTTGCGAGAAGAGGTTCAGCGCCAAGTTCACGACGTCGACGTTGCCCGTGCGCTCGCCGTTACCAAAAAGCGTTCCCTCCACGCGATCGGCTCCAGCCAGGACCCCGAGTTCGGCCGCCGCGACACCGGTGCCACGGTCGTTATGGGGATGCAGGGAGATGACGACACTGTCGCGGCGATCGACGTGGCGGGAGAACCATTCAATGGCGTCCGCGTAGAGATTCGGTGTGTACATCTCGACGGTGGCGGGGAGGTTCAATATCAGCGGCCGTTGCGGCGAGGGGTCGATGACGCCAATCACGTCGTTGCAGACCTCCAGGGCGTACTCGAGCTCGGTACCCGTGAAGCTCTCGGGCGAGTACTCGTAGAGGAATGCCGTGTCGGGCGAGGTTGCTTCGAGCGTCAGACAAAGTGCTGCGGCGTCCGTAGCGATCTTCTTGATGCCCGTCTTGTCGAGCCCGAAGACCACTCGGCGCTGCAGCGTCGAGGTCGAGTTGTAGAAGTGCACAATGGCCCGTTTGGCGCCGTGCAGCGATTCGTACGTCCGACGGATGAGGTCATCACGGCACTGCGTGAGGACTTGAATCGTCACGTCGTCCGGGATGAGGTTGTCTTCAATGATCTGACGGACGAAGTCGAAGTCGGGCTGGGAGGCGGACGGGAAGCCCACCTCGATCTCCTTGAACCCCATCTCGACCAACTGGGTGAACATGGCGTTCTTGCGTTCGAGGTCCATCGGGTCGATGAGGGCCTGATTGCCGTCACGCAGATCCACACTGCACCAGCGCGGCGCCTTCGTCAGTCGTCGATCGGGCCAGGTGCGATCGGGCAGGTCAACGGGCACGGTCGCCCGGTACTTGGCGTAGGCCATCGGACTTGGCTGTTGAGGGTTATCGCGCACGTCCATCCTTTCGTCAAGGCCAGAGATAAACAAAAAGGCCCCCGCCATCGCGGGGGCTAGGGCGAGCAGCGGCTCGCCCTTTTACAGCAGCAGTTCGCTCTGGCCAGAAGTCACGCCTCCATCCTACCTCTACGCGATGAAATGTCCAGGGGGTCGGAGCACTAACCTTTACATTCGTGGGCCTGCTCAAGACACTCCTCAAACTGATGTTCCTTCTCATGCTGGGTGCTGTCGTCGTTGGCGCCGTGTACTTCGTGAAGCGACCGAAGGACGACACCTCGGTCTCCTTTGAAGAGTGGCCGAGCGTCCCACGTAATCCCGAGGCGTAAGTCCTCAGCGCGCTCGCGCTTTCAATCCAAGGAGTAGTTATGGCAGAGATGGAATATCGTCGACTCGGGCGTTCAGGTCTCAAGGTAAGTGTCTTGTCCTTTGGCAGTTGGGTCACCTTCGCCAACGCCAACCAGATCGAAACCGCGCACCAGGCGGCGGAGTGTCTCGCCGCCGCGCACGACGCGGGCGTGAACTTCTACGACAACGCGGAGGCCTACTCCGCCGGTGAGTCCGAGCGGGTCATGGGTGCCGCGTTCAAAGAGCTCGGCTGGAAGCGTCACGACTACGTCGTGTCGACCAAGCTCTTCTGGGGTCTGCACGATGGACCCAACATGCGCAACACCCTCAATCGCAAGTACTTGAGCCAAGCCATCGAAGGTTCACTCGAACGCTTCGGACTCGACTTCGTCGACCTGGTCTTTTGTCACCGCGCCGACCCCAACACCCCGATCGAAGAGACCGTGTGGGCGATGAGCGACATGATCGAACGTGGTCAGGCGCTCTACTGGGGCACGTCGGAGTGGACGGCCGACGAGATTCGTGCGGCCTGGGACATCGCCGATCGCCACAATCTCCACAAGCCCGTCATGGAACAGCCGCAGTACAACATCTTGTGGCGCGACCGCGTCGAGAAAGAGTACAGCCGGCTCTACGAGGACATCGGACTCGGTACCACCATCTGGTCACCTCTCTCGTCGGGTCTCCTCACCGGCAAGTACCTGAACGGCGTGCCCGAGGGTTCTCGCGCGACGCTGCCGGGCTACGAATGGCTCCGAAAGATGCTGACCGACGAGAAGCAGAACCAGAAGGTCGCCGAGCTCAAGAAGATCGCCGACGATCTCGACGTGTCCCTGGCCCAGTTCTCACTGGCCTGGTGTGCGAAGAATCCCAACGTCTCGACCGTTATCACCGGCGCGTCCACCGCCGATCAGGTTCGTGAGAACATGACCGCGCTCGACGTGATCCCTCTTTTGACGCCAGAAGTGATGGAGCGCGTCGACCTCATCAGCTTGATGTAGCGAGTGCCTTCGCGGGCGGCGGCGGGGAAACGGTCTCCGCACGCTGCCGCGAAGCACTCACGGCGCGGTCAACGAGGTTTCGCCTCGAGCCGTGACTAACGCAGAGTGATTAGGTGAATGTCTTGGATACCGTCGGTGTCACGAAGACGCTCCATCACCAGCGCGGGCGTCGGTAACGCGGTCGACAGGACCATCAGCGCGGTCTTTGTCTCAGGATCTGGCCCCACCGCCATCGACACGATGGAGATATCGGCCTCACCGAGCGCGACGCCGACAAGCCCGATCATCCCGGGACGATCGTCGTTGTGCACGACCAACATCGACGCGGTGGGTGGAATCTCGACCGCGTGACCGTCGACGCCCACGATGCGCGTCTCGACCCTCGTGCCGATGGTCACGAGGGTTCCCGATACTTCGTGACCTTCCGAGCGCACCTTGATGAGATTGACGTACTCCGCGGACTCGATCGACGAGACTTCGCTGAACGTGAGATCGTGGTCGGCGGCCAACTGGGGAGCGTTGACGAACGACACGCCGTCGTGACCCGTCGAACTCAAGAGTCCCTTCAGCGCGCACAGCGTCAAGATCTTTGTCCCCGCGCCGGCCAACTCTCCTTGGTAGATCACTTCGAGGTCCGCGGGCTTGCCGTCGAGGAGTCCCCCGATGAAGCGGCCCAGTATCTCCGCGAGGCTCATGAAGGGACTCACCGAGTTGGAGACCTCGCCCGCGGACACGTTTACGGCGTAGGGCACAAAGTCACCCGCGAGGGCGAGCTCGACCTGCTCGGCGATGGTGATGCCCGCTTTGTCCTGTGCTTCGAACGTGGAGGCACCCAAGTGGGGCACGACGACGACGGAGGGAAGTTCGAACAGCGGCGACTCCGTCGTTGGTTCCTTTTCGAACACGTCAAGCGCGGCGCCCTGGACGTGGCCGCTTCGAATCGCCTCGGCCAGATCGGCCTCGTTCACGATGCCGCCGCGCGCGACGTTGATGATGCGAACGCCCGGCTTGGTCTTCTTCAAGGACTCCGCGTTCAGGAGATTCGTCGTCTCCTTGTTCTTCGGCAGGTGAATCGTGATGAAGTCACTCTCAGCGAGCAATGTATCGAGGTCCATCAGTTCTACGCCCATGTGGCGAGCTCGATCTTCTGAGATGTAGGGGTCGTAGGCGATGAGCCTCATACCAAAGGCCAGGGCGCGTTGCGTGACGAGGGCGCCAATCTTTCCCAGTCCCACGACGCCGAGCGTCTTGCCGTAGAGCTCCACGCCCTCCCACTTACTGCGTTCCCACTTACCGTTCTTCAACGCGGAGTGGGCTTGGGGAATATTGCGAGCCTGCGCGAGCAACAGCGCCATTGTCTGCTCGGCGGCGGAGAGAATGTTCGAAACCGGCGCGTTGACGACCATCACGCCGAGTTCGGTGGCCTTGGCGACGTCGACGTTGTCCAGTCCAATGCCCGCACGTCCGACCACGACCATGTCGGTCGCGGCTTCGAGGGTGGCGGCGTCGACCTTGGTCGCCGAGCGAATGATCAGCGCGTGCGCGCCCGCTACGACGTCGATGAGTTCGGCGGCTGAGAGCCCGAGGCGAACGTCGACCTCGTGACCGGCGTTACGAAGTTTTTGGAGACCTGATTCAGCGATCTCTTCGGTAACTAGTACTCGGGCCACGGACAACCTTTCACTTAATAGGTGCCAGCCTAAAGGAAAGACGAGAGGGCTCAGCCCGCCGCGACGAGAGCGCCGAGGCGCTCGATACCCTCGACGAGGTCATCATCCCCGAGTGCGTAACTGAGGCGAAAGAATCCCGGTGTCCCGAAGGCTTCGCCCGGCACGACGGCGATCTTGATGGACTCGAGTAACGCGTCGGCGAGTTCGCTCGACGTGCTCGACACTCGCCCACCGAGCGAGCGTCCCAAGAGTCCGCTGACGTCTGGAAAACAGTAGAAGGCGCCCTCGGGCTCAGCACAGGTCACGCCGTCGATCGCGTTCAGCATCGTCGTCATGGTCTTGCGACGACGATCGAAGGCTTCGCGCATCGCGGCCACGGCGGTGAGGTCACCGGTCACGGCCGCCAGTGCCGCGCGTTGCGAGATGTTCGAAATGTTCGACGTGGACTGGCTCTGATAGTTCACGGCCGCACTCATGACGTCGGGCGCGCTGATCATCCATCCAACGCGCCAGCCCGTCATCGCGTAGGTCTTCGCGACACCGTTGACGACAATCCATCGATCGCCGAGTTCGGGTGAGACGACGGGCAACGACACGTGCGTAGCGTCGCCGTACACCAGGTGTTCGTAGATCTCGTCACAGAGCACCCAGATATCGTGCTCCGCCGCCCACGCGCCAATCGCGGCGACGTCCTCGGGTCGCACCACGGCGCCCGAAGGGTTGGACGGCGACACGAAGACGAGAAGCTTGGTCTTCTGGGTGCGAGCGCGCTCGAGTTCGTCGACGGAGACGCGAAAGCCATTGGCCTGGCTCGTCATGACCGGCACGGCGGTAGCGCCCGTGAGGTAGACCGCTTCGGGATACGTCGTCCAGTAGGGCGCCGGGATCAACACTTCGTCGCCGGGGTTCAGCACGCTCATGAAGGCCGTCAGGACTGCGTGCTTCCCGCCGTTCGTGACGAGTACTTGACCCGCGGACGTCTCGAGTCCGCTGTCGCGCTTGGATTTGGCGACGATGCCCTCACGAAGTTCGGCGATGCCCGCCGTGGGCGTGTACTTGTAGTTGGCCGGGTCGTAACAGGCTTTGGCGGCCGCTTCGACAATGTGCGCGGGTGTGGGAAAGTCCGGTTCGCCCGCACCGTAGCCAATAACGGGCTCGCCCGCGGCCTTGAGGGCCTTGGCTTTCGCGTCAACCGCCAGGGTGGCGCTGGGGGCTAAGCCGCCTAACAGGTCACTCACTCTGGCACTCACTGATTCAACCCCGATCGTTTTCCGTAAGAATAAGTCTATGAGTTCTTCTGACACGTTCACGATTCCCTCCGACCTTCTTCCGCGCGACGGACGATTTGGATCGGGTCCATCGAAGGTTCGCGTCGAGCAACTCAACGCGCTCGTCGACAGCGGCACCACTTACATGGGTACGTCGCACCGTCAAGCCACCGTGCGAAACAAGGTCGGCGAGGTCCGTGACGGTCTGCGCGCGCTCTTCAGTCTGCCCGACGGCTACGAGGTCCTACTCGGCAACGGTGGCACGACGTGCTTCTGGGACGCGGCGACGTTTCACCTCGTCGCGAACCACTCCCAACACCTCAGCTTCGGGGAGTTCTCTTCTAAGTTCGCGAGCTGCGTCCAGGAGGCGCCGCACCTGAGCAACCCCACCATCATCAAGAGTGAGGTCGGAAGCCACCCACTGCCCGTCGCCGACGACGCGGTCGATCTCTACGCCCTCACGCACAACGAAACGTCCACCGGGGTGATGATGCCGATTCTTCGCCCTGAGGGTGCGAAGGGCCTCGTGGCCGTCGACGCGACCTCGGGCGCGGGGGGACTCATGATCGACCCCACGCAGTTCGACTGCTACTACTTCGCCCCGCAGAAGTCCTTCGCCTCGGATGGCGGGCTCTGGCTCGCCCTCTGCTCACCGGCCGCAATCGAGCGCATCGAGACGATCGCCGCGTCCGACCGCTGGACTCCCGCGTTCTTCGACCTGAAGATCGCCCTCGACAACTCGCGTCTCAATCAGACGTACAACACTCCGGCCCTGGCGACGATCCACCTTCTCGCCTCGCAGATCAAGTGGATGAACGACAACGGAGGACTCGAGTTCTCCTCCGGGCGCTCGCGTCAGTCCGCAGAGATTCTCTACACCTGGGCCGAGGCGTCCGATTTCGCGACGCCCTTCGTGACGAACCCCGCCCAGCGCAGCAACGTCGTGGGCACGATCGATTTTCGCGACGACGTCGACGCCGCGCGCATCGCGGCAATCCTTCGCGCGAACGGCGTGGTTGATACCGAACCGTACCGCAAGCTCGGCCGCAACCAGCTACGCATCGCGATGTTCCCGAGTGTCGACCCCGAAGACGTGGCGTCGCTTCTCGCGTGCGTGAACTACGTGGTGGGGAATCTGTAAGACGCGTAGGTCGCACGAGACGGTGTTCTTCCTCATCACGAGGTGAAAATCGTCACGTCAACTTTCACGGGAACGTAACGCGTCGCTCGGACGTCGCGACCTTATGACCAGACCCAGATGGCGTCGAGGGCTCGCATGATATTGCCGCCCAACGCCGCCTCGATATCCGCGTCAGAGAATCCCTGGTGCACCATCCAGCGGGTGATGTTGGTGAAGTTCTCCGTGGGGTTCTCCAACCCGTCGACGTACGCGACCTTCTCGAACGCCGGCCCTCCCATGTCCGCGACCTTGAGCATGTGAGCGAAGACGGTGTGCAACTGAACGTGGTCGCCGTAGAGCGTGTCGGGACCGAAGGCGACGTGTTCGATACCCACCAGGTCGACGCAGTAGAGAAAGTGGTCCATCACCGAAAGGATGGTGTGGTGTGGATGCGCGTGCGAGAGCGTGGTGTGCGGCGCGGCCGACATGCCTATAACTCCGCCGCTGTCGGCGATCGCGCGGAGCACGTCGTCAGATTTCATCCTCGACGTGTCCCAGATAGCTCGCGCTCCCGCGTGGGTCATGAAGACCGGCTGGTCACTCGCGCGACAGACGTCGATGCCCGTCTGATCCGACGAGTGTGAGACGTCGATGGCCAACCCGAGTTGATTCATTCGCTTGACCGCGCGTTTTCCAAAACTTGTGAGACCGCCGTCGACGCGTTCACTCAATCCGCTGCCGAGAGCGTTGGCGTCGGAGTACGCGATGCCGATTTGGCGAAGTCCGAGACCGTAGAGGACGTCGAGACGGTCGATCTCGTTTTCGATCGGCGTGGCCGCCTCGAGGCCGAAGATGAGTCCAACCTTTTCCCTCCGTTGAGCCTCGTACACGTCGCTCACGGTGCGAATCACCATCACGTCGTCTTGGTGAGCGACGTCAGCCTGGCGCATGCCGAGATCGGTGATGATGTCCAACCATCGCCAAGGGGCGTTACCGGTCACGCAAGCCGTTCCGTCCATCATGTTGTCAAAGACCGCGGTCATGCCCGACGCTTTGAGACCCGCGAAGGCGGTGTGCTGACGCCCGGTGCGGTTGTACTCCGGCGTCTCACGCATGTCGTTCGGGAACCGAACGGGATGATCGTGCAGACTGATCACGATGCTGTCCTTCAGTAGTCGTGACGACCTTGAAAGCTCCTCTGGGCTCATCGCGGTCTCGTAGGGCCCGACCCGGTCGAACTCCGGCGCGAGGGTGAACGAGGGCAGGTCGACACCAGCCTCGAGGTAGCCGTAGGAAACGTAGGGATCGGTACTCATTGGGTCGTCCACGTCCTCTCAACAGCGTTCTTTTCGAGACGTTCTCGAAGGCGATTCGAGTGTAGGTCCCAACGAGCGCGCGTTAACGCGTGTTCCACCTCTTCGCCAACGAGCAACGGGGTTAGCGCCCCTGAAGACGCACGTCGAACGCGTCACGAAGCGCGTCACCAATGAAGTTGAGAGAGATCACCGTGAGGACGATGAGGATGCCGACCGGGTAGATCAACCACCACTCCCCCGCGTACAGGTAGGTGACGCCC